>UMHE01019255.1_pt1 | contig 32077 bp, 20 predicted proteins | sample 1965451 | NCBI WGS metagenome assembly UMHE01 (sample SAMEA4836090, study PRJEB28245) | human gut metagenome | biome: gut microbiome; material: fecal sample | place: Denmark | collected 2008 | reverse complement strand
AAAGCTATATGCTTAATCCCCCTGGTTTATCGGGTGAGCCGTGGAGACCACTGCACCCCCTATTTGGGCATATTTTTTTTGAGACTCTTTTTTAGTTGCTGCGGAGGCCAGAGACCTCCGCTACTAAAGCAACTCTATTTGTATTTCCTGAATCTCCACCACATCATCACGCCCGCCGACGTCAGTCCGAACGGGAATGCCATCCACACGCCCATCAGTCCGTAGTCCAGCACGAATCCGCAGAGATAGCCAACGGGCAGCGAGATGACGAAGAAGGCGATGAACGCAATCAGCATCAGCGGCTTCACGTCGGCGATGCCGCGCAGCGCATTGGCGTAGTTTATCTGCATGCCGTCGCCGAACTGATAGATGAAGAACGGCACGAGCAGCGAGAGCACACCCGCCGACACCTCGGCGCTGTCCGTAAACCATCCGCCGATATGGTTGCGCAGCAGGAAGATGATGCCGCCGAGCACCACCTCGAGCATCACCATAAGACGCAGACCCGCCGTCACCGTGTGGCGCACGTTCTGCACGTCGTGCTGTCCGTGGAAGTAGCTCGTGCGCACAGCCACCGCAGCACCCAGTCCGTAGTAGACCATGAACGTGAACTGCGAGATGGTAGACATCACCTGATGCGACGCCAAGGCTATCGTGCCGAGCCATCCCACCATGATGATAGAGAGCGAGAACGACGCCGTCTCCATGCCCATCTCCAGCGCGATAGGCGTGCCGAGCGAGCCGAGGCGGCGCAGCAAGTCGCGCGACCAGCCCAGACGGAAGAAGCCCTCTCTGTATGAAGCGAAGCGGCGAGCGCGCAGGAACACCGCGGCGAACACCACCACCATTATTATACGCGAGAGCAGCGTAGACACGCCCGCACCGATTACGCCCATCTCGGGCGAACCGCACTTACCATAGATGAATATGTAGTTGCCGAGGATGTTCAGCAAGTTGCCCGAGAGCAGAATCCACATCGACGTGCGCGTCAGCGTGATGCTGTCCGTAAACTGCTTGAAGGCGTTGAACAGCATCACGAACGGCAGCGACGCAAACAGCACCATATAGTAAGGACGCATGTAGCCGAGCAGTTCCTCAGGCTGTCCGATGTTGCCCAGATTGAAGAAGAGCACCAGCAGCACAGCCATCATCGCCACCGCCGCCAGCGTGTTCGTAAGCAGCGAGCAGCGCAGCGCCTGACCCGCTCCGGCGTGTTCGCCGCGTCCGAAGAGTGCGCCCACTATCGGCGTCAGTCCGTAAGAGAAACCCGTGCCGGTGATGATGGCAAGGTTCATGATGTTGTTGACGAACGACGCAGCGCCAAGCTCCGTCGTGCTGTGATGGCCCACCATCATCGTGTCTGCAAAGCTAAGCACAATCATACCCATCTGACCTATCATGATAGGGATGCCGATGGAGAGCAGCGTGCGGTAGTGTTGCCCCATGCTTATCGTGCTGTTACCAGAATTTGTTTTTGTCTTCGTTGTATTCATATCCGACAGCTGCCAGTTGGTCAATAATCTGTTGTTTTTCTACGTGCATGTCGTCGCATAAAGCGTCGAGCGAGGGGTAAGTGTCGCGCAAGTGCGCATTGATGACGCTGAAGAGCATCATCGGGTCTTTGGGTAATCCAAGCATAATAATCTGATTAAATAATAGTTACCTGATAAAATTCTGAGTGCAAAGTTACTCAAACTTTTACAAACAAATGGCACGAATGGGTTTACATCTTGTCAAAAGGTTCAATATATTTCCGTTTTTTAGTGCGAAAGGATAGATTTTCGGGCTTTTTTTTGGCTCTGTCGCTTTTTTTGCCGAACTTTGCACCGAATATAGCTTTCTAAAATTCAAGCACATAGGCGACTTTACGATGTGGCGAAAACGATTGCGCCACCTATATATAATAAATCAAAACAGAAATATTAATGGTAAAGCCATTCTCACTAATTGCTGTCGTGGCATTTGCTACGACACTCACATCTTGTTTCAAGGATGAAGCGCTCAACAACGAGTGCGACATAGAAAAGGCATGGATTCAGGTGGACAACCCCGACGAGGTGTTCTTCCAGCCGTCCAATGCCGAACTCCCGGATATCGAGTCGACAAAGACCGATCTTATCTTCCCCGACCTGCGCCCTAACAGCGATGTTACAGCCCTGCCGGTCTACTTCAAGGTAACTGACGGAGCGACAATCGCTCCGGAGAACGGTTCGGTGCAGAACTTCGCAGACGGCCCCGTGACATACGTCGTGACGTCAGAAGACGGACAGTACAACCGCACATACCGCGTCTTCATCAAGGCAAAGGATGCAGGTACCACCCCCGATCCGGGCGATCCGGGCAAGCCTGACAAGCCTGAGGAGCAGTTCGACTACGTAAACTACAACTTCGAGAACTACTTCCTCGACCCCGCATCGTCTAAGTTCTATGTGTGGAGCGACTACGAGAACGGTTCTAACTGGGCAACCGGCAACCCCGGCTTCAAGATTGCGAAGGGATCTGCTACGCCCGACCAGTATCCGTCTACACCTCTCGCAGAGGGCTACGACGGAGCAGGTGTCAAGCTCGTGACAAGCGATACCGGTCCGTTCGGCGTGGTAGTGAACATGCGCATCGCAGCCGGCAACCTCTTCACCGGCGTGTTCGACTCGAAGTCGGCTACCAAGGCGCCGCTTAAGGCTACACACTTCGGCGAGGGATCGTACAACCAGATAAACTATCGCCCCGTGAAGCTCACAGGCTACTACCAGTACACGCCGGGCGAAGTGTTCAAGGACAAGGCAGGCAAGGTGGTAGAAGACCGCATCGATCAGGGCGACATCTACGCCGTAGTGTTCCGCAACGTAGACAGCGAGGGCAAGTCGTTCTACCTCACTGGCGACAACGTGCTCACATCTCCGCAGATTGTGGCGCTGGCTCGCGTGCCTAACATCGTGAAGACCGAAGGCGGATGGAAGAACTTCTCCGTCGACTTCAACTATAGCGGCGAACTCGACCCCGCCATACTCGCCAACTACGGCTACAGCATGGCAGTAGTGTTCACATCGAGCATCGAAGGCGCAGCCTTCCAGGGCGCAGTGGGCAGCACGCTGCTCATCGACAAGGTAAGTATTGCATACAAGAAGTAAGGAAACAAGCAAATGAAGAAATCAATAATAGCCGCAGCCTTCGCGCTGCTCTTCGGCGCGCAGGGCGCGTCGGCAATCGGAATATTCGACAACCTTTGCTATCAGGCTCGTCTCGGCTACAATATCGGCGGCACAATGCCGATGGGCATGCCCGCTTCCATACGCGGTCTCAATAGCTACACGCCGAAACCCAGCTTCACCATAGCACTCGACGCCTACAAGCCGCTCACCGAGAAGTGGGGCATGATGGCAGGTTTCCACTTCCAGACAAAGGCGATGGAGACAGACGCTCGCGTGAAGAGCTATTCAATGGAGATGCGCCAGGGCAGCGAGTCGCTGAGCGGACTCTTCACGGGCAATGTCGTTACGAATGCAAAGCAGCTCGTCGTAACGCTGCCTCTGCAGGCTACGTTCAGCGTGTCGGACGCCGTGCGCCTGAAGTTCGGTCCCTACTTCTCTTACGCTCTTAACAACGAGTTCACTGGCTACGCCTACGACGGCTATCTGCGCGAGGGCGACCCGACGGGTCAGAAGGTGGAGCTCGGACATAACGAGGGCGAGCGCGGCGACTACGACTTCTCGAGCGATATGCGCCACTGGCACTTCGGTTTCGACTTCGGTGCCGACTGGTACTTCTCGCAGCACTTCGGCGCATACGCCGACGTGCAGTGGGGTATGTCGGGAGTGTTCCGCGAGAAGTTCAAGACTATCGAGCAGACAATGTACCCCGTGTATGCTACGCTCGGTGTGCTGTACAAGCTCAAATAAGTTGAGATGTTGATGTGTTGAGATGTTGAGATTTCACCATCACATCTCACCACCTCACCCCCTCACCATAACAACAGAAAATTATTAAACCTAAAAAACAAATAACAAACTTATGAAAAAAATCTTTACTCTGTTAGTCCTTTTGATGGCGACAGTATGTGTGTCTGCCCAGCAGTATTACAAAGGAAAATTCCACTCAAAGGTGAATGACTTTAGTGATTATGAAACAACCGTAGCCGTAACTCAAGGCGAGGGCGGCAAGTACACACTCGTGTTCGAGAGCGTAATCTTCGGCAACGACGACTTCGGCAAGTGTACATTCGCCGGTATCGAGAACTATAAGTGGGCAGGCGGCAACAGCTTCACCTTCTCTAACGAAGGCGGCAACATCGGCGCAGCTACAAAATACTATTTCGAGTTGTCTGACGCTCTCGGCAAGTCTGTAATCGACGACGAGAAGATCTACATCACATTCAAATACTTCCAGGTTAACACGACCAAGGAGTACAGAAACGTAGTGTTTGAAGGCAAGCGCACAAGCAGCGGCGGTGGCAGCACCGGCGGCGACGACAAGCCGACAATCACCGACACAGAGCAGTTCACAGCTGACGTAGTTTCTGTATTAGATGGCGGTCAGGCAGGCAACGTTAAGTATCCTAACGTAGTAGCAAAGGTTTGCGAGTGGAGCGACGGCGTACACAGTCTCGAAATCGAGCACATCGACACAGAGAAGGGCTCAATGTCAGGCGTTCTGTTCAAGGGTCTTGAGAAGAAGTAAGTAAACGGCGAGGTGGTATACACTGGCACCGTAGAGCCGGACATCACAGACCTTCCTGACTTCTACCTCGGCTACACAAAGCTTATGGCAAACGTTGAGGCTAAGATCGACGAGAGCGGCGACCTCTATGCTACAATCGTGTTCACAGACGAGGACGAGCCTGCGTTCAAGCTCACAGCATGGTTCAACTATCAGGAGCCGTTCGTTCCGGCAGATCCGTTCTCTGTAGGAGGTGGCCTCGTTGGTTACACAGTAACAGATGACGGCGATTTCACTAATAACGTAGAGAATACACTCACATTCACAGAGACAGCAGAAAACGTATATACACTCTCGTTCTCTAACGTAGCTATTCCTAACGGCGTCGGTCTCAACACCGTTACATTCGAGGGCGTTGCACGCACAGGCAACGACAGCGAGGCTAAGTTTGCAAGCAAGAAGGGCGTGGCTAAGACAACAGCTGCACACCCGTCTTACGCAGAGGTTGACTACACCGATCTCGAGTTTATCGTAGGCTTCGACGCAGATAAGAAGGTGACAAGCTGCACAGGTAAGTTCGTTATCGACAACTGGGGCGAGTCTGTTGCTTGTACATTCAACTACGACCCGACAGCAACTTCTGTAAACACAGTAGTAGCTGCTGACGGCACCGTTAAGCACATCTACACACTCACTGGTGCGAAAGTTACTTCTCTCCAGCGCGGCGTGAACATCGTGCGCACAGCCGACGGCAGAACGCTGAAGGTTCTGAAGAAGTAATTTTAATTAATAATAGATGAACAAATTATTTATTACAATGGCTACCGCTGCCCTGAGTCTCTCGGCAGCGGCAGCCGATTTCACCGGCTCGTTCGGCAAAGACCTGAACGGCAACGGTAAGATCAGCGTTGTCGACAACGCTGACGGCAAGACAGTGAAGGTGACAATCAGTGGCGCAACCATCAAGGTAGGCACCACCAGCGCACCTGTTAGCGACCTTGTTCTTGACGGCGTGAAGTCGTCAAAGGTCGGCAAATTCCAGCTCCTCAACGGAACAGCGCACGCCGGCGACTACGACGTGTTCTTCCTCGGTCAGGTTGCAGACGGCAAGATCACAGCCAAGTTCAACCTCAACCTCAACGGAGCTTACTATGCTCAGGGTACATTCGGCGAGACACGCTACACACTCGGCCAGCTTCTCGGTTCCGACTTCGAGACATGGCACAAGGCTGAGTACAGCGGCAACACAAGCGATGAGCCGGACGGCTGGCACTCGTTCATGAGCGCAAAGGCAGATGGCCTTTTTGCTTCTGCACGCGAAAACACCCACACATTTATCTCTAAGGACGTTCGCCCAGGTGCTAAGGGACAGTGCGTCAAGGTCGTTTCGAGCAAAGTGATGACTGTACCTGCCAACGGCACTATCACCACAGGTCGTCTTTATGCAGGGGGCTATTCGGCTACAAGCACCAAAAACAACGCTACAAGCGATCCTACCGGTACCGATAAGGACTCAAACAACGACCCGTTCTACGCCCCGATTAACACTTTGCCCGATTCTATCGCAGTGTGGGTGAAGTTCAAGCAGGGAGCACTCTCTGCCTCAAACAAGGAGAAATATCCCTACGCCAACCTCTCGGCTGTGCTCACCGACGGCACCAAGTATCAGGATCCGGAGGACAAGACATACACCAACGTGTTGGCAAAGGCTCAGAATAAGCAGATCGCGGAGAACGGCAACGTTTGGCAGCGCATCTCTGTACCGTTCACATACACGGATGCAAAGCTCGACCCGAAGGCAATGCTCGTAACGCTTTCTACAAACGCCCAGCCGGGCGTGGCTCCTAAAGATGTAAGCGTTCCTGACGAGCTTTACATCGATGACCTCGAGCTTGTATACAACTCACAGCTCACCTCACTGAAGGTAGATGGCGTAGAGGTGCCGGGCTTCGCAAGCGACAAGTACAGCTACACTGTCTACTCTACAAAGGACGCTGACAAGAAACTCGAGTTCGCAACAAACGCTAAGTCGGCTTTCGTAGCGTCAGACTGCGTTGCTCCGACAGACGGTAGCGGCAACTGCGTATACAATGTGACCGTTACATCTGCCGACCTGCAGACATCTCACACATACGTTGTGAACGTAGTTTGCCCGACAACATACACCGACCAGCTCCTCATCAACCTCAACGGCGAGGATCAGGAACCGGAGCAGGCAAGCATCGACGTATGCAGCGAGGGCAACAACAACTACACCTTCGTGCTGAAGAAGTTCTCGTTCGGCGAAATTCTCATCGGCGACGTTACAATCAGCGGCGTGCCATGCGTTGAGAAGGACGGCAAGCAGACCTTCGCCGTAGAGAAGGACGCAGTCATCACCAATGGCGCCGACATCGCTGAGATGCTCGGCAACAAGGTTCACGTCACAATGAACGCAGAGATAGAGAACGGCAAGCTCTACGCAGAGATGGCGCTCCCCGTAACACTCGACGAAACGACTATCAACGTGAAGGCTACATTCGGCAAGAAGGCTACAAACGTAGAGAAGACCACCTACAAGGACCAGCTCGTCATCTCTCTTAATGGCGACGTGCAGGACCCGGAGAATGCAACTATCGACGTTATCAAGCAGAGCGAGGGTAAGTACACCTTCGTGCTCAACCAGTTCTCGTTCGGCGGTATGCTCATCGGCGATGTAACAATCACCGACGTACCGGGCGTTGAGAAGAACGGCTACGTGTTCTACACCGTAGAGAAGGACGCAGTCATCACCAACGGCGCCGACATCGCTGCGGCTCTCGGCAACAAGGTGCACGTGAAGATCGTCGAGGCTTACAGCAAGGACGGCAAGCTCTACGCTAAGATGACTCTCCCCGTAACTCTCGGCGACACGACTATCAATGTTGAGGCTGTGTTTGGCGAGAAACCAGCAGCCGGCATCAACGGCATCACCACCACTCAGAACGGCAAGGTTGAGGTTTATAATGTCAACGGCGTACGTCTGAACGGCCTTCAGAAGGGTCTGAACATCGTTCGCACCGCTGACGGCAAGGTTGTGAAGGTGTTGAAGTAATAAGACATAACAGACATTGAACATACATAGGGTGTGTTAAAATGGAATTGGCAAATGTTAAATTCCGTTTTAACGCACCCTATTTCGTTTATTTAAACTATTTTTGAAGCATCTAAACTAAAATCAGCATGAAGAAAGTATTTACACTCATGGTTTTCTTGATGACAGCGCTCTGCACATTCGGTCAGGTATTCACCGACGACCTGCATGTGACAAGCGGCGCAGGCAGAACAACCGACTACGCACAGAAGGAAGTGGAGCTGACCAAGGTGTCAGACGACGTCTACAAGTTTACGTTCCGCAAACTCGCTCCGATGGAATACAAGACCTTCGGCGACTTCGTCGTTGAGGATGTGACGGCAACCGTTGATGCAGCCGGCGAGATGACATTCTCTACCGCAAGCACCGAGGGCACATGGACCAACGTTACGAGCACAGCAGCCCTCGGTGGTGTAAAAGAAGGCAGCAAGTCGTCAATCAGTGCATTCACGGCTACGCTCTCAGCCGACAAGTCGAAGCTCATCGTCGACCTCACCTTTATGACTTTGGGCTCAGACGTAAACGTAGTGTTCGGCAAGGAATATACCGACCCGACAGCAATCAACACGCTCACTACAGCCGACGACAACAAGTATGTAGCCATCTACACCCTCGGCGGCGTACGCATGCAGCGTCTGCAGCGCGGCATCAACATCGTGCGCACTGCAAGTGGCAAGGTGAAGAAGGTGCTCGTGAAGTAGTTTCAGGGGGTGCACTTGTCTCAAGTGCACCAACCGATTAAAAGCCCCACAACTCTGTTTGTGCAGCTGAGACAGCTGCACCCCCTTGCAGTGCACCAACCGATTAAAAGCCCCACAACTCTGTTGGTGCAGCGGAGACAGCTGCACCCCCTTGCAGTGCACCAACCAAAGCAAAAAAACAATTTACTAACATTAATTAATAACAAACCAGATTTATTATGAAGAAAATTTTCTCCTTACTCGTTATGTTGGTGATGACAGCGACGGCGTTCGCTCAGTCAACAAGCGAGAAAATTATTCCCGATGGCACTCAGCCTAACGGCGGTACCATCACACCTAAAGCAATAACGGTCGACTGGGCTACCCAGAAGATTGTAGCGAATGTAGATTTGACAAACTGTCTTACTGGCACCAACGAGCAGATCTTCGCTATCTCTACCAACAGTGCGGATATCGCAAACTGGGAGCAGGAAAGCGGAAGCACTCTCCACTTCTTCTACAGACAGAACTTCACAGACTGGGGTTCTACAACTGCCGATGTTCACAAGTTCGCTGTTCAGTATCGCTATAAAGGCGATAACGGCGCTACCAACCGTTTCTACGAGGTGCAGGACATCTCTAACTGCACCATCGTAATGGACAAGGAAGGCGTTCATATCGACGGCACACTCGTGTTCGAGGCTTCTCTTTTGCCGCAGCTCTACAAGGAGGGCGCTAACCAGCTCTACTTCGGTTCTTTGCGCGGCGAGCATCCGTACGCTACATACAAGTCTGTAGAGCTCGTGACAGAGGGGGGCTCAACTGGAGGTGGCACAACAACACCTGGCGAGACCGCTACATACGAAATCACAGACAACGCCATGACAATGTATGTTCCGAGCAACAATGGTGAGGATGTACAGAACTATACACAGTACATGAAGGACGCCAAGCTCCAGGTGGAGAAGGACGCAGAAGGCAAGTACACCGTTACATTCAACGACGTAGTTGCAGGCAAGGACTGCGAGTCTCTCGGCAACATCGTATTCGGCGGTCTTGAAGCACAGGCTGAGTCAGAAGACCTCATCGGCGTTGAGATTCCGCAGGGTCGTGTTTGCACAATCTATGCAGAAGGTTCTTCTTTCGACAACCACATGTTCCGTGTAGTGAATGGATCGGTAGGCATCGTACCTCCAGCAAATGAAGGCGATCCCGCTACTGCACACGTTATGCTCTCAATGTCTGACGACGATGGCAATATGCTGGCTTACAAGATGGGCGATGTGTTCATCCCGGTTGACCACAACTTCACAAGCGACGCTTACGTTAAGGTAGGCGACCAGACAACAAACTTCGCAAACTCTGAGGCAGTGCTCACAGAGTTCATGGAGGACGTTTACAAGGTTACATTCAAGAACATCACAATCGGTGAGAAGACAGGCGACTTCACAGTAGAAAACCTCGAGCCGACAGAGGATGCTGACGGCAATCTCACTTTCACAGCATCTGACACATACGGCTTCTGGAACGACGCTGACGAGACAGAACTCGACTTCACCGACTTCTCTGCTTCTGTAAAGGTAGGCGAGAACGGCTTCGAGGGCTTCGTTTGCAAGTTCACAACAGAGAACGGTCAGTTCGTTTACGGCGAGAAGGCAGAGACACCGGAGCCGCCGTCAGTAGTTGATACTAAGATCTTCAGCGACAAGCTCAACTACACATTCAGGGGTACTATCGGCACAAACGATCCTCAGAAGCTCACAATCGAGTCGCTCGGCAACGACCGCTACAACGTTATCCTCGCTAACCTCAATTCTGTAAACGTTCTCTCTGTGAACGTAGGTACTATCAGCTTCAAGAATGTCGCTGGTAAGACAGAGAACGGCATCACAACTATCGAGGTTGCGAATCCGGAGGTTACATTCACAGATACTGATCAGGAATTGGTTGACTCTAAAAAGGGCAACCTCAAGGTTATGTTCAATAACGACAAGGCTTATCTGAACGCTTCTGGTGCTGTTAAGATCGTTTCGTTCGGCATGTCTTTCGATTACACTCTCGTTTACGGCACTGAGTTCTCTACAGAGGAGCCGAAGGACGACTACGCTATCAACTTCGACAAGGACGCAAACAGCACACATAATAGCCGTGCCCTCAACAGCTTCTCTCTCCAGCAGACAGGCAAGGACAAGCAGACAAAGAGCGTTAAGACTTCAAAGGCTGCTTACGAGGATCATACAGCAGACGAACCGTTCACAGTTGAGGCTGGTAGCGAACTGACAGCTTCGTTCGATTACACAGGCGAATGGATGCATAGCTTCGTTTACATCGACTTCGACAACGACGGCGACTTCTCTTATAAGGAGGGACAGTGGGATCAGACTGGCACCGATTTGGTAGCATTCAGCTTCTACTCTCTCGACTCTAACCCAAAGAACGATGCATCTGGTTACAACTCAGTAGGTGATGAACTTACAGGAGATGCTCGCAATACTTATGCTGCACCTTCGTTCAAGGCTCCTGCTAAGGCTGGCGAATATCGTATCCGCTTCAAGATTGACTGGAACTGCATCCTCCCTGGTGGTTCAAGCAGTATCCTCTCTGACGGTGGTGGCGTTTGGGACGCAACTCTTAAGGTTGTAGAGCCGGTTGTTGACGGCATCAGCACAATCAACGCTGAGGCTGCTAACGGCGAGGCACAGCTCTTCACTGTTGACGGCGTACAGATTGCTAAGCTGCAGAAGGGTCTGAACATCGTTCGCTCTGCTGACGGCAAGGTTAAGAAGGTACTCGTTAAGTAATATTCTATCATAACAACGAATAAAGCGTATTTCGTTGCTCGAATAAATTAACAACGGATAAGTGTATTTCGTTGCTCGAATAAATTAACAACGGATTAAACGGATTAATCGGATTCTCTTCTTTGAGTAGTGAGAATCCGTTTCATCCGCTTAATCCGTTGTTTTTATTTTCCGCACCCTAACAATCTGTGTATTTCCGTGAAATCTGTGGGAGAATACGCAGCAGTAAATTCTGTGAGTTCTGTGTGTTCTGTGGGAGAATGTTACTACTGATGGGGCTTGCAGAGGGTGCAGTTCTTGCTCGGTTGGTGCATTTCTTGCTCGGTTGGTGCACTTGAGACAAGTGCACCCCCTAAGTGTGCCACCGTTCGCGTCCGCCGTCCGATCGGATTCCGTCCGCCGTCCGATTGGATTCCGTCCGCCGTCGGTGGAAAAGTGTTGGGAAAAACGTTGCAAGAACGTTGTGCTCAACGGCAATACTATCGGCGACTTCGCCATCTTTGACGTGAGCGTATTTCGTTGTTTTTATTATCCGCACCCTAACCATCTGTGTAGATCTGTGAAATCTGTGGGAGGATCACTGTTTGCTTGGTTGGTGCACTTCTTGCTCTGGCAAGCGGCAAAGCCGAGCGGAGACAAGTGCACCCCCTAAAATTGCATCTGAAATCTGTGGGAGAATACTCAGTAATAAATTCTGTGAGTTCTGCGTATTCTGTGGGAGAATACTCAGCAGTAAATTTTGTGCATTCTGCGTATTCTGTGGGAGAATACTCAGCAGTAAATTCTGTGAGTTCTGCGTATTCTGTGGGAAAAAACTCAGCAGTAAATTCGGTGCATTCTGCGTATTCTGTGGGAGAATACTCCGTAATAAATTCTGTGAGTTCTGCGTATTCTGTGGGAGACCATTCCGTCAAACCTTCGATGAAATCGTGCTTTTTTGTCCAATTTCGCAGACTTTTAGAAAAAAACGCCATATAAATTCGGTAAAATTAAATTATTCTCTTTATCTTTGCCAATATCTTTAGAGATTGTTATCAAACAACTGCAGTACAACACTCACTATATTTATTAATAAACCACGAATCTCTGTATATAGTTATATGATAGGTAAAAATTTATTATACTTCTTATATGGCGCAAACATAATGTTCCATCTTGTAATGGCATGTATGTTCTTCTACAGACATTGCAGCCGTTTGAAGATATACGTGAGTTTGCTTATGCTCACCATCGTGGCGCAGTATGTGAAGGACCTCATATTCATCGGCAACACCTACTACAGTTCGCGTCTTGAGGAACAGTATGCGTCGAGCATCGACCTGCTCACGCTGCCCATGTACGCCATTGTGCTCGTAGAAGCCTGCCGTCCGTTGTGGATGAACTGGAGTAGGGCGTTCTGTTTCTACATTCCGTTTGTCGTCCTGATGGTGACATTCTGGGTGCATCCCGTGCCGCTTGCCTATTATGCCATGCACTTCGCCGCCATCCTCTGCGCCGTCTTCATCCTTCTGTGGGCTTTGCGAGAGCTGCCGCGCTTCGAGCGTGCGCTCAAGGAGGAGTATTCCTACGCCGAATACATCAACCTCCACTGGCTGCGCGGCGTCATCCTGCTCTTCTTCTGTCTGCTCATGCTATGGGTGTACGACAGTATGGCGTCGGGTGTGCGATACGACAACATCTTCCTATTCAACTCACTCGTGATGTGGATAGCCGCCTGCTTCTGCTTCTATCGCCAGTCGGTGGTTATCAACGCCGTGAAGTCGTACTTCGTTGCGCCGTCTGAGGACAACGCCGAGACTAACCTCGATGCCGCCGAGGCCGACCTCGACAAGGCGACGGCGCATCTGGAGGCAGCCGACGCCGACCAGAATGCTCCACATGCGCACACGCAGCCCGAAAGCGTAGCAGAAACTGTGGTCGAACCGCAGCCCGTTGCTGAACAACCCGCTGAACCGGAACCCGAAGAACTCAAGCTGCAGCAGGAGGCAGCCTTCGCCGAGCGCATGTATCTGCTCTTCGAGAAGGAGCATGTCTATCTCAATCCGCGCTTGCGTCTTTCGGAGCTTGCCATGCTCCTCGGCACCAACCGCACCTACCTCTCGCAGTATTTCAACCAGAACTGCGAAAGTACGTTCTATGACTTCGTAAACGATTATCGCATACACCACGCAAAACTGCTTCTTCATTCCACCGACGACACGCTCGAAACCATTGCGATGAACTCCGGCTTCAATTCGTTGTCCACTTTCCGCCGTGCTTTTGTGCAACGAGAAGGCATGAGTCCGATAGAGTTCAGAGCGTCAAACGGTAAAATCAGGGTGTCAAACAGTCAAAAGCTGGAGTAATTTGACGAAAATCAAAGGTTTTTACAATTTGACATTTCTCTTTTACGCAGTAGAATTGAAGGTATGAAAAAAGTTACTACTTTTGCAATACCAACAGAAACAACAAGAAAACTAAGTGAGTACATCTTCTGTTCTAATAAGAACAGAGGTGTAGTTTAAATTTATAAGAAGCAGTTTGTAATTGTTTGATAAATCAAGAAAAGAGTTTAAGAACCGCCAAGCAGTGATGCTCGGCGGTTTTGTTTTTTATGCAATTCTCAACTCTAAATTTGCGCAGCAAGTCTTTCGAGTGCTTCCTTCAGCACGCTTCTTGGCGTCGCTACGTTCATTCTCATAAATCCCTTGCCTTCCTTTCCGAACATCTCGCCGTCGTTGAGGGCGAGTCGTGCACGGTTTACGAAGAGGTCAATGAGCTGGTCGTGGTCGAGATGCAGTCTGCGGCAGTCGAGCCACACTAAGAACGACGCCTGCGGTCGCACCGCCTTAATCTGTGGCAGGTGCTTGCTGAGAAACTCCTCAACAAACAGAATGTTCTGCTCCACGTACGCCAGCATCTGCTGACGCCATTCCTCACCATTCTTGAACGCAGCCATCGTAGCGATAGGTGCAAACAGATGCGGGTCGTCAAGCTCGTTCGCCGTCATCCACTCGAACAGCGGGCGGCGCAACTTCTCGTTCGGCACAATGCACCACGAGCTCACGATGCCCGCAATGTTGAACGTCTTAGACGGAGCGCCGAACGTGATGCTGCATTGCGCAGCCGCCTCAGAAACCGATGCGAACGGCACATGCTTGTTGCCGAAGATAGCCATGTCGGAGTGAATCTCGTCGCTGATGACGATGATGTTATGCTCAGAGCAGAAGTCGGCAAGACGGCGCAGCGTCTCCGCATCCCATGTTATGCCCGCCGGGTTGTGCGGGTTGGAGAGTATGAGCACGCGGCACTTCTCGTCAGCCACTTCCGCCAGATTGTCGAAGTCCATCGAGTACGATCCGTCGGCGTTCTCCTTCAGCGGGTTGTACACCACCTTGCGGTGATTGCCCTCAGGCGTCAGTCGGAACGGGTGATACACCGGCGGCTGAATGATAACCTTCTCGTCCTCCTTCACGAACACGTTGATGACGAAGCCGATGCCCTTCACGATGCCCGGTATGAAGCGCATCCACTGCTCGTCGACACGCCACTGGTGGTGGTCCTCAATCCATTTAGCCACCGTCTGCCAGTAGTCGCGCGGCAATATCGTGTAGCCGAACAGCGAGTGTTCGAGACGCTTGCGCAGCGCGTCGGTTATAAACTGCGGCGTCTCGAAGTCCATGTCCGCCACCCAAAGCGGCAGCAGGTCGCCTCTGCCATATCTCTCTGCAAGCACCTCGTGCTTCAGGTCGCCCGACCCAGAGCGGTCGACAACCTTATCAAAATCGTATTTCATAGTTTTTCTTTTTTAGGGGGTGCAGTTGTCTCAACTGCACCAATCAAATAATACTTGTTCTGCTCGGTTGGTGCACTTGAGACAAGTGCACCCCCTGATTACAATACTTTTTCTGTTTGGTTGGTGCACTTGAGACAAGTGCACCCCCTGATGACAAGTGCACCCCCTGATTACAAAGCCTGACGGAAGTCCTCAATAATGTCGTCCATATCCTCCAGACCCACAGAGATGCGAATCGTCGTGTCGAGCACGTCCATCGCTGCGCGCTGCTCGTCAGTGAACGGACCGAAGATGGTGCTGGCAGGGTGGATGGCGAGCGTTCGGTTGTCGAAGAGATTCGTGGCGCGGCGCACCAGCTTCAGCTTGTTGATGAAGCGGAAGCAAGCCTCCTTCGACTCTAAGTCGATAGTGAACATGCAGCCCGCAGTCTTGCCGAACTGACGCTGCGCCAAAGCATAGTACGGATTGTCGGGCAGACCGACGTAGTTGACGCTCTTAATCTGCTCCAACCCGCGCAGCGCGTTCACCAGATACTCCGTGTTGCGCACCTGCATGGCGTAGCGTGCGTTCAGATTCTCCAGTCCGAGGTTCTGCATGTAAGCCACGTGCGGCGTCATGTAAGCGCCGAGGTTGAACAGCATCTCGTCGTGCAGGCGGTGAGCAAACTCAGGGAATCCGCCGTAGTCGATGACGATGCCGCCGAGCGAAGTGGCGCCGCCAGAGAGATACTTCGTGGTAGAAACCACCTCGATGTCCACGCCCAGTTCGTGAGCGTTGAACTCGGTGAACGGAATAGCCGTGGTGTCAGCCACGAGCGGAATGTTATGTTCGTGTGCAATCTCAGCCAGCGCCGAGAGGTCAGCCACCTCAAGCTGCGGATTGGTGATTATTTCGAGGAAGATGCAGCAGGTGTCGGCATCAACGGCACTTCGCACCTCGTCGAGATTCGTCAGGTCGCACAGATGCGTCGTCACGCCGAATCGCGGCAGCGTCTTCGTCAGCAGCGAGTAGGTGTTGCCGAACATGTGTCTTGACGACACCACGTTCTTGCCCTGCTCCACGAGCGAGATGAGTGCGCCCGATATGGCTGCCATGCCCGACGACATCGCCGTCACACGGTCGGCACCGGTCAGCGCCTTTATCTTAAGTTCGAGATAGTTTACTGTAGGATTCATCACACGCGAGTAGTCGGGCTCCTCGATACGTCCGCAGAAAGCGTCCGACATCACGTCGGCGTCAGCGAACTCGTAAGCAAGCGTGTGGTAGACAGGCATACTCAATGCGCCGTATGCATCGCTTTTCTGGAAAGGGGTGTCGATGGCAAGTGTTTTTTTCTTCATGATCTTGTTTATTAATTCCGCTGCAAAAGTACGCAAATAGCTTTTTTTCTACACCTATTATATATATACTAAGTTGCGCACGCCTTTTCTATTTAACATCTTTTGTATGTTACAGCTTCATTTTATGCCGTCAATAATAGCGATTCAAGTATAAAAATCAGTATTTTTGCAATTGCTAAATACTAATTTTATGAGAACAAATTATCTATTACGACTCTTATCTGTCGCGCTACTTGCTGTATGCTTTAGTGTTACAGCCGCCACTGCTGCGACTCAAAATCTCACGCAATACGTAAATCAATATGTCGGAACGGGCGGTCATGGCCACACGTTCATGGGCGCCAACGTGCCTTTCGGACTCGTTCAGCTCGGTCCTACCGAGCCTACACGCGGTTGGGACTGGTGCTCGGGCTACTACTATGACGACGACGAGCTTATCGGTTTCGGACACATGCACCTCTCGGGCACTGGCATCGGCTGCCTCGGCGACGTGGCGTTCCTGCCCGTGAAGGACTTCAAGCAGACTTCCACACGCTTCAAGCACGAGGCAGAGAAGGTGCATCCGGGCTACTACTCGGTGCAGCTCACCGACCCTAACGTGCTTGTGGAGCTTACTGCCACAGAGCGTTGCGGTTTCCATCGCTATACCTTCAAGAACGGCGCAAAGGCTCAGCTCGCTCTCGACCTTTCGCAGTGCATCGGTTGGGATAAGCTCAACGACTGCCTGCTCACGCAGGAGAGCGCTACACGTCTCACCGGCTTCCGCCGCTCAAACGGTTGGGCAGCCGACCGCCGCATCTATTTCTCTATCGACTTCTCGCAGCCCGTCACCGTCCATCGTCTCGACTCTATGGAGCGCGTCGTTGTGTCTGTAGCCGACAACACCAAGCCGCTGCTCGTGAAGGTGGCGCTCTCGCCGGTGAGCATCGACAAGGCTAAGCTGAACATGCAGGCAGAGTTGGCAGGTTGGGACTTCGACGCAGCCGTTAAGCAGGCTGATGAGGCTTGGAACCGCGAACTCGCTCGCATCGAGATCCAGACCAACGACCGCACAAAGAAGCGCGTTTTCTACACCGCGATGTATCATCTTATGACCTCTTGCTCTAAGTTCAACGACGTAGACCGCGAGTATCGCGGTGCCGACGGCAAGGTGCATAAGGCAGACTTCACCAACTATACTACGCTCTCGCTTTGGGATACATACCGTGCGGCTCATCCGCTCATGACGGTTGCCTTCCCCGAGATGCAGCGCGACTTCGCCCAGACCTTCCTCAACATCTACAAGCAGCAGGGACGTCTGCCGGTATGGCATCTCATGGGCTCAGAGACCGACTGTATGGTGGGCAATCCGGGCGCAATCGTGCTCGCCGACCTCACCATGAAGGGCTTCGTGGAGGATAAGGAGCTGGCGCTTGAGGCTCTGAAGGCTACACAGATGAAGGACATCCGCTCGCTCGGTCTGCTCAAGAAGTACGGATACATTCCCTGGAATCTCGAACCCGAGAACGAAACCGTTGCGAAGGCGCTCGAATACTGCGCTGCCGACGACGGTGTGGCTAAGGTGGCTAAGCTGTTGGGCAAGAAGGACGACTACGAGTACTTCTTCAACCGCTCTCGTTCTTACAAGAAATACTACGATCCGGAGACTCGCTTCCTCCGCGCTGTAGACACCGACGGCAAGTTCCGCCTGCCGTTCAACCCATTCTTCGCCGAGCACCGCACCAACGACTACACCGAGGGCAACGCATGGCAGTACACCTTCCTCGTACCTCACGACGTGAAGGGACTCATCAAGCTCTTCGGATCAGACAAGGCATTCATGTCTAAGCTCGACTCGCTCTTCTTCGTTGAAGGCTGGGCAGGCGACAACGCTTCGCCTGATATGTCGGGTATGACTGGTCAGTATGCTCACGGCAACGAGCCGAGCCACCATGTTATATATATGTACAACTACGCCGGACGCCCCGACAAGGCTGCTCCGATGCTGCGCAAGATGCTCAACGAGATGTATCTCGACCAGCCCGACGGACTCTCTGGCAACGAGGACGTAGGTCAGATGTCGGCTTGGTACATCCTCTCGTCGGTAGGTCTCTACCAGGTAGACCCCGTTGGCGGTCGCTTCGTAATCGGTTCGCCACTCTTCGACAAGGCTACCGTGAACGTGGGCGGAGGCAAGACCTTCACCGTCGTTGCGAAGAATAACTCCGACAAGAACATCTACGTGCAGAGCGCTCGCCTCAATGGTAAGACTCTCAAGAACTCTTACGTCGACTTCAACGACATCCGCCACGGCGGAACACTCGAACTCGTAATGGGTCCGAAACCGTCGAAGTGGGCTACAACTACGGCGTGCCGCCCGTAGTTGAATGTTGTTGTGTTGAGATGTTGATGTGTTGACATTACATATCTCACCACCTCACCACCTCACCATCTCACCATCTCACCAATAATTAAACTTTTTCAACTAAATAATCACTATTATGAAACTTAATTTAAGTTCGCAGATTGTATTGAATAAGGTACCGGAGCAATACTACCGCCCTCGTACGGCAGTTGAACGCTCTGAAATCACACGTTGCGAGAAACTCTTCACCGACATCTATCCGAAAGTGGAGGAGGGCGCGAAGGTTATCGCCGACACCGTAGAGACAGAAATCAAGCGTGCCAAGGCAGCCGGCAAGAAGTGCGTGCTCGCCCTCGGTACAGGTCTGTCGCTGAACCCTATCTACGAGGAGTTTATCCGCCGCCACAAGGCAGGACTCAGCTTCGACAACGTAGTAGTGTTCAACGCCTACGAGTATTTTCCACTTGACAAGAACTGCGCACAGAGCGCCATCAACCAGTTGCGCCATCGCTTTCTCGATCATGTAGACGTTAAGGCAGAGAATATACACACCCCCGACGGATCAATCGCTCAGGACGAGGTGTTCGAGCACTGCCGCGCCTACGAACAACTCATCGCTGCTGAGGGCGGCATCGACATCGCCCTGCTCGGCATCGGTCGTATGGGTAACATCGCAGCCAACGAGCCTGGATCAAGTCTCGCTTCGCAGAGCCGTATCATCCTCATCGACCAGACCGCTCGCGAGGAGATGAGCAACAGCTTCGGCACACTCGACCAGGTGCCGCCGTGCTCTATCACGATGGGTGTTCACACGCTGCTCTCTGCCCACAAGATGTTCCTCACGGCATGGGGCGAAGAGAAGTCGGAGGTGGTGCAGAAGATTGTTGAGGGCGGCATCACCGACACCGTTCCTGCTTCGTTCGTGCAGACACACAACGACGCCAAGTTTGTTATCGACCTCGCTGCAGCCAGCAAGCTGACACGTATCGTTCACCCGTGGCTCGTCACCAACTGCGAGTGGACCGACAAGACGATACGCGCCGCTGTGGTTTGGCTCTGCCAGCTCGTGAAGAAGCCTATCCTCAAGCTCACCAACAAGGACTATAACGAGAACGGCCTTTCAGACCTGCTTGCCCTCTTCGGTTCGGCTTACAACTGCAACATCAAGATATTTAACGACCTGCAGCATACCATCACCGGATGGCCTGGCGGCAAGCCGAACGCCGATGATACCAACCGTCCGGAGCGTGCGCTGCCCGCACAGAAGCGTGTCATCGTCTTCTCGCCGCACCCCGACGACGACGTGATCTCTATGGGTGGCACCATCCGCCGACTCGTTCAGCAGAACCACGACGTGCACATCGCCTACGAGACATCGGGCAACATCGCTGTGGGCGACGAGGAGGTAACACGCTTCATGCACTTCGTCAACGGCTTCAACCAGCTCTTCTGCGACAGCAAGGACGAGGTGATAAAGAAGATGTACGGCGACATCAAGGAGTTCTTCGCACAGAAGCGTCCGAGCGATATGGATACCAAGGAGGTGCGCACCATCAAGGGCCTTATCCGTCGTGGCGAGGCTCGCACAGCCTGCACCTACAACGGCATTCCGCTCGACCATGTACACTTCCTCGACCTTCCGTTCTACGAGTCGGGCAAGATAGAGAAGCTGCCGATGGGCGAGGCAGATGTTAAGATTGTTCGCGAACTGCTCCAGCAGGTTAAGCCTCACCAGATATACGTAGCCGGCGACCTCGCCGACCCGCACGGCACCCACCGCAAGTGTACCGACGCCGTGATGGCTGCCATCGACCTCGAGAAGGAGGCAGGCGCCAAGTGGCTCCACAACTGCCGCATCTGGATGTATCGCGGCGCATGGGCTGAGTGGGAAATAGAGAACATCGAGATGTGTGTGCCGATGTCGCCGGAGGAGCTTCGCGGCAAGCGCAACTGCATCCTCAAGCACTCTTCGCAGATGGAGAGCGCACCGTTCCTCGGCAACGACGAGCGCCTCTTCTGGCAGCGCGCCGAAGACCGCAACCACGCTACCGCCGAGCTGTATCACAGCCTGGGCTTGGCTTGCTACGAGGCAATGGAAGCGTTCGTGCGCTATAACCCGTAACTCACTGGACGTAGCGGAGGTCTGCGGCCTCCGCCACAGTCAACCATCATCAACAATCTCCCACAGAATTCACAGATTAACACAGAAGTTAGGCTGCCTTTCAGGGGGTGCTTTCAGGGGTGCACTTGTCTCAAGTGCACCAACCTAACTAAAGAGTAACTACTGAAAGAATATTAGTTCCTAACTGCTTGGTTGGTGCACTTGAGACAAGTGCACCCCCTGAAAGCACCCCTTCAAGTGCTCCCTAAGTGCACCAACCAAACATAACGGAATAATGACTCCCACAGATTCCGCAGATTTACACAGAACTTTCGAACAAAAAGCATCTGTGCTGATCTGCGAAATCTGTGGGAGTCTTTTTTGTTTAGTCGTTTGCTGGAAAGCAATAATCAAATGAATGTCAGCCTCTTGCTACCTTTTATTGTTAAAAATGTAGCAAATATTGAAATAATAAACCGCTGTGTTCGTCATTTTGCAACAATTTGAGTAATTTTGCTGCGAATAGTGTTCCGCATATTGCAATAAACAACAATCAATATATCTAAAATGAAGAAACTTTACTTGATGCTGTCAATGCTCTTCGCATTCGGCACCGCAGCCAACGCCGTTCCGGCTAAGAAGCTGCAGAAGGTTATCACACTTGCCAACGGCGCAAAGGTGTCGGTGGAGCTGCGTGGTGACGAGTACCTGAGTTGGTGGGAAGGCGCCGACGGAACCGCTTATCGTGCTACTGCCGACGACGACGTGTTTGAGGCGTTCGACCTCGAAGCGCAGAAGCCTGCCGCTGCCGCACGCCGTGCGAAGACCGAGCAGGGACGCGCCGCACGCCTCGCACGCGTGAACAACTCGCTGAAGGGTGCCGACGACAAGATGCGCGGACTCGGTGGCGACCATATCACATACAAGGGCGTGAAGAAGGGCCTCGTGGTGCTCGTTGATTTCAAGAACAAGAAGTTCGCCGACGGACACGACCTCGAGTACTACAAGCAGATCATCAATGGTAAGGACTTCAGCGACCCCACAGAAGGCTACGTAGGCAGCGTGCGCGACTACTTCCTCGCACAGTCTAACGGTCAGTTCGAGCTCGACTTCGACGTGGTTGGTCCCGTTACGATGTCGCAGAACTACGGCTACTATGGTCGAGACGGAGCTATTCAGAAGGACGAGAACGTGTATAAGATGATTCAGGAGGCATGCGACGGCATCAAGGACCAGGTGAACCTCGCCGACTACGACTGGGACGGCGACGGCGAAGCCGACCAGGTGTTCTTCCTCTACGCCGGCTTAGGTCAGGCGTCGGGCGGTTCTGCCAGCACCGTCTGGCCCCACGAGTCGCAGTTGCGCTACTGGCCCTGCGGCGTGCTTAAGTATTCTACCGGCAAGGTGAACACATACGCCTGCGCCAACGAGCTGCAGCCCACAACCCAGGGCTCTTCAAACTACATCTCCGCTGGCATCGGCACCATCTGCCACGAGTTCTCCCACTGCCTCGGCTTCGCCGATATGTACGACACAGCAGGTCAGAACGGCTACGGCATGACCGTCTTCGACGTTATGGACCAGGGCTCTTACAACGGCAACGGCTTCGTGCCGTGCAACTACACCGCCTTCGAGCGCATCTACGCAGGTTGGGTGGAGCCGATAGAGCTCGAGTCTCCGGCTACCGTCAAGGACATGAAGTCGGTATCCGACTACGGACGCCCGTTCATCATGTACAACTTCAAGAACACCAATGAGTACTTCCTCATGGAGAACCGCCAGAACACCGGTTGGGACAAGGAACTCTACGGCTGCAACGGTCTGCTCATCGTGCATGTCAACTACGTGCCGTCGCGCTGGACAAACAACAGCGTCAACTCGAGCAAAGAGAAGATTCAGTGTTGCACGGTAGTGAACGCCGACGGCTCGCGCGAGATGAGCGACTACTACTCGCTGCAGGGCGACCTCTACCCGTACGTAGTGAAGGGCGTGACGATGAACGATGCTTTCACCGATGAGTCGGAGCCGGCTGCCAAGCTCTACAACAAGAATAGCGACGGCACCTACTACCTCGGCATTCCCATTACCGACATCAAGCGCTCTAAGGGTTCCATCTCGTTCAACGTTTGCGGTGGCGACAACAACAACATCCTCGACAACACGTTCAAGGAAATCGTCGACGGCATCAACGGCATCACCGTAGCCGGCAAGACCGCAGACAACCGCGTCTACAGCATCGACGGACGCTACCTCGGCACCGACGCGTCGAAGCTCGGCAAGGGCATCTACGTGGTTGGCGGCAAGAAGATCGTGAAGTAATTTCAGGGGGTGCACTTGTCTCAAGTGCACCAACCGAGCAATATTGAAGTAACTCTTGCTTTGTTGGTGCACTTGATAGCTTTGTTGGTGCACTTGAGACAAGTGCACCCCCTAAAAGAACCTTATATAATAATGTATAGCCGCTGGACATCATCGCATGTCCGGCGGCTTTTTTGTTTCTATTCCTCAACGCTTTCTTCAGGGGGTGCACTTGTTTCAAGTGCACCAACCAAGTAGGAATGTTAACTACAGAAAGGAAATAGATGCACTTGACAGCTTTGTTGGTGCACTTGAGACAAGTGCACCCCCTGAAAGAACCTTATATAATAATGTATAGCCGCCGGACATCATCACATGTCCGGCGGCTTTTTTGTTTCTATTTCTCAATGCTTTCTTCAGGGGGTGCACTTGTCTCAAGTGCACCATCCAAGCAAGAACTGCACCAACCGAGCAATATTGAAGTAACTCTTGCTTTGTTGGTGCACTTGAGACAAATGCACCCCCTTAAAGCACCGTCCGCCGTCCGATATAACATCTTTATAACTAACGAATCGAAAGCATGGCATTTGCATTAATACTCCTTAATATTTAGCTGACAAAATAATATAAAACGCTGTGTGAAAACCGAAACTTGGCAATCTTTCCGTTGTTGTTTTCATATTGTGTACGCAAACCTTTTGACATAATAATATTGTTTGGGCAAACGGAAATTTAGCGTCATTTTGTTTTTTTAAGTTCGCAAAAACTTATAAATATTAATAAAATTATCATGTTTTGGTATGAATTGCAGAAAAAACGTAATAAAACCTCGCTTTTTGAGTTAAAATATTTGGTTGGGAAACAATTATTAATTAAATTTGCAAATGAATTTTAAAATTTAATTTACCAGACGTTGCAGGATACTAAGGCGATTGAGACGCATTCTGTTGTTTCTTCACCTCGAAGCGCGAGGGCTGCTTTTTATATAAAAGGTATCGTGACGACGTGTGTGCTTTTTTCAAATTAGAATAATGTAATACAGGTAAAAAACGGGGACCGCTCCCGACACATACAATGTGTAAACAAAAATCAAATTATAATAATTAATTAATTTAAAGAGAGAGAATTAATATGGAAAAAAGAATCATGATGTTTTTCGCCTGTCTCTTCCTAAGTATAGGAATGGCAATGGCACAAACTCACGTTTCCGGAATTGTCACCTCCTCTGAAGACGGTGAGCCCGTTATCGGTGCTACAGTCAAGGTGGTAGGTTCGCAGACAGCCGGTACAGTTACCGACATTGAAGGACGCTTCTCGCTCTCAGTCAGCAAGCCTGGCGTTGAGCTCGAGTTCTCGTCAATCGGTCTGGTTTCTAAGCGCGTTAAAGCAAGCGAGAACATGACCGTAGTGCTCCAGGTGGACAGCCACACACTTGAGCAGGTAGTCATCACTGGTTACGGTTCTGCAAAGAAGTTGGGCTCAGTGGTAGGTTCTGTTGCTTCTGTCGACAAGAAGAAACTCGAGAGCATCGTTACTCCGAACTTCACCGACGCTCTTGCAGGTCAGGTGGCTGGTCTTTCGGTACTTTCTTCTGCCGGCGACCCGTCTCAATCAGCAACCATCCGTCTGCGCGGTATTAACTCTATCCAGTCTTCAAGCCAGCCGCTCTTCATCCTCGACGGTGCGCCGATTTCTGCATCATTCTACGCAACACTCAACCCGGCTGACATCGAGAGCATCACAGTGCTCAAGGACGCTGCTTCTACAGCTATCTACGGTGCGCGTGCTGCCAACGGCGTTATCGTGCTCACCAGCAAGCAGGGTAAGTATAGCGAGCAGGTAGGTCTTAGCGTTAAAGCACAGTACGGTATTGCAGGCCCTACAAGCGACGGCGTTGAGATGATGAACTCTAAGCAGTACGTCAAGTTCCGCGACATCATCGGTCAGCCAGTAACAGACGAGATTCGCACCCTCGTTGACAAGTATAACATCAACACCAACTGGCGCGACGAGATGATCGACGACGCAGCTCCTACATTCGACGTTAACGCTACAATGCAGGGCGGTGGCCAGACCGTAAACTACTACGTTTCGTTCAACCACCACAAGCAGGACGGTCTTATCGAGATGTCTAAGATGCACCGTAACACTCTTAACGCTCGCATCAATGCTCGTCTGAACCGCTTCTTCAAGATCGGTTTCACAACAAACCTCGGTGTGCAGCGCTACTCGCAGAATGCAGAATGGAGCGGAGGTAATAGTAATATCTACGGTGCCAACCCGCTCGTGTTCGCTCGTATGGCAAAGCCTTATGACACACCTTATGAGTACACGATCGACGAGAACGGCAAGATGATCAAGGGCGGCCGCGCTATTGGTGTTAAGTACACACCGAAGACTATTATGCCTTGGTGGGTCAACTCACACCGCGACTACTATCGCAACAAGCTCACTCTCAATACCAGCCTCACCGAGACATTCACTCCGCTTGATGGTCTCTCATTCCAGGCATTGCAGTCGATGAATGGTCTTGAGAGCATGAACCACGGTACGTTCAGCCCGTACGACGCATTCGTTGACGGCATGGGTAACCAGATTGAAGCTGAGGTGGGTAGCGCTTCAGCTTCTACAAGCCGCTACTATCAGTTCACACTCTCGCACACAGCAGAGTGGCGCAAGCAGTTTGGCGACCACTACGTAGGCGTCCTCCTCGGTGAGGAGACACGTATTGAGCGTTCACGCGGTCTCAGCGCTTACTCAGAGGGCCACGACGACCCGCGCCTCCTCCTCCTCCCACAGGGTAAAACCGTTAAACCGGGCGACCTTGGCGACTCATTTGTCGAGGAAGTAGCCAACTCACTCTTCGCTAACGCAGAGTACAACTACAAGGAGAAGTACTACGTGACTGCTTCTATCCGTCGCGACGGTAGCTCTAAGTTCGCTCCCGACCACCGTTGGGGTACATTCTGGTCAGCAGGTGCTAAGTGGGATCTCAAGAAGGAAGACTTCTTGAAGGATGTTGAGTGGTTGAACGACCTCTCGCTGAGCGTTAACTACGGTACAACCGGTAACGACTCGGGTGCAGGTTCATACGACTTCTACGGTCTCTACGCCGCAGGTGGTCTCTACAACGGCGAGAACTGTATCGGCATCTCTCAGATGGCCAACAAGAACCTCACATGGGAGACAACAGCAAAGTGGAACGTAGGTCTTAACTTCTCTATCTTCGACCGCGCTCACTTCACGGTAGACTTCTATCGCAACAAGACAACCGACATGCTTATGCCGATTCCTTACTCAATGACTACTGGTTACTCATCAGGTATCGGTAACGTGGCAGCAATGACCAACACCGGTATCGAGGCAAACGTAGACGTAGACATTCTCAAGACAAAGGACTTCTACTGGAGCTTCAAGGCTAACGTAGGCTACAACAAGAACGAAATCACAGAGCTCTTCCAGGGTCGCGACGAGTACGTTATCGCTAACACAGGTCTGAAGATGGCAGTAGGCCACGCTTGGGGTGAGTTCCACTCAGTGCGTTTCGCAGGCGTTGACCCAATGACCGGTGCTCCGCTCTACTACGACAAGGATGGCAACAAGACTAAGAAGTTCAACCAGGATCGCGACGCTGTCTTCACAGGCAAGAATCGCTACGCTCCTTGGACAGGCGGTTTCGGTACCAACTTCCGTTACAAGAACGTTTCGCTCATCGCCGACTTCGCTTGGGTAGCAGGTAAGTACACGATGGTGAACGACAACTACTTCATCGCCAACCCGCAGCTCGCTACCGGTTGGAACCAGCGTGTAGAGATGCTCAACATCTGGACAACTCCTGGCCAGATCACCAACATCCCGGGTGCCAAGTACGATAAGCAGTTTGACGACCAGCTCATCCAGGACGCTTCGTTCCTCCGCATGAAGACTCTTTCGATCCAGTACGAGTTCCCGAAGAAATGGATGCAGGCTACTCGCTACATCAAGGGCGTGAAGGTATTCGGTATCGCACGCAACCTCTTCACCATTACTCCGTTCGAGGGTTACGACCCGGAGCCGGATATGAATGTCGTGAAGTTCAACTACCCGAACACACGCCAGTTCGTAATCGGTGCTGAGATCTCTTTCTAATATTAACACTTAATCAGGAAATAAAATGAAAAAGTTATATATTTCAATGATGCTGCTGGGAGCCATGGCTTTCTCTTCCTGCGATATGGATCTGAAGCCGGTTGGCACGCTTGACGAGGAGACAGCCATCCAGAGCACTCAGGACATGCGCAAGTTCCGTAACACTCTTTACTCCAACCTGCGCTCAGTGACAGCCGGTTCGTACGTTTACCTTACGGATATCCAACTCGACGCTTTCAACGGACTCATCAGCAACGGTAATAACCTCAGCGATTTTTCGTTCGGTCAGATCTACCCGACCAACTCTTCTATAACTAGCTATTGGGGTGGCAACTACGTTATGATTTCTAACTGTAACGCGCTCATCGACCATGCAGACCGCCTCATGGCTTCTGCAAGCTTCACAGACAATGATAAGATAATGTTTGCACGCTACAAAGGCGAGGCTCTCTTCACACGTGCATTCGGATACTTCGGACTCGTTGAGCACTTCAGCAAGTCGTACACACAGACCGACCCGAACGCAAAAGCTTCTGGTGTGCCTCTCGTAACAAAGTACAGCCCTACTGGCAACGTTACCAAGTACCCTGGTCGTGCAACTATCGCTGAGACATACGCTCTCATCGACGCTGACCTCAAGGCTGCTTACGACGCAATCTCGGCTTACGAGAAGTCGGGCGTTTCTGACCAGTATACAGAGAAGTACGAGACCGACAAGACCAACTACCTCACATCTTACGCTGTAGCTGCGATGCAGGCACGTGTAGCACTCGTTAAGGGCGACTATCAGACAGCTTGGGACAAGGCGGTAGAGGTTATCTCAAGCAACAAGTACAAGCTCGTTCTGCGTTCTGCATTCGGCAAGATGTGGACAAACGACACAGGCAGCGAAATCATCTTCCAGCCGTTCATGTCTTCAACAGAGCGTGGCTCTTCTATAGGTAGTGTCTTCCAGCAGGAGAACCAGTCAAGTCCTATGTACATCCCGAACTTCGGTACACTTATGATGTACGATGAGGGTGACATACGTTTTGAGAAGTGGTTTACAGAGTATTCTGCATTCAAAGTTGAGGGCTCTACATACAAGGCATACGCTTTCACAAAGTACCCGGGCAACGCAGCGCTCAATCCTTCTAAAAACGAGTTCGTGAACATGAATAAGGTGTTCCGCACATCTGAGATGTATCTCATCGCAGCTGAGGCAGGTGCTCATCTTGGTGGCGACAAGCTCGCCGAGGCTAACAAGTACTTCAACGACTTCTGCAAGAAGCGCTACTCAGGCTATACAGATAAGACTTATCCCGTAGGTTCGCAGCTCATAACACAGGTGCTCCTCGAGCGTAAGCGCGAGTTCATCGGCGAGGGCATGCTTTGGTCAGACCTCCGTCGTACACATCAGGGCTTCCAGCGCGAGTCTACATTCGATATCGACGAGGAATACAACAAGATCAACAACGTAATGTTCGCATTTGGTATGAACCTCAAGTACGACGCAGACGACTATCGTTTCGTATGGCCTATCCCGAAGGACGAGATCGACAGCAACCCGCAGCTGAAGAACCAGCAGAACCCGGGCTATTAATTTGCATTAACAACCAAAAAAGAAAAGTTTCATTATGAAATACATCAAATTATTTTCGCTTCTCGCAGCAGTAATCTTCTTAGGTTCCTGCAAGGACGACGACGAGAACTGGAACTCTACTTCTGACGTTACCGTAAGCATGGGTATGACAGAGTGCTCGCCGAAGGAGGGTGCCGGCATCGTTTACCTGCCTATCAACGTTGAAGGCAACACAAACGGTCTGGTTAGCGTAACTGTTGAGACAAAGGAAGTAGGCAGCAATCCTGCAAAGGAGAACACCAACTACTATGTAACAACAAAGACTCTTAAGATTTCTGACGCTCAGGGCAATATCGAGATCGAGCTCGTTGACGACGAGGAAATCAACGAGCCGCGCACATTCGAGGTAACTATCGTTAGCGCTAAGGGTGCTAAGATCGGTGAGAAGAAAACCACTACTTTCACTATCCGCGACAACGACTCTGAGTTCTACGACAAGCTCCAGGGTAACTGGGAGATGAATGGTATTGACGACAAGGGCAATGCTGTTAAGTGGAACGTATCTATCTCAGGTGCAGCTGACGAAGACAACCCAGAGTACAACAAGACTCTCTACATCGAGGGTATGTGTGGTCTGCCTTCTAAGGCTCAGCTTGACTTCTACTTCGACAAGACTTCCAAGACTTGCACAGTAGCTATCGTTCCTGGTCAGTACGAGTTCGCATCTGGTCTTAACTTCGGTATGACTAACCCGATGAACATCTGGTTGGTACGTCTCTCTGGTAAGAACCTTGGCTTCGATCCGGTTGACGGTGAGGTTTCTTCTGATATGAAGACCATCACATTCGATCAGGAGGCAGTTCTTACCGGTTACCTCGTAGACAGCGTGACTGGCGAGACTCCGGGTTACATCTGGTTCGGTAATGGTGTGAGCCAGCTCGGTAAGATCACAATGACAAAGTCAAAGTAAGTAAGATTTACTTGCTATCTGATACACTAAGTTAAAGGAGGGTAGGGTGCTTCAACCGCTGAAGCACCGCTCTCCTTTTCTGCACTTCTTTAAGTTTGATGATAAAGAACTGCTTCTGCGTCATCAGTTTTATCTAAAAACAGAAAAATCTACAAATTCAAGAATGAAAAGAAAAATCTTTACACTGGCTTTGGCTCTCGCAACAACACTCGTTGCTAACGCCATCCCTGCGAAGCGCGGCATTTGGCGCACTATGCAGCTCCCCAACGGCACTGAAGTGAAGGTGGAGTTGCGTGGCGACGAGTTCATGAGCTTCTGGCAGGACGCTTCTGGCAACCGCTATACAGTGGATGCACAGAACAAACTTCGTGTAGCTGACATGGATCAGCTGCGTCAGATCAACAAGGAACTCCGCACAAAGGCTGGCAACGTGGTTGGCGATATGCGCCGCATTAAGTCAAACGCAAAGAAGATGGAGTACAAGGGCGACAAGCGTTGCCTTATCCTCCTCGCTCAGTTCTCCGACAAGAAGTTCTCTATGGCAGACCCCAAAGCGTTCTACACACGCGTTGCCAATGAAAAGGGCTTCAGTGAGAACGGTTTTAAGGGTAGCGTTTCCGACTACTTCAGCGCACAGAGCGGCGGCCAGTTCAATATCACATTCGACGTTGTAGGTCCGTACACACTCGGTTCGGTGAAGAGCTACGGCGAGAACGTCACCGACAATCAGGGCAACCGTCTTTACGACAAGAACGCCGAGGGCATGATCACCGGAGCCTGCGGCCAGGCTTACGCAGACGGTCTCGACTTCTCTCCGTACGACTGGGATGACGACGGCTATGTAGAGATGGTTTACGTCGTATACGCTGGCGAAGGCGAAGCTACCGGCGGCGGCGCGGAGACAATCTGGCCGCACAAGTCGCAGCTGCCTCAGGCAACACGCTACGGCAATAAGCGCGTTTCTATCTATGCTTGCTCTAACGAGGTGAACGGTGGCAACAAGCTCGCAGGTATCGGCACAATCTGCCACGAGTTCTCTCACTGTATGGGCTACCCCGATGTTTACGACATCGAATACGGCGGCAACTACGGTATGGGTACATGGGACCTCATGTGCTCTGGTAGCTACAACGGCGACACATACTGCCCGGCTGGCTACACAGCATACGAGAAGATGGTTGCAGGCTGGATCAATCCTATCGAGCTTACCGAGAACGCTTCTTACTCAGACATCAAGACCACAGCAGACGGCGGCGACGCTTATATCTTCTACAACCCGGGCAACAAGGACGAGTACTACCTCATCGAGAACCGTCAGCGTAAGGGTTGGGACAAGTATATCGCTGCAGGCGGCATCCTCGTAAACCACATCACTTACGACAAGACCGTTTGGGACTACAACATGCCTAACACCTTCCACAAGGACATCAACGACATTGAGCGCATCACTATCATCCCTGCCGACAACCAGAAGACTTCTACATCTGAGTCTGGCGACGTTTTCGGTACAAAGGACGCTTACCGTCAGCTCACCAATGCTTCTACTCCTGCCGATGTGGCGAACACAGAGAACACAAACGGCATGAAGTACATGAATATCTCGCTCACAAAGATGAATGTAGAGAATGGTCTGGCTTCGTTCAGCTTCACAAACCATAACCTCGGTTCAGGTACCGTTGAGGGCTATGTATTCCATGAGACCTTCGACCAGTCGCTCGGCACAGGCGGCAACGACGGCAAGTTCAAGCCGAACAACAAGCTCGACAAGAACTTCGCTACCGGCGTGCTGACTCCAGACGTTGCAGGATGGACCGGCGAGTACATGCGTGGCGGCAGCCAGTGTATGCGTGTAGGTTCTACTGGCGGCATCGACTCTAAGGTTACAACACCTGAGTTCACACTCAACGGCGAGGCGAAACTCACCTTCCGTGCTGCTGCATGGGATGGTGACGGCACATCGCTCACACTCTCTATCACCGGCGGCACACTCGGCACAACCAGCTTCACAATGCCTAATGCTGCGTGGGGCGACTTCTCTACCACTATCAAGGGTAACGGCAAGGTGAAGATTACCTTCCAGGGCGAGCAGCGCTACTTCCTCGACGAAGTCTTTGTTGCTAACCCAGGCGCAACAGCGATCAACGGCGTCGAAATGAACAACCAGCCGGCTGTTAAGGGCGTTTACTCTATCGACGGACGCTATCTCGGCAACGATGTTTCGAAACTCGGCAAGGGTCTCTACATCGTTAACGGCAAGAAGATCGTTAAGTAAATCTGTTCTGTACACAGCAACTGTCCAATTCGTTATGGACAG
>UMHE01022051.1_pt1 | contig 32383 bp, 25 predicted proteins | sample 1965451 | NCBI WGS metagenome assembly UMHE01 (sample SAMEA4836090, study PRJEB28245) | human gut metagenome | biome: gut microbiome; material: fecal sample | place: Denmark | collected 2008 | reverse complement strand
GGGATATAGTAAGTTTCATTAGTGATTATTACAAAAAGAATCTAAAGGGAACCTTAAAGTTAAACAGGTTAGAAAACTATTGGGAAGGCACAACCTCAGATAAATCCTTATCAGGCTATATTGGTTATTTAACTGATAATGACAACCAAAAAATGCAGGATTTAGTTGATGGTAAGTCGATTAGCTTTATTCTAAATGAATCCATGAACTATGACTGTTTGTCACAGCATGAATCTGATGATTTCTGGTCACTACTTCTACATACTGGTTATCTGACTGTAGATTGGGAAAAGACAGATGAAGCAGAGTTGTCTAAAGACAGTAAAACCAATAAAGAAATCTTTGCAAGAATTCCAAATCTTGAGATACTTGAGTGTTTTGAACACAACATAAAAACACGATTTAGTTCTGAATTTGTAAAACTAAATCTACATAATAAGTTAGTAGATGCTTTGTCTTGTGGCAATCAAAAAGAAACTTATGACATCTTCTTTGATATGTTACAAAAATATGTCTCAATCAGAGATACAGCAACTAAAGCTCCTCTCGAGAATTACTACCATGGCTTTATCAATGGTATTTTTACCTGTTGTGAAAATATCATCTCTGACTACCACTCTAATTATGAGTCTGGTAGCGGATATCCTGATATTACCTTCAAAGTAGAACGTAATACCAAAGCTGTAATCATCGAGATTAAAGCTACCTCTAATGAAGCGGATATGGATGAGCTAGCTTCTAATGCTTTATCTCAGATTGAAGAGAAGAACCATGCTTTACCATTTGTAAAAACGTCAAAGATTACTGAAATCTACGCTTATGGCTTAGTATTTTGTAAAAAGGATTGTCTTGTAACTGTAAAAAAGTTGAAATAACGAAATTAGCATCAGATCAAAACCGCTCTGATGCTTATATATATGACTGTCTATCAAATGTCACTTTTTAGCTCTAATGCACAATTATAGAATCATAAAATGTGCTCATTTTCCAACTTACCTTTCTTAAATACATTTTAATTCTATAAAGCCTAACCATTTAAAAAATAAGAAGTTATTTTTAGAGCTTCATTTTAACAAAAGGTAATTTTCAAAATAGACAATTTTTTTTGTTGTATCTCATGAAGAAATATTTATAATTCACAAAAATTAAAAAAATTTTTATTTCTTTGTTCTTCAAATTTTAGGAATTGCTTATGAAGAATCTGTCAAAAACTATTGTTGCATTAGGCATCGCTAGCTTTGCAACAATTGCTCAGGCTAAATCTGATATCAATATCTGGAACTGGAGCGATTACATCGGCGAAAACACTGTTGCTGATTTTGAAAAGGCATCAGGTCTTAAAGCTAATTATGCTGTTTTTGACAGTAATGAGTTAGTAGAGGCACGTCTATTATCAGGAAAATCAGGTTTTGATGCTGTGATGATGACAAGCTACTATGTTCCAAGACTTGCCAAAGCTGGTGCTCTACAAAAGATTGACAAATCTAAGATCCCTAATTGGAAGAACTTAGATCCTGTAAGAATGAAAGCTCTTGAGTCAATTGATCCTGACAACAGCTATGCTTACCCATATACAGAGATCTCTGTTGGAATTGGTTATAACAAAGATAAAATTGAAGAGATCTTTGGTAAAGACTTTAAGTTTGATTCATGGGACATTCTCTTTAAACCAGAGAATGCTAAGAAGTTAAAGCAGTGCGGTATAGCTGTTTTAGATTCACCTATTGAGATAACCTCTGTTGTAATGCATTATTTAGGTAAAGATCCAAGCTCAGAGAAAGCATCTGATTATAATGAAGCTTTGGATATCTTAACTAAATTTGCTTCAAATGTATCATATTTCCACTCATCACGTTATATTAACGATTTAGCTTCAGGTGAAGTTTGTGTAGCTGTAGGTTACTCAGGTGATGTTCTGCAGGCAGCTCAAAGAGCAAAGGCCGAAAAGATCAACATTGAGTACACTATCCCAAAGGAAGGTTCTATATTCTGGTTTGACTGCTGGACTATTGCTGCTAACGCAGATCACTATGACAATGCTCTAAAGTGGTTTAATTATCTGCAGGATCCAAAAGTTGCAACTAATGTAGCCAACGAGATCCGTTACCTGCTACCTGTTAATGCTTCTATTGAAAATATTGACCAGGATTTAAAAGATAATCCTTCATTTAATATCCCTGAAGACAAGATAAAGACAATGTACTTTGTAAAGCCAACCTCATCTAAGATGACTAAGATCACCAACAGAATTTGGAACTCTATGAAACTAAATTCTGGTAAAAATGAAGATGATCAGGATAGTGGCAGCGGCTGGGATTAAGCTAAAATTAATTAAAAAATCCCGTAATAAAATGCGATTACGGGATTTTTGTTTTATAAGATTGCATCAAAACACAAAGGCACAAGCTTTTAAAGATTAACTTACTTCTTGGTTAGAGTCTTACTATCTTCTTGCTTGTATAAGCTCAAATTCAAGGTTCTAATATCTTCCCCTAAATGCTCTAAAAGAAGACTTACATTCTTATCTTTAGACATCTTTTGACGTGTATCTTCAATTTCTTTTATATAGAAGTGTCTTGCTAGATCTTCAGGACAGCCACGAGGTATTCCCTGCACCTTTTCAATTTTTAGTTCTACAGGATGCTCCTGTTCAATGGAGAACTTAGTTCTTAAGTTATGATGGAACTCTGGTGAGATGAACAAAAGCTGGAAGTCAGATGAGATCTGCAAAACCCAGGAATAAGGATCATCAGGGCTTACAACTCTATTGGTGTAGCATAAAGCAGAATAAACAGGACCATCGTTGTAGCCTGCTTTAACAATATCCTGATACCAGGCATCATTCTTATAAACTCTGTCATAAAAATCACAAGACTCAAGTCTTCTGCCTAAGCGCTTGTTCTCAAACTGCTGATCTTCTTCTATGAGTTTTAAAGTAGATTCACGGAATTTTGCTGGATTTCCATCTGCATTAGTACTGTTCTCATTAGCACCAACGTAATCAAATTTAAGATCACTACCCTTTACTCTTGCTCCTTCAGAGAACTCATCATTATCATAACTTTCATCGACAATTGAATTATCTACAGGATCAATATCTGACTCGTAAGCATCAACAGGAATTTCATAAAAATACTCTGAAGGCACCTCAGATGAAGATGAGACACTATTATTTTCTGAAATTTGAGTATTCTGTGCTGTTGAGATCTTGTTCTGTAGCACAGATTGATGCTGGACTAAGACTTGAGGCTGGATTGAAGCGGTCTCAATTACCTTGTTTTCATTTATAGATGAGTCCTCATTTGAGGATACTCCACTTGAATTACCCTCAACTGCATTGTGATTAGAGCCTAATTGACCATTTAAAGTCTCTGTAATAGCCTGATTTAAAGACTGAGAGTAAGTATGAGCTTTAATTACAGGTACAGAGTCAGTATAACTGCCCTTTTGAAGTTCAAGAGCTAAAGCTTTTGTTAATGACATGAATTCCTGTACTTTAGATAAATCAGTATCAGCACTCATGTCATCTGTATTGGTGAGCTTTGTATTGTTATTAGTTACCTTAGCAGATCCTATTACAGAGCTTTGTGCAATGGAATTAACTTTTACTGTATCAGTAGAGACTAAAGTGTCATTTACCTTTATTACAAGCTCTTTATCAGTACTCTCTGCAATACCATTTGTTGCTGCCGTACGAGTTGCATTCGTGGCAGCATTATCAGTTGATGCATTAAGATTTGAAGCTGCAAGAGTAGTTTCAATCGGAGCTGATACAGAACCTTCACTTACAGCATCGGGCAACTCTGCATTTAAATTTGCCTTATCATCTTCTATAAAAGACTTATTATCGTCTTTGGGCAAATTTGAAGCATCAACATTCTTATTTAATGCTGCAGCTTCTTCTTTCAACTTCTGGTTTAAGCTCTGATTGCTTTGCAATTGAGCTAAAGCTTCTTCCTGAGCTTTTCTTAAAAGCTCATCAGGAGTAAGCTCTACGACCTGAGGAGTTAAAATCTCATTATTATCAGTTTTAACCTCATTTTTCTTATCTTTTGAGTTATCAGAAGATAACTCCTGAACAACTTTAGTAAAGTCATCAGCTGTAACTTTATTTGAGTTAGAAGGTACATGAACCAAAGAAGAGTCAGAAACAGAATTTTCAATAGCTACATTTGTATTATCTGCATTAGTAGCTTTTATTGCTTCATGATTTAAATTACCAGTAGCACCTATATAAACAGGTTCATCATTTGCTGGTGCAGTCTCAGCATTGTTTACATTGCTCTTAACTTCAGTGTTATCAAAAGAACTGTCATTTAGAGATTGAACAGAAGGCTCTGTCTTAACCTCACAGGTATTGTTGGTGTCAGAAGCAATTGAGCTTGATGTTACAATCTCTCCATTTTCATTGAATGATGGTAACTTACTGATAGAATCGGTAATTGAAGGGGTTTCATCATTTGCATCACCATTAACAGAGTCATTAGAATTTTTGCCATATGTCATATCAGAAATGATTGATGACATACCTTCAATATGAGATGACTTTGATTTACCTTCTTTTAAGGATTCAGCTTCAGTTTGATAACCTTTTAGTACCCCATAGATATGATTGATATATCTTCTGACATCACTGATAAGACTGAATTTGTCCTGAAGTTCCTGATTGTTTCGTAATGAGGATAACTTTGTAAATGAGGAGTTAGTCTGTAACTCTTCATTCTCAGGGACAATTGAGCTGTCTGTGCTCTTTGGAGTAATGATATTAGTTAAGACCTTCCTGTACTGACCTAAATGAGGATTGTTGTTAGTTACAACCTGATTATTTAAAGTCTCTAAGCCATGAATTAAAACATTGAGATCTTCTGACTTTGAACCATAAGTAGAACCAAAGTCAGGTGCACTGTTTTGCGGATTTACTGAAAATACCTGGCTTTGTGGATTGATATCAGGCACTGGGAATTCATTTATCTCATTTGGATCTGTAACTGATGGTATTTCATCATTAGAAACGGAGACTGTATCAGTAGCTTCAACAGTTGGTAAAGCTTTAGCTGAACTAATTGATATGTTATCTAAAGTGCTCTTCTGTGCAAAAGCTGAATTAGCCTCAACACTATTACTTTGAATTGGTGTGCCATCACTATTAACAGACAGAGGCACTGATACATCATTATTAGTAGTATCAGCAGTATGTACAACCACGTCATGATCTGTAACTGTATCTGATGGTAAATCCTGAGCGTCTGGCGCAGTTTCAGTTGCAACGTTTATGTCTGAATTTAGTTTTGTTTTGTCAGTTTCTGTTATTAAAGCTATCTCTTCACCTGTCTTATTTAAGATGGTCCTGCTATTAGTAATAGCATTAGCTTCAGCTACAAGAGCACTGGTAATATCAGGATTTAAGGTAATGTTCTCAGATGCTACCTTATCTACAAGTTCAGAGTTTACCGAACCATCAGCTTTAAGATTAGCAGCAACACTGCAACTTACAGCTCCAGTTGTTTCATTAGTGAAGATTGTATTTAAAGAATGATTATTCTCTGCTGGTATTTTACCTGCAACAATGCCGTCTACTGCCGAATTTATTACAGGATTAAGATAGATGACCTCGACAGAATTATCTTCACCTATCCAATCTTTTTTTTTTCTGGTGTGAAGGCCAGCATTCTTAAGATGGTCATCTCAAAGGCTGTGGCACCGTCTGATGAAACTTTGTACTCTTCAATGCCCTGCAAGGCTATTTGATAGTAAAGCTGCAAAGCCTGTGAGCTAAACAATGGCCCATATGTAGTAAGAGTACTTTGGGGAATAGAAAAGATATTGATGTTCTGCGGATATCCAATCATCTGGAACAGAGCTAAATCATGAAAACACAAAACTAAATCATTTAAAAGAGTTCTGTAATTAGGACTTATAGTTCTAATCTCATTTAAAACATCTGATAAAGTCTTTTGTGGTTGTGCTGCAACTGTTGCAGTATCTTGTACTGTTGCTGATGGATTCCTTAATAAATCTAAAACAGAACAAACAAAGCCATCACCTGCTGTACCTAACATTGCCTGAACATTATCTTTGGTAATAGAACCATTACCTAAAGCTACTGCCTGATCACATAAGGATAAAGCATCACGCATACTGCCACGAGCTGCACGAGCTAATAAATTTACAGCATCATTTTCAAAAGAGATATTCTCTTTGGTGGCAATTTTAGCAATCTGCGCACTTATCTGATTTACGGTTAGAGCTTTTAACTGGAACTGTAAACATCTTGATAATACAGTAACTGGGATCTTCTGGGGATCAGTTGTAGCAAGAATAAACTTAACGTATGCAGGTGGTTCTTCTAAAGTCTTTAACAGAGCATTAAAACTGCTCTGAGATAACATATGAACCTCATCGATGATATAGACTTTAAATCTGCCTTTTAAAGGAGGATATTGAGTTGACTCTAGAAGCTGTCTAGTATCATCAACCTTGGTCTGAGAAGCACCATCGATTTCAATTACATCAGGAAAGTTGCCATCAGCAATAGCTTTGCAGGTATCACATAAAGACTCGCCGTTTACATGAGGGTGAGCGGTAATACCGTTCTCACATTCAAGACATTTGGCAATGATTCTGGCAATAGTAGTCTTACCGATACCTCTTGTACCAGTCAGAAGATAAGCATGATGAATTCTCTGCTGTTCAATGGAATTCATCAGAGCATTGATTACATGCTCCTGTCCTACTACATCTTCAAAGGTCTGAGGTCTGTACTTTCTGGCTAAAGCCTGATACTGCCCCTGTAATTCTATTGCCATATTTTATTTCTTAATGTCCAGGGAATTTCACTAAAGATTGTACATTTACGCCATAGGTGTCTTCTAAAAGCTTAGCTCCACCTAAATCGAATAACTCGATGATAAATCCAAATGAAACAATCTCTGCTCCACTCTTTCTTACTAATTTTATCATGGCACCGGCAGTACCGCCAGTTGCTAACAGATCATCTAGAAGTAAAACTCTATCACCTTTATGCAGAGCATCTTTGGTGATCTCAAGTGTGCTTGTGCCATACTCTAAAGAGTATTCTTCAGAATAACACTCACGAGGTAATTTACCTTTTTTTCTAACCAAAACTAAGCCTACGCCTAAAAGGTAAGCTAAGGCAGAGCCGAATAAAAAGCCTCTGGCATCAGCTGCAACGATATAATCTAACTTACAGTCTTTATAAATTTCATATAAAAGATCAATTGAATCTTTAAAAGCCTTTGCATCTTCTAAAAGAGTGGTTACATCTCTAAATAAGATACCCTCTTTAGGAAAGTTTTTTACAGATGCAATTGAGCATTTTAAGTAGTCAATGCGCTTATCGTAGTTTAAAATATCCTCGGGTGAGTGAATTGTACATTGAGTTGAAGTAGCATTATCACATGAGACAGCATCACCTGAAACAGCATTGCAATCAGTGGTATTATTGTTAGTCATTTTAAGCCTTGAAATAACATTTCATTTTAATTCAACGAGCAATTTTAACAAATTTTGACAGGAATTAGTCTTTAAATTTCAAACTAATTTCACAATTGTTAGAAACTTAGCTTTCAAATGCAATCAAGGTTCAAACAAGCAAAATAATCATAAAAGAACCCGATTTCAAGCATATGAACATTGATTTTGGCAAGAACAATTTATTTACACAAAATATAAACAGTACAGATTTTTATATGAAGTATAAAGCCGTTTTATTTGATCTTGATGGGACACTGTTAGATACAGCACTGGATATCATGAACGCCTGTAACCATACATTAGAAAAATATGGTTACAAAGCATTAGATGAAAAACTTTTAAAAACTAAAGTTACAGCCGGTATGCGTGAGATGTTAAAGTTGGGTGTGCCTAAAGAAGATCATGAAAACTCAGGTATCGAAACTTATATGAGAGATGAGTTTGCATCCTTTTATAAAGAACATATCTGTGACCGTACAAAAGCTTTTGAAGGTATTCCAAAACTTATTGATGATTTAACAAAAAACAGGATTAAAACAGCTGTTATCACCAACAAATACCATGATATGGCAACTAAGGTTTTATCAAAATTCCATTTTTCAAAAGACTTTTCTTTAGTTTTAGGCTGTGATTCATTAACCCACTCAAAGCCTCATCCTGAACCTATACTAAAAGCTTTGGAACTGTTAAAAGTTTCCCCAAAGGATGCCTTATACGTAGGTGATCATTTAAATGATATTAAAGCTGCCAATGCAGCTTCCTGTGACAGTGCGGCCGCTTTATGGGGCTATGGTACTAATGAATGCATCGACGTTAATTTATGGAATGCTACATATTGTGTCAAAGATGTAAAAGAGCTAAAAAAGCTCATTTTTTGATAAAATAGAGAAAACGAAGTAAGTTGAATTTAATTAAATTAATCCATAAGTAAACGTATAAACGTAGTTTGACATATATATTCTTTTCAAGAAAAGAATCAAATCGGATGCGTAAGTTTTAGATAGTTTCATTTTGTGTGCTTTAAGATGCTGCTTCAAGCTTAAAACACCGCAAACAGCAGAGTATTTTATTACACCTAATATTTATATGAATAAGTTCATGAATAAAAAGTTTCTTTTATCAGTACTTGCAATCAGTATTGTTCCATTTAGTTCTAATGCAGCGACTGTCTACAGTAAAGATGGTACCTCATTAGATGTTTTCGGCTCTGTAAGTGCGATGGCTATGACCGATAAAGCTGCCCGTACCATTAAAAGTTCTACAGAGAAAAAGAACAGCGACAATACCTTACTAACCTCTGTTCATGCTGGTATTGCAGGCAGAAGTAAAATAACCGATGGTCTATATACTCTTGCTTATTCAGAATGGTTAATGCCTACAGGTAACAACGGTGTTGATACCTTTAAGGCAAGATCACAATATGTAGGTGTAGATGCTCTGGAGTTAGGTACCTTAACCTTTGGACGAGGAGACAATGCCTACTACGCAGTAGCAGGTGTTACTGATGTTTTTACTGAGCTTGATCCCAGAGTAAATGATCACTATGCCTATGGTGATCAGATGCCATCACTTATCATGTACAGTCTTTCATCAATGGGCTGGGATTTACGTTTGTCCTTCCAAACAGCCTCAGACGACATCAACGATACTAAGATCAACATCCACAATGGAGCTGCTTTTTCTGTTGCTACAAGATTAAAGTCAGGTATTTCTGTAAGCTACGGTATGAGCTACTATGATTTCCAGTACAATCAAGATCAGGAATCAGTAGCTGCCTTTGCTCCAATTGTAAATAAGATGCACTATAAGTCACTGAACGATACTTTTAGTGCAAACTTATTTAAACCTTCATGGAAGATTGATAAAGGCGTATCAATCTCATATGGTACCTTTGGTGAAGGCTTATATGCAGGTGCTAACTTTACTGTATCAAAATATGATAACTTTACCCATAAGCTCTACAGCGTTGATACTGTTGTAAATTACACCTTTGATAACGGTTTAGGCTTTAGCGCAGGTTACGGTATAAAACGCTTTAACGGAGCAAACATCATTGCTGATGTTGAGTTAGGTGCATATTATCAGGTATGCCCTACCTTTAAGGTTTTTGCCGAAGGTACCATTGATGCTTCAAGTAAGCCTGACAGATTCTTCTCAAAGAGTTTAATTGAAGATCTGTCTTTAGATAAAAACCGTGCTTTAATTGGTGCAATGTACTCATATTAAGCACTCAGTTAAAGCAGTCAGTTGTTTTAGAGGTTACCGTTAAAGAGAATTTTGCTTTAATAAAATAAGATTGAACTTTGTAGGATAAACAAAAGTCCAAACTAAAGTTATCTCTCAACATTACCGTTTTCGTAATAAAATTTAACGAAGAGGTAATAATTAAGTGTTAATGTAAAGCTCTATTGGTGCTAAGATTTCAAAAGATTTATTTTTTTTAGGAAAAAAGTATGTTATCAAAGAATTTAAAGTTTTCTGTATTGGCTGCAGGTCTTTTATTTAGCATAAATGCAATGGCTGATACCGGTTTTAAGGTACCTGTTCACTACAACGTTGAATTGGTTGATGGTGAAAGTGATCCTGACAGCTACAGCCGTTTTAGCCGTACAGTAACCTTAACTCCTGGTAAGCATCAGGTTGTTTTAACCTTTAAAGACAATTTTAAGAACGGTTCTGATTCACGTATTGTCCAGTCTATCGATCCTTTAGTTATCGATATCAACAATCTAAAAGCTGATCAGGTCGTAACATTCCAGTATGCTAAGCCTGCTAATGAAGATCAGGCCAAGCGTTATGCTCATCAGCAGAAGATCACCCTATCAGATACCACAGGTCGTGTACTTCCAAGTTCTGAAGCTTCATACTTTATCTTAACCTCAGATAAAGGCTTCTCTTTAATGCGTGACTACCGTCAGGAATTAGACAGCTTAGGCAGATTATATGCCCCTGCTTACGTATCAAATGCTAATAAGGGGCTTACCATGACTGAGTATGGTGCTCCTACTGTAAGAGCCAGCTCTGAGTCTAGTGCAACAGCAGATCAGCAGGTTCAGGGTCTAACCCTAGAGCCTATGGGCGTTGATTCATCAGCTATGGCTACCTCAAGCACCGGTACTTCAGGTAAGGCTGATGCTGCTACCTACAACAACTTAGTTAAGATGTACAACAGTGCTGATGATGCAACTAAGTTAAAGTTTGTAAAATACGTAATGTCACACTAATAAAAACGGCAGTTCAAAGGTTGCCCTTTTTGTTTTTTTAAAGATAAAAGATGAAACATAAGATGACATTAAAGATTTTCTTATCTTCATCTAAATATAATGACGTATTAAATAAGCCTAATCACAATTAGGCTTGTTTTAAGCAAAGAACCACAAAACACCTTTATCTAATACTAAAAAAATCTATTTCTCATGCCAAAGACTCCTCTTACCATCATCGTATTAGCTCATAATGAAGAAGATAATCTTCCAGACTGTCTTAAAAGTGCCAGTTTTGCAGACGAAATCATTGTTGTAGACAGTAACTCTACAGATAGAACAGCAGATATCGCAAAATCTTTTGGGGCAAAAGTACTGCAAAGAGATTTAAACAATGACTATGGTGCTCAGCGTAATTTTGCAATCTCTAATGCAACATATGAGTGGATCTTTATGCTCGACTCTGATGAGAGAATTACAGATGAGCTTGCCCATGAAATTAAGATCTGCGTTGAGAGCAACCGTGACTGTACCTATCAGGTATCCCGTGAGAATCACTTTATTGAAAGAAAAGTTCTTCATGGTGTCATGAGACCTGACAGGGTTGAAAGATTATTTAAAAAAGAAGGTTCTTTTTACGAAGGTGTAGTACATGAAAGACTGCACTCACCTTATGATAAGAAGCTTTTAAAAGGCAGACTTATTCATTTTCCATATAAGTCATGGGAAGCACATCTTGAGAAGATGAATCGCTATACAACCCTACTTGCTCATAAATATTATGAAAAAGGCAAGAAATGCCATTTTGTAAATGATATTCTAATAAAACCGCTGTGGGCCTTCTTTAAGATGTACATCATTCACGGTGGTTTCTTAGATGGTAAATTAGGTTTTGAGTTTTGTTTAACACATTACTTCTATACACTAGAAAAATACTTAAAACTAAACAGTTTAAACAAATATAAAGGAAGGATCTGATGTTAATTTCAGTCATTATCTCTACATATAACAGACCTGATGCCTTAAAACTAATCTTAAGTGCATTTGACATGCAGTCTGACCGAGAATTTGAAGTAATCGTAGCTGATGATGGCTCAAAGGATGACACAAGAAAAATTGTTCAACAAAAGATGATTGACTGCAGTTATCCAATCACTCATGTCTACCAAAAAGATGAAGGGTTCCGTCTTGCAAGAATTAGAAATTTGGCTGCTACAAAAGCTAAAGGCGACTACCTTATCTTTTTAGATGGTGACTGTGTACCTAGACCTTCATTTATTGCCTGTCACAGAAGACTTGCTCAAAAGAACTTTTTAGTAGCCGGTAACAGAATTCTTTTAAAAGAAGAGTTCACCAAATTTGTACTAGCTAAACAGGACCCAATCTATGCTTACTCCTTCTTTAAGTGGGTATCTGTTTACCTAAAACATGGTATTAACAGATTGCATCCTTTAATTGTTTTCCCTTACTTTCAGCATTTAAGAAACTTAAAACAAAAGTGGAAGAAAGCTCGAGGTTGCAACTTTGCTCTGTTTAAAGACGACTACTTTAAGGTAGACGGTTGTGACAGCGACTTTAAAGGCTGGGGCTATGAGGATTCTGATCTTGCAATAAGACTTATTCATGCAGGTATTTTAATTAAATCTGGTCGCTATGCCACAGGTGTGTTCCACCTTTATCATCATGAGAATGACAGAACCCGTGAGAAAGAGAATCTTGAGAAACTAAATGAGAGATTAAATTCTGACATTGTAAAAGCTGAGAATGGAATTTCTAAGCTATAAAATCAATTTAGTAAGGCTAGAACTATTTTCTAGCCTTTTTTCTACATTGTCTTGTCGCTAACTTGCTTTTTTAGGAGCAAAGAATTTAGCGTAAAGTCTCATCTATATTTCTGTTGCAATTATAGTTATTCCAGAACATAAAATTAAGCTTATCAAACAGCCGTAGGTCAAGTGAAATTCATTACCTTCAACACCTGGTAAATGGTAATAAATAACAGCAAGATATCTAAATACTACTAAATGAATCACGAAGGCATCCTGTTCCAGTTTGCCTTTGGAGAACTCATAAATTCATACATGGCACTCTTTTTAGCTGGCAGGAGAGTAGAAGCAAAGGATGAACAGGACTGAGAGAAATTGTTTCCCAGAAGACAGGAGTTGATAACTCCAGACAACATCTTTCCGGCACTAATGGTCTGAGACTTGTATTTGGAAGAAATAGAGCCTGACTTAGGAAGTCTGCATCTGTATGCGTTCCTGTTAAGGTTTAAAGCCTCCTTAGCAAATTTTCCTAGGTTAAACTGTAGTAATTCTCTACAGTTAGCTGATACAATATCCATGGCGTTTTCCTGTTTATGATTCGCTTTTGTTAACACCTTGAATTATAACAAAAAAAAATGCTACCAAATAAAGCTAATCTATTGATTTTACTACATTTTCTCTAAATTTTTTCTCATTGTATTTAATCGGTTGTTAAAGAGCACAACCGCAGTAGAATTCGGTCTTTAGTTAAATTTTAACCGTAGAAAGTAGAGATTTACATTAATTTTTTATCTGAACTACTTTACAACTTTGTGATGTAGTTCAAATGGTGTTATCGCCATAGTAAAACAATTTATCGATACCATTCAATACACTTTACAGACATCAATTATCTTGCAAATGAAATTGTGATTTTTATACAAGATTTAACAAAATCTTAAAAAATTATGATTAAGTTCAATATGTAAGTGTAACATTTAACATTTTCTTAGCTATAATCAGATAGTAAGGTTTAGTTAGATAAGGAAGAATTTTAATCTAGGCTGAGTTGTAGCAATACATTGAGCTTATCTGATATTATTAATAAATTGGATCAGCAAAATATGTTTATCTACAAAAATTAGTTTCAAAAAACATTAAAGTTTTTCTTTATTTTGCTGATACTAGGTTATTGTAAGTAGAAGTTTGAAAATAAGTGACAGCTATGAATATATTACATTCTTTAGGCGTAAAAGCTAAACTTGCAGCAGCATTTGCCTCTGTGATTTTTCTTTCACTTGTAATTGCAATCATTTCAATTACAAGTATCACCAATTCTCGTTCTGTAGCTAACTTCGCAAAAGAAGTTATTGAACAGCATTACAGTAAGATTGTTCAGATCTCAAGAAATGTTAATACATTCCGTGATGATATGACCATGTTTACAAATAATGTTGCTACATACAATAAAGAGAGTGCAGCAAAAGCTGATGCTGACATCGAGAAGTTACTTGCATCAATGTCTAATATTAAGTTATTAGATCCTACTGATGCAGCTGACTTTGAGGAACTGAAAGGCTACATCAACTCAGCTATCGATGTTTACAAAAACAAGATGGAACGCATGGTTGATAGAGGTTATTCTGTTGACGTAAGAAATACTTACAATAACGAATTGTTCCCTGTTTTAAATGACTCTATCGCTGAAATTAACCGCTTAGTTGGTTTGTACCTAGATAGAGTTGACAACAACGTCACCTCAATGACTGATGTAACCCCTATCATCATTATTCTTGTAACCACTTTAATTGCTGTAATCTTCTCAGCTGTAATTGCTTACAAACTGCCTAAAGCTTTCATCGGTGTTCTACACTATGCTGTGTCACATGCTTCCGTGATGTCTCGAGGTGACTTAACACAGACTGTTGAGAACAGAGGTCGTACAGACGAGTTCGGTAAGTTGCTAGATTCTCTTGAGAGAATGCGTTTAGACTGGCAGAACAACATTAAGGTTATTAAGTCTGCAACAGATAATGTTATTCAGACATTCAACAAAATTGATGCGGTTACTTCTGATATGAATGATATTGCTCATGAGGCTCAGAACCGTTCAATTACCGTTGCAGCTGCTGCTGACGAAATGGTTTCCACTACATCTGACATTGCTAAAAACTGCGAATCTGCAGCTGCAAATTCAAGTCAGTCAAATGATACTACTCAGCAGGGTGTTCATAAGGTTCAGTTAACCATTGAGGGAATTCAGAACCAGGTTGTTAAATCAAAACAGGATGCTGAATATGTACAGTCTTTAGTTGATCAGGCCCAGAAGATTGGCACTATTGTTCAGACAATTGATGACATTGCTTCTCAGACCAATCTGCTTGCTCTTAATGCCGCCATTGAAGCTGCCCGTGCCGGTGAGTACGGTAAAGGATTCGCTGTTGTTGCAGATGAAGTTCGTGCCCTTGCATCAAGAACTTCAACATCAACTCAGGAAATTACCAAGATGGTTACTCAGATTCAGTCAAATGCTAATACAGCAAATGAGTCAATGCAGTCATCAGTTAAGAACATGGATAACTTAGCTGTTGAGACCAGCACTATCGAAGAGCTTCTGAACAACATTACCGAACAGGTAAGCTCTGTAAATGCTCAGATCACACAGATTGCAACTGCAGCCGAACAGCAGACTACAGCTACATCTGAAATTTCTGGCAATATGCAGGATATTACACACTCTTCACAGTCTCTATCAAAAAACTGTTCTGATGCAAAAGACGAAGTTAAGCGTTCTATTTCCCTGTTACAGGATCTGGAGGAGAGTTTAAACAGGATCAAGATTTAAATTTTTGTTACCAATTCGGCTGACAGGCAACCATTAAGCGTTGCCTGTTTTTTTTGTTTTGTTGAATTACAGAAAATGAGGACTGACTTTTATTAACATGATTTCAGTAATTGTCTCTATAAGATAGAGATGATGGTAACGTGAGTATTATTATGTTACTTTTACAAATTTAAATGCCTTAAATTTAAACACTAATTTACAAACTGTGAATGGTCTCGTAGATATCTTCTGCCATCTGCGCTGATATTCCAGGCACTTTTTTTAACTCCTCCACACTGGCATTCATAACTTCTCTGATACCGCCCAAATGCTTTAACAGAGCCTGACGTCTTTTTGGACCAATGCCATGAATATTCTCAAGCACACTGTGCGTTCTTGCTTTCTGTCTTCTGTTTCTGTGCCCTGTTATAGCAAATCTGTGTGACTCATCACGAATATGCAGTACCAGCTGCAGAGCAGGATCATCTAAAGTTAAATGATACTCTTCTCTTGTATAACCACGTATAAGCGTTTCCAGACCTTCTTTTCGGCCTTCCCCTTTTGCAACTGCAACTATCAGAGGAGGAGCAACCTTAAACCTGCTGAAGATATCAGAAATAACATCTTCAGCCTGTTTTAACTGCCCCTTACCGCCATCGATAAAAACTACCTCAGGAATAATCCCTTCTTCAGGATCTTTAAAACGACGGGTTAATACCTGATGCATTGCTGCAAAATCGTCACCTGGTGTGATCCCGTCTATATTAAAGCGCCTATAGTTAGCACTGTCAGGACCTTCTCTGTTAAAAGACACACATGAAGCTACTGTAAGTTCACCCTGAGTATGCGAGATATCGTAACACTCCATATGATTTACATTAGAGATATGTAATAACTGCTCTAAAGACTCAATTCTCTTTTTAGCTGTGGTCTTATCAGCTAATTTAGCCTGTAAAGATGCTTTAGCATTCTCTTTAGCTAATTTTAAGTATTTTGCTCTCTCTGCTCTAACTGAGGTTAAAAAGTGGATTTCTTTTGAGCAATGTTTTTTTACAGCTTCAGTAATGACCTCAGGCTCTTCAATCTTATCGTCTAAGATAATTTCCTTTGGATACATTGAAGCTCTGCTCTCAGATAGATAAAACTGTGTTACAAAAGCAGTAAGAGGATCATCCCCATCAATTTCTGACAATTTTGAAAAATATGAACGAGTACCGATGATCCTGCCTTTTCTGATAAAGAGCACATGAGAGCAGCAAAGCTCTTGAGCACATTCATGGGCAATTACATCCATGTCAAACATTAAATCGCCTGATACTGCCTGAGACTCCTGAACACGTCTTAGAGCTAACAGTTGATCTCTTAATTTGGCAGCCTCTTCAAATTCAAGTTTTTCTGAGGCCTCTTCCATTCTTTTAGTCAAATCATTTAGAACATCCTGATTTTGACCTTTTAAGAACATCCTGATGTAATTTACCTGGTCCATGTAGTTCTTATAGGCACTTTCACTCATGGGAACACATGGCGCCAGACACTTACCAATTTGGGCCATAAGACAAGGTCTTGAGCGGTGAGCATAAACTGTATCAGCACATTGTCTTATTGGAAAGAGCTTTTGTAAAAGCTTTAAACTCTCTTTTGCTGCACTGACATCAGGATATGGACCAAAGTACTCACAATCAATCTTTTTAGCACCACGGTAATAAAAGAGTCTTGGATGCTTTGATTTTGAGATGACTAAGTATGGGTAGGACTTATCATCACGTAAAAGGATGTTGTAGTGAGGTTGATACTTCTTAATTAGATTGTTCTCTAAGATTAGAGCTTCAGCCTCAGAGAAAGTAACAGTAAATTCAATATGATGGATATGATGAATTAGTGCATTTGTTTTAAAGTTAACTTCTTTTAGAAAGTACGATGACAAACGCTTTTTAAGATCTTTTGCTTTACCTACATAGATAACTGTTTCATCATCTGAATACATTCTGTAAGAGCCAGGACGATTAGGAACTGTCTTTAAGAAACTTTTATAATCAAATTTAATATCAGGCATGATTTGTATCAGAATTCACAACGACATGAATATAATTGTTTGCCGTTAAGCAAATTTTAAAAGTAATACTAATAACGATCGTCCATTACATGTCGCTAGCTAACAAAGCTAACTAACTAATTGATATTGCGAAAATGCTCTTACTTTTGTAAGTATGGCTCAACGCCTTTTTCAAATAGGGTTGCAATAGTATCTAAGGTAAGAGATTTACAAAAACGACGTGGACGTGAGATGAGTATTCGTTCTTCGTTATCGAGGAGATTATATATTGTTTCTGTTTTATCTATATATATCTGATCTTTAATATAAAACTTTGCAAAAGAAGCGTTATTTCCAATCTTTTTCATCAAGATCATCCTCGGAGTGTTTTTAATTTTTCTCTGTCAAACTTCAATGCAAAAGATGCACGGTAAGTCATAGCGTACTATCTCAATGAAAATCACTGTCTAGCTGGACAAAAAACAATTTTAGAATACCTTGTAAAGCAACATGACTATTGTAAAGAAGCCTTTACTGCGAGAAAAAATTAACTCTTTTCTGTATAAAACTGTTTATTGTAAACACTATATTCAGATTTATTATACAGTAAACAGCTCTAAATTACTCTTATCTAAAGTTTATTCTCAATCCCCTCAAGATTCAGATTAAACCTGTCATAGTACTTAGGAAGTTTTGGCAAGGAAGCGTCGATCTTCATGATAATCTGAGGCATGAAAGATCTAGCTCCGGTGGTAGGATTATACATCTCTAAGATTTTGTAAAGATCTGGATACAGTAGAGGCTCACCTGATATAGTAATATCCCCACTCTTATCAAAGGTCTCCACATAGTTTGACCCTAAAGATTGTATAAATGAAGAGTCAAATCTCTGTCTGTCATCTTTTTGAGACTTATAGTATGAAAGAGTGTTCTCATTTTTGGCTTCAAGATATTTAGTAGCCTCAGGAGCACCTTCATTGAAGGTAACTTCTCCTAAATAAATACCTCTACAGATCATTAAAGCCTGATTGAAAAGTTTTTTGGTATCAACATACTTTGTGTAGGTAAAGTAACGCAGGAGTGAGTTTACAGAGATTACTGAACGATTCTTTAAATCATAAAGAATAGAGAAAGCAGTAGTCTCATCGGTTGCTACACCTTCACCATTCATCAACATCAGAGAATAAAGAATAGCTCCTGTAGAGTCACCACAGTCATAGGCCTGTTTAAAGATGTCAGCTACAGCTTTGATAATTTTTTTGTTATTTCTATCCTGAGATAAAGCGAGTACTCCTACAGCTGTAAGAGCTGGTCCATAATTCTTTTTAGCAGCATTCTTCAGGTGCCTCAGACCTTCATCATACAGATTAGAACTGCGTCTAAAATCAATTAAACCTAATGAGTAGTTAGCAACAGGATCACCCTGTTTAGCAGCATCATTGTAAAGCTCAAGCCCCTTTTCATAATCTCTTTTAACACCGTAGCCATGCCAGTAGAGACCTGCCAATCTGCTTTTAGCTGCAAGAATACCTAGATTTCTGGCCTTTCCCCAAGACTTAGCTGCACTTACAGGTGAGACATCATTTTCTTCACCTAAAAAGTCTATGTCACCTCTATATAAAAGAGCATCTTTTGACCCATGATTTGAAGCCTCATTGACCATACGGATATAGTCTTGAGTATTCATGCAAAGTTCAATGCCGTACTCACACATCTTTAATAAAGGATCATGTGTCTTTAAGTAATCCTCTGAATAATCTTTTAAAGCTTGATTAAAATAGTAAATGGCAGAGCCAGCCCCCTGAGCATTGCCATAGCCTAACAATGCTAAATAGCCCATCAGCTCATACTCGCCATGAGTATCATCAGATTTAGCACATTCACGGGCATAATCAAGTGCTTTTGAAAAGTTACCTGATTTAGCGCTGATCCAGGCTAAATATGGATAAGCCTCTGAGGCGCCATTTTGACCTGCCTGCATAAAATAGGTTTGAGCTTTATGGAAGTTACCTTCCTGCATGGATTTTACGCCTGCGACTATATAAGACTCTTTATTGGCATTAGAGTACTGAATGTAACCTGAGATAATAAGATATAAGCCCAAAACAAACATCAGGACTAAAGCACTTACAATTAGAGGTGTTTTATGTTCTGATACATAAGTTTTGCCTCTTTTTACAAGGCCTAATTTTGGTCTTTTAGCTTTTTTCTTCATCTTAATCTTTAGTATCGTTGAAACCGTGTACTGTCCAAGAGTTAATATTCTACCTTTTTACTTTACCTAATTTAGGTCGATGTATTATTTATTCTACCCTTACACTAAACTAAAACTAAAAGTATAAAGTGTGCAGATAAAAAATTTAACTAGTTTAATCTACTCATCTAGTAGGCACCACTGTCAGCACCTACATCTGGCGCGTCCACCTCAAGATCTTTGATAATAAGAGCATTGTCTCTGTCTAAAGTAATTAAAGCGTTTCTTGAGGTGACAGATTCATCGGCTAATGGATTGTCATCCTTAGTATTTAAGGTTAAAGCATTAAAAGGGACGATAGTGATGTCATCTTCTTTAATTCCAGCATCAAGATAGGCCTTTTTAATTGCTTCACCTCTATCTTTTGCTAATGAAATGTTATCAGCATTCTTTTCCATATCGTAAGCATAAGCTCTTATGGTTACCTTATTAATAGATTTATCAAGTTTTATATACTCTAACTGCTCGTTTAAAACCTGCTTTGATTTTGCGGTTAACTCATGAGATCTTACTTTGAAGACTAAAGGAGTCATTTTTACATCGTTAAAGTTAACTCTGATTAGATTTTCCTGACAAGCTAAATACTTATGATAAGCAGATTTAAAACCTAAAGGGCTGATAGCTGGAATTATGTTCTGTCCTGCTGCTAACTTAGTATCTGTATATGGCATTAAGATCTGATTACCGTGAGACAGTTCAGACAGGATCTTCCAGGATAAAGTTGGGCCTACATATGGGTTAAAGCCTGGATAAATTTGAATTCTACCTAAACGTCTTTCAGAGCTTGCTGTATGCCACTCAGGCTTTGTAGCAATAAATCTCATAAAACTTGACTGACCGATGCCTAATCTTGGGTGAATAGTCATATTAGAACGTAAGGTGCGACCTGAATATGTCATAAAATTGGCAAAACCATATTCAGGAATGTCAAAGATAAGTGAGCAGCTTAATCTGTCACCATTGTTTGACCACAGTTTCTTAGATGACGGATCGATAGATGCCTGATATCTTATCTGAGCATAAGATGACATTGAAAATGCTGCAACAGCCAATGCCATTATCATTTTTAAAACTGTAAGTTTCTTCATAAACATATCTCTAAGTATTGTTTATTGCCTATATAGCAAATTTTTGCCAAATTTAAATGCACTACAACTAATATACAACATTAAGCAATTATAATGCCAAAGAGATCCTGAAAGCGATTTATAAAGATAAAACTACTAATGAAGAAATAAGACTATAAATAGAGCAGAGCTAACGACGATACATGTTCAATCAAACGATTAAATCTAAAGTCACTTACTTTTAAGTGCTAGTTTCTTTTTTGAATAAAAAAAGAAAGGGTAAGCAAATAAAGGCATCATAACTGGTCTGAAAATAGTGGTTTCAGAAACACCATAAACAACTATAACCACTAAAATAAAAGCGTATAAGAAATCCTGTCTCATTACACCTCTAATCAATGAATAAATGATCATTGCTAAGTAAATTCCAAAAACAAAAAAACCATGAACAATTGGTAGATAGAAATATGAACAGTCCAAAATAAGCCAAACAGCTTGAAATCCATATTTTTGAGCAATGCTTAAAGTCATAGCACAATATTCATCATATTTACCTAAGAGACTAAATCCCAGAATATCGTATCCTTTTTTACTTAGTTCAAATCTAGCCCACATTGAGCCAGGCAAATTTTGTACGTATTCTTTAAAGTTTTCAGTAAATGTAATGTAATAAGTAAAGAACAATACTGTTCCAACTATAAACAAGCATAAAAAAAGTATAACGTAAGTTGATTTTCTATCAAATTTTCTTCTAGAAATATAATGTGATAAAAATACAGAAACTGCTAATAATATGATAATACAAGAGGACGTAACAGAGTTTGGCACAAAATAACAAAAAGCAGAAAAAACAAATAAAAGAAAATAATCATAAAATTTGAATTTTGTTTTTAAAATAACGTAAAAAATAGAAAATAAAGCAATAATAAATCCAAGTCCATTTGGATGCGCAAAACCTAAAGTATAACGTCTTATACCTTCACTCCTTGAAAAATAAGCCATATCTTGAGAATATCCCAAATAATGCATAATTATTACTAAGATAAATAATAAACAAAATGACACAAGTACATATTTATAAAATTTCTCTTTGTATAAAAATTGGCACAAAAATAGAGGGATAAAAAACAAATCAAATACAAGTTGAGTCTTAGCAAATTTATTTAAGAAGTAAGATGTCAAAAGAAAAATCACACATAGCAAAAAATTAAATTTATCTTTTGAGAACGTCAACCACTTATAAAAATAAATCAGAACAAATAAGATAGTTAACCCCCTGGTGAATTTGATTTGCAAAATATAGACCTGTCGAATTGAAAACGTAAAAGATGCGAAATCAGTTAATCTAATAAAGAACCAAAAACCAATCAGTATATAGATCAAATAGTCTATAAATTTAGGATTAAAGATACCCTTAATTGAGTTTAATAAAACTTGCCTTTGCATTCGATTCACAAGATGTAGATTGAAATTTGTTTTTAGAAGAGACTTATACTGCGTTAAAAAGAATGAGGAGATCCCCCTCCTCATTCCAATGCAATTGAATGTTAAGATTTGTATTTATTTAAATACCATTCAACAGTCTTAATGATACCTGTATCAAATGTCTCATCAGCTTTCCAACCTAACTCTGTGGTTAACTTGGTTGCATCAATTGCATAACGTAAGTCGTGACCTGCTCTGTCCTGTACAAAGGTAATTAAGTCAGCATACTTACCACCATCTTTTCTTGGACATTCTTTATCTAAGATTGAACAGATTGTATTGACGATAGTGATGTTGTTACGCTCGTTGTGACCACCGATGTTATAGGTCTCACCAGATACACCTTTGTGGAAGATTAAATCAACTGCTTTGCAGTGGTCTAATACATATAACCAGTCACGTACATTTAAGCCTTTACCATAGATTGGTAGTGGTTTTAATGCCAGAGCATTTTCAATGATATGAGGAATTAACTTCTCATGGTTCTGTTTAGGACCATAGTTATTTGAACAGTTAGAAGTAGTTACATTCATTCCATAGGTATGGTGATATGCTCTTACGATTAAATCGGAGCTTGCCTTAGATGATGAGTATGGGCTGTTAGGAGCATATGCAGTGTTTTCTGTAAAGTAACCTGTCTCACCTAAAGTACCATATACTTCATCAGTTGAAATGTGATGAAATCTTGCATCCTCGTAACTAGGTTTTACCTTAAAAGGAGCATCCATCCAGTGACGTCTTGCTGTTTCAATTAAAGTAAAGGTACCCATGATGTTGGTTTCCATAAAGATTTTTGGACCTTTAATAGAATTATCAACATGGCTTTCTGCTGCAAAGTGAATTACACCACGGATATCATATTTGGTGAATAACTCTTCAATTAACTTTTCATCACAGATGTCACCTTTTACAAAGGTATAGTTAGAGTCGTTTTCGCACTCTTTTACATTGTTTAAGTCACCTGCGTAAGTTAACTTATCTAAGTTAATGATGTGGTACTCAGGATATTTCTTACAGAAATATGGTACAAAGTTAGAACCGATAAAACCAGCACCACCGGTTACTAGAATTGATTTTGTCATGATATGTATATCCGATTAAATCTACTTTTTTAATTGAAACTTGTCTGTTGTTATTTTTGTATTATAAAGAAAAGTCAGGTACATCCTTTAGAGAATGTGCAATTCTGTCTTTTTCTGAGGTTAATACTTTATCAGCAGGGATTTTCCAGTCAATGTTAAACTCTGGAGCATCATATCTCATTCCCCACTCTGACTCTTTGTTATAGAAGTTGTCTACTTTATAAGCAAAGATAGCAGTTTCTGACAGAACACTAAAGCCATGTAAGCAGCCATGTGGCATGAATAACTGTCTTTGATTCTCATCAGACAGTTCTACAGCTACATGCTGACCGAAGGTAGGAGAATTCTTTCTGATATCTACTACTACATCTAGAACTTTACCTACTAAAGCACGTACTAGCTTTGCCTGGCAGTACTCACCTCTCTGGCAGTGTAAACCACGGATTACACCATAACTAGACTTTGACTGATTGTCCTGTACAAAGTCACAATCAATACCGTTGGCTTTAAACTCTTTAGCATTGTAGCTTTCAAAGAAATATCCACGAGGATCATTGAATACTCGTGGTTCTACAATAATGACGCCTTCAATTGGAGTCTTAATAAAGTTCATGTTTTTCCTCTAAAACTTTAACTAGATAATCTCTATAGTTACCTTTCTTTAATTCATTAATTAAAGATTGCATCTGTGCATCGTTAATAAAGCCCTGCTTATAGGCAATCTCTTCAATACATGCAATCTTTAATCCCTGTCTCTTCTCTACAATCTGTACAAAAGAGCCTGAATCCATAAGTGAATCAGGAGTACCAGCATCAAGCCAAGCGTTACCACGTCTCATTGGTACTACTGATAATCTACCTTCTTTTAAGTAGATGTTATTAAGGTCAGTTATTTCGTATTCACCACGAGCAGATGGCTTTAATGTCTTTGCTTTTTCTACTACATCTGATGGATAGAAATATAAACCAACGGATGCGTAGTTTGATTTTGGATGAGAAGGTTTCTCTTCAATTGAAACTGCTTTTCTGTTCTCATCAAATTCAACTACACCAAATCTTTCAGGGTCGGTTACGTGGTAAGCAAAGATAGTAGCATTAGTACCACTGTTCTTCTTTACCTGGTCATTGAACTCACCGAACTGGCTTCCCATGTAGAAGATGTTATCACCTAAGATTAGACATACATCTTCTTTTGAATCTCCGATAAAGTCAGCTCCTAAGATAAATGCCTGAGCAATACCATTAGGCTCTTCTTGTACTTTATACTGAAGATTTAAACCAAACTTTGAACCATCACCAAATAACTTTTCAATATTTGGTAAGTCTCTTGGAGTTGAGATTACTAAAATATCCTTGATACCAAACAACATCAAAGTTGATAAAGGATAGTAAATCATAGGCTTATCATAAACAGGTAAAAGCTGTTTAGATGTTGTCTTGGTTAGTGGATATAAACGGGTTCCGCTTCCACCTGCTAATAATATACCTTTCATATAAATCGCCCTTGTTTGTAACTCTAGTTATTATACACGATAAGAGCATGCGCTTACAGCTTGTGAACAGATTTTAGAACAATCAACAGGCAACAGATCTTATTTGTACTTAAAAACTGTATCTTGTCTTTCTCACAAGAGAAAAACATCTAAAAGACCTTATGCACTAGGGGGTTGCTCTTTAAAATTTAATATGAAATAGAAAGATGATTTATATGCGGTTTTAGGTAGATTTTTTTGGGTAACTTTTTGATATAATTCAATTAGTTACATCGTATTATTCAAAAGGTTTACCCATAGCTATGTTACAGCAAAACCACGATGATTATCAATCACTAAATTCACCATTACTTTCTGTAATCAAAGAACTACATCTAAAGCAGTATCTGTATCTATCAGGCTTCAAGAAAGATAAAGGTCCAAGTCCCTTATCTATGCTTGTAGATATGATAAACAGCATCTTTCTAGGCTCTAACCTGTGGAGAGCATCAGTATCATCAGGTAAAGGTTTATTTAATTCATCAGAGAAATCCCTATATAGATTTATGAGTAACATCCACTTTAACTGGTACTCACTTTGTTTCTATGTAGGAGCATATGCCATGAGAAACATCAGAACTTTTGGAAAAGAAAGTTCTAAAGAAGACTTATGCCTTATCATTGATGATTCTGTAATTGAATGTCCTTGTACTAAGAAAGCTAATAACTGCACCTGGACATTCGACCATAATCAAATGAAATCTGTAAAGGGATATAACTGTTTGCAGTTATCTGTTACAGATGGTGAATCAACCTTGCCTCTAGGAGCAAAGCTATTAGCTTCTGATGAAGATGACTTAACTCAACTTTTGCATTTCAAAAATTGAGTTAAAACGTTAAATATAAGCGGTCCAGCACCGACTTTGCTCTTTAAAATATGATTTTTGATTATAAAGTCTTTTTAAATACACAGTTAAAATGGCTCAGGTGTACTGCTTTGAGCCCCTTTTACACATATCGGCGTTCGTTCTCTTTTAGCCAGAGCTAAGTTTTCTAAACGCTCAGGGGCTGATGTATATACGCTTCTTTCTGTACTTGTTACTTCAATCTTTAAAGGTTATCCAAATCTTTATAGGTTCTTTGAATCTACTGAAGGTAAGTCATTACCTTTTAGCAGAGACTCTATGTATAGATTTCTGTCTAACTCCAAGTATGACTGGCAATCTCTTATGTTTTACATAGCAACGTTTATCATCAGATTTATCTGTGAGCTAAATAAAAACAATAAGAACCAGGTTAACTGCTTAATAGTAGACGATACCATGATTGAAAGATGCCAAGGTAAAAAGGTTGAGCTCTTATCTAGACAGTACAACAATGTTATTGGCAAAACAGTTAAAGGTTTTACCAATCTGGCTTTAGGTTGGACTGATAGCGTTAACTACGTTCCTTTACTGAGTCATCTTATAGCCTCTAATAAAGAGAAAAATCTCATTCAGAAGGCTAATACAAGTAACATTGATAACAGAACTACTGGAGCTAAACGCAGACTCTTAGCTTGTAAAAAGAAACCTGAAGTGCTCATCAGTATGTGCAGGAGAGCAATGAGAGCTATTCCTGCATCTTACATTCTGATGGATTCATGGTTCTTTTCTGACTTCCTTGTAAGAAAGCTTAAACAGTTAGGTTTACAGAGTATCTGTCTTGTTAAAAGTAACCTTCAGTTCAAACTGGAAAAAGGTAGTTCTAAATCCTTTTCTCAAAAAGAACTTCTTAAGAAAATCAATGGAGGTAAACTCAACAAGGCTAATCTTATTACCTCTGTCATTGCCATACAAACAAAGATTTAAAAGTAAAACTTGTCTTTGTAAAAGCCAGAAACTCTACAGACTGGATCTGCATTGTAAGTACTGATATAGACTTATCTCCTGAACGTATTATTGAACTCTACGGTAGAATATGGTCTATTGAAGTTGCCTTTAAAGCTCAGAAAAGTTATCTCAGGCTTAAAGAGTTAGTGTCAGGCTCATGACTTTGATACCTGCAATGCTTTTATAGTCATTGCTAATATCAGATTACAACTCATGGAGTTTAACAGACGTCACGACAACGATTCTCGTTCTATTGGAGAACTCTTCTATAGCGCCCGTTCTGAACTTGCGGCTATTACATTTGCTGAAGCTCTGCAAACATTACTTCTACTTATTGATAATATCGCTGTTACCTTAGGTGCAGCAGGGGGTATCCGTAAAGGTAAATTGGCTAAAGCTACAGAAGTAATTTTAACGCAATCTCAGAGTCGTTCTCTAGTATTACTGACTACATCAAAATGTACATTCAGCTACCACAAACGTCTTAATAATCAAAAATCATATTTTAAAGAGCTAATGCCGTGTTAAACCGCATTGTTATCTGCATTTTGAATTAAATTCCAAATGCAAAAGTTGAGTGACTTAATTAAAAAAGGCAAACTTAAGCGTAAGGCCTGTTCTACACCTAGAGCCATCAAAAAGAAAACTGACGGTCGTAGTCATGGTGCTTTCCTTAAAAAGGAAAGTACTCAAAGCAAACCTGATTTAGTCCTTAAGATGGTTAAGCTCGCCCAAAAGTTTATTGGAGGTATAGCCTACATTCTTATGGACTCCTGGTTCTTTTATGAACCTTTGCTCAAGGAGATTAAAAAGAAAAATCTCCATGGCATAGGCATCCTAAAACAGGACAACCGTAAGTACCACCGCCTAAATCGTAAAGGTCAATCTGTAATATATGATTCTATTGAGAAACTTGCTGCTACAGTTAAACAACGCAAATTCAATGATCCTCATATCATCGGAAGTGAAGTCTTAGTTGCTCAAACTCAAAATGAGACTTTCGAAGACGGTTTGAAATTGAAGGTTGTATACCTCCGTCATCATACCGATGCTAAGAAAATCATTGTGATTGCATCGACAGATACCTCTCTATCAGCTGAGAAGATTGTTAAGCTGTATGCTAGACGTTGGAACATTGAAGTTGGTTTCCATATTCAAAAGAGCTTTTTAGGTCTTAATTCTGAATGTCAGTCTACTGACTATGACTCTCAGGTTGCCTTTGCAAACCTGTCAGCTTTAAGAGATATTCTTATCGAATACAAAAAGCGTACTGAAGAAGATCCTCGTGCTGCAGGTGTTCTCTTTAACTCAATATCTGAGTGTATGAGAGAAATTCCTTTAGCTGAGGCTGTAGATAAGTTGCTTGATATGGTTGATAACATACCAAACGAGTTTCTCAAATCAGGATGTATTGATAAAGCTCATTTCCCAAAAGCTAAAGAGATAGTCTTTAAGGCTATATGGAAATGGTACAGACAGCTTAATGATTATGTATTGAACTTCATGCAACGTTACAGATCTGAAATAGCTGATTTGCTACTTAAAGTTAAGAAGCACAAAATCAGGCTTATGGATGCTGTTCCGTCTATTTCACATTAAATTTTAAAGAGCAAAGTCTTAGTGTATAAGTTTTTTAGAGTTTTTCTCAAGTGAGAAAGTCAAGACTGTATATTTAGTTGCTTTTACTTTTTGAATTATCCTTAAGCTTTATGGCAAAAACAGGAATTCTTAATACTTTAACAAGAAATTTGTTATTCTTGGTAACTCTTACTGTAACAATAGATGCCTGTAAGAACTTTTTTAAATTGATTAAGAAATATAAAAATTGAGACCAAACGACACTATAGGTACAATCAACTATTTTAAAGCCTTGTCTTGTCACAGTATAGCCACACAGTCTTTCAAAAATGTGAGCTTTCTGACATCCTTCGTGAGACAAATCAGGACTTTCAAAGTAGTCCTGTGTTACATTAAGATTTTGGATAAATTTTAACAAAGGAGCTCTTACTATAAACATAGTACCTGCTACAAATTTGTATTTTGATACTTTTAGATTATTTTTTCTAAAATATTTCAATACAACTTTACTTGTGTCGTGTTCATCAGTCTTTTTATTAAAAGTACAGATGTTTGGTCCATGCATACCAACTTTTGGATTTTTCTCTAGTCTTTCAATTACCTTATCCAAAACATCCTTGTTTTTAATAAATTTCAATAAAGCATCTCTCCAGCCAGAACCTGAATACCAATACTTTTTACCATTAAGTGGAATATCTCTTTTGGTATGGAGTTTTATAACATAACTGTATTCATCAAGATTTACTTCATTTAGAACATGAACAAAAGGACCAAGATCAAAACCAAGATTCTTAACAATTTCAACTTTGACGTTTTTAAAAGTTGATTTGATGTCAGATTCAAGTTCTTTATTCTCTTTTACAAAAGTAAAAAAATAATCACAGTTATAGTCTTTTAAATTTAAAAGACATGCTTTTAACTCTGGGTATAAATTTTCATAAAAGACATGAACATGAACTAATATTTTTTTCACGATTGAAATCCATTAGTAATTAAGAGAATGTGATTCTGACAGTGTATTTACAGTTGCCAATAAACTTCGAGTTACCCATTTTACATCATTGCACGTTGTTATGTCAGCGATGCAATCAACATCAATACAACCAGTATTCATCAAGATCACTGGTATCAGTTTCATTTATTACTTTCTGTAATGCTGCTATTTCTTTGTTTACAGCAGTCTTCTCTTTCTTCTTTAACTGTGATCTCTTCTTTGTATTTTTCAAAGTTAGTTCTTCTCGATACTTACTAAAAGTATCACGTTTGACTGTGAGCTTATCGATTAAGCATTTATCATCATCTTCAGATATGACTTTAAATGAAGTTACAGAGCTTTTTGCTTTATCAGTAAACTCAAGGTTATTTTGATTTAGTATATCGGCAACATAATCGTCTTTATACTCACCTACAATGGAATATTCTGAGCCTGTAATTTCTTGATCGATGGCAATGATATACCCATAAACAAATTTAACCTTACCTTTTTTATAAAGTTCTCGCCAAATGCATGATCTTTTATAAGCACCTTGTACATAAAAGTTTGAATCAGCCATTTCAAAGAAAAACGACTTTTTAGGATACTTAAAATTACTGTCGTCAGATACCTCACTAAGGCTTTCTTTATCTATCAAGCGTCTAGTTAGAGAATCATGAAAAATCGAGTAAAGTTGCCTAAAGCCTTGAGTTGACAGATTATCAAAAGTCTTACACTCGTTTAACAGTTCATAATAAACATCAAAAGCAGTGATAATGCTTTGATGAGCTTCTGAACCTTTTTCAACCACATACCCACCGTTTACTCTGTAAAATCCAGAAACTGACAGTTTTATTACTTTTGTAATAATCAAAAGCCTTAAGTAATTTCCAATTTCATACATTGGTGAATATTTGTTTATGGATGTAGCGCAGGCGTAGATATCAGCTGTTTTTATCAATTTGTAAAATTGATTTCTAGTATCAGAAAACAAAATTGCATTGATTGCATCTTTACTCTTAGTATTTACTAAATACCTAGCAATACTTTGTTGCCCATATAGTAAAAATTGCAACATTTGGGCAGTACTAAGCTCATGAGCTTTACTACGGTTTTCTTTATATCTGATTTTAACAAAATCAGACTTATGTTTTTGTAAAAAGTCATCTAAAGTAAAATCAATTTTATCATTACGATAGCAAAAAGCTGTCCTTGAAGAGATCTCAAAATCTGAGATTACCTTGCCACAATCATGTAATAAAGAGAGAAAGATCAAAAGTACATACTCAGATTCATGCTCAAAGGACATCTTTTGATTTAATTTGTAAAGTTCAACTGCCTTTATTGCGACAAGTAAGCTGTGTCTTAAAAGACCGCCACTATCACTGTCATGCAAGAATTTTGATGCAGGAACTACAGAGACAATCTTTGCAAACCTGTAAATTAGAGGACTTATTATGCTTTTAAAGATCTCAGAACTTACAGGACAAATCTCTTTTAATCGTTTTACCAAGCCAAGGTTCTCTATTAATAATTCTTTAGTAGACTTGTAACTAAATAACAATGTTCCATCTTTTGTTATAACACTGCAGTTTTCTAATATTGCTCTTACATCATGAGTCATATGCGTTATCTTCCCGTAAACAATAAAGGAACAAGATAACATTCAAAATTATAGTTAAGAGCAAATTACTGATAATTTCTGCAATTTAGAGAAACAAAATAATAATCTAGACGAATAAAAATAGGAAATAAGGCATCAAATGATGCACATTAAGCCTTTTTTAATGATAAAATTCACGACAAATTTGTGTGCAACATTGCGATTATAGTAATGTCGTTCTGCAACAAACACCTATATCAGACTTGCATTAGCAAAATAATACTAACGTCTTCATTTTACTTCAAATATAGAGATTTCTTTTAAGATGAATAATAAAAGAATTGGCATTGTCTATTTTGCATACATCAACCACAAAAAAAATTGGGAAAAAATAATTCACTCCCAATTATCTGACATAAATAGATCTGGTGTATTAGATGAAGCATCACTGTATATTGAAGTATCAGATACTGAAGATTCTTCTGAAGTAAAAGAATTCTTTAACAATTTAGATATTCCTCATGAAAACGTAGAATTCCACAACGAAAATGCGTATGAGTACTATGGAATTCACAAAGTTTGGGAATTAGCTTTAAATAAGCGCCACGAACTTTTAGTCTATCTTCATACTAAGGGAATGAGCTACAGACAGAAGTTTTCTTTAATGGGATTAAAATCAGGAAGAAGTCCAAGAGAGATCGTTTTAACCTACCTAACCTTCAAGAATTATAAAAACACCTTAAAACTGTTTGATGACAATTTAAAGCTCATGAAAATAGGAGCATTTCCAAAGAGGGAATACGAACCTAATGATAAAAAAGGCTGTTTTATGTGGTTTAACTTTTTTTGGATTAGGGCTTCTTATGTAAGAGAATTGTCAGAGCCTATTAAAACAGACGATAGATTCTACTATGAATATTGGTGTACAAAAAATGAAGGAGAAACTGGTGATGCTTATAAAGAGCTTACCTTCTCTCTTTACAAGAATGATCACTCAGGATTCAGCATATCAGAAGCCTCTGATACTCTAAGAGATCTGAACAGACTCTATAGAAATCTATGGCCATTTTCAGCTTTATATGTAAGGCACAAGCTTCACAGTTAAGATAGTTGAATAAAACAGATCTGTACTTACTTTTTATAAACAAAAAAGCACTTTATAGCGCCTTTTTGCGAAACGCTACTAAATTACAAATTATAAATATTGAGTATTAAACAAAAGCTTTTAAATAAAGATTAAGCTAAGATATTTACACTAACGGAGTTAAGCATGTCCGACAAAAGACAAGACATAGACGGATTAAAAGGAATAGCGATACTAGCAGTAGTTTTCTATCACCTGTTTGACCTTTTAAAGTCAGCACATTTTACAGAATCAACTTTATTTGATGGTGGATTCTTAGGTGTAGATATCTTTTTTGTAATCTCAGGATTTCTAATTACCTCTTCAGTCTTTTATAAGCTAAGTAATAATGACTTCTCATTATTAGCTTTTTATAAGAGACGTTTTTTAAGGATTGTTCCTCCTCTACTCTTTGTTTGTATTTTTACTCTAATAGTAGGTTATTTCTTACTATTTCCAATGGTATACAGAGAGCTTAACATTGAAGTAGCTAATGCTCTTTTATTTATTGGTAACTTTAGATTTGCAAACTCTGGTGGTTACTTTGCTTTAGATTCATCTGATAAGTTACTCTTAC
>UMHE01075597.1_pt1 | contig 32808 bp, 29 predicted proteins | sample 1965451 | NCBI WGS metagenome assembly UMHE01 (sample SAMEA4836090, study PRJEB28245) | human gut metagenome | biome: gut microbiome; material: fecal sample | place: Denmark | collected 2008 | reverse complement strand
AGGTATTTTATCATAGTCCTCTTTCCAAATCCCAACGCCTGTTGTCCATGAAGCCAAATGGCCAATTGTACTGACAAAATCATCAAAATTCTCCAATTCGTACTGCTTTTCTTTTAACACCCCGTTTCCAAAGAAAATAACAGGCTTTGTTGTTTCGTTATCACAAACCAACTCAATCATATTTCTTAATGCGCCCTCTGTAAATAGACCGCGATGATTTATGAATTTTAGATACTTTCCATTTGCCAGCTTCAATGCTTCAAGTTGATTATAAAACATAAAGGCCGTTGTCTTTTTATATATAATATTTGTATGATTTGTTTGATAATGAAGTAATTTATTCTCGAATTCTTCATTATTTCCATTGTTTGTTACAATGATCTCATACAAATTTTGATCAACATTTTGAGCATAGATACTATCAAGAACAGGAAACACCCATTCAATCACTCCGTTTGTTGGCAAGCATAATGATATAATTGGTTCCTTCATTTCATAGCTCCCTTTTATTTAAAATTGTATTCCCATGTTTCTGGCTTATACTTATATATGCCTCATAACATGTAGCTGCTATCAGTATTACTAACGTCATCTGATAAACAAAATATCGTAAAGTATTATCAGTTGTATAGGTTACGAATGTAAAAATAATATACGTAAAACAGCGAACGACACAATCAATTCCAGACCATTCTCTTATCTTTTTAGGGATATAAATCAACTGATATACAACCCAAGCAATGAATCCTATCATTCCAATTTCCAAATACAAGGAGAACAAATCATTATGTAGTCCTTGTTTTAAAGCAACCATTGCACCAACATCTTCCCAGGTAAGGTAATTAAACTGTCTTGAAACAAAACCAATTCCTCTCCCAGGATAATCAATTGAAAAATCACAGAATTTACGAAAATAGGAGTAGATTACATCTCTTCCCATCATATTGATGCCATACTCATGAAGTAGTATTGATAATTCATCTGATGCAGACATCCAGACATATAGTACTGACAGTATGAAAGCAATTACGCCGCAAGCTGCAACGTTGAATTTTTTACCGCTCTTATTGATATGCCTTAACAGCGCATAGAATAGAAGCGCAATTGCTAAAGCCAGTATCCCAATGCGTTTCCAGGCAAAGAAAAAAACGATAAAAACGGAAATTAGCCATCCTTTATTCAACCTATAATCCTTTTTGTGAAAGTAATATAATAGTAAAAGCCCAGCAATATATGCGATTTCATGTAACTCTTTGTAGACACGGTATGTACTTTCTTCACAATTAATATTGAACAGCTGTACTAAAAAAGATGGTCCATTTACAATTATCCCCATTGTATAATTGGTAAAGGCCATAAGACAGATTGCTATTACTACTAGCCTTATTATTCTTTCTTTGTAAATTATAACTAGAGATACTCCTAGCAAAATTGGTATTACATTGGCTATAAAATTTGACATGCCTCTAGTTATATAAGGAGATGCCGTTTTCTGCGTTATCCAAACGACACACGAATACAGCAACATAAAAATCCATGGTACAAGAAATAAATTGCATACTCTTTTACACATTTTTTTCAACTCAACTTCTCGCTTACTAACACAAAATGTCGCATAAATTATAGTTCCGATTGAAAGAGCAAATTTTGTCCAGTAGAAGAAGTTTTGTGTTGCTCCACTGTCAGTGAAAGGAAAAGAAGAGTCCATTAGAATATAGTAAATTATTAGCACTCCCGATATTGATGATTTTTTTACTCTAAGACTGATACCGTTCTGCATTGTTTCCTCCTCCTCTCCTCAGATAATTTATTATTTCTTATTTATTCTAAAATTCGCAACTAGACTCTTGATACTGTCCAATGTCACGTCTTCATATAAGGCTTTCAAATTGTCCCGAATCATTCTATCTGTTAAATTTCTGAATTCAATTTTCCCCAATTCACCTATACATTCATTGTCGAATCGAAACTTAATCACCTTTGCAGGCACACCACCAACAACTGCATACGCGGGTACATCTTTTGTTACTACTGCTCCAGCAGCTATTACAGCTCCTTGAGCAACGTGTACTCCGGACATAATAGTTGCACCATATCCAATCCAAACATCATCATCGATTACAATGTCGCCTTTGGAAAATGTTTCTGGTGTACTTTCTCCTAACATTTTCACCTTCCATGGGAAAGTAGACAAATGATCAATATAATGTTCAACATCTAAAAGAAATGTAACTTGCTGGGCAATAGAGACAAAACTGCCAATCTTTAGCTTCGTTTTAAAATCAAACGTGACAACATTTAGTTCTCCATATGAATATCGTCCCACCTCAACAACACCGCTTGGAAAACAATTCATAGGAATCAGTTCCGAATTTGGGTGTTGCCCCACCCATTTCCTTCTGAACGCATTAAGCTTTATATGCTTTCGCAAATCATTTAGTATGCTATATTTTAGGATTGCCATTATTTTCATTTTGGTTCACCACATTTGGCTCTCTTTAATGCTTCCAGATAGGCGAACTGGTGAATCTGATCAGGTTCAAGGTGAGCGCCCTCGCCCCATTCGTTCCATGCCGTCAAAAAAACAAATGGCTTTTTCTTGTTCACGCAAACACTCAATAACTGCTTTAGATACTTTTCAAATAGATCTGGAGTCCCTCCTATGATTGCCTTTCCTTTTTTTCCTCGACGAGGAGAATCATCATAATTTACAAAGGCTCCATAGTACATTCGATCATCATAACAATTCTTAGCATTCCGTATAAGTTTTTTCCAGACGTTTCTATATGAAAACAACTTTATATCCGTCTGCACTGCATTACGGAATACTAAGCGTTTCGCTCTATTCCAAAATCCACCCCAACCAGAATAAAGGGGCTCATATCTAAATTTGTATGCTGTTTTGGGAATACCGTGCATCGGATTGTAACTAAAGACACATTCCATCCCAGCAAATCCATTTTCTTTAGCTAGTTTATCCCAATATTCAACCATCTTCTGGATTTCATCACTATGGTTGTAAATCAGAAAAAGTATTCTATTGTCATGCTTAACATACCTAGAGTCCTTAAAATATGGAAGAAGATAGTCAAAATGAATTCTCCAATCTTTTTCTGTTCCCACTCTATACTCTATCAAAACCTCTGGACCTTTTCTTTCAACTTTTTCATCTGCATTCGGTGCCCAGTCATTTCCTTGTATTTTGCTCCAAGTTCTTTTCCAGCTAGCATTGTCCCATGCAAAAAAGAACGGCATATCTATGTCCTTATTCTCCAGCAAAATTACTGCAGGTTTCGTTAGAGTTCTATCATTACTGTTAAACCAATAATGATAGATTCCCCATCCATCTACGCCGTATTTTTTTGCAATCTCAGCTTGCCATTTAATGCTCTCAACTTTACTTAGATCGTAATAATTATTGTTCATCGGAACTTGCGGTTGTTCATGTCCCGCAAAAAGAGGAGTTGCCTTTTTTACAGAAACCCAGTCTGTAAACCCTTTCCCCCAGAACTTATTGTTAACTTCTGTTTCATGGTATTGCGGTAAATACATCGCAAACACTTTAACCTTACTCATTAAAACTCTCGCTTTCTGGTTTGTTTGGTCAAATTATTTCTTTCATGTCAAACAAGTATTTTAGTCGTCAAACACTTTTTCAAAGTCCCTGCTCAGATTCTTCCAATCATATTTCTTTAAATGTCTCTTTATATCTTCATCATGACTCCTATCAGTATTTTCCAAGCTTTCAACAACTGCTCCTGCCACAGCATCCAAATTCAAAGGATCCACTGTAATTCCAACGTTGCCAACAACCTCAGGCAAGGAAGAAAAATTCGACACTACAACATTTGCTCCACAAGCCAACGCCTCAAGTGGTGGAATGCCAAACCCTTCATAAAGACTGAGGAAACAAAACACTTTGCATTTCGAATACAGCGCAATTAATTCCTCATCTGTTACAAAGCCAGTAAATGCAATTTCCTTGCTCCAATTTGACTTTTTAACATAGTCTTCTACAATATTGTAACCCGATCCAGGCATTCCGGCTAATATAAGACTACCTGAATACTTATTCTCATCCTTTAGCTTCTCAAATGCCTTTATAACACCCATTGCATTTTTACCAGGATGATCAATCGTTCCTGCATACAGCAAGAAGTCCTGCGGCCAACCTCTTTTTTTAAGTATTTTCTCTGCCTTTTCTGAATTCATCTTACAGAATTTATTTTGATCAACCCCATTGTATATAACTGTTAATTTCTTTTCCGGTACTTTTAAAAACTTGACAATATCACGTTTTGAATTTTCTGATACTGTAATGATATGGTCAGCTCTCTTTGCTGTGATCGGATCAGCAAGCTTTGTTCTGTAAAACATCTTCTTTGGTGAAAATTTATCTGGAATGTTAAACTCAATAAGGTCATGCATAATAACAATCGTTGGACGAAACTTCAACAAAAGAAGAGTAAAATTAGGAATCAAAGCTTTATCGGCTTTTTCTTTTAACACAACAAACGGAAATACAAATGTCGTCCATAGCAGATTTCCAAGTGAATCTGTTTTGCTCACTTTATATGTTTTTACTGTCACATTTGGATTATTAAACTTGAAGTCATCCTTCATGTCTTCGTTCGTATAAATAATGTATTCATTATCGCTACTTACATTATCCAGAAGGCACATTAAATTACGTCCAATTCCTGTAATCTTTTTTCCAACATATCCGCTTACAACAATTTTCATCTTTTACTCCTTCATCTGCTGCGCAATATCTGCATCCACAATTTCCTCGCCGGTCTTATGCTTCAGCTGCTCCTGAGAAGCTTCACTCAGACCGTTGTTGATCACACAGTTCATATCGCAAGTGCTGCACTTGTCCAGTTCTTCCTTACTGACTTTCCCATCACGGTAGTCGCGGCAGATCTTCAGCTCGTACATGCTGTATGGATGCTTGGTGAACAGAGCCTTAAACTTGTGAACCAGAACCCAGGTAGCAGGCTTCCAAATGTACTTGTGCATTGCCGGAGAAACACTACCAATCATCCAGCAGCCACGGTCACAGCAGCGAACCTTTGCACGAACCGTCTCTGCTTCAGGGCTGTTCCACAGCTCATCCCAAGTCTGATTGTTCAGATTGCCCATGACCTCTTTATCCTTGGTGCCATTACAAGGCATAACGTTGCCATACGGGTCGATAAAAAAAGTGTCGAAGCTCATATCACAAGGTAGCAGACGCTTCTGCCCATAGATGTAGTTGATCAGACCGTGGTTAAAATAAGCACGGAACCACTTCTTTGGGCTGTTGCTGCGGAGCAATTCATTGACCAGATTCTCGAAGTTCTTTGCGACCATCGGACGGTCTTGGATAATGTTCTTTGCCTCCACAAAGTAGAAGCTGTTATGCAAAGAGGCGGTAGCAAACTCCATGCCCATCTCATCAGAGATCTTGTACAGAGGAACAAGGTCAGGAGCATTCTTGTCCTGAACGGTCATACCGAAGCCAACGTCCTTCATGCCCATTTCACGCAGTTTCTTCAGCGTGCCATATCCACGCTGGTAGCCGTTCTGCAGACCACGGATCTCGTTGTTGGTCTGCTCCAGACCCTCGATAGAGATACGGATGCCGATCTGCGGGAACTCTTTACACAGTTCAACGATACGATCCGTGAAGAAACCATTTGTGGAAATAACGATACGGTCAGACTTCTTGTAAAGTTCACGCACGATATCCTCCAGGTCGGTACGGATAAACGGCTCGCCACCGGTGATGTTGGTGAAGTACATCTTCGGCAGCTTCTTGATGGTTTCGATGCTGATTTCTTCTTCTGGCTTAGAAGGTGCTTTATAACGGTTGCACATAGAGCAACGAGCGTTGCAGCGATAAGTGACGATGACCGTACCATTTAACTTCTTTTCTTCAGACATGAATAACTCTCCTATAGTTTACTCTCTCTTTTAAGAATGTTTCGATTTTATTTAAGAACAACTTCGCACATACCGAAAACACAACCGAGCCGCAGATGGATGCAATCTCTGTGAAGATATATGCCTGCAGACCATTTCCAAACAAATGAACAAGGTGCAACTTCTCAAACACACGATAAATTACCATGTGGCACAGGTAAATCTCGAAGCAGATACCACCGAGGAATTTGGCAACTGGATTGACCTGTCCCACCCGTTTGCATCCGTGGGTATAGACCAGTGCTTCCACACAGAATAAGAGCATTTTAAGCGTATTGCCCCCTTCTGCAAAATAAACAACTGTGGCAATCAGCAGAATTGCTCAGGCGATAATCTTGTACTTTAATGCAAACTCTGCCAGTTCCTTTCGATAGAGGAAGATCAGCCCTCCGATGATGAAATAGATTGCATCATAGACAATATTGGTTCTCGGACTTAAATCCACAATGTGTTTTCCATCAAAGAAATAAACTCCACACAGCCAGTTAAACACCTGTGTCGCAACCACCACCCCCACACTCTCTTCTTGTTTCCAATCAGGAAACAGAAGAACGGAAACAGCATGTAGAACACAAAAATGACTGCCAATGTCCAACTCACACCAATAACTGAAATCTTGGCATTCGGCAGAAAGCTTTGGCATGACGTCAGGTTTGCAAAAACCTCAAACAAGGATTCCTTGCTCGGCAAGATCATAAAGTCCAACGCACAAAGCAGTGCAAAATACGGACAGGTTTTGATGTACCGTTTCTTGTAGAAATCTTCTACGCTAATCTTCTCGTCAATAATTTTCTGGTAATAGCCACAACACATGCCAAAGCCGCTGACCATCATAAAAAGGAAAACGTGGTTCGTAAAGGACGGAATAAGCCGTTAAACACAAATTTCTCTATTCTGTATTCACCATTTGCAATAACATTCATTAACACAATGCCAATGATGGAATAAGCCTTTAAGCCGTCTATTCCCTCATATTTCTCTTTCATTTACCATTCCTTAACAACGTATCTTTAGCAATTCCGTTTCACCTACAATAAAACATCTTCCGAGCCCTGCAGGGAGAAACAACGTTTCACCTTTGCTGAATCGCATCGGTTTCTGTTCAGCTTCCATCGTCTGCACTTCACCGTAACCGTTCAAACACATCAACACCTGAAAAGAGGTATCCATCACGGAAAAAGCGAAGCCCTTCGTTACCTGTATTCTTTCTGTTTCAAAGTATTTGCAGCGGCAGAGCAATTCACGAGAACAACCAGAGTAGTACTTCACAATTCTCGGTTTCTGACTCACATCCGGTGCAATATTCATGTCCATAACCTGCACAGCTTTGTCAAAGTGCAGTTCACGCTTTTTACCGTTTCTATCAACGCGGTCATAGTCATAGATACGGTAGGTCACATTAGAGCTTTCTTGAATTTCAGCCACCAGAATACCTTTTCCAAGGCCATGTACGGTTCCCGCCGGAACAAAATAGGTATCACCCTTGTGAACCACAACTTTTTGCAGATGCTTATCTAATGTTCCAGTTTCAACTGCTTTCCGAAGAATTTCTTTCGTCACTTTATGTTGAAAACCATAGATCAGATGCGTGCCCTCATCGGCATCAATGACATACCACATCTCGGTCTTACCGTTGTCACTTTCGTGCTTCTGTGCATATACATCATCAGGATGAACCTGAACTGACAAGTCTTTCTTGGCATCAATGAATTTCACCAGTACCGGCAATTTACCGTTTTTTACTTTTGTACCGATGTACTCCGGATGTATTTTCAATACCTCTTCTAGTTTTTTTCCTTTATATGTGCCATTTGCCACGCAGCTTGGACCATCTGGATGTACCGAACACTCCCATGTTTCTGCCAGCGGAGTCAAATTAATCTTTTTATCGTAATCATCCCGGAGTCGAGTGCCCCCCCACAGATAATCCTTGCCGGTCGGAATCAGTTTCATAATTTCCATAGTTGATTACTCCAGAGGAAATTTGATCTTATCTGCAACACTGATTTCTTCTCCGAGTTGTACCTCAATCATATCCAATGCGGTGATGGCCTCGACTGTATGCTTGCATCCTGCTGCAATGATAATCACATCTCCATTACGAAGAACCTGCTCCATACCGTCTATGATGGCCTTACCCTTACCAGAAACAACCGTCCAAACTTCCTCACGGTAATTATGCATATGGTAAGTCATATGCTCACCCGCTCTCATAGAAACCTTGACCGTCATAGAACCAGGCTGCACATCAATAACGGTATAAGTCCCCCATGATTTCTCGGCATACTTTGCTTCTGTCTCGATTTTCTCTACAAGGGGTTTCATATAACCGCTGCGCTCCTTATCGGAGATCAGAATACCGTCGCCACTGGCTGCAATGATCATGTTCTTGCAACCCATGCAGAGGATGGGGATATTCAACTCATTCACCACATTGGTGTTCTCACAGGTTTCATCCAGAATGGCCTTGCCCTTGGTCTTATCTGCCATGACTTCGGCCATCATGTTCCAAGTACCGACATCTTTCCAGTCGCCACTGTAACGCAGAACCTGAATGCTGGACTCTTTCTCAACCACAGCATAGTCAAAGCTAATCTTAGTCAGGGTATCATATTTATTGAATAGGTCACGGTAATCCTCGAAGTCGATCATGCTGTGCGCTTTGTCCAGCAGATAGCCCAGCTTGAACGCAAAGATTCCTGCATTCCACAGCGCACTTTGAGCCAGATAGTTCTTGGCGTTTTCTACATCCGGCTTTTCCTTGAATTCCTTGACCTTACTGACTTTTTCGCCGCTTTCAGGGATAATGTACCCGTACTTCTCGCTAGGATAAGTCGGCTCAATGCCCATGAGGGTCAGATTTGCTACCCCCTGCTCTGCCAGCTTCTGCAGGGTCTTGACAGCTTCATAATAGGTATTATCGACGTAAGGATCTACTGGGCAAACAATGACTGCCTCATTTTTTTCAACACCCAGCTCGTCATGCAGATACGCCGCAGCCAAAGCAATGGCCGGGAATGTATCACGGCGACAGGGCTCTACACAAATAGATGCTTTTTCTCCCAGCTGATTCTTGATTGCACTTGCCTGCGATTTGCTGGTCGCAATCGTAATCTTTGCGTCAGCATCCACCGTAGTGATCTGGCGATAGACACGCTGCACCATAGACTCATACTCGTCATTATTCTTGAACAGTTTGATAAACTGCTTGCTGCGCACCTCGTTAGAAAGAGGCCAAAGACGCTTACCAGAACCACCGGAAAGTAAAATAATATTCATTTTTCTTTTCTGCTCTATTCCTTATTTCAAGAACTCTTCAGCACTCCTGAGAATCTCTGCTTCCACCTTTTCAGCGGCATCCTTGTTCTCTGCGCTGACCGAGATATAGGTCTTGAGCTTCGGCTCAGTACCAGAGGGACGCACCACGATGGAGCAGTTATCTTTCAGCAGGAACTTGAGCACATTGGACTTGGGCAGGCCGTCAAGCCCCGGAGCGTAGTCCAGCAATTTCACGACCTTCTTGCAGCCAAACTCTTTGATGCCACCACGGAATGCCTGCATAATGCTCTGCATCTTGGCAAAACCAGCGCTGCCGTCGAACTCATAGCTGTGCAGAGTGTTCAGGCAGTAACCATAGGTCTTGTACAGCTCGTCCAACTTTTCCAGCAGGCTGATGCCTTTAGTCGCATAGTAGCTGAACATCTCGCAGATCATGTAAGCTCCGTCCACGCCGTCCTTGTCACGGACGTAAGAGCCGGTCAGATAGCCATAGCTTTCCTCAAAACCGAGCACATAGCTGTCGGCCTTGCCCTGCTGTTCCAGCTTGCCAATCTGCTCACCAATAAACTTGAAGCCGGTCAGTACATTGATGGTGCGCAGGCCGTAGTGGGTGGCAATCTGCTCGCCCATGTCCATGGTCACGATGGTCTTGACCATAACAGGGTCAGCAGGCATCTTGCCATGCTTTACAAGCTGGTTGCAGATGTAGTCCAACAGCAACATACCGGTCTGGTTACCAGACAGCAGTTCATATTCTCCTGCCTTGTTCTTAACAGCGATGCCAACACGGTCACAGTCAGGGTCAGTCGCCAGCAGCAGGTCAGCGTTGCACTTCTTGGCATACTCAATGCCCAGTGCCATCGCTTCCTTAATTTCCGGGTTAGGGTACGGGCATGTTGGGAAGTTGCCATCCGGCCGCTCCTGTTCTTTGACCACAGTGATATTGGTATAGCCCATCTCTTTTAAGGTGCGGGTCACAGGTTTCAGGCCAGTACCGTTCAGTGGACTGTAAACGATGGCCACATTCTTGTTGACCGTTTCGCCAAATAGGACGGACTGGCTCTTGACTTGTTCCACAAATGCGGTATATACCTCATCTGTGATGTACTGGATGTTGCCGTTTTTCACACCTACTTCAAAGTCGCTGGTCTTAACGTCTGCAAAAACGTCCAATTTCTCAATCTCGGCCAGAATCTCCTCGGCGACCTCAGTGGTGATCTGGCAGCCATCGGCACCATAAACCTTATAGCCGTTATAGTTGCTAGGGTTGTGGGATGCGGTCACCATGACACCAGTGGAGGTGTGCAGATAGCGAGTCGCAAAAGACACTGTCGGCACCGGCATCAGGACAGGCCAGATATTGACCTTGACGCCATTGGCGGCAAATACACCAGAAGCGACCTTTGCAAACACTTCACTCTTAATGCGGCTGTCATAGCCGATGACCACAGACGGCTCTGCAAAGTTTTTCTTCAGATAATCGGCCAGACCCTGAGAAGCCTTTGCCACAGTATAGATGTTCATGCGGTTGGTGCCTGCGCCGATAACACCGCGTAGACCACCTGTGCCAAAGGTGAGGTCACAATAAAAAGCATCTTCAATTTTTGTATCGTCCAGAGTTCTCAGTTCGGCGGCAACATCTGCATCTGCGATCGCATTTGCCAGCCAACGCTCGTATTCATTTTTAATATCCATATACTTTTCCTAATTTCTTATAAAGATTCATCGTTTCTTCTACAACATCATCCCAGTTGTATTTCTCACAGATAAAATCAGCAACCTGCTTCTTCATCTCCGTAACTTTATCCGGATAATCACAGGCATTTTGCAACTTTTCTCTAAGATCTTCCACATCCGATTTCTTAAAGATCAATGCTTTATCTTCCACAACCTCTGCACACTCTGGAATGTCAGATACCAGACAGCAATTGCCATAGCTCATTGCTTCAAGCAAACTCAGAGGCATTCCTTCCAGATCAGATGGCAACGTATAGATGTAAGCGTTACTGTATAGTTCATCCAGCATTGCTCCCTGCACAAACCCGGTGAAGAGAATTCGATCGTCCCCCTTCGCCAGTTCTTTCAATTTCTCCATAAAGGAATCCGTATCACTGGAGCCACCCGCAATGACCAGCTTTTTATCTGTCTTGACATTCTTGAATGCCTCAACCAGATATCGAATGCCCTTTTCTGGCACCAAACGCCCGAGGAACAATATGTAGGAATCTTTTTCCAGTCCAAAATGATCTGTGATCAGCTTTGATTCCCGAATCTGCGGTCTATTCACACCATTGGGGATAAAATGAGTTTCTCTACCATAGGTTTCATTGAAATAATCCTGCACGCCTTTGCTCAGAACAATGACCTCGTCCGCATATTTCGCAGCATTTTTTTCGCCTTGGTGGATAAACTTAGAGCCAAGTCCTGATTGCCATTTCTCGCGCAGCCAATCAATGCCATGAATGGTAACTACAACTCTTTTACCAAACATCTTCGGAAGCCATGTAAAAAAAGCTGGTCCTTCTGCATGAATATGTACTACATCATATCTTCCGAATGCGCTGTAAAGAGCCGCAAAAAAAGATGAACTTACAGCCGCAAGTCCTCTTCGATTGATTGTGGGAACCGATTTCTGATGAATACCTTTATATTCAATTGTAGCATCATCGTACTCTGCACCGCTTACATGATGACCTGAGCGGTTGTAACAGGTCACGTCACAACCATCCCGTGCCATTCGAGTGCAGAGCTCTTTGACAACGATTTCTACTCCGCCTTCTCTTGATAATCGCTTCTGTCCGAACATCGCAATCGCAAGTTTCTTGCCCATAAATCCTTCCCACAGCCTCTCTCTATTTTCTTTTAATTCATCTGTACAGCCAACACAAAGAGCGGATAGGCTCATGCACCTGTCCGCTGGCTGTCACCCCCTCATGGTTGAGATTTCTTTCTAAGCGACATTTCTGCCACACAAAAAGATCAATCGTTCATTGTTCGGGTAAGAAAATATGAACTTCGGGTTGCGGAGCCTTTCATTCTCTGCCGTACCCTTGTCCATATTATGACAGCCGCGTATTATTTCACACTCTCCTTGAATTGTAGCAACTACCTTCTTTCAGAAAATTTTTGGCAACCAAATAAAGAAGGGTGGACCTTCAGCATGAATGTGAACTGCATCATATTTACCTAAAGCTGAATAAAAGCAGCGAAAGCTGAAGATGTAACAGCAGCCAAACCTTTCTTTTCAACGGTTGGAACGAATACTTGTCGAATTGTTGAAATTGAAGCATCTGTATAAGCTATGTCACATTCTTTATTCTTGCTTTTTCTGTTGCAGCATGTGACATAACATCCTCTTCAACCAATTTTGTACAAAGTTCTTTAACAACTAATTCAACGCCACCTTCTCTAGATAGGTTCTTTTGGCTAAACATGGCTATTTTTATTCAATAATTCATAAATTTTGGTTCAGTCCTAAAAACAGTGGGATCTTTGATCAGCCATCTTCTAAAGATCTCCATCTCTATCTTGATGCATCAAACAGTTTAAGAAAAAATACTCATCATCAGGTAGACTACAACTCTTCCTTCTGATGGTCTTGCTCTTCTGGTTGAACCCTTTAACCTTTCCGTTAGATAACGGATATTTTGCGTGACTGACTATGTCATCTCAGAAGCTTTCCAAACCATTGGAATGCTAATTTTCAGAGTCTTCACAGAATTTGATAATATATTCAATATTAACTTTCATTCTGTCAGTAGTGTTCTCTCTGTAGGCAGCTTCAACTGCCTCTTTTAGAAAGACTAAGCTGAACAGAAGTTCATTCTGACAGAGCAGAGTGTAATACCTGCCAAGCTGATTGCCTGTCTGCTCTACAGATTCTTTTTTAAAGAGCTCAGAGCCTTTTGAAATCTCTTTACCTAAAAAGGCGTCATTATCTTTAGTTCTAAGTGTTGCCTTTTTAGAGGTAAGGATATACTTACAGCCTTTCAGAGCTTTAGCTCCTTCTATATCACCTACTTCAATGAGTCTTTTCTGCTCATCCTTACGTACTTGTGATACCACCTTGTCATTAAAGTTCTTAACAATGTGGAAGTAATCATAAATTATCTTCAGGCGAGGACATTTCTCTTAAAATGCTTCTTCAAAGTCAGAGTTCATATCTGATGATACAGCCTCTGCCTTAGACATCCATTCAAGACCTACATGATCTATAAAGTCATAGACAACCTTTTTCTTTTTGCCAGCCTGCAGCTACAGAATACAGCCTGTCTCCATATTCATGATAAGTGTTGCATAACGATAATCGTCATGCTGCTTAAACTCGTCTATACAAAGGTATCTTGCCTGTGTTTCAAGATTTATTAAAACTCTGTGTCCATTTTTATCTACAGTGACATATAAAGCTTCAAGCCTTGCCTTATCAATGTCTTTGACCACATTCTTATGCAGTCCTGTAATATATGCCACTTCCTTTAAGGTCATACCGTAAGCAAGGAGTTTTTCAGCATATTCCCTTAAAAGCTCTGTCAACAGATGCTCTTTGCTTTTGAAGGGAATTTCTGTGACCTCACTGTATTCACAGTTCTCATTAGAACATCTGTACCTGTATCGCAGAACCTCTACCACACTGTATTTACCGCCCATAGGTATACGCCTTAGACTGGTAGTACAAAGTCCGTTCTTATGTAAGATAGCTCCACATTTAGGACAAATCCTGGGCTTGTCTGATTTATCATCATAAAAGCCATTAAGATGATATTCGTAAGTCCTGTGTTAATAGGGCTTTTGTTTTGTTCCTATATTACGTATTACAGGTTCAGTCTTAAAATAAAGCTGCTTAAAGTTTGTTAAACCTGAAGGAATAGCAACAATCCCCTCATCTACATTAACTTTTACGTATTCTGATGCTTGAACTAACTGTGCTATTCATTTGGGGCTCTTGTATTGGTTTTTGTGGTTAAAACATTATACATTGAACCCCTTTTTATTTCTTAACTTTTACCTAATCCAACTATTTTTCTGTACTGACCCTATATTTTATTAAAATTTGAACTCTACTTTGCCCCACGCCCAAACAAAACCACCCAAATCGTCATAAATATAATCTTAAGATCAAGCAGTACTGACCAGTTATCAATGTACTTCATATCAAGTTTTACAACTTCATCAAAGTCTTTGATGTCACTGCGTCCACTTACCTGCCATAAACCAGTAAGACCTGGTGCCATTGAAACACGGGCTTTATGTTTTGGTTCGTAATTAGTGTATTCATCAACAGTAGGCGGTCTTGTTCCTACAAGACTCATATCGCCTTTTAACACATTGATAAACTGAGGTAACTCATCAAGACTAGTCTTGCGGATGAAATGACCCACCTTAGTAATTCTTGGGTCATTCTCCATCTTAAACATAAGACCGATCATCTCATTTTTGCTCATGAGAGATTTTTTTAACTCTTCAGCATCAGAACGCATTGATCTGAATTTATAGCACTTGAATATTCTACCGTTACGTCCAACACGATTCTGAGAGAACAGAATAGGTCCTTTTGAATCAAGTTTGATTATAGGAGCCAGAACTACATACACCATGCAGAAAATTAAGAAACCAACGAATCCGCCTGTATAGTCAAGAACATGCTTTGCAAATATCTTACGCTTTGAACAGAAATTACGACTTACAGAAATGCAGTGGATGTTGCCTAACCTGCTGACTCTTATAAATGATCGTGGAAGGTAATCAAAAAGCTCAAGGTTAAGACTGATATCAACTCTTATGCCCATTTCCTCGGCCTGAGACAGAATATTTTTCATCTTCTGACTTTCAATAAGGTCAGATGTTACAAAAATTTCATCAACATTATTGTGTGTCAGGTAATCAAGTAATTGAGAGTGAACGCATACTGCATCAACTCCCCTAACTCTTTTGTTGGTGCTGGTTATTTCAGGAACGCAGATTCCGCAGATCTTCTTGGTCCAGTCAAAATTTTTTATCAGAGTTTTTATAGTCTCTCTGCAGTTGTTTTCTGCTACGACCAGTACTCTGCTTGAGAATTTTGATTTATTAAAAACATTAGAAAGAGAAAACTTAACAATATATCTAGTTGTAAGTTCCAGAGTAAAAAACAGGACAGAGAAATATCCAAACACCAATCTGTGCGAGTCAACCAGCTTATGCATCCAGAAAAGCATTAGTATCAGAACGACTACTACTATGCAGGTAAGCTGAAAGACTATAAAAGTTTCCTTAAAGAAATTTCTTAACATGAAACTTTTATTAAGGCCTGTGTAGGCGGTTATAAAAAGATATAGTGGTATTAGAATCAGCAGATAGGTTCTGAAGGTTGAACCTAAAAGAGATGAATCCCATCTTAATGAATACAGGGAGAAGCTGAAATACAAAGATGCAAAGATAACAGCAGAACCTGTAACTGCAAGTATATTTCTTAAGAATTTGTCTCTGCTCTCTCTTACCATTTATGACAATCTTCCAGTTATATTAATTAAGTTATATTTTAAGCTTTGTGAAAAATGTATCGATGATTTTTTTCATAAAATACATTACATATAGAGTTATAAACTCTTTATTTTAAAGTTATTATATTTTTTTTTCTGACAAATTATATTCTTTTGTCTTAAACAATCTGAGTATTAGAGAATAAAAATTATCCCTGTGTGTGGGGGGGTAGGACTTATTATACATAAAAACTACTGTTGCTACAACAGATTTACAAATAATTTGGAGCCTCAAATTTTCTGATTTGTGAACAACAGTACAAGCAGATATATTTTCAGAATATTTTAAATCCAAATGAACATTAAAAAGAGCAGAACCTCAAGTATGTGATCCTACCCTCTGTCAGTTTGCCTTTCTTTAAAATTAGCTATCTTTGCTATGATTAACAATGAGTTAAAGGTTCATTATCCTGATAGTCATAGTCAACATTTCTGATTTATATTATTTATTGCTCTAGAAAGCAGCAACAACAGCACCTTTGTATTTCTCTTCAATAAACTTCTTAACTTCAGGAGACTTTAAGGCTTTTACAAGAGCCTTTACACCTGATTTCTTAGCTGTCTTTGAGTTTGCTACAACAATGTTTACATATGGTGAATCAGAATTTTCAATAAATAAGGCATCTTTTAATGGATTTAAACCAGCACCGATTGCATAGTTGGTGTTGATAATTGAAATATCGGTATCATCTAAAGAACGAGGCAACTGAGGAGCTTCAAGTTCTTTGAAGTTTAAATTCTTATTGTTGTCTTTGATGTCAAGTGGAGTTGAAGTTACGCTCTTAGGATCTTCTAATGTAATTAATCCTGCTGACTGTAACAGTAGCAGTGCACGTCCACCATTGGTAGGATCATTTGGAATTGCAACAGTTGCACCATCTTTAAGATCTTTTAAATCCTTAATCTTTCTTGAGTAGATACCCATAGGCTCAATATGAATACCTCCTACATTAACCAAATCAGAACCACGCTCTTTTACAAATGACTCAAGATATGGAAGGTGTTGGAAGAAATTGCAGTCTAACTGATTGTCTGCCACAGCAAGATTTGGCTGTACGTAGTCATTGAACTCTGTAATTTTTAAATCATAACCTTCTTTTGCAAGAACAGGTTTTACAAACTCAAGAATTTCAACATGTGGTACAGGAGTTGCACCAATGGTGATGGTCTCATTAGCCTGAGCTGTAAATGAGAATGATACTGCAGTTAATGCGGCTAAACCTAAAAGTGACTTAATCTTATTCATTATATTATTCTCCGTAAAATGATTCTTACCAGATTTGTTAGGTTAGTAATAATATGCCCCTATTACTTTTGAAGATCAACAAGTTAATAATACTATTTTTGAATTAACGCTTATAGCTAACGGCTATAATAACAATAAAAAGGAGAGCTACAACTAGTTCTCCTTTCTGAATTTTTGACATTAAAAATACTATCTATGATCGACTTTCTTGGTTAGGTAATCACCTACAAGCTGGGTTAACTGCACCATCAGAATTAAGATAATAACAGTTAGAACCATAATAGATACTTGGAATCTTTGATAACCGTAGCGAATTGCAATGTCACCTAAACCGCCACCACCGATAGTGCCAGCCATTGCAGAACAGCCAATGATTACAATCACAGTTAAAGTAAAATTCTGAATAAGCTCAGGTAGAGCCTCTGGTAATAATACTTTTCTGATGATTCTAAATGGGCTAGCTCCCATTGATTGGGCAGCTTCAATAAGACCATAAGATACTGTTCTTAATGAGGTTTCAACTAGTCTTCCTAAAAAAGGAATAGTCGAAATTGTCAAAGGCACAATTGCAGCAGTTGTACCAATACTTGTTCCTACAAAGAACTTGGTAATAGGAATAATTGCCACCATTAATATAATAAATGGAATTGATCTTAGGGCATTAACAATTGAACCTAACACAGAGTAAAACACTGGTGAATACCAGAAATAACCTTTGGAGGTTACAAGTAAAATTACTCCTAAAGGTACACCAACAATGATTGAGATTGCTGTTGCTAAAAACACCATGTAGAAAGTATCGATAGTACCATCAAGCAAAAGTACTGAAATTTTTGCAGCGTAGGATGAAAGACCTAGGGAAGTTAAAAACTCTACCATTTATTTTGCCTCCTTTAGCTGATAGCCTAAAAGCTTAACTCTATATACCCTGTTTTCCAGCTCAGCTTTTGCTTTTTCAATGATGTCTTCACTGCCTTCTATAGCAATAATTAGAACACCTAGAGGTTCATTTTGAATATGATTGATTTGACCTGCCATAATACCAATCTTAACACCAAGTTTTTCAGCAACATCAACGATCACAGGATCTTCAGCTTTATCTCCTAAGAACAAAACTTCAAACCAAGCTTTAGAACCTTCTTTATAAGTATTATTAAGCTTTGTATATTCTAATAGGTCATTCAGATCCTTTCTTACTACGGCACTTACTAATCTCTTTGTTAATTCCTTTTGAGGATTTGCAAAAACGTCAATAGTTTTACCCATCTCACTGATTAAACCATCGTCAATAACGGCCACTCTGTCGCAACACTCTTTAATTACTTCTAGCTGGTGAGTAATAATCACGATAGTAAGATTAAGCTTCTTTTTAAGATCTTGTAATAACTTCAGGATTGAGCTTGTTGTCTTCGGATCTAAGGCTGAAGTTGCCTCATCACACAGCAAGATCTTTGGATTTGTTGCTAAAGCTCTTGCAATACCTACTCTCTGTTTCTGACCTCCAGAAAGCTGAGCAGGATAAACATCAGCTTTATCTGCAAGACCAACCATTTCAAGCAATTCTTTAACCTTAGCTTTTATGGTCGTTTTATCGTTTTGTGAATTTAACTCAAGAGGGAAAGCTACGTTTTGAGCTACAGTCATAGATGACAACAGGTTAAATTGCTGGAAGATCATTCCAATCGATTGTCTTACTTTTCTTAACTGTACTTCTTTGTAATCTGTGATGTTTTCACCATCAATAATTACCCTGCCCTCGGTTGGAGTTTCAAGCATATTGATGATTCTAATAAGTGTTGATTTACCTGCACCAGAAAGACCAATCACACCAAAGATTTCACCTTTGTTAATAGTCAGATTGATACCTTTTAATGCATGCAAACTATGATTTTTATCTAGCTGATAAACTTTGTGTATATTCTCTAATTTTATCATTTTGACTAATCCTAGTATGGACTTTATATGTCATATCTCATTGGAGTAGAGAGTGTTTTATAATTTTTTGCTTTATTAATAATATTCTTGTGTAAGATTAAATTGCAACATTGTATTTAGAACATTTATAGAATCCTATTCTTTAAGTAGAATAAAATAACATTTTTTTATTTTGTTATTTTATATCAAAAAAAATGGAGTAAAAAATGGCTAAAAAAGGTGTTCAACTACTACCTCCTGTCATGTCGGAACAACAAATGATAGATATTTATAAAATACTTGCTAAGGTTAATTTGCAAATTGGAACTATGAAAAGTGATTTTTCACATTCCATTGTAGTTTCTCCTCTCGTCAGCATTTTTTCTCTTAATGAATCTGTACAATCAACCAAGATTGAAGGAACACAAGTTACATTTTTAGAAATGATAGAACCTTCTAACAGGAAAGGTTGGGAACAACAAGAAGTTTTAAATTACAAAAAAGCGTTAGATCTTGGAGTTGATTTAATTAAAGGAGGAATGCCTTTTAGTACTAGATTGATACAAAAATTACATAAAGTTTTGATGACGAATGCCCGAGGGACTAGCTCTGCTGGCGGAGAATACCGCAAAATTCAAAATTTTATTGGTCCAGATAGTAATATAGAACACGCAATTTATATTCCAGTGTCTGCTGCAGAAATACCTCAGTATATGGAAAATTTAGAATACTTCATGAATGGAGAGGTTCATTCATCATTCAAAAAATACAATGGTTCTGAAGGTGTAGTTCTTGATGAAAAAATAGAACTATTGATAAAAATGGCTATTATGCACGCTCAATTTGAGTCAATACACCCTTTTTGTGATGGTAATGGAAGGTTAGGTCGTATCCTTATTGTATTAATGGCAATGAGTTACGATCTTGTAGATTTTCCCGTTTTTCTGGTTAGTGAAGAATTAGCAAAAGAAAGAGCCAGGTATTATGCTTTATTAAATGGAATAAGAGGAGATAATCCTGATTGGTACCTGTGGATAAATTTTTTTCTTGAATGTTGCGAACGTATGACGTCAAAACTAATAGAGAAGATGAAAAACACTGAGCAATTAGCTAAAGAATGTCTTTCAAAATGTCGATTAGACACTGAAAAAAAAGTATGGATGTACACTTTTCAAAAACCTTATTGCAAAGTTTCAGATTTCGACTCATCTATCGGTTCAACAATTACAGTTCGTAAAGTGCTGAATTCTTTGTCTGATAAAGGATTGTTATTCGTTGACAAAGAAGTTAAGAGAAATAGAATATACAGAAATTATGATTTGCTTAGAATATTGCAAAACTAAAAGTATATGCAAGTTTATGAATATCAAAACAGGCGTTTCTATGATAATTGTATTTATCTTTCCGATTTGTAATATTTTATTAAAAGTTAAATTTCAAAGTCTTAAGTAAAAAGCACAACAGAAACACTTTAAAATGAATTAGATGATTTATCACAAAAACTATATAATGTTTTGTACAAAGTTGAATTGTCTGATTCATGTTTAGGCTCAGTTATCCTTATATAAATTAAGTTCAGAAGGAAATCTAATGGCTTTTGGAATCTTTTCTAAAAACAAAAATTATCAGCAAAATGATGACTCTGGTAAGGTAGCATCTCTATTTAAGAAGATCCGTCTTAATGTTAACCAGACATCTGGCAAAACAATCAATAGAGATTTCAATTCTGAACCAAGCTTTGGCCAGGTAAATCAGAATTTTTCATCAATTGATCCTGCTCAACAAAATGCTAATCATAACGTAAATTCTCAAGAACAATTTGCCAGTGCCTTTTCGGACCCAGGCTTTACTAATATTGTTCCTCCACAGAATATACAGCCTCAACAAGAACTACAGTCATCTTTATATGATAATAAGCAAGTTCAAGGTCTATCTCAACCTAAGACTCAAAGTCAGAACGAAGAGACTATTTATGCGGTAGGACCATCAGAGAGAGAATTAAAAAAGCACGATTATTACACCTATAAAGCTAATGAAGCTTATTTAAATGAAGAAGGTCGTGACTCAGGTCATTTATACATTGCTCCAGGTGAACCTTTAAGGCCAAGAAAAACAAAGAAGGAAGTTAAAAAAGAAGAAAAAACACCTGTTCAGACAGACTTGTTCTCTAATAACACTATGGTACAAGGTGACTTATCTGCTCATATGTCAGCTGATGCTCAGGAGAATTCACAGAACTCTGTGTCTTTGAAAAATAATAAGGCTGATGAAAACAATAATATTCATGTAAATTCGCCAACAGAGACAAATACATCTGTAGAAAATAATCTTTCATCTCAGAATTTTGCTGAGCCTTCTTTTGAGAATACTAATACTCAAAATAATCTTGCTGATAACAATCTGAATCAGCAAGTTGCATTTGCAAATAATCAATCACAAAATATTGATAGCAACACAGCACAATCAAGCATTTTTGCCAATGTAAAGAACACTAACCTAAACTTTGATCCACAGATAGCTCAAAGCCAAGAGTCTGGTTTTAATCAGAATGTTCAGACACAGCCAAATATGCAAAATCAGCAGCGAGTACAAAATCAAAGTGTACCTGCTGACAATCAGACTAAAGTTAACAATGAAATATCTGCTTTTGTTTATGTTCTAGTCTTTATAAGACAGCTTGTAGCATCATTCTTTAACTTTACAAATTTAGGAGCCTTGTTCCCTAAACAATCCTTATCAATTTTAGGACCATCAGCTCCTGCTTTTATGCCACTACCTTATTTTGTAATTGGCTTTGTTACATGTTTACTTGCTATGTTTATGCAATCAGTTTGTCAGAGCGGTTCATTTTGTGCTGCAGTTGCGGCTCTGTTCTTCTTTGCTTTAACTGGTTCAGGAGCTTTCAGAGGAATAGGACATTTATGTACAGCCATTTCCTTAAGAAAGCTAGATACCTATGGCAAAATTTTAGTTACCCTGTTTGTAATTAGCTTATTTGCAAGATCAATTCAGTATTACACCAAGTATATGGAAATTGATTTCTATTTCTGCTTAGGTTTTGCTGTCGTCTTTATGATAAGTTCCTTTACAGCTACAACTTTAAACTTTGGATCATCAGATGATCCTGTAAGCTCATTTGGAACCTTAGGCTTAAAAGGTTTGATTGCAGATGCTGTTATCTGTTTGGCAATTACTTTTGTAGTTCTTGATTGGCAGATAGCTCTGACCATGTTAGGAATTTGTTTACTCTCAAGAGTACTTATCGGTCAATTTATGTTAGTTAAAGGAATAAAGGCAAGCACAGATATGGTATGTGCTTTGCAGCTTATCACTGCAATTTTGTTAATGCTGGAGATTATCTTTACTAATGGATATTTCACCTTTGTAAATCCTGTTTTATTAGGACAGTAACCAAGATATTCAGTTCAATTTCCTTTTGACAATTTGTAATACAAAAAGCTCTTTTCTCACACTAATGAAACTTGTAAGAAAAGAGCTGACTGACTGACTGACTGACTGACTGACTTACTTACTGTTCAAATGGCTTATCGATTATCTTTTCAAGCTTATAAGTGCTGAATTTCACATCTGGCTCTTTAATCTCACCTAGCTTTAAACCGTATAGATTTTCAAAATTAGCTGATGTGATTGAAGCAAAATTATCCTCACTAATACCTTTAAAATCAGCTATAAACTTTAAGGTATATCTTACAAAAGCAGGTTCATTCTCAACACCTCTTACAGGAATTGGTGCTAGATACGGGCAGTCAGTTTCTACCATCATTCTGTCAACTGGCACATATTTAATAACATCTCTCACATTATCTGAACCTTTAAAGGTTGATATACCTGTAAATGAAATGTAAAAGCCCATATCAAGGCAAGCTCTTGCCATCTCAATAGTATCTGTAAAGCAATGGATCACGCCTCCAACATCACGAGCATTTTCAGCTTTCATGATGTCCAGTGTATCCTTTTTAGCCTCTCTTGCATGAATTACTAAAGGCTTGTGAACTATATGAGCAATGTTAATTTGTCTAGCAAAAGATGGGATCTGAATTTCCCTAGTTTCAGGTGCATAGTGATAATCAAGGCCAGTCTCACCTACAGCAATAACCCTAGGTGAGCTTTCAAGATTTTTAATTAATTCATCATCTTTCCAATCAGGATCATCCTCAAGATTTAATGGATGAATACCTAAGGCTAAATAGATATTGTCATAATTCTTTGCAATTTCGCAGTTTTTAGCGAATTCTTTAGTTGTACAAGATACATTTAAAAAATGTGTTACACCGACATGATTTGCTCTTGCAATTATCTGTTCAATTTTGTCACCTGCCTTGCCTTCTAAAGATAAGCTTGAAAGATGGCAGTGAGAATCGACTAAATACGTCATGACTTTTCCTTTTATATTCTTTTCTTACAAATTGGTGCTATTTTACATTCATTGCAAAGTGGAGCGCGAGCTTTACAAACATATCTTCCATGAAGTAACAAAAGATGGTGAGCTTGAAGAAGATACTTCTCGTCAATTAAAGGTACAATCCTATCTTCAACTTCTTTAACAGTTTTACCTAAACAAAAGCCGGTTCGGTTGCAGACTCTAAAGATATGTGTATCAACAGCAACTGTAGGCTGATTAAAGGCAACATTTAAAACTACTTTAGATGTTTTTGAGCCTACTCCTGGTAATTTAATAAGTTCATCATATGTAGATGGAACTTCTCCATTAAATTCATCGCAAAGCATCTTTGATAACTTTACAAGATAAGATGCTTTGGCTTTCCATAGTCCAATGGTTCTTATTACATTACCCACTGCAGCTTCAGGTAGTTCACTCATCTTAAAAGGTGTAGGTGCAAGTTTGAATAACTCTGGCGTGATCTTATTTACAGACTCATCTGTAGCCTGAGCTGAAAGCACCACAGCACACAAAAGCTCAAATGGATTATGAAATTTAAGCTCTGATTTAGGATTTGGAAAACACATTGACAAAATGTTAAGCATGTTTTCTCTTTGTTCTTGATTGAGTAATGAGTTTTTAGTTGCCATAAATTGAATCACACCTAGCGTTTATTGATGATATTTTACATGCTGTAAGCAGTCTGTAAATCGAAAGATCATACTATGACAAGCAAAACACTCAAATGTAAAATGGTAATTCCTAGTTTGAAAATATGAGATCTGCATTTGACCTTTAGTTTTTGCAAATAAAATTTTTAAAAATAGCCTTTCTTTAGTAAAATACTTAAGCAAACTTAAAATTTTTCTCAATATCTTTAGACTTTATAAAAAAAGATTTAAAATTCAGCGTGTAAGATATTTTATTCAAGTTAACTAAAGTGACATGTCTTGCTCAGTTGCCCTACAAGAGCAAACTAAAAAAAATCCATTTTATTAGCTTAATTGAACATTACCTTCAAGGTACTGTTTATGTGTTTATTTTGATGTAATACGTTTTGGATACACGTAATATCTATGGTTCACTATTTATTTTTATTCTTCGGTGCTGCAATCGTTAATAACTTTGTATTAGTCCGTTTTTTAGGTCTATGCCCTTTCCTTGGTGTATCAAATAAGATCTCGGCTGCAACCGGAATGGGACTTGCAACTTCATTTGTTTTGCTTATTACCTCGATTGCCTGTTACCTAGTTAATACCTATATATTAACTTTGTACTCTTTAGAGTCGTTAGAGCTAATCATCGATATTGTGATTATTGCGATAACTGTACAGCTTGCAGAAATTGTGATCCGTTTTGTATCCGTAGATTTATACAATTCTTTAGGTATCTACTTACCTTTAATTACCACTAACTGTATTGTTTTAGGTTTGGTTCTTTTACAAGGTTCTTTGTCCTTTAACTTAGCTGAGTCAATTGCATTCACCGTAGGTGCTGGCTTTGGTTTTACGCTTGTATTAGTTCTATTTGCAGCAATAAGAGAAAGACTTGCAATTTCAGATGTACCAGAACCATTTAAGAATACTGCAATTGCCTTAGTTACAGCTGGATTGCTGTCAATGGCATTTATGGGCTTTGCAGGTTTTGCAGGAAGTGCCGCATGATAAATTTTGAATTCATTATTGGATTAGCTTTAATTTTAGCCGTTGTAGGTATTTTATTATCTATTCTGTCTTCATTTACAGAATCAAAAAGTGGCAATAGCAGTGAAAAGCGTATTGAAAAATTATTGCCAGGCATTAATTGTGGTCAGTGCGGATATCCTGGCTGTCAAGCTTATGCTAAAGCTCTAGCTGATGGCAAGGCCCAGGCTAATTTATGTAAACCAGCAGGAGCTGATGTTGCAAAACAAATTGCTTCAATGCTAGGTATTAACTCAGGTGATGTTGAAGATTATGAAGAGCAGCTTTTCTCACCAAGACAGGTTGCCTATATTCATGAATCACAGTGCACAGGTTGTGGTAAATGTAAGAGAAAATGCCCTGTTGATGCTATCTCTGGTTTATTAAAACAACCTCATGTAGTCGATCCTGAAGAGTGCATCGGCTGTGATGAGTGTATTAACAACTGTCCAGAAAAGTGTATTGAAAAAATAAGACTTGAACGCAATTTATCTCATTTCAACTGGAATATACACTCTGTTCAAATTAAGAGTGGGAGCTAATAATGTCATCTAAACAATTACAAAAAATTGCTCAGGCAAAAATTTGGAAGTTCTTTGGTGGCATTAAACCAAAAGAGCTCAAAGACACCGAAAACTGCAGAATTGAAGAGTTAAAGTTACCATCACTTATTTGTTTGCCAATTGAAAAACATCTAGGTAAAGATGGTGAGATCTTGGTAAACGTGGGCGATCATGTTAAAAAAGGACAGCCTTTAACAGCTACAACTGGCAGATTAGTACCTTGCCATGCATCTACATCAGGAACCATTACCGCTATTTCAAAAGAGCTTTTACCACATCCTAGTGGCTATACAGGTCTTTGCATTACCATTAAACCAGATGGTCTAGATGAGGAAATCGATCTTGCACCTCTTCCTAATTGGGAGAGCATGAACAGTAAAGAACTTTTAGCCAGAATGCATAATTTTGGAGTAGAAGGTTTAGGTGGAGCTCAATTCCAGACAGACATTAAATTAAAATCAGCATTAGATGAGTCTATCTCTGGCTGTAATGTCCTAATAATCAACGGTTGCGAGTGTGAACCTGCAATTACCTGTGATGACAGAATCATGCAGGAGCGAGCAAGTGAGATTGCATTAGGCATCAAGATCTTTAATAAGATTTTAAATCCAAAGATAACCTTAGTTGCAATTGAGAATAACAAGCCAAAAGCAATTTCTGCTATGGAACAGGCTTGCGCACAAGTTGCAACAGTAAGAGTGATCCCTACTGTATATCCGTCAGGCTCAGCCCGTAATCTTATCAAGATCCTAACCGGTATCGAGGTACCTTATAACGCTCATACCTCAGAATGTGGCATTGTAGTAGATAACGTAGGTACCGTTTTAGCTGTGAAGGAAGCTATTGTAGACGGTCGACCTTTAACCTCAAGAGTTGTTACAGTTACAGGTAATTCTTTAAAGAAAAAAGGAAATGTAAGAGTTCGCTTAGGTACATCTGTAAGATTTGTATTAAGTAACTATGAGTTAAATCCTGAGTTCCACCAAAGAATTATCTTAGGTGGACCTATGATGGGATTTACTCTACCTTCAATTGATGTACCTATTACCAAGTCTGTAAACTGCATCATGGCTCCAGGCTCAAATGAGATCCCAAGAATTAAAGAGCCATCTAACTGCATTCGTTGTGGTCGTTGCGCTAGAGTTTGCCCTAGTCGATTAGTACCATATCAAATGTATAACCAATCTAAGGCTCATAATCATGCTGCAGCGCAGATGTGCGGGATTAAGGATTGTACACTATGTGGCTGCTGTACCTATGTTTGCCCTTCATATATTCCACTTACTGCTCAATTTAGATATGAAAAAGCTGTAGAAAAGCATATTTATGATGCAGAGATTAGAAACGAAAGAGCTAAACAGAGAATGGAAAATCGTAACGTTCGTTTAGCTGAAGAAGAAAAGGCTCGTGCTAAGAAGAAAGCTGAAGCATTAGCAAGAATGAAAGCTCAAAAAGAGGCTGAAAAGAACATGTCTCCTGAAGAGTTAGCTACTGCTCGTCAAAAAGCAATTGAAGAAGCTAAAACTAAGGCTCGTGAGAGAAAAGCTGCTTTAATGGCTGCTAAAGATGCTACTGCTACAGCACCAAATGTAACAGCAGAGGACTCAAAAGAAGCCCTAACTGTAAAGAGAATAAAAGATGTTGAAAGAAAAGCAATGATGGTAGCAAAGCATCAAGGCCATATTGAAACATCAATTCTGCCTAAAAAGGATGATGTAGAAACTAAAGTTGCTAAGGCACAAGCTGAAGTTGTTGATGTTCTGCCGTATGCATTAAGAACTCAGGCAGGTGTAAGAGATAATGTTTTAAATATTAAAGCTAATCACGAGCCTGTAATTGAAAATGAGAATCATCCATTAGTAGGATTAGAGCCTGATGATAGTCTGCAAAACCCTGCTCAAAAGAAGGTAATTGCTCAGGTATTACTTTCTCATCAGGAGCAGAAGGTTGAGAACAATACATTGCCACAGGCGTTAAAGAAAAAGACATTGAGAGCTAAAAGGTAAAAAATGAATACTAATTTTAATGGAGTTTCAAGACAGAACTTAGGAATTGAAACAGCTCCACATCTTAAAGCACCATTGACCACTAAGATGATCATGGGAATAGTCTCATTATGTCTATTACCAGCATTTTTAGTTCAGATCTTCTTTTTTGGCTTTGGCAATTTCTTTCAGTTCATAAACTGTTTGATTACAGCCATCGTCTGTGAAGTTGTGATTGCTATCTTAAGACACAGATCAGTTTTACATTCACTATCTGATCTGTCTTATGTGGTTACAGCAGCTTTATTAGGTATGACCTTACCTCCTCTTCTACCTTGCTATTACGCAATTGTTGCAACTGTCTTTGCAATTATTGTGGTTAAAGCTGTATTCGGCGGTCTTGGCAATAATATCTTTAACCCTGCCATGGCTGGTTTTGTCTTTATCGTAATTTCAAGCCCATCTGTTGTAGGTTTATCTTGGGTTGCCCCTGCTCCATTTGCTTTTTCTGTTGCATCATTAGAGAAAACCGCAGCAGTTATTTACGACAAGAAAAGCGCTAATGCTTTAAAGAAAGAAATTGACGCTTTAAACATTACGTTATTAGATGAAAATACTGATGAAAGTACAATGTCAAATACAGATGAGGTTGTAGTTGATAAGTCATTAGCATCAACAGATACTGATGCTACTACTGGAGCTACTTTCCTAGAAGAGATAAAGTCGGCAAGAAAGAGCGGTACTTTATATAAGAAGACAAATGTAGATTTTCAGTCATCTGAGTATTTAGCTTATTTCTGTTTAGCTATTGCCTACCTTTTAGGTGGTCTTGCACTGATTGCCTTTAAGATCATCTTAGTTAAGATGGTAGTAGTTTTCTTTGTAGCCATTGTTGCTTTCTCTTTACTGCTTTCACATATCTTCCCAGGCTACTTTCTGCCACCGCTAGACACCTTACTCTTTGGCGGTACCATGATGGCTGCATTCTTTATTATTACCGATCCTGTAACTAATGCAGGTACATCAAAGGGACGTATCTACTTCTCAATTTTAGTTGCTTTCTTAATCGTACTCTTAAGAGCATTTGGTTCTTACTCAGATGCTGTAGCATTTGCAGTAATGCTTTCAAATGCAGCAGCTCCTTTAATTGATGTCTTAACTCACAGAAGACCTTTTGGCTACAGATACAAAAAAGGAGGACTGCAATAATGAAAAACACTAACGTAGAGACTCTTTTAGGTACTAACGAAAAAGAGACAAAACGCATGAATAAAGGACTACGTTCTTTATTGTCAGGAGTGTCTTTAGCTATTGTAGGTTCATTATGCGTAGGGCTTGTTCTGTATGTTGAGAACACCACTAAAGATCAAATTGCTGAAAACCAAAAGAACAGTATTGATGCTCGTGTTTTAGCTTTATTACCTGATGAAGCTAAAGATAAAGGAAATCAGATTACCTGTTATCAAATTAAAAAGAGTAAATACATTGGTTCTAACCAAAAGCTATTTGTTGCAAGCAGGGCTTCAGAAATCACAGGTTATGTAATGACCTATGAAACCTCAATGGGTTATTCAAATCCATTAGTGATGATTGCAGGTTTTGATAAAGATAAAAAAGTTTATAAGGCTGATATTCAGTTTTCATTAGAGACTCCTGGTCTAGGAGATAAAGTTGATAGAGCGCATGGTAATTTCCTAGATCAATTCTCAGGTTACGCTCTTGAAGATGCAAACTGGGATGTTAAAAAGCTTGGCGGTGACTTTGATTACATTACAGGTTCTACTGTAACCTCTCGTGCTACCGTAGTTGCTACCTCTATGGCTTTAAAAGAGCTTAACGAGCTCGATTTAAACAGATTTTCAAAATGCAGGACACAGAACTAAATGAGTGAAAACTTAAAGCCTGTAGAAGGCAAACTTGATATTAGTGCAAAAGAAACAAAACTACCAAAAGAGAGTATTGTAAAAGTCTTCTTAAAAGGGATTTGGTCAAATAACCCAGGTCTTTGTCAGTTGCTGGGGTTATGCCCTCTGCTGGCTGTTACAACCTCTGCTGCTAGTGCCACAGGTCTTGCCTTTGCCACTTTACTGGTTCTTTGTGTAAGTTCTTTTGTAATTTCTTTAATTAGAAAGCTAATCTTTAAAGAAGTTCGCATTCCAATTTATGTACTCTTAATTGCAACTTTAGTTACCGTAGTAAGGTTCTATACTCAGGCTTATTTCCAGGATCTTTACTCTCAGTTAGGTATCTATCTATCATTGATTGTAACTAACTGTATTATTATGGGTAGAGCTGAAGCTTATGCCGGCAAAAATGGTCCTATTTCCTCATTCTTTGATGCTTTAGGCTGTGGTATTGGTTTTTCTCTAGTATTGTTTGTGCTAGGTGCTTTACGTGAGATCTTAGGTTCAGGTACTTTCTTTATGGGAGCATCTAATCTCTTTGGAGAGTTTGGTAAGTCATTAGAGTGTACGGTAATGCCATCAGACTACACCTTAATGGTTGCAATCTTGCCACCTGGTGGTTTCTTTATTCTGGCATTCTTAATTGCACTTAAAAACTTCCAGTCTAACTTTAAGCGCAATAAGATTGAAAACAGCTATAAAATTAAGTCAATTCAAAACTAGTTGAAATCTCAATTAAAAAGGCGCTCAAGAATGAGCGCCTTTTTAATTACTTTTTCAGGCTATCTAAAAATTCCTCATAACCTTTCTTTCTTAATTTACATGAAGGGCACTCTCCACATCCATACCCCCAAGCATGTAACTTATCATGTTGTCCTTCATAGCAGGTATGAGTTTTTTCTACGATAAGTTTTACAAAATCCATACCACCTAATTCATAGCCTAGGTAAAAGGTCTGAGCTTTAGATTTGAACATTAAAGGTGTTTCAAACTTAAGATTTGATTCCATACCTAAATTTACAGCACGCTCTAAAGCTTTCATGGTGTTGTCTCGGCAATCAGGATACCCAGAATAATCTGCCTGTCCTACGCCGGTAATTACAGTATCTGCTTTAATGGTATAGGCATAACTTGCCGCATAGCACATAAAGATTAAGTTACGTCCTGGTACAAATGAGGTTGGTAAGTGATTTTCCTCATTCATAACATAGTCTTCATGAGCTTTTGTTAAAGCTGAATCTGTAAGATCTTTAAAAGACAACATATCTACCACTCTGTCGCCTTCATACTTTTTATATAATTCCTTATCAAAAGCCTTTAAAGCTTCTAAAAACTCTAAACGGCATTTCATCTCAACATCATGTCGTTGACCATAGTTAAAACCAATGGTTGCAACCTTGTCATACTTTTTTAAAGCATAGTAAAGACAGGTAGAACTATCCTGTCCGCCAGAGAATACGACTAAAGCTTTACTCATAATTTACCTCACAAAAATATAGTAAATTTTACTATATATGGTTCAAATGATTAAGTAGAAAAGTAACCGCCAAAGGCAAGTTTTTAGTAAAGATTTGTTTGCCGTTTAAGGCAAAAGGGCTCAATATTTCCGATATAAAAAATTAAATTCTTTATAATTCAATAAATAAAATAATTGGCACAGCATTTGCTTTATATAAAACATAAGAGCGAAAAGCTCAAAAATAAAATAAATTTGAGAGAAAAAAAAACTATCTATTATCTATTTGGAGAAACACTATGTTCAATACATCAATTACTGGTATAAATGGTTCACAGAAATACTTAGATACCACTTCAAACAACATTGCTAACGCTAACTCATACGGTTTTAAGAAGTCACGTGCTGAATTTGCCGATCTTTACACCAATTCTGTTTTCACAAGTTCAAAAACAGCTACCGGTATGGGTACTAATACTACTACTGTAGCTCAGCAGTTCGCACAAGGTTCATTATCAGGTGATACTGGTAATAACCTTGATATGGCAATCAGTGGCAACGGATTCTTTGTACTGGCAAATGAGCCTAATGATACTGCTACAGCCAATAACGGCGACAGAACCTATACCAGAAACGGTGCTTTTGAATTAAATCCAAATGGATACGTAGTTACAGCTATGGGTGATTATCTTCAGGGATATCCTGTAAATGAAGATGGTAATGTTGCAAATCTTGATATTACATCTACAAAAGCAATTAGAATTCCTAGTGACACTGGTGCACCTCGTGCTTCATCAAAGATTGGAATCACCTTTAACTTACCTGCTGGCGCCGATGCAAAGGCTACAAAAGCAGCTCACGGCTACCAGAACTTTGATCATACAGACAGCTCAACCTATACCAATGCATCTTCACAAACAATTTATGATTCTTTAGGTGGTGCTCATACACTAACCTATTACTTCATCAAAGATCATACAAATGATGGTACAGATAATAACCCAGACTTTGATCCAAAAAATCCTGTGAAAGATGGTCACACTATCTGGAATGTGCTCACTTATGTCGATGGTAACCCTGTAGACGTAGCTGGTGGTGTTGATTTGAAAGTTGATGCTAACAGTCCATCTGTTGATGCTAACACAACATTTAAGGGAATTCAGTTAGAGTTCGGCACAGACGGTAAGCTTGTCAACAACGGTCAGACTCCAGGTGTAATCACATTTACTAATGCAGGTGGAGCAAATCCACCAGCTCAAGGACGTGATGCTTATACATTAGCTCAAGCAATGGGTGGTGGTGTTGATGACTCTCAGTCAATCGTAGCAGATCTTAACTACACTCAGTACGGCAGCTCAAAGTTCTCTGTAGGAGGCATTACAAATGATGGTTACTCAACAGGTGTCCTAGAGAACGTACAGGTTAACGAAGACGGTGTCATGATCGCTTCATACACCAATGGCAGAACCTCAAAGATCTGTAAAGTTGCAATGGCAAACTTCACAAACCCTCAGGGTTTAATCAAAGTTGGTGATACGCAGTGGAAAGAGTCTGTAAACTCAGGCGAAGCTCAGGCATGCGAAGCTAATTCTGGTATGGCAGGTTCAATTAAAGGCGCTAACTTAGAGTTATCAAACGTTGAGTTAGCATCAGAATTAGTTGATCTGATTATTGCACAGAGAACCTATCAGGCTAATGCTCAGGCTCTGCAGACTCAGAACACTGCAATGGATTCAATCATGAACATTCGTTAGTAGTTTAGGTAAAGATTTAATTTAAGTTTCTCTTTTAGATAGTTGTGCCTCATAGTTATGCTATGGGGCTTTTTTTTTGTTCTTCCGCAAATTTGTTCAAAGCACTGAAAAGAATATAACAATATTCATCAGTGCTTTTTA
>UMHE01060732.1_pt1 | contig 32887 bp, 12 predicted proteins | sample 1965451 | NCBI WGS metagenome assembly UMHE01 (sample SAMEA4836090, study PRJEB28245) | human gut metagenome | biome: gut microbiome; material: fecal sample | place: Denmark | collected 2008 | reverse complement strand
TGCAGGTTCAACACTTGCAAGGCTTTTTGTTTTTATACTTTTCTATATTGCCCAGATTTGGTTCACCTATTTGGGCACTTGTTGCCCGTCTCGTGAGCAACGGTTGCTCGTCTCATGTTCATCGGTTCCCCAACACGTGATCCCCGAGGGACCGCTTGAAGGTCATGACAGGGACTTTTTGGGGTGTATAGGATTTGACTCATGATACACCCTTCATGTAAAAAAAGGTGCATTCCGACTTTCTTCGGAACACACCTTATTATATATACTACAAAACGCTCATATTTCAGCTTTATCGGCGAATAACCAATTTGGAGAACTTGCCGGAATTGGCCTTGATGACCAAGATGCCAGCAGGCAAGGAAGCCAAATCGAAATGCGCCTCACCACCTTGGAAGTTGGCTGAAGCTATCTTTGCGCCAGAAGCAGTATAGACAGCCACAGCTGTAGCCTTGGCATCATGAACATTGACCATGCCGCCATTCACCTCTACTGAAAGATCAGCCTTTTCACTGCCAGCAACATTCTGGATACCCGTACCTGCCGATTCGTCATCACTGATAGCCATCCAGCCCACAGTCTCGCTGATTGGCTTAATTTTACTGATCGTTTTATTTGGATCAGAAGTATCAGCAAAGACTCTTAAATTAGCATAAGACTTTGTTTTATAAAGATCATCCAAATCTATCAATCGCAGCAATGACAAGAGCGGACGATTGAAAGACTGATATTGGAAAATCAGTTTTGGATTATTCAATTCTTTGCCAAAGTTTAACTTAAAACGATTATAGTTATTCAAAAATTCCATATCCTGGTTGCCTACAGAGATGATCTTGTCAAATGCAGTCGTACTACCCTTCTCGATGGCAAAAAAGGAAACACGTTGCTTAACGATTGCCTTTCCAAATTTACTGGCTTCCACCTGACGAGTCAGCACCACCTTAAAACCATCTTTGGTAATTTCCCAAGCACGAGCTTTTACAGGATATTTCAAAGTAGAAATCGGTGTCACGAATACTACAGGAGCCTCAGCAAATGGTTGCTTAAACTTATACTCTATTGTATCTCCGCCCACTCTTACCATTGTACCAGCTTCATTCGTAATCAAACCCGTCTCATAATGAAGAGAACCTAAGGTACCATTACCAGGTTTTGCTACAATGAACGAGGCATGCTCTGTTCCGTTGAATTTATTAGGATCCGATTCGAGTGCATTCCAAGGAAAGAACTTCGATGTGAAATAACTCGTAGTGACTGCATTGACAACTTCCTGAGCATGGGTAGTAGGATTTACGCTGGTTGTCCCACCAAAAACTACAGCAGGAATACTTTCAAATCCATGTTCATAAAAGCTATAGACATCCTCATCATTTGCAGCAGACATGGTTCCCCATTGGAAATCAGCAGAACCTTCTGAACCATTCACCGTATTTGCTACCTCAGAAGAAAGGCGGTCTCTTCCCAAGAAATCTATCACATGGATACGATAGAAATAATTACCAGCCTCTTCTACCTTCTCCTGATAAGAATAAGTGCGGGCAGTATCCTCTACTGCTTCAAGATGACTGACACACTCCCACTGTCCATACAATCCTTTTTTACGCTCTACCATGATATCATCTACAAACTCTCCGCTATGGTTCTTGAATGTCATGGTACAAGTCTTCGTACGTGGCACAAAAGATACGGTCAGGTCTGAAGGATCATAGGTACGAGGATTCCGAGGAACATACTCATAGTCGGAGTTGTAAGCCAACTTAGGTGCTAAGGCAGCATACTTCTCGCCTATCGGCGTCAACTTATCTCCAGCTATCGCAAAACGGCATTCCTCTACATTATTATAGAAAGCATAACGCTCTATATAAGGAGCATCATTCAGATAGTCAAGAATCGGACCCATGTGCTGCAACTCAATTGCATAATTGGCATCAGTTCCTTTGGTATCACTTCCAGGCCATTTTGTCCAGTTGGCACCATAGTTCATCTCTGTAATCCAGATAGGGCGACCGCCACATCGTTTACTGATACTTTCCAGCTGGCTCTTCCAGCCCGGCTGATCTTTATACCAATAAGCATGAACGGCAATAAAGTCACAACGCCAGCCACGAGCATCCACAGAGTCGATAAATTCATAAAGCCAATTATAATCACCAGCTACGGCAGGAGAACCCAAACGGCGACCGGTAGCCATCATCTTCGGCCAGTTAGCCAACACATTCTTGACATCAATATCCTGTTCCTTGTCATCCGCCTTATTATCCGGTTCGTTGTTACCTAAGATATTGGCACTACCCGAGTTATTACCCACATCTTCAATACCCGGCCATCCCTCATGGTGGTGCTGGGTTACATACTCACGATCTACCCAATCATCATGAATACTGGCATCCCAGTTGTAAGCCCATCCCGTTTTGAATTTCTCCTGTACATCATTGCTCCAGAATCCAGCCCATCCACGCTTGATGACATCATTCCACTTACTGATGCGGATGTAAGAGACTCTGCCGTTGAGTGGTTTGGAAACACTCGCCAAGTTGATTTTCTTATCCGCTTTATCGGCGATAAACACACGGCTATAGCCTGTACCATCACCCTTGGTACCTAAACAGACCATGTATCCACGTTTCAGGATAAAACTTCTGATATGATTATTAAAAGTTTTATTACTTGATGTCAAGTTATACTTAGTATTGACAACAAAATTATTAGAAGACTCTCCACCAAAATCAGCCTCTGCAAATACAGTCAAAGGTTGGTTTCCGGAATAAGGTAAAATCATAGCACCGGCATTATAGATACGCAACTGGCAGTTGGAGCCATTCCTCGCTGCTTCACCATTGATCATCACGTTGCTCAGGAATTTTACAGCCTTGCTTGGCAACAAATTATCAAAGATGACGGTCGCATGATCCGTATTGGTGATGTTGATACTACCGGTTGTGGCGAAAGGCGTGGTCGAAGAGATATGATAATCTACCTCTCCGTCCAGGGTAACCGAGCCCGTCACCTCTTTCACCGTCTGACTCGTATTGTCGGCGAACACCGACAGGGTTGCCGCCAACAAACAGGTTAAAAACAGTTTTCTTTTCTGCATGGTTTAAGTTTATTCTTATTTAAAAATTAGTTCTTGTTATTTTCTACTTTACTACCTTCTTCTTTCCATTGATAATATAGATGCCTTGAGGTAAGTCCTGCAAATCTTCAGCCAGGTCTTTCACTTTCTGTCCGCCTAAAGTATAGACACCCTGTTTCTCTACAGGTTTCTCTACCTTGATCTCCTGAATTCCAGAAGCGACAGGTTCTTTTTCACCATAATAATAGAGGCGGAAATTATCGAAGATGACCCAATAATTAGACAGGATATTATCTCCCTTCAAACCAAGGGTAATCGCCAATTTATACTTGGTAGTATATTTCAACGTATTCTCATAAAGTCCCTTCTCGAAATAAGCATGAGCAGACTGCATATCATTCGGCACATACTTCGTTCCCGCAGCAGCTTCTTTACCTATATTCAACTTACGGATCTGGGCATCCGCCATGATATTACAGATGTTCTGCTTATTTTTTTCAGTTCCCATATATATATAGGTAGCCACCTTGTCAGTTCCTGCAGCATAGTCAGTATTCACTTGAGTAGTGGTTCCTGGACGCTGGAAAGCCTGAACCTTCATCTCATACACACCCTTAGGCATAGATGCCAACTTCTGACTGATATCCAAAGACTTCTGAAAATATTCAGCACAGGAATAATTGAGGGTAGGTTCTGGAGAAACCGTCCATCCTGCAAGCGCATCCATTCCTCCATTCTGAATCAGGAAAGAGATATCAAAAGGTTTATCGGCTTCCTTAGCCTGTACACCACCCAAGAATGTTTTCACTGCTTTCAGAAGGTCTGTCTTTGCTTGCTCCAATTCGTCTGCCAATCCTGTTTGAGCTAACTCTTTCATTTCTGCTAACACACCTTCGAAAGTAGCATCCGCACCTTCCACGGTTTCCTGATGAGGAACAGCCAACAAGGCTTCTACTTTCTCAATCTGGGCATTCAGTTCATCGGCAACACCATTTCTGTAATTCTGTGACAACTCCTTCGCCTCATCAGCAGTAAGAATCAACCAACGCTGGTCACCTGCCTCCTGAGAGAATTTCAAATTAGCAGAAGTTGTGGCATTCGTTTTCTGAGCAGTCAGACAATAAGCAGAATTATTCTGCACATGAGCTATCCAATAACCCGTGCGCATCTCGCCACCCACCTTTTCCACTTCTACAGAGGAAGGCAGGAAATGGAAACGTTCACGATTTGTCAGTTCTGTCACTTCCTTGGTCTTGATACCATTGGTACCGGTAGAACTGTATGAAAGATACTTGCCTGTTGCCACATTCTTCAGGGAATAGTAGCAGGTAGCAGGGTCGAAAGTAATGTTCCATGCCACACTGTCATTGGTCGTAGCATCCTCATCACTCATCGCCATCCACTGTAAGTTACCGTTCTTATCAACGCGCAAGAACTTCGAACCCAGACCATATCCCTCATTTTTGAGATAATACTTCTGCTGGTCGTCCTGTTCGAAGACATAGGCAGGAGTGGCAAACTGACCGGTTGTTGGTGCCAGTCCATCTTCTCCCAAAGCCTCAGCCAAGAGCGAGTTTCCAACATAAAGAATCTGAGTACCATTATCCTCATGCGCCCCATTCACACCGTATGGCCACATGTGAGTACCATCACCATTCAAGCGGGCCGTCGTACTATTGTCCAAGAAGCGCAAGGCACGGGTAGCACGCACACCCAACCAATAACCGCTGGTAGTATTGGAACGGAGGAAAGAATTCTGCCAGGTGGCATGGGTTCCCACGCCGATGGCATGCAGCATCTCATGGAGCAAAGTACCCGTCTTCTGGTAAGAAGCATTCGGGCCTACTCGCATCCAACCGCCATAACTACAGTCGGCAGTAGGCGTATTAGCACCATAATTAATGGTGATATGAAGTCCATGAATACCCGTATATTCATTCCATAAATCAATAGCATTCTTGGCAGCAGACTGAACACGAGTCAGCGCATCAGAAGGGAAACCATCATTGATGTTATAAGTAACACCACCCTTCGGACGGGTAATTGCTTTCACAGGATCACCATAGACTACGTTGCCATTGGTCTGCTTGACGTAGGCACGGATGTAATATACCGTAGCAGGCTCCAACTTGGAGATATTGTAGATTTCTCCCTGATTAGACAGATAATTCCTGCTTGTTCCATCCTCCACCGTTGGCATCTGGTTGACAGAAGAATAGCAGAAGCCCTTTTCCTTGATGTTGCTTGATGTAATGCCACTTACGGTCATACGGCCATAAATATGAGTAGCACCGCTCAACCAAGCCTTGTTGGTCTTCACGACTGCATCTGCAGCAAAAGCAGGTGTAGCGTAGCCCATACAGGCTACGCTCAACATGATGATTGCTTTTTGATATATCTTTCTCATTTTTATTATTTAGTCGGTTTGTTAAAGATACTTTGCATATTACTTGTTCAGATGTTTCTTACCATCCTGGATATAGATACCCTGAGCAGGTTTCTTGCCAAGCTTGACACCATCAAGTCTGTAGATAGGGGAAGAATTTCCTTCCTTCTTATCACCCAGAACTCCTTGGATACCCGTCTCAGCATCCAGGTAGGTCAGTTTGAAGTTATCGAAGCAGCACCAGTCATGGTTGATCCTCTGATTGCTCCTGATGCCTAATTTCAAAGTACCATCCGTTACCACACATTCCAATGTATTATGATAGAGGTCATGGGTATTGAATGCCGCATTTGCCTCCGTCATATTGTCTGGATAGGTATAAGGAGAGACGGTATAGCTATCAGCATCATAAAGAGAGCATACCGACTTCTCCTCATTGTTGGCATAGAAAAGGGCATTGATGGTCTCTGAACCATTCTCATGAGCAGCCGAAGCAGCCTCCTTACCACCCGCACGGTAGAAACTCTGTACTTCTACACGATAACGGCCATTTGGCAGACCGGAAAGTTGCTGATAGAAATCGAATGTCTTGTCATAATGCTCAGCTACGCCCTGGGCAGCAGCCGTAAAGCCAGTTCCACTCCAGCCTTGGCCTCCCTGAGAGAAGTCTGGATTCTGGAGCAGGAAGGTCATATCAGACAGTTTACCCTCTGCTGCCAACTGGCGGAGATATTCATCATAACCCGTCAAAGCTTTCTGTAAGGCTACATAGGCCTTTTGCATTGCCTCGTATTCTTCATCGAAAGTACCCGATTCGTTCAAAGCCTGTTCTCCTAATGCAATGGCTTCTGCCAAGATCGCTATCGGACGAACTGCCTGCAACTTCTTAGCCTCATCCAGTGCATTGACCACCTTTTCCCATGTTTCGAGATGGGTATATTCCCGCTCGGTCAACTTCAGGAACGAACCATGCTGAGGGTTTACACTGCCCTTGATATTGGTCATTCCGGTAGGATTCTGACAATGTTCATCCAGATCCAGCATACGATAACCACCACCACTATAGTTTACATAAGCCAACTTCCAGGTACGGCTGTTGATCGGTCTGAACAAACTTGGCGCTTCGATAGACTTATTAGGCTCATAGACATCAAAGTTTGGATCCAACTGCCACTGGCAGGTACCCGTAGTCTGGTCTGTAGGCACCAGGAATTTTGCTCTTGCCTGTTTGAGATGATGCTCCCCACTCTCCGTCTTGTAGATCATCACATATTCACCATCCACCTTATTATATACGATATCGGCATCAATGATGTCATAGCCCGGATCGAAGTAAAGCTTAGGTGCTGAAATCTCAGTCAAATCCTCATTGACCAAAGAGTAATAGATACGATGGCGATCAGGGAAACCGACAGAATAATAAACCACATACTTTTGGGTCACAGGATCATAGATTACCTGCGGTGCCCAGGCTGCAGTCATATCCTTAACATCAGTCAGACCAAGTGCCTTCATATTTTCCTTACTCTCGAGGTCGATGCTAATGCTCTTGTCCCAATGAACGAGGTCGTTGCTGAGCATCAGAACCATAATATGGTTACTTGTCCAACCCAATTTGGAAGTCATATCAGTACCAGCCAACATGTACTTGCCACTCTCCGTACGCATCACATACGCATCACGCATACCGCCCGTCTGCGTAAACTTCTGGGTATCGAAGACCTCACCACCATTGAAGAGATCACGGTAACTATTGCCATAGCGGCTCAGGGCGAAAGAGGTTATTTCCTGAGAACCATGCATGTGGGCATAGAGATAACCATACTTATCTGCATCCTCAGCCAAGACATCGTCCTTCACCTCATCAGCCACCTCACTCACATTCAACTTGAATACGTTGAGGGAGAAAGCCGGAATCTCCAAGGTCTTGACATCAGACAGACTGACTTCTTCTGTAGGAACCACATTGAAAGGTTCGTCCATTGTATTCTCATCTGTACCATTGGCAGAGGTCAGTCGCACTACAGTACCCCCATCAGCCTTCATATTCTTGAGATTCAGCTGGAGCGTGGTTGCCGCCTGATTAGGATTTACCACCTTCAGATAGAGGATACCATTCTCCTCATCCAACTGTGCAGACTGATAAATCTGCTGTTCAGCAGGTATTGTAAACTGATGAATCACCGTGCCATCCAACTTGCAGGTAACAGCCGTACCATCCACCTCGATCTCGATATCATACCAGCGGTCGTTCTTGATAGAACCGGAAGCAGTAGCAAGTGTCGATTTCGAACCATTCACACACATTTCTACGCCATGAGCCGTATTATTCCATCCACCGAGATTCCACCAGCAGTAGTTATTGGCATCCTGATAATTGAAAATAACGAGGAAGCCTTCTCCACCCCCGTTTTTCTTTGCACGAAGCTTGTAGGTATATTTCTTAGAAGAAAGCTTTTGCGTATTAATATAAGTACAGTTGGTAGAAGAAGCGGTCTGCTTCAATTCTCCATCACGGATACTCCATGAACCGGTTCCTGCATTCCAGGTATTCTTTGAAGAAGAGAAATCATCCTTCCATATTGTACTTCCGTCATTTCCCATGATCTCCACATCATCATAAGATACCTGAGTATTCCAGGAGCCGACACCCACCTGACAGGCTGAAACTGAAGAAGAGGAATTACCCGTTTCCGTCCATAGCAGATTCTGTTTGCCCAAGCTGTTACCTAAAAGTTTCTGCACATAATAAGAAGGTGTACAGAAATTCTTTGCTGCATTGAAGTGGATCATATCGTATGCCCACAGCGGGTCATGCTCGTGGGTAAAGATCGGTGCAAAGCTGGCTAACTTGCAGACATCGGAGTTTTTCTCCATACCCAACATGTAGATGGCCTCTCCCAAGGCGCTGTTCAAGTTGCCATACTTGCCATAAGAACCGGAATTGGCAGCATATTCACCATTATATACCCCAATGCTACGGTTGTAACGGTCGTATTTATGATAGTTGTTTCTCATCCACTGGTAGGAGCGATAGTAATGCTCATCCACGAGATCAACCGGAGAATCCAAGACCCATGCAGGATTGTCAGTACCCCATGCCTCCACATTACCGATGATAACTATCTCCGGATATTTGGCATGGATGGCTTCATAGAATTTAGCATAGCGGCGACTGTATTCCTCACGAGCCTCAGGCTGGCCATTCTCATTGCCCACCTCAATAAACTTAAGTCCGTAAGGTTTCACATGGCCATTGGCGATGCGACGGCGTCCCCATTCTGTAGTTTCATCCCCATTGGCATATTCGATGGCATCCAAGGTGTTCTGCACCAAGGTATCAACCTGTTCAAAAGGAACGGTAAAGCCATGTCCCAGACCTACATTGACCACAAACATCGGAGCAGCATTCAAATCTTCACACATCTGCAGGTATTCATCATAACCCAAACCATCAGAAGAGCGGTAATGCCAGTTATGGTTCCAATGTCCCGGACGTTCCTCTATCGGACCGAGCGTATTCTTCCACTGGAAGGAATTTTCCAGTGCACCCTGTCCTTCCACGTAACAACCGCCAGGGAAACGGAGGAAGGTAGGTTTGGTATCATCAAGAAGTTGGGCAAGGTCAGGGCGCAAACCATTCTTGCGACCTTTCCAGGTATAAGGCATGAGTGAGACTACATCGATCAGCATGCTGCCGTCACAAGAGGTAAGCAATGCAAAACGACCTTTCTCACAAGAAGCATTTGCCTTGATTCGGGCAGTCAACAGAGTCCAGGAATTAGACTTCAAAGAGCCTTCCAACTGCACTTCCCCAGAAGCAGCAGTTCCATCATTCTGCTGGAGTTGTCCGTATATTTTTCCATTAAATTTAGCTGAAGCTTTTACCCACACACGGAGCGTATAGGTAGAATCTGTCTCAAAGTGCATTCCCCAGAAGCCCGTATTACAGACTCCTGCTTTTTGAGTTGCGCTTGCGCCGGAAACCGAAAGTTGCAGACAGGTTTGCTGTGCCTTGTTCATCACCTGCTTTGTATTCAGGGTGAGTTTCACGTCCTGACCGTTTTGCTGGATAGCCGACCAGCATTCAGGGGTTGTATTATTATCCTCGAAAGATCGGTTTCTGATAAGTTCCGCATATAAGCCACCATCTCCCGCATGATTGATTTCCTCGAAGAACAGTCCGTATTGGTGTTCGCTGATAGCAGCCGCACGTTTTTGGGCGTCGATGGTCATCGATACCTGCGCTGTAGCTGCCAAAGACATACAAAGAGAAGAACAAAAGAGTATAGGTTTACTTAAGTTCATGAATGATACAGAGATAGAGTTGATGTAAAAAAAATAAGTTGAATAAAGAAAAGGAAAAAGGCAGACAGAAAACAGAAGGTTTTCACTCTCTGCGTTCCGTCTGCCTTTCAAGTTATGTTAGTTCAAAAACCAGTCGCTATTACTTAACGACTACCTTCTTCACCTTCTTAGAACCATCCTTCATCACGGTCTCAATGATATTGATACCCTTCTGAAGCTTGCCAATCTGCATACCGCTTGCATTGTAGATCTTAGTTGCTACTGCATTTGCATCTGTAACGATCTCGCTGATACCAGTAGGATCAACGCCGAGATAATATAACTTGAAGTTCTTAACGATTGTCCAGTCATTGGTTACCGTTACATTCTTGATCAAACCGATACGGAAATCGCTATTGCCATCATAGTTGAAATTCAATGGCTCAGAATCGTATGCGCTGCCAGCTTCAGATCTGAAGAATGCCTGAGCAGTAATCATGTTGTCAGGAATGTACATTCCATCCTTCATTTTATACAGACCTCCATTATCACTCAAGCCTACGTCATTCCATTTGTCTTCAGCAATCTTATGTGCAGTAATGGTCTTGATAGCCTGCTTGCTCTCAGGGAGTTCAGTAGCTACCTTCTTCCCTTCTTCTGTTGGGATTTCCTTATCAGAGAAGTAGATAAATGCATTCTCGTTTACATCATACTTCAACTCATCGCTACCGTCTTTAGCAGCCTTACCATTACGATAGAAAGCCTGAGTTGTCAAACGATACATACCAGCAGGAAGACCTACCAATGTCTGCTGCAAGTTGAATGTACAGTTGAAGAACTCACCAGCCTCAACACTATTATTAGACTGGAATGCCATTGTTCCATCTTTCACATCCCAACCTGTACTACTCATGGTTGCGAAATCACTGTTGGCGATAACCTTGGTGATATCTGCAGGTTTTGCTTCTGAAGCATCAGCAATGATATCATTGATGACGTACTTAGTTACACCTTCATTCAAAGCCTTGATAGCAGCAGGTATCTCAGCATCAGCAGCTGTACCATTATTATAAATATTCTCAGCAGTAGTCTTAGCTGCATTATACAAGCCTTTAGCTACGTCAGAGGTAGTAGAAGAAGCTTCATTTTCATCATAACGGGTCTGAGCATTCTCAATAGCAGTCTGAAGTGGCTTATAAGCCTCAATAGAGGTGTTAGCAGCCTCAATGGCAGCACTCAATGTATGAATACCAGGAACTGTTGCTTCTGTTTCAAGAGCAGTCTTAGCAGCCTCCAACTGAGCGCGTACTTCTGCATTCATCTTAGAATCAAGCAAGCCTGCAGCCTTAGCAATCAATGGTGTTGTTACCGCATTCAGAGCCTCACCCTTGCTACCAATATACTTCAATCTGAAGTTATCCCAGATAGCCCAGTCACCCCAAGAACCATTCACATTAGAAGGACGTCTCTTCTCACGTACACCGATACGAAGCGTACCACCCTCTACTAACATCGGAACGGTTACGGTATAAGCATTCGGATTCTCCGTAGTGGCAGCAGCCATACCCTTCATAGAGTTAGGGATGTAAACTACCTCGCCATTCAGATTATATTTATAGTCATCACCTGAATTTTCCTTCATACCGTATGTATAAGGAGAGGTAAATGGAGTCTCCAAATCATTTGCATAGATGAACGCAGTGATATCCTCTGTTGAAGCGTCATGAGCTTTGGAAGCATCATCATTATTTGCTACACGCTGGAAAGCAAGTACTGACAATTCGTAAACACCATCAGGAATATTTGTAATATCCTGATAGATATCAAATGTATTTTGATATACCTCGCAGTTTTTGTAAGTTTCATTAAATGTAGGGTTTCCTTCCTTGACAGTCCAGCCTTCCTTACCATTATCGAATGATGGGTTCACAATCTTTCTTGTGATATCATCACCTGGCTTGATACTTGCATTCTGAGCATTCTCCAACAAGACCTTCAAGTCAGCCATATACTTTGTCAATGCATCATTATCAAGAGACCAGGTGCTCATCAATGCCTCTGCACCTTCGTGATCTTCGTTTCCGCAATCATTATATAAATCCATGAATGCCTCAAATTCATCTCCTGCAGGATCTTCTGCCAAGAATTCTCCTATCGTTGTATTCAGTGTTTCCAATTCAGCATACAACGCAGAACTCTTTTCAATCTCTGCTGTGATATCTGCAAGATTCTTCTTCATGACATTGATATCCTCGTCAGAAGTACCATCTACAGTCATCGCTCTTGCACTTTCGATGAATTCGGCAGCCTTTTCGGTATAAGTAGGGCAAGCATTAATACCAGCCAACTTAGCATCGAGGTCTTCTGCAGCAGTCTGCACATCATTCAAGTTCATAGCCTTGAAACTTGGACCGCAATACACAATCTGGAAATTATCTACGAATACCCAGTTAGCAGTACACTGATCGAGCTTGAAACCGATAGTCAAATCCTCACCTTCCTTGATATCCAGGAGGAATTCATACTTCTGAGGTACACCTGCCTTGGTAGCTACAACCTGAGAGTTAGGAGTACTCTTAGTATCTGCGAATACAGAAACACCCTCTACCTTAAAGTCATCACCCTTAGTCTGCTGGGTTGCCATCGCATAGCATGTCACCTTGTAACCACCCGCAGGCAGTTTGTGCAAAGTCTGAGAGAGAACACCATCACTGAGGCGACCAGCACCAGCAACTTCAGTATTTGTTACAGGATCAGAATTTCCACTCACCCAGCGCTCAATAAACTTTTCTGTCTCGTATCCATCAGTTGCTGTATATTTATGAGACTGAAGCTGCCAATTGGTACCATGACCGCCATGACCAACATCACCCTTATCATCATATATACAATCATGAGTCCAACCAGTCAAAGCATCACAATTCGCATCTGGAGCATATTCTGTAATATCTACACGAGATTCAGCCGTAGCCCCTTCCATTGCCTTATTTCTTCTAATATCATTAATCATGCGATAAGCTTCCTTCAACTGCCAATATGCAGCGTTAGGATTATTGTAGATAGCTTCTACAGCAGATACATCTAATCCTTCATCAATTGCAGAATTAATCTGATCCTTCAACTTCTCTAAGCGATAGAAATAAGTATAAGGATAAGCAGCCCATTCAAGACCATATTCGCTGCTTTCTGCCAATGCTGGGCGGAACTGACCATCTACAGCAGTCTTACCTTCGCCATCGAGACCAGTATCACTTGGATTGTATCCGGCATAAGTCTCTGGATACATGTTAGACTGGAATCTAAATTGAGCACCATTTGGTATAACTTTCCAGTAGGTTCTCTCTATATCCTGATTTTTGTAATCAACATAAGAGTTACCACCATCTTCATCAACTGAGTTAATGAATATCTTGTTAGAAAAGGCACCAAACTTACCAGATTTATCATTACAGAAAGAATAGGTACCATTAGGCTGACCATCATCGCCCTTATTAGGAACGATAACAAAGCCAAGACCTGACGTTCCCAAACTTGTCTGGGTTCCATAAGCATTACCATTGGTAAGCCACTGGTCTGCCAAGATATTCTTGATAGCTACGGTATCAGTACCATCCAGTTTCAACTGTACTGGATTTGGAAGAGTAGGATCTTCCACATGAGCTTGTGCATAATTGGTGCTTAATGAAGCAACCAAAACTGCTGAATAAAGTAAACGTTTGTCCATGCGTTATTTTTTGGTTTAATAGGTTGATGAAGTTATTAGCTTCATTTAATTAAAGTTTTATCTGGTTGCAAAATTAGTAATTTAACCGTAACATACAAGTTTTTAAGCGAAAAAAATGCTTAGTTTTTAGATTATTTAACCAAAATGGGTGTGAAAACTACATAAAAGCAGGAATATACATTATATAATAGTGTAGTTTTAGCACTTATCACTCCAAAAGAGTAACAAGAAAACCCGAGAGAAAAACAAAATACTTAGTTAATCTTCGTTAACGCAGAGATATTTTTCTATAAAAATAGCATTATTTAATTAAAGTATTACTATCTTTGCACCCAAAATAACTAACGAAAGTATCCTAACAACAAAATTTGATTCAATCAAAATGAAACTGAGCCTATACCAAAATCCGGTAAAGAGTGGTATTTTCTGCCTACATAAGCACGATTTACGGGCTTTATTTGTAGGTCAAAATTCGTTTAAGATGGCAAATAACTGTTAAAAGGAGAAATCTACACATCAGATACATCGAAACTTCTAAACAACAAAATAACAAAAATATGAGCAACCGCTTTATCAATCAATCGCGTCATGCGATGCTCGGTATATGCGCTACATTAGCCATCTCAGGCTTCTATGCATGTACTGACTCTTACGACCTCGACGACAAGGGCAACATCCCGACGAATTTGGGTAAGAGTATCTATGAAGAGCTGGAAAATCCAAGTGAAGCCAGTAGTCTTCATGGTACATTCAAAACCTATCTTCGCCTGATTGATGACCTTGGATACAAGGAGGTCATGTCAAAAACAGGTTCAAAGACTGTGTTTGCAGCTAACGACTCTGCATTCAACGAGTTCTTCAAGAACAACAAATGGAACGCCAAGTCGTATGAAGACTTGACAGAGTCCATGAAGAAACAACTGTTCTACACTTCTATCCTTGACAATGCCATCCTGACGGAAATGCTTTCCAATGTGGAAAGTTCCAACAGTTCTGTTACCCGAGGCATTGCCATGAAACACCAGACCTCTGCCAACGCTACCGACACCATCTATCATGTATGGGCTTCTGAGTTGCCAGCCAACAACTCTTATTGGACTCCTTATATAAAAGGTGGAATCGACGTAGTAATGGACAACACCCGTCCTATGATGGTTCACTTTACCCAGGAGCAGATGCTCAACAATGGTATCAACAGCGAAGACTTTGCTGCCATCACAGGAAGACCATACGAGTCGGGTGGTACCTTTATCTTCAAGAACAAGATTATAGCTAAGGACGTAACCTGTCAGAACGGTTATGTAAACCAGACTGACGGTGTCATCGTACCTCCAGGCAACATGGCACAGATGATCAGAGAGAGCAAGGATACCAAGTGGTTCAACCGCATGCTCGACCGTTTCTGTGCTCCATACTATGATGCCCAGACCACATTAAACTATAATGACAATGCCCTCCTCAATGGCAAGCCAATGATTGACTCCATTTTCCAGTGGCGCTATTTCAGCGAGCGTTCTCAGGGAGCAGTTGCTCTTCAGAGAGATCCAAAGCAGGTGGCATTGGCACAGGATATGCTTCTCAACTTCGACCCGGGATGGAACCAGTATTACAGCACATACGGCACGATGCTCGCCGATATGGGTGCGATGTTCGTTCCTGATGATAAAGCAGTAGAAGACTATTTCCTCAATCCATCCAATGGTGGTTACAACATTCTTGGACTTTACGCCAAGAAGCCTCTCACCAAGGAGAATTTCGGCGAGAACTTAGACAGTATTCCAGCCAACATCATCCGCTCATTCGTCAACAATATGATGAACGCATCCTTCGTACAGTCAGTACCAAGCAAGTTCGGTACCATCATGGACGAGGCGAGTGACCCAATCGGACTCACCTTGAAAGATGTCATCAAGAAAGAGAATGCCTACGATGTACGTATCGCCAACAATGGTGCCATCTACATGCTCAACCGAGTGATTCCACCAATTTCATATAATATTGTATCTACACCAGCGTTGCTCCGAAAGGCAAAAGACTTGGGTGTCATCAACTGGGCTATCCAGGACAAAGACGTGCTGGGCGTAAACTACTACGCCTACCTGCGTGCCAGCGCAGCCAACTATGCCATGTTCCTGCCAAGCAATAGAGCTTTCGACATGTATTATGTAGATCCAGTATCATTAGGTAAGAACTACAAGGATGGTCCTCGCGTACTCCACTTCTATTATAAAGATGTGCATAAGGACAAGAATATCTCCGTATCTGCGTTCAAATACAATCCAGCTACAGGTTCTATCAGTTCAGACTCAACAATCGTTCAGTTGGGCGCAGTTACCGACCGCTTGATTGACATTCTGAACTATCATACCGTATCACTTTCACAGTCCGTTTCCAAGGACAACATAGGTGTAACCAATAAATACTACAAGACCAAGCATGGCGGTGAGATTGCCATCCACGGAGGTCACATCGGCGGAAACGTAGTAAGCGGTGGACAGATCAATGGTATTGCAGGCAGCAACTACAGCTATCCGGTTTCAGAAATCAAGGAAGCTACCAGCTACAGCAATGGTAAGGCATTTGTCATCGACCACCTTATCCAGGCTCCACAGACCAGTGTATATGGTTGTCTCAATGACAACAGCCAGTTCTCTAAGTTCCTGGATTTGTGTACACCAGCCAATCTGAGCAATCTGCTGACCAGCATCGGTATGGATAAAGACGAACAGAAGCAGTTTACCGTATTCAGTGATGTCTTTGCCAACACCACCGCAGGAAACAAGGAGTACGACTGTCTCGACCAGAACGTCAACTTCTACAATACCTACAACTACACCCTGTATGCACCAAACAATGATGCCATGGACTTGGCATTCAAACATGGTCTCCCTACCTGGGAGCAGGTAAAGGAAGTAATGGACAAAGCTTCAGCAAATGACGAGGCTGCCAAGGCTAAGGCACTGAAGATGGCAGAAGCTATCAGAAACTTCATCCGTTATCACTTCCAGGACTTCGCACTCTATGCCGACAACACCATCGACTACGGAGATGCACAGGAAGTAGGAAACGGCAACAGATCATACATGACCTCCTGCACCATCGGTTCTGCCTACAAACGACTCAAAGTCAAGGGTGGCAGCGGCAAGTTGAATGTAACTGACGAAGGCGGTGACCCAGTCATCATCAATGCAAATGGCGACAAGTTGGTCAACTTCATGGCTCGTGACTACATCTTCAAGAGTGATGCTATAGAAACATCCTCATTCACAGCCATCCATGAGATTTCAAAGCCTCTCTGCTTCAGTAGAAGCAAACGTTACGACGACGGTTTTGCCAGCAATACCCCTGAAGCCAACCAGGCACGCCTGAAGAATCTCAAGAACCTATACTATGCACAGAAGCATGGAATCAAGTTCTACAAATAATTTCACAACCAAGCTTATAACACAATGAACAATATAAGAACATACATAACCGTAGGTGCCTTATGCAGCGCTATGACAATCTCTGCTCAAGACCACCGTATCTCAGGTACCGTATCTGATGAGTTCGGTCCTGTCATCGGCTGTAATGTGATAGAGAAAGATGCCAACAACCGTAACGTGAACGCTACGATTACCGACGTGAATGGTAACTTCCAGTTAGCTATCAAGAACCCGAAGAACAAGTTAGTTGTCAGCTACGTAGGATACAAGACCTTTTCACAGGTCATCGGTTCGCAGACCAATTTCCAGGTACAGCTCAAGGACGCCAACGAGTTGGGAACAGTCACCGTAACTGCCAAGCAGCGTTTCCGCGGTGATGGTTTGAGCATTCCTAAGGACGAGGTATCTGTTGCTACCCAGACCATGAACATGGATATCGTGGATGGTCTTGCCTTCACCAGCGCCGATGAGGCATTGCAGGGACAGATTGCCGGTCTCGACATCGTAGCCAACTCTGGTAACCTCGGTGCCGGTACTACCATGCGTATGCGTGGTGTAACCACCATCAACGGTTCTTCAGAACCTCTGATCGTTGTCAACGGCAACATCATGGACGTGCCAGATGCCAAGGATACAGACTGGTCAACCGCTACAGAGGAGACCTACAGTTCCTTGCTTTCCATCAACGTGAACGATATTGAGAGCATCGACATCATGAAGGATGCCGCTGCTACCGCTATCTGGGGTGCCCGTGGTGCCAATGGTGTCATCAGTATCAAGACCAAGCGCGGTAAGCGCGGTAAGATCCGTATCGACTACAACTTCTCACTCCAGGGCAACTGGCAGCCTAAGGGTTACAACCTCCTCTCGGGTGATGAATATACCATGCTGATGAAGGAGGAACTCTACAACCCTACACAGAATCCTTCTGCTACCACCAACATCAATGAGTTGAACTACAACAAGAGTTGGGCTGAGTACAACAACTGGAACGACAATACTGACTGGGTGAAGGCAGTAACCCAGACCGGCTGGAACCAGAGCCATGGTCTCACCATCTCGGGTGGTGGTGAAAAGGCTGTATTCCGTATCTCTGCCAACTATGACCATCAGACCGGTACCATCATCAAGCAGGTATTGAACCGTTTCTCTACCCGTTTGAACCTGGAATACTACGTGAGTGACAAACTGAAGTTCACCACCGAGTTCCCACTGACATATACCAAGAACCAGAAGAGCTATGCCAACATTTTGGGTAAGGCCCTCTCCATGGCTCCTAACATGAGTATCTACCGTGAGGATGGTAACGGCATCGACACCAACGAGTACTACATCATGCTGCCTTCAGCAGAAAAGGACGAATATGGTTCATCCATCAGCGGAACCTCTTCTCTCCAGTTGAAGTCGGTACGCGATATCGGTAACCCTGTGGCTATCGCCAACTTGGCATGGAACAACGAGAGTACCTACCGTATCACTCCTGACTTCCGCATCAACTACTATTTCTTAGGCAATGACGACCACAAGACCCGTCTCGACTACGAAGGTCAGGTTTATCTGGATATCTTCTCCAAGAGTAATCCTACCTACTGCCCGGGTTCGTTGAGCACAAATGGTTGGAAGGATAATAGCTACAACCTCTATACAATGGATGACTACAACTCATTCCAGTTCCAGACCCGTCACCAGCTGATCTTCACTCCTAAGTTCAAGAATGAAGATATTGCCTGGATGATGTTGGGTCGTTGGGAGTTGACTTCTGGTACCAGCTATGGTCAGAACGTAAGTGAGCGCAAGTTGCCATTGGGTGCACAATCTCCTACCCTTCCTGCCGAAATCTCCAACATGTCCACCAGCAATGGTGAGTGGCGCAGCATGGCAGGCGTATTCTCTACACACTTGTCTTACAAGGGTCGTTACAATGCCGACTTTACAGTGCGTGCCGACGGTACTACCCGTTTCGGCGACAATAATAAGTGGGGTTACTTCCCAGGTATGTCAGTCCGCTGGAACATCAGCGACGAGCCTTGGATGAAATGGTCTCGCAAGGTGCTCTCTATGTTGGCTTTCCGTCCATCATGGGGTGTGAACGGTAGAACTCCAAGCAGCGAGTATCTGCAGTATGCGAAATATGCAGCCGGTAGCCAGTATGGTAACGGCAATACCCTGCTTCCTTCTACCCGCGTAGATGGTTTGCAGCTCAGCGATCTGAAATGGGAGAAGACCACCTCATGGAACTTAGGTGCCAATTTAGGACTCTTCGACGACATGATTGAGGCTGACTTCAACTACTATTATAAGAAGACGAAAGACTTGCTGAACCCAGGTGTTGCCATTTCTTCACAGACCGGTTATACCACTTTGGCATGGAAGAACATCGGTTCTATGGAGAACAAGGGTTGGGAATTCAACATTACTGCCAAGAAGTTCATCAAGGCAGGTAAATTCTCAATGGATGCCAGCTTCAACGTGGCACAGAACTTCAACAAGATTACAGAGATGGACCAGACCGTACTCGATGGTATCAACGAGGACTGGTCTGCAGATAGCCGCGGTAAGTACTTCAAGCGTATCCAGGTGGGTAATGCCTTAGGTTCTATCTTCGGTTTGCGCCACAAGGGTGTATATCAGTACTCCTATGACTATCTGGAGAACTTACGTCGCCAGGGTTATGTCATGGAGGGCAACGAGAAGATCATGATCAGAGACAACAACGACCTCGTGGATTACCTCAACAACCGCTTCCTGCCAGCCGGCAAGACAGCTCCTATCGCCCTGAACAGAGACGGCAAGGTGATTACAGGTGCCGATGGTAAGCCTTTGCGCATGACCTACAACTCCAAGGACGGTGGTGAGACCTACAAGTTTGATGGTGGTGATGTGATTTACGAAGATGTCAACCACGACGGTACCATCAATTCATTGGATATGGTTTATTTAGGCAACTCAAATCCTAAGTTCTCAGGAGGTTTCGGTTTCACCTTCCGTTATGGCAACTGGTCATTGCGTACCAACTTCGTTTACCGTACCGGTTTCAAGGTTGTAAACTTCGCACGAATGGGAGTAGAAAAGATGTATGACACCACCAACCAGAGTACAGCCGTGAACTGGCGCTGGCGCAAGAACGGTGACGTGACAGAAATTCCACGCGCACTCTACAACTATGGTTACAACTGGCTCGGTAGCGACCGCTACGTAGAGGATGCCTCTTTCTTGCGATTCAGCTACGTCAGTCTGAGCTACGATGTTCCAAAGAAGTTCCTCAAGAGCGTAGGTCTGAACACCTTGCGATTCGACTTCAGCGGTCAGAACATCTTCGTTTGGAGCAAATATAGCGGTACAGACCCAGAGCATGCAAACAACGGTTGGAACTTTGCTTCAGACAGTTCACAGACACCACGAAGCAAATCGTTCACCCTTCGCATGAGAATCGGAATTTAATCCAACACAAAAACAGAGACTAACAATGAAAAATAAAATAAACAATATCGTCAAGAGTTTTGCCGTCGCAGCCTTAGGTTTGCTGTCGCTTAGCTCATGCAATGACTTCCTGACCATCTATCCTACCGATAAGACAATCGGCGAGAACTTCTGGCAGAACAAAGAAGATGTTACACAGATGGTGAATGGCGCTTACACCGCCATGATTGATGGAGGCATCATAGAAAGAATGATTATGTGGGGTGACTACCGCTCAGACGAGTTGAAGAAACATCCTTCACTGAAAAACACTACATTGGATGATATTTCCAAAGGAGATTTATACCCAAGTAGCGGTTACAACTCATGGGCATGTTTCTATAATGTCATCAATACCTGTAACATCGTATTGGCTCATGCCCCAGAGGTGATGGAGAAAGACCCTGAGTTCACCGAGGGTGACTACCAGACAGCCCGTGCCCAGATGTTAGGTTTGCGCGCACTCTGCCACTTCTATCTGATTCGCGCTTTCCGCGATATTCCTTATGTGACAAGATCATACGAGAATACAGACGACATGAAGTTGGACGGCCAGTTGCCACCAGACTCTACCCTTCAGCTTTGTATCGAAGACCTCGAAGAAGCGGAGAAGAGTTGCTACAATTACGGTATCTTCGGAGAGAACGACTGGAGAACAACCGGTTTGCTCAGCAAGGATGCCATCCATGCCATTCTCGCAGACGTATATCTCTGGAGAGCTTCTCTCTGGAGCGGTACAGATGCTGCCAAGAGCAAGGAGTATTACCAGGCATGTATTGATTATGCAGACAAGGTCATCATCTCCCACAGAAACTATTTCGAGGCAAACATCAAGGGTACAAGCTCTGAGCAAGATTACCGCAACAGCAGACAGCAGTACTATTTATATAAAGGTCTGTATGCTAATTACTACAACTTCGTGTTAGGAAACTCCTCAGAAAGCATCCTCGAACTTCAGTTTGACGGCGAAAAGAACTCAAACACCATGCTGTGCAAGAGTTACTTCAAATGGGAGAAGCAGGAATCTGGCTATGGTATGATGGTAGGTACCTCTACAGTGGGTGGTGCCATCGGCGACAATCCTTCTCCAGCAACCAAGAGTGCTTCTACTTCCGCATATTTCCAGTCTGAGAACGACTACCGCTTCTACAACAGTAGCTATAGTGTAAATGATGACAGCTACACTTCTTATGAGGTAAAGAAGATGGTGAACAAAGAAAATGCCATTTGGGACATTCCTGCCCGAAAGAAAGGTACTATCTATGTTCAACCACTCCGTGACTTCGATAAGTTCGACCAGAACTGGATTATCTACCGCATCACAGACGTCATGCTGATGAAGGCAGAGGCTCAGATCCAGTTGGCAGGTACAGAAACCAATAATTTGAAGAATCCATTTGCCTTGATCCAGGCTGTGAACCAGCGTTCTATCAAGACAACGGAACTCAAGGACACCTTGGTATATCAAGACAACTACAACAAGGCTGACAAGATGGAAATGCTTTGCCTCCAGGAAAGAGGACGCGAACTCTGCTATGAAGGTAAGCGCTGGTTTGACCTGGTACGCTACTGCTACCGTCACATGACAGGTGTAGATCCAACAAAGACACTCTATGAGATAGATCCTAACGGCAGTAATCTGCCAAGTCTTGCCAACAAAGGCAACTTATTCAAGGACATCCTCACTACGAAGTATAGCACAAACCTATATAAGTTTAAAAACGAGGGATATCTCTACTGGCCTATCTTGAACAGTGAGACCAAGACCAACAAGTTGATTCATCAGAATCCTGTTTGGGTAGAGACACAAAGTTCTGAGAGAACTGAAGAATAATATTAAAGAAACTCATAATAAGTATAGCTTTATGACAAAGTTCATTCATAAGATAGGTGGCATGGTAGCAGGTGTAGCATTCGGTGCACTCGCCTTCACTTCATGCTCCGAGCAAATAGATGAAAGCAACCTCTATACTTTCACCGGTGAAACCATCACCGACTACTTGCGAAGCGATTCCACCCTTTCGGATTTCGCTCAGATTGCAGACTATGCTGGTTTGTCAGACCGCCTGTCTGCATACGGAACCTATACCTGCTTCGCTCCAACCAACGAGGCGGTAAAGAAATATATCCAAGAATTGTGGGAGGATAAAAAGTCTGCAAATCACAATGGACTCTATACGGGTGATGTAAGTGATGGGAACACGTTGGATCGCCTTTGGAAGTCCGAGAAACGCGACTCACTCTGCAAAGATATCGTAGAAGCACACCTTACTGGTTTGAAGAAGACAAGTAATGATTTGATGACCGGTTCTGACATCACCATGATGGGCGGTAACACCCACTCACCAAAGCGTGTAGGTGACGACATCACCATTGATGGAACCACCAAGATCATCAGCAAAGACCACGAGGTGGAAAACGGTGTGGTTCATACCATCGACAAACTGTTCTACCGCTCAACCAATTATATTATAGACGAAATGGAGAACATGGGTATCTATAGTATCTGGTGTGATGCCTTGAAGCAGACTGGTCTGGATGAAGTGATGAAGGAGCATATCCGTACCAATGGTATCAGCTGGTTTACCATCGATCCAGAAACCAAATATCCATTTGCTGAGTATCCTACAAGCTGCAAGGTGGGATTCACCGTCTTTGCAGAGACCGACAAGGTACTCCAGAATAAAGGTATTACCAACTGGAAAGAGTTGGCAGCCAAGGCTAACGAGTGGTACAAGGATTGCGCTACCTGGTACAGCTACCTGGAAGATCATCCAGAAATCAAGATCAGCACAGGTACAGACTATACCAACCAGTGGAATACTTTGAACATGTTCCTCCGCTACCACATCCTGAAATATTCGCTTTCTATGGATAAATTGGTTTACTCATATAACGAGTTGGAGTATGCAGATGTATATGAATATGTACGTACCTTATTGCCATACACCATGTTCAAGCTGACAGGTGTAAAGGATCATGGTAGTGTCAACCAGATTTTTATCAACCGAGTATTGAACAATCCTACATTGACAAGCACACCAGGTGCTAACTCTAAAGATGCCTGGAGAGCGTCAAATACGCCTAAAGAAGACGGTATTCTGGTAGGTGGCAGTTCTGTACTCTCCCGCCAGGCTTCCAACGGTTGGATTCATCCTATCAATGACATCCTCCGCTACGAATCTAAAGTGCCTAACGAGGTACTCAACGAGCGTATGCGTTTCGAGTTCATGTCATTGCTTGATGAAAGCATGACCAATCAGTTTAGAGGTTATTCTTACTTGGATTTCTCTTCAAGATTTGGTAGAAGCGATAAAAAGATAGGAACCATCCGTTTCCCAGAAGGTTACTTTGAGAATATGGTCATCTACAACGGCGAATCTTCTCGTATATATTATCTGGCAAAAGACGAAGCAAAGACGTTAAACAATGGTTTTAATCCAGCCAACTGGGATTGCTGGTTGGACTATCAGGGCGACGAGCTGTTCGTAAGAGGAGCATACGACTTTGCCATCAAGTTGCCACCAGTTCCAAAAGACGGAACCTACGAATTGCGCTTCGGTTATGTAATCACAGGAAAACGTACCATGGTACAGTTCTCCTTGGGTCACTCTTCAGACCGTTCCCAGATGACAACCTGTGATATTCCACTTGACCAGAGAGAAGGTAGTAAAGATTTCAAAAAATCAAAAATAATCGGTTGGACAGACCCAGATACGGATGGCGACTTAGGTGCAGCTACTGATAAGTCTATGCATAACCGTGGATGGATGAGAGGTCCTAACTACTTCAGTAATTACAAGAAGGGAGCTGAGGGTACAGCCCGTACTAATGTTGACCGTCAGCCACATGTTCGCCGTGTCATAACCAAGCAGTTCTTCAAACAAGGTGAGGACAACTGGTTCCGCTGTAAGACAGCCATGCCAGATGATACAGAGGCTGAGTTTGAGCTTGACTACATCGAGATTGTTCCTGTAAGCGTATATAACCACCCTACTCTGACTGAGGATGTATTCTAATCAGGTGAATGTATTCTAACAAGAAAACAAACATAGAAATCCAAAAGATATGAAAGTAAAATATATAATAATGACAGCAGTTGCAGCTTTGGGTTTCCAAAGCTGCACCGACTGGGATGACCATTATGACGTAACTACTGACGGCTCCGGCGTATCAGACAAGACACTGTGGGAGCAAATCAGCAACAACCCAAAGCTCAGCAACTTTGCTTCACTTCTGGAAAAGGTAGGTTACGACAAGGCTTTGTCCACCAACCAGAGCTACACCGTATGGGCACCAAGCAACGACGCTTTCGACTTCGAGAAATACAATGCCATGAGCGACAGCTTGCTGAAGGCAGAATTCCTCAACAACCATATCGCCCGCGGTTATCATAGAGCTACTGGTGAGATCAACGAGCGTGTTCACCTGCTCAACAAGAAGGTGATGGCATTCCAGGGCAATGGCAGCTATACATTGGGCAATATCGCACTCGACAGCACCAACATGTTAGGTAAGAACGGTATCATGCATCTGATGAGCAGTTACATGGACTTCCGTCCTAACTTCTATGAAGAGTTCCTGCGCAATGAGCATACAACCAGTCTTGCCCAGCTCTACAAGAGCGCCATGAAGCGCGAAATCGACAAGGAAAACAGTATCGAGGGTCCTATCAAGGATGGTGCAATGACCTATCTTGATACAGTATATGTAGAGAGCAACAAGATGTTCAACTACCTGAACTCCAAACTGACCACAGAGGACAGTACCTATACCATGATTGTTCCTACAGACAAGGCATGGAAAGCGGCTTATGATAAGGTAAAGTCTTATTATAAGTATCCGAAATCCATCGAGCCTTTCACCGTCAAGAACAATGATAAAACAGGCGAATTGGAATACACTCAGGCTGGTGTCGTAACCTTAGATGCAGATAGCTTGACTGAGTTATATACTACAACATCTATCCTGAGACCTCTGATTTACAGTCACACCATCAACCCTGCTTTCCAGAAGGGTGATATTCCTACTGGAGCTACCGACTCCATCAAGAGTACAACAGGCGATGTCATCTGCAACACCTTGAACTACAACAGCGAAAACAGCCGTTTGGTTTACGATGCCAAGGATCTGTTTGTGAATGCAGAGAAGAAAGTGATGAGCAACGGTAACGCATGGATTACAGACTCACTCCGTGTAAAGCCTTGGGACAGTTGGTGCCCTATCATTCACCTGAGAGCACAGAACGGTAATTTCCAGGCAGCAGTGAATGATAAAGTAGTATCCCTCAACCAGAACGTAGCAGTAAGCAGCGACAACAGAAACAAGAATGTAGAAGGATCCATGCACGCCAGCCAATATTATGAGGTAACATCCAAACTGGGTGCAGTGCCAGAGGTTTACTTCTACATGCCAGAAATGTGGTACACTCCATACGCCGTATATCTGACAATGGTACCTGCCAACATCACCAATGAAGAAGCAGAGGTAACCTCACAGAAGCTCCAGGTACGTTCATTCCAGAACGATGCTGCAGGTGGAACACTCCACAGACTTGCCCCTGTACCTCTGAAGAAGGACTTCAACGTTTCTTCCAACCAAGCATCAGTAGTATTCGACTATGGTACGAACGAGAAATCCAAGATTGTGAGCAAATTCATGGGAGTATTCAATCCATCATTCTGCTATCGCAACCTGAGCAACTTCACAGACCCTGCAGCATATCCAGTATTCAACATACGTAGTGGAGACCGTGCAGTCAAAAACCAGAGTGCAGTACTGCGCATCGCAGGCATCACCTTAGTTCCTATGGAAGCCGTGAAGTACTATCAGGCTCAGAAAGCATTGAACGGAGAAAGTGGTGAAGAATATAAAGATGAAATGCCAGAAATCTTCTGGGATCTCAATTCATACACCTATTAATAACACGAACTCAACAATTGAAGACAATGATAAATTTCAGAATATTGGCTATAATGGGCTTGATGGCAGTAGCTGCTGAAATCAATGCCCAAGAGACAACCGACAACGCCGAAAAGAGAGCGAAGGAAACGGTAAACAAAAAGCAGCCAAACTATCCGATGAAAGAGGTATCTGGTACCATCTACGATGCTGCCACCGGCAAGCCTCTTAGCGGTGTGCAGATCCAGGCACTTGGAAATGCTCGCTATGCTGCCATGACCAACGAGGACGGTACCTTCACGATCAAGGTGCCTACCTTCACGACCTCGCTCTATCTGTTTACCTCACAATATGCAAGCCAGCAGGTATCTATCGCAGGTGTCAACAACATCCAGGCAAAGATGCTCAGCGACAAGTTCAACGAGATGTACACCAACAGTACGAAGTTGGGCAACGAGGCAAGCCTGAAAGCACAGGTAAGTACACAGACTTCTATAGAAGACCTCATCGGCGAGAAATTGGGTGCTGATGTACGCACCGTGAAGCGCTCAGGTGCTCCTGGCATCGGTTCTGCCATGTTTATCCGTGGTCTGAACTCCCTGAATGCCAACGCCCAGCCTCTCATCGTGTTGGATGGTGTGCCTATGGACATGCAATATGACGGCACTTCACTTCAGACAGGTATGTTCAACAACCAGTTGCTGAACATCAATCCTGCCGACATCGAGAAGGTTACCGTATTGAAGAATGGTACTGCCATCTATGGTGCCAAGGGCGCCAATGGTGTCATCGTACTGGAGACCCGCCGCGGTAGAACCATCGCTACACGTATCGATGCCAACATCGGTATGGGTGTCAACTTGGTGCCACGCCTGCCAAAGGTGATGGATGCAGACCAGTATATGAGCTACGCTACCGAAATGCTCAGTACCTATCCTAAGATTGACAAGTTCTTGGAAAAGGGTTCTCTCAACTTCCTGACCACAGATCCAAACAACTATTATTATAAGACATACCATAATAATACAGACTGGAGCAAGGAAGTATATGAGACTGCATTGAGCCAGAACTACAGCATCAATGTGATGGGTGGTGACGAGGTAGGTATGTACAACCTCTCACTCGGCTATACAGACGGACAGAGCACCGTGAAGAAGAATGGTTTCAACCGTGTGAACATCCGCTTCAACAGTGACCTGAGCATCATCAAGAATTTCTTCTCAACCCAGTTTGACATCGACTATGTCAAGTTGAGCCGTGATGTATTCGACGATGGAGCACCAAGCGATTTCAGCAAGGGTACCGTTACATCTCCTACCCTCCTCGCGCTGATCAAGGCTCCTATCCTGAATCCATACCTCTACAACAATACAACCCGCGAGTTGACCTCTACATTGGCAGATGCAGATGACTTCCTGACTCCATTGAATCAGAACCTCTCATTGGCAAACCCAACAGCCTTATTGGAAAATGGTAGCGGCAACAACAAGAACCGTATGGAGAACTCTATGTTCCATATCCGTCTGGCTCCTAAGTTTGAATTCAAGGGTGGATGGACATTGAGAGAGAACATCAACTATACGCTGAACCGTAACTCCCAGCGTTACTATCGTCCAAAGGGCGGTGTTCCTACCTACTATGTAGAAGGTTTGGGTAGAGTTCAGACGCAGTCAGCTTCTATCTTCGCTAAGGAAGAAACCCTGATGAGTGATACCCGTCTGGACTTCACACGCCTCTTCGGTGCTCACTCACTCAAGGCAATGGGTGGTTTCAGATACCTCAGCTACAACTATGAGATGAACAACCCTACAGGTCAGTATAGTACAGCCGGTAATGACAAGTTGCCTAACGTATCCAACAGCATGGACTTCAAGGATGCCACAGGTAATGACTACAAGAATACCTCACTCACCTGGTATGCTCAGGCAGATTACAACTATCGCAACCGCTACTTTCTACAGGTAGCAGCCTCTATGGAGAGCAGCAGTACCTTCGGCAAGAAGGCTACAAGTCTGCGAATCGGTGATGTGGCATGGGGCTTCTTCCCAGGCATTCAGGCTGGTTGGGTAGTAACCAATGAGAACTGGGCTCCAAAGAACAAGAACTTCAACTACTTGCGCCTCAACGCTGGTTATGAAGTGACAGGAAATGACAATATCAACAACAAGGCTGCCCGCACATCCTTCGAAGTGTTGAAATTCCTGCACAACAATATTCCAGCCGTACAGCTCAACAATATCGGTAACGAGAACATCACTTACGAGAAGACCCGCCGCTTCTATACAGGTTTCGAGAGCCAGTGGCTGGAGAACCGTTTAGGTTTGGACTTCACCTTCTTCTTCAACCATACCACCAACCTTCTTACATTGAAGGACTTCACCACTCCTGTGGCAGGTGTGAAGAGTTACTGGAGCAACGAGGGTAGTCTGGACAACAAGGGTGTAGAGGTACACATCAACGGCAAGCCTATCGTCAGCCGCAAGTTCACTCTGGAATTAGGAGCAAGCATCGGTCATTATCTGAACGTAATCAAGTCGCTTCCTAACAACACAACCCTTGCCCTGAATGGTCAGGAGAATGCAGCAGTAGGCTACACATCCAGCATCTACGGCAACCAGAACATCGCAACACTCGTCAATCACAGTGCAGGCGTATTCTACGGTTACAAGACAGCTGGTGTATTCTCTACCGATGCAGAAGCAAAGGCAGCAGGCAAGGACGGCTATCTCTACCAGGTAGATGAAACCGGAGCCAAGAGCTATTTCAAGGCAGGTGACATGCACTTCGTAGATCTCAATGGCGACGGCATCATCAATGAGAGCGACAAGACCATCATTGGTAATCCAAACCCTAAGTTGTATGGTAACTTCTTTGCTCACGCTACATGGGGCAACCTGACATTATCTGCCATCTTCGGTTACTCTATCGGCAATGATATCTACAATTATCAGCGCAGCATCCTCGAGGGTGGCAACAACTTCTACAACCAGACCAGCGCCATGACAGACCGTTGGAGAGTAGAAGGCCAGGTAACCAACATGCCTCGCATCTCTTATGGAGACGAGATGGGCAACTCACGCTTCAGCGACCGATGGATAGAGGATGGCAGCTACCTGAAGCTCCGCTCCCTCAATATCAACTACAAGATACCAGTCAACTCTTCCTGGCTCCAGGGACTTCAGGTATGGGCAGAGGCAAACAACCTCTTCACCATCAGCAAGTATCTTGGCGGAGATCCAGAGATGTCTGTATCCAATGCAGTTCTTTACCAGGGCATTGACACAGGTTGCGTATCACAAGGTCGCACCTTCACTGTCGGCGTGAAGATCAACCTCTAATAAAAGTACAACAATCACAAAGCATAAAAAAATGATAAAAATTAAATATTTTATTGCAGCACTCATGGCTGCTATCACACTCAACTCATGCAGTGATATGTTCGATGATGGATCCAACCGCTACATCACCAATCCATCGCTTGATGAAAAAGTGGACTCCATGTTCTACATCAATGGTATATTGAAGGGTGTACAGCAGGCCATCGACCAGAATGTGCTTATCAACGAACTTCGTGGTGACTTATTGACCACCACGAAGGACGCTTCAACCGATTTGCAGAAACTGGCTTCTTTCGATTACTCCGGCACCAACAAGTACGATTCTGCATACGTTTACTACCGTATCATCAACAACTGCAACTACTACATTGCTCACCGTGATACCACGCTGATTACCGGTTCCAGTGAAGTTGCGATGAAGGAGTATGCAGAGGCCAAGGCTATCCGTGCATGGGCTTATCTCCAGTTGACCCACAACTACGGCAAGGTACCATTCTATACCAAGCCGTTGACTGATATCGCCGGCATCGAGAATGCAGCAAGTTCTGAGAAGAAAGATATCTATGGTATTACTGCTGAGTTGGCTCCAGACTTGGAGCAGTATGTAGATCTGCCAGTACCTAACTGGGGTAACTTTGAGGCAGGTACCAACGATGCAGGAAACAACAAGACTGTCAATACAGCGAAGATGATGATTCCTGTAAGATTGATCTTGGCAGACCTGTATCTGGAATCCGGCAACTATGCAAAGGCTGTTGAGCACTACTTCAACTACCTGAAGAAGAACAAAGAGACGGTCAACAACTATATGGCAAGACCGACCTACAGTCCTGATTACAATAGCTACCCTAATTCATTAAAGATGGGATACTACTGTACGGTTTCCAATACATCAGACTGGAAAGTCTGCTATATGAGCGACTTGGAAACTGATACTTACGTAGCAATGGCTACCAATAAGTTGCGTGGTGAGATTACAGCTTTGCCAGGTCTCTTCGGCTACAATTACTATACTTCATCAGATGGTACGGAAGTAAACGAGAAAATTTCTCTTGAACCAACCAATGCCTATCTGAATTTGAGCAACAGTCAGGACTTCTATTATGCAAATGGAAACGGTAACGGCAGTTCTGAATTCAATATCAAGAACCTGATTTTCGCTAAAGCCTCTATCGGTGATATGCGCTACCACAGTTCATACGAAAGAGTGAAGTTTAGTACACAGGTGGAATTGACTAAGGTCATCCTGAAGTATTACAATGCCAATATCACATTGTACCGAACAGCAGGTATCTATCTGAAGTTAGCTGAGGCTGTAAACCGTATGGGACATCCTGATGTAGCATTCGCCGTATTGAAGGATGGATGGAATCATACCTTGGAAGAGGACACCACCTATATGACCCAGGAAGGCATCAAGTTCCTCAAGACCACCTTGCCATTCCTGACTCCAGAAAACCGTGTCGTCTTCGATGATGAAAGTGAAACCAACGGTGTTTCTTTTGGTAATCAGGGTATTCACGCTCGCGGTGCTGGCTTTACCATGGGCAATGGCTCGGGTTATCAGTTCCAGAATGAGATTGACAAGAAGTTGGCTCAATTGGGCCATGCTTATCCTGCTAATGCAACAGCAGAAGACAGTTTGAGAATCAACCAGGACTGTGTAGAAGACCTGCTCTGTGATGAAATGGCATTAGAGCTTGCCTGGGAGGGTTCCCGCTATGGCGACCTCTGCCGCATTGCACGCCACAAGAACACAGACAGCTATTGGGGCACCAACTACGGTTCACTCTGGCTTCGTGACAAGCTTGCATTCAAGAATCTCAGCATAGACCTCAGCAATCCTGAAAACTGGTTTATGCCATTCAAATAAAAGGCTCGGACATGAGTTATAAAACATCAAGTGGCCACACTTGATATAACAAGTTAGAAACGCTTTCTCGCCTGCGAGAAAGCGTTTCGTTTGTATAAAAGCGCCTCACCCTTCACCTCTGCCGCATAAACAACTGACACTCAGACGGTTACTCAAACAATTACTCATTTCCACCCTTCACCACCCTTCACCACCTTTCATCACCCTTCGTCTTGTAAAAATTTTCGCCATTCTTCACCACCCGTTATTTATTTTAGCATCTTCCGGCTTTCCATGAAAAGTGAAGCAGACTTCTATGAAAAGTGAAGCAGACTTCTATGAAGAGTGAAGTAGGCTTCTATGAAGAGTGAAGTAAGCTTCTATTAAGAGTGAAGCAGGCTTCTATGAAGACTAAGCGCAGGCTTCTATTAAGGCAGAAATAACATTCAGATGACAAACGGTGAAGGGTGAAGATGGGTGGTGAAGGGTGAATTTTTGCCCTTCACCTCCAGAACCCCAGTGTTTATGGGGGTTTCAGGCGAAAAGATGAAGGGTGAAGGATAAATGCCTATACGAGCTGAAAAAAGTGATTAAGATAGGGGAAAAAACTTGCCTATGGCGCAAATGTGCCCCCAGTAAGGGCACATTATTGCCATAGGCAAGCACATGGTCGGAAGACCACTTATTTAACTAAATATCTCTTTCCATTGACCAATATGATTGTACCAGGAGAGACAGCATCCTTGTGGATGCGCTGACCAGATAAAGTATAGACTATCTTGTCGTTTATACCTTTCACAGAGTCTGATGAAACCTCCCTGATAGCAGTAGGTGTTTCTTTGACATGGAGCACAACAGGCTTCCAGGTATCCAGACGACCATCCCCATCAGCATCAACAAGTCCCGTCGTTCCATTAGGAACAAACAGATGAACTTCCTCAGCCTGTTTTTCACAGACAGGATCCGCAACCGTACCAGCACCCTTGATTACCTTAAAGGTAATTTTCTCCTGAGGCGTATCCCCAAAGATAGCCATGATGGCCACGTGATGCAGATTGCCTGCTTTCTGCGGAAAAGGTTCAGGACACTGATTGCCCACTACATAGCCCTTCGAATCAAAAGCCACAATCTCACAATCTTCCAAGAGAACATCATTCCACATCACCTGACAGTACAAGAAAGAATTGGTATTGTATATGCGATGTTCCCGCTCATAACGGTCAAGATATTGGATTTGGCGCCAGCCGCTCTCCTTCTCCCAACCAATCTGACCAAATTCCTTATATCCGTCAGACTTTCGATAAGTACCATCCTCACAAGCCTCAGACTTGGAAGAATACTTGTCGTGAATGTCGGTCTGTGCGGACATTCCCTGTGCCGCACAAACCAGACATAATATTAAAAAGAATTTTCTCATAAATCTTACTTGTTAAGATGAACGA
>UMHE01080637.1_pt1 | contig 33105 bp, 28 predicted proteins | sample 1965451 | NCBI WGS metagenome assembly UMHE01 (sample SAMEA4836090, study PRJEB28245) | human gut metagenome | biome: gut microbiome; material: fecal sample | place: Denmark | collected 2008 | reverse complement strand
CAATTGTCACTCTTTTAGTTGTAATTCGTCGAACTCACGTTATTATAAGGCAGCCGAGGCTTCGGTAGACACTAATTTCTTCAATCTCTTTGACTACCGCCTTGTCGGTTGCCATAGGGACAGGGTTCTGGAGAACGAGGACGAGGTGATACTGACCGAGACGTTCGCCAAGAAAGTGTTCGGAAACGAAGATCCTATCGGCAGGACATTGAACGTTGACAAGGATAAGTGGACGGTGATCGGTGTCGTTGAGGATTTCGGACCTACCGATGTGTTCAAGCATTACGATCTGTTCACAAGCATCAAACGCGCGCAGAAGCGTGTAGCGTGGATGGACAATTTCGGCAGCACGATTCCGATCGTCCGTCTTGATGAAGGGACTGATGTGGATAAGGTGCGTGATGATTTTCTTAAAAAGTATCTCGGGTACTGGAATTTCTATAAGGCTGACAATTCTGACAACGCCTTTTTGTGGGGATCGAGTGTGACGAGGCTTGACAAGGTTTATTTTTCGGGTATGGATGCTTGGAGCTGTCTAAGGACCGGTGACGGGAAACAGGTTGAGCTTCTGTTCATCGTGGCTCTGGTGCTGCTGGTCTCCGCCATATTCAATTATATCAATCTGACTGTCGCGCAGACGGGGAAGCGTGCCAAGGAAATGGCCACCAGGCGGTTGCTTGGCGAAAGTTCAAGGAATATAGTTGCGAGGTACATCGCTGAGTCATTTGCCTTTACGACCGGGTGCTTCATCGTGGGCTGTTTGCTGGCATATTTATGCAAGCCTGTGTTTGACAGGATTTTGAGTACCGACATTGTGCTGACTCCTGATTTGACCACAGTGCTTTGGGCCGTTCTTGCGTTGGTTGTCATCTCCGTGGTCTCGGCTTTGCTCCCTGCGATGCTTGTCTCACGCTTCAAGCCGATTGATGTCGTGAAAGGCGAGTTCCGTTTCAAGAACAAGATGATATTCGGCAAGGTGTTCATCGTGCTTCAGACCGTGTTCAGCGCCATCCTTATCACAATGGCCATCGTGATGACAGCGCAGGTGAGCTACCTCGTGAACCTTCCGGTGGGCTACGAGACAAAGGATGTCATTCAGGTCAATTCACGAGATGTAGGCTATAGGAGAGGACCTCAGGAGGCGCTTCGCACCAGATTGAAGGCTTTGCCTCAGGTGGTTGACGCAGGACTTGGAATCACTTCTCCGATTTCTTGCGGAGCGAACGGCCTTCACGATGAGAACAATCAGATAATCGGTTGGATGCGTATGGCCCAGTTGGACACGACTTCGCTTAGTATTCTGGGAATCAAGGTCTTGGAAAAGTACAGCGAACTCTCTTCGCCAAAAGTGCTTTTGACTGAGACTTCAAAGAGAACCCTCGGTGTGACGGCGGAGCATCCTTACGCTGGCGGAAGCTACACCAATGGTGAATATGAAATCTGTGGCGTCATCCCGGATTTCCGCGCCAACAACGCTCTGTTCGAGCCGATGGAGAACGAGCGTAATTCCATAAGGATTATCGACGAGAATTATGATTATGCCTTCATTCAGCTTCTTAAGATAACGGGTGATCGCTCCGAGGCTATGGCCGCGGTCAGGAATGTCTGCAAAGAGTTTGCGAAGGAGACCACAGGCGTTCCTGTGGAGATGGAGGCTTACTATCTGGACGAGAAACTGGTAGATGATCTGAAGGGCACCAAGAACACGATGCTTCTCGTGATTTCGTTCATGGTCATGGCCATCCTGATCTCGGCTCTCGGCCTGTTTGCTATGTCGCTCTATTTCACTGAGCAGCAGAGCCGCCAGATCGCTGTCCGCAAGGTTTTCGGCGCGGAAGTCAGCTCGGCCGTATGGACATTGTCCAAGTCGTTCATGGTCATGAGCCTTGTCGCCGTCGTGCTTGCCGTTCCGTTTGCGGTATGGGGCATAACCTATTATCTCCAAGGATTCTACACGAAGATCACTTACCCTTGGTGGGCGATTGTCCTCGCTGCCTTGATCTCACTCCTGATTTCGTTCCTCTCCGTTGTCGGCCAGACCTACGCCGCCGCCACCGAGAATCCGGTCAAGACTCTTGGTCGGGATTGATGTTGTGTCCTACAGCCCGAAGTATCTCTCGAAGAATGCCTGTATCTTATCGATAACGGACTTTTTCTTCTCTTGCCTGTTGCCACCACCAAACCTTGACATTGGAGGAAGAATCTTGTCAATGTCTGTTCCTGTGGTCCTCACCTGCCCGTCCCGGAAGCTATTGTCAATGAACGACTTTGTCTCTTGTGGCTTGAGATGTTCACTCTCTATGATTTCTTTCAGGTCTTCATCTTTCCGCTGCTGGACAAAGTCTTTCCAACTCTTTTCCACATCAGTATTTGCATTTACACTACCAATGAAGTTTTCAATAAGTTCTTTCTTGCTCCTGAGCTGCATGCTTGAACCTATGGCTTTGGAAATATTCACAAGTATCTCCTTGTTTGTGCAGTTGCTGTCGTGATATTTCTGGACAAGAAGGAGAATATAGTCAATGTTTATCTCCACCTGCCTTATAAGTTCAGTCTCAAACACAAGATCATCATTAATGTTCTCTTTGTCCCCGGGTCTGCGTCTTCTCCACTTTTCCTGAAGATCGAGATAATTGCTCTGATAATCCTGCAACTGCCTGTCAGTGATTATTTTCTGTCCCTCAAACTGGTCAAAAGTGGAAAGGATGTTGATGGATTTGAGCAGGCTTCCAAACAAAGCCACAAACCGTCTCTCCGCATCTTCACCCAAGATTGGCTGCCCATCAGGGAACTCATTTTGAAGCTGCTCCACAAGTTCCTTATAACCATAACAGTGTTTCCCCTTTTCCGTGTCGTATCCGTCATAATAAGACAGGAAGTCTTTCAACACCACAATACTGCTTGCATCCTTGTCTCCAAAGAGAGCGATGGCATCATCAGTAGCCTGTTGGAGATCCCTGAAACAGACTATATTACCAAAGGTCTTGACAGAGTTCAGTATTCTGTTTGTCCTGGAAAATGCCTGTATCAGGCCGTGCTGTTTCAGGTTCTTGTCCACAAACAATGTGTTGAGGGTGGTGGCATCAAAGCCTGTAAGGAACATATTCACCACTATCAGCAGATCCACCTGCCTGTTTTTCATCCTCAATGACAGATCCTTATAATAGTTCTGAAACTTGTCGCTTGAAGTGTCATAGTTGGTGGAGAACATCTTATTATAGTCCAGGATAGCTCTTTCAAGGAAGTCCCTTGACTGCTGGTCAAGCTGTGTTGTGCTTTCAGGGTTCTCTTCCGCGAGTATTCCATCAATCTCTTCCTCATTTGCACCATAACTGTATATGGTAGCTATCTTCAATCTCTGTGCTTCAGGAATCTCTGCTTGCTGCCTTTTGAACTCATTGTAGTATGCTTTGGCCATAGGGATGGAAGCCACTGCAAACATAGCATTGAAGCCATTCAGTTTCTGCTCTGTCTTGTGTTCAGAGACTTGGGCTCCCTTTCTGGCACTTGCCACTTTGTGAATATCATCCAGCACACGGAAAGAATAGTACGAACTCCGCTTTGTCTTCTGGTCAAAGTGCTCAAGGATGTATTTCACCACCTGAGATATTCTTTCAGGAGAGGCCATAGCTTTCTCCCTGTCTATGGCTGAAATCTGTTCATCATTGATATTGTCTTTCTCCTTGATGGTATTCACATAGTCTATCCTGAAAGGAAGGACATTCTCATCATTGATGGCATCCACTATGGTATATGTATGGAGTTTGTCCCCAAATGCCTGCTGGGTTGTTTTCAGTCTCATATCTCCACCAGTCCCTGCATTCTGTGCAAAGATTGGAGTGCCTGTAAAACCGAACAGATTATATTTCTTGAAGTTCTTGGTGATGGAACTGTGCATCTCACCGAAGTTACTCCTGTGGCACTCATCAAAGATTATCACCACCCTCTGCTGAAATACAGGATGGTTCTTGTTCTTCTGCACAAAGATGGAGAGCTTCTGGATGGTGGTGATTATAATCCGGTAATCATGATAGCCACCCTTCTTATCCTTATTCTCCAATTGTCTTTGAAGCACTGCAGTGGAAGTGTTTCCATCAGCAGCCCCTTCCTCAAAGCGGTTATACTCCTTCATGGTCTGGTAGTCAAGGTCTTTCCTGTCCACGACGAAAAGAACCTTGTCTATATAAGGGAGCCTGGAAGCCAGTTGGGCTGTCTTGAATGATGTCAATGTCTTTCCGGAACCTGTTGTGTGCCAGATGTATCCACCACCCTTGATGCTGCCATACAACTTGTAGTTGTTGGCAACATTTATCCGCTGGATTATCCTTTCCGTGGCTGCAATCTGGTATGGTCTCATCACCATAAGCATCTTCTCACTGGTGAAGACACAGTATTTGGTAAGGATACTCAGTAGGGTGTGCTTTGAGAAGAATGTCTTGGTGAAGTCCAGAAGGTCTGTGATGACCTTGTTGTTGCTGTCAGCCCAGAAAGAAGAGAACTCAAAGGAATTGCTTGTCTTCTTTGACTTGTTTCTGCCGCCTGTCTCCTGCTCTTTGAGGTGATTGGCGCGGGTGGTGTTCGAGTAGTATTTGGTATTTGTGCCATTTGAAATGACAAATATCTGCACATACTCATACAGGCCGCATCCTGCCCAGAAACTATCTCTCTGATAGCGGTTTATCTGGTTAAAGGCCTCTTTCAACTGTACGCCCCTGCGTTTCAGCTCAATGTGTACGAGGGGGAGTCCGTTGACAAGTACTGTCACGTCGTACCTCGTGTCGTAGTTTCCGCCTTCCTCGACATACTGGTTTATGACCTGGAGGGTGTTATTATGGATATTGTCCTTGTCAATGAGTTTGATGTTCTGGCTTTCGCCGGTGTCTCTTTTAAGAACCTGGATATAGTCATCCTGTATCTTGGCTGTCTTGGCTACAATATCATCGTTCTTGTTGGCTATGCAGGTGTTGAAGAACTGCTCCCACTCACTATCCGTGAAATGGTAGTGGTTCAGTTTCTCCAGCTGGGTCCTGAGGTTGGAGATAAGGTCAGTTTCTGTATGGATAGGGAGAAATTCATACCCCTGTTCACCAAGGAGCCTGATGAACTCTTTCTCCAGATCTGCCTCACTTTGGTAGGCTTCTGCTGGAGTTGCCACGTGGTCATACTCCGCAACCACAGTGTATTCCTGGCTTTCAGCTATGATATTGTATTGTGCCATTATTATGTTTCTCGTGTTTTGTTATGCTCCTTTTCTTTTGAAGGTCAGGAGTTTATCTCTGTAATACTCGTATTGTTGTCTGCGCTTTTCAATCTCGGCAGGGAGACCCTGGGTGAGGTCGGTGGTGAGGGTGTATAAATTGTCAAGAATTGAAACAATTCGTTCTTGTTCTTTTAATGATGGTAGAGGGATCTTAATCTTTGCAATGCTATCTGGTTTAATGTCCTTTACTTTGGTTCCATAAGTGTATTTCTTTTTCTGATTGAAGAAATACTCTGTTTGAAAGAAATAAGAGATATATTTAGGATTTTGATTGTGCCTAAAAACACAAGCGTGTCCTCCAGTACAGATGTTTTCCTCCCCAAGCCAAGCTACGGATTTGCAAATATCCTCGACATTTTCACTTGTACAAGCTATAACTAAGTTTCCTTTTTCTACTTGCAATAAGTGTGATGCCAGTTCTCTGTTGACATAAGTCAGTGTCTTATCTGCAAAAGCTCCGAACCGAGTGTAAATCTGACCATAATGAATACAGCCTATTCCTTCTTTCGTAAAGTCCTTCTTTTGTAATCCATTACCTCTTGTGAAAGTTCCAAGTTCACCTAACGTGTATTCTTTGACGTTTTGTTCTGTGGTAAAATTTGTGAGTAGATTATCTCTGTAATAGTTGTATTGTTGCTTTCTTTTTTGCAGTTCTGCTTGCAGTTCTGCTTGCAGTTCTGTAAAAGTATCTAGTATCCTCACAATCTCTTCCTGTACAGGAAGTGGCGGCACGGGGATTTCAAACTCTTCTGTAACCCCAAGTGATATCTGTGGAAGGGCTCCCATACCAGATGCTGCATCTCTAAAAGTCTGTATGTTTGACTTTAAGATATAGTAAAGGTATTTTACAGACTTCTGGTTGAAAGTGGTGTATGCCCACATCTCATTCTTGAATGTGAAAGGCTTGTCATAATAGACTGCATCAATCACACCTCTTGACTGGATAAGGACTGCTGGCACCCTTGTAATATTTGCATTCGGGATGTCTTTTTCATTTGCATCAATGACTGTCTTACCTCCTGCAAATATTCTCACAGAACCATCAGGAGTTGCTATCTCCTTCATCTTTCCTGCTGTGATGGGAGTCCCTTTTATCCTCTTATAAACATCCTTAATTTTATAATACTCCACCCCATCCGGACAGTATTGTTCTATCAGTTCCTCTAACTTGCTCATATTTTCTTCTGTCAAGTATTGCTTTTCCCTTTTAATTGCTTACATTTGCATCGGAGATTTTTTTTATTTGAATGGTTGAGGGGCTCGTCAAACTTATTTTAAAAAGCATTCGCCCACGGGTGAGTGCTTTTTGCTTTTAAGAGATGTACTGACGGAAGTACTCTCAAAGGCCGCTCTCAGCTCTCAAGCTAACAACAGTTCTTATAAAAATGAAAAAAATCTCTATCATCATTAAGTTTGACGAGCGCCCTGACACAGAGTGCAGAGCAGCTCACAAACCTGTTTTTGTCAGAGGCCATTTCAGATTGGCCGGAGGCAAAAAGGTTTACGTGAAGGCCCACTACCGTAACCGGTAGGCGGACAGCCTTGTCTGAACGCCCGTCAGTATCGGAGCCGCTCCCCACACGAGCGGCTTCGTCATTACCTTCCACTCCGAAATGGCACAATGACATCATATTTCTATTTCCTTTATAATCTTGTCAATTTCAGCCCTCAACACATTCTCCCTCTCCACGATCTCTGCAAGTTCAGCATTGAGCTTCACGATATCCACCTTCTCCCTGGTATCCTCCTGTTCAACATAGGTGGATACAGACAGGTTGTAGTCAGCCTTGGCTATGTCATCATTTGCCACAAGCTTGCTGATATATTGCACGTCTTTCCTGTCAGTGAAGATGTCCAGAATATGCTGGATATTCTCCTCTGTGAGTTTGTTGGAATTGGTGACCTTGACACATTCCTTGGTAGCATCTATGAACAGAGTGCAGTTATCCTTCTTGGCCTTCTTCAGCACCATGATGCATGTGGCAATGCTGGTTCCAAAGAAAAGATTGTCAGGGAGTTGGATAATGCAATCTACATAGTTGTTGTCGATCAAGTATTGTCTTATCTTCTTCTCTGATCCACCCCTATACATCACGCCGGGGAAACATACTATGGCAGCTGTGCCATTGCCTGCAAGCCAGGAAAGAGAGTGCATAATGAATGCAAGGTCAGCCTTGGACTTTGGTGCAAGCACCCCAGCAGGTGCAAATCTCGGATCATTGATAAGGGTTATATCATCATCCCCTTTCCACTTGGTTGAATAAGGCGGGTTTGAGACAATTACTTCAAAAGGCTCGTCATCCCAATGCTGTGGAGAAAGAAGTGTGTCTTCACAGGCTATGTCAAACTTGTCATAGTCAATATCGTGAAGGAACATATTGATCCTGCACAGGTTATATGTGGTGAGGTTGATTTCCTGTCCGAAGAAGCCCTGGCGGACATTGTCCTTTCCCAATATCTTCGCGGCTTTCAGCAGCAATGAGCCTGAACCGCAGGCCGGGTCATATACTTTATTGACCTCACTCTTGCCCACTGTGGCAAGTTTTGTCAAAAGCTCACTTACTTCCTGCGGCGTGTAATATTCGCCACCGCTTTTTCCTGCATTTGAAGCATACATTCCCATCAGGTATTCGTATGCGTCACCGAATGCGTCAATGGTATTGTCTTGATAATCACCCAATTTCATTGACTCGATGCCTCTCAGGAGTTTGACTAGTTTTTCATTTCTCTTGATGACGGTAGCGCCCAGTTTGTTGCTGTTCACATCGAGGTCCGCAAACAGCCCCTTGAAGTCATCCTCACTTGCAGTTCCCTTTGCGGAGTTTTCAATGGCGGAGAAGATACCTTCAAGTGTCATATTCAGGTTGGGGTCAGCATCACAAGTTTTGCAGATGTTCTCAAACAGTTGTGAAGGAAGTATGAAGAACCCCTTGACATTCACCATCTCTTCCCTTATGCCTTCTGCCTGTGCATCATTAAGGTCAGCATAATTGAAGTCCTTGTTGCCTGTCTCCCATTCACCCTTGTTTATGTATGTTGTGATGTTTTCAGAGATATATCTGTAAAAGAGCATCCCCAAGATGTAGGATTTGAAATCCCATCCATCCACGGAGCCTCTCATCTCATCTGCTATTGCCCAGATGGTTCGGTGGAGTTCTGCACGCTCCACTTCCTTTTTATTGTCTGTCATAAAGTTGATTATCTTGCCTTTGCAGAGTAAAGGTATGAAATAATCACCAAATAGGCAAAATAGTGGCCCTTTATAAGTTCAAATATAAGTTTAAATATCATTTGGACTGCAGGAGGCACTCCAGGTCACGCTGAAAGCTATGCCACAAGTGAAGGATGCCGGATTGGGTATCAAAAAGAAACCTTGACATCACGGCGGAGCATCCTTTTGCCGGCGGCAGTTACACAAATGGGGAATATGAAGTCTGCGGCGTCATTCCTTATCTCCCTGCTGTCCGTCCTCGGCCAGACCTACAGCGCCGCAACCCGCAACCCCGTCAAGACCCTCGGTCAGGATTAAGTTAGCAGTTCATCGCGCCGCAGCAGTGGATAACCTGCCCGGAGACATAGCCCGAAAGGTCGCTGGCAAGGAACACCGCCACGTTGGCCACATCCTCAGGTGTGCCACCGCGGCGAAGCGGGATCTGCTTTACCCAAGCGTCGCGCACTTCCTCTGAAAGGGCGTTGGTCATGTCCGAGACGATGAATCCCGGGGCGATGCAGTTGGCTCTGATTCCGCGCGGCCCCATCTCCTTGGCAATGGATTTGGCCAGACCGATGAGACCGGCTTTGGATGCGGAATAGTTGCACTGGCCGGCATTGCCTGAGACTCCCACGACAGAGGACATGTTGATGATGCTTCCTCCTCTCTGGCGGGCCATGATCGGAGTGATGGCGTGGATGAAGTTGAACGCTGACTTAAGGTTCACGTTGAGGACAGCGTCCCACTGTGCCTCGGTCATCCTGAGCATGAGTCCGTCCTTGGTGATGCCGGCGTTGTTCACAAGGATGTCAATCCTTCCGAAATCCGCAAGAATCTGGTTCACGACGTTGTGCGTCTCCTCGAAATTGGCAGCGTTGGAGGCGTAGGCCCTTACCTTGTGGCCGAAAGCCTCGATGTCCTTAACGGTCTGCTCTCCGGCTTCATTGATAACAAGATCAGTGAAAGCCACGTCAGCTCCCTCGGAAGCGAACTTCATGGCGATTGCCTTACCGATTCCTCTTGCGGCGCCCGTGATGAGGGCTACCTTTCCGTCTAAAAGTCCCATAATATTCAGTTAAATAAATTAAAATCTCCAGTCGGCGCTCCGCCATGTTCAGATGGTTTTGGCGCAGGGTGTATGCCGCAAACTTTAGACCACAGACGAAGCCTCGGTCATATTCATTTTCCGGCAAACAACCGCAAAAGTAAGCTATCTTCCCACGATGAGCAAATCTTTAGGCCGCAATTTGGTGAAAGAAAGGAAGAAGTGGCGAAAGCCACGAATAAAATGGCTATCTTTGCCGGGACGGAACAATGAATGTTCCTAAAACTGAATAGAATGTATGTCCATCTCATAAAGATGGATGCGGAACAATAGATTTTTGACACCGATGAGTGAGATACGCAACCCTCAGCTCTGGGAAAGCGGAGAGCTGAAAATAGAATGGGTAAGGCATCACATGCCACTGCTTGAAGGTCTGGAGAAGGAATTTAAGGAGACAAAGCCGTTCAAAGGGCTGAAAGTAGCCCTATCCGTACACCTGGAGGCCAAGACGGCCCATCTCTGCGAGGTTCTCTCCGAAGGCGGCGCCGAGATGTACGTCACGGGAAGCAACCCTCTATCCACCCAGGATGACGTCGCGGCGGCGCTCGCGCACGAAGGTCTGAACGTCTTCGCGGTCCACGGAGCGACTCCCGAGGAATATGAGCACGGCATCAGACGGGTTCTCGAATGCGGCCCTAACATCATCATCGATGATGGCGGAGACCTTGTGACAATGATCCACGAGGACTACCCACATCTCATTCCGAACATCATCGGCGGCTGCGAGGAGACCACCACCGGAATCCTCCGGCTTGAGACGATGAACCGTGAAAAGAGGCTGAGATTCCCGATGATGCTTGTCAACAACGCGGCCTGCAAACATTTCTTCGACAACCGCTACGGCACGGGCCAGTCTGTCTGGGACGGCATCAACAGGACAACCAACCTGATCGTGGCCGGGAAATATGTAGTGGTCGCAGGCTACGGATGGTGCGGCAAGGGCGTGGCGATGAGAGCCAAGGGACTCGGCGCGAAAGTGATTGTCACAGAGGTGGATCCTATCAAGGCGATGGAGGCCGTGATGGACGGATTCCAGGTTATGGGCATGGCCCAGGCCGCCGCAGAAGGCGACATATTCGTGACTGTTACCGGCTGCGACGATGTCATCACCAAGGAGCATTTCCTCGCGATGAAGGACGGAGCGATCTGCTGCAACGCCGGGCATTTCGACTGCGAGGTGAACGTCGCCCAGCTTAAGGAACTCGCTGTGGGAGAGAAACCTGCGAGGCAGAATATTCAGGAGTACACCCTCCCTGGCGGTCGCAGGATCTACATCATCGCCGAAGGAAGGCTTGTGAACCTCGCCGCGGGAGACGGCCATCCTGCCGAGATCATGGACATGTCGTTCGCCATCCAGGCTCTCAGCGCCAAGTACTTGGCCGACAACAGGATGGTACTGGCGAGGGTACCGGGTGAGATGCTTCACAGCGTCCCTGAGTCAATCGACCGCGAGGTGGCCTTCAGGAAGCTGAAGGACTGGGGCATAACGATCGACACCCTGACCCCGGAGCAGCACAGGTACCTTTACGGAGAATAACCGCTGAGGAATATTCCCGAAAAATCATTGATTATCCTTAATGCTTTAATAATTAGAGTAACACACTATGAGACTTATTCCGATCTACACCTGGACAAAAGGCATCCGGAACTTTGACCATAGAAGGAAACAGTTTTCCAAGCAGCCTTGGGCGCAGGGAGTGCTTCTGCTCTGCTGCGTGGTGGTGGCGATGCTTCTGGCCAACCTTCCATTCACCAAAGAGTTCTACCACAACGTTCTGGAGACCGACATCTCCCTAAGGTTCCAAAGCCCTGGCGGAGAGAGCATTCTGTTCCCTAACGGAATGACCGTCGAGAAGTTCATCAACGACATCCTGATGACGGTCTTCTTCTTCACTGTCGGCCTTGAGATCAGGCGGGAGATGAAGAACGGAGAACTGTCCAGTGTGAAGAAAGCGATGATGCCGGTGATCGCCGCGTTCGGTGGCGTCGTGGCTCCGGCCTTGATCTTCGCAGCCGTCAACCACGGTTCCGCCGCCGCTTCAGGTTGGGGAATCCCTACCGCCACGGACATCGCCTTCGCGGTCGGCATCCTGTCCATTCTGGGCGACCGTGTGCCGGTGTCGCTTAAAGTGTTCCTGACGGCGCTCGCCATCGCCGACGACTTGATAGCCATTCTTGTCGTGGCCTTGTTCTACGGCGGCACCATCAACTTCGGACTGCTGAGCATCGCATTTGTACTGATAGCAGGAGTGCTGCTGATGAACAAGTTAGGCGAGAAGCGCGGCTGGTTCTACCTTGTCCCGGCCATCGCGATCTGGTCGTTGTTCTACTATGCCGGCATCCATTCCACGATGTCCGGTGTCGTGATGGCGTTCCTTGTGCCGATGACCCCGAGATTCAGCGAGGCCTACTTCAACAGAAAGCGCCGCCAGTATATCCGAAGGCTCAATGAATATAACAGCATAGAATCCACCTCCTCCGAGTTCCCTAACGGCCCGCAGAGGCATTGCCTGAGACGCCTGTCGGCCATCTCAAGGGACTCAATGGGCATGAGCTACCGCCTTGAGCACGCCCTCGGCCCTTGGGTAAACTTCCTGATCATGCCGATCTTCGCACTTGCCAACGCCGGTGTTGAGATTCCTGACGTGTCCTACTTCAACGTGTTCCATTTCGATCAGGCTCTTGGCAGCGTGAGCATGGGAATATTCCTTGGCCTCGTCCTCGGAAAGCCGCTCGGCATCTCTCTCGCCAGCTTCATCGCCGTCAAGCTTCGCTTCGGCGAGATGCCTGCCAAAGCCACTTGGACGATGCTGATCGCCGTGGCCTGTCTCGGTGGTATCGGCTTCACGATGTCGATCTTCGTGGACACCCTCTCATTCGGTGACCAGACTCCTGAGGTCATGGCCCGACTGCGTGACATGGGTAAGGTCGCCGTGCTGATGGGATCCCTGTTCGCAGGCATCCTGGGCAGCGTCCTTATCAATGTTGTCCATGCGATCCAATCCCGCAAGTCATAGCGGAACCTCTTGTTGACAAACAGATCAGACAAAAGTGAAAAGTTTGGGAAGCTGCCTTGGGGCACTGAAGCGGATGTCCATCCCGGCAAGGAGATGGATGTTGATCCGCGTGCTTCTCGGGATCATCCGCATCGCGGCCTCCCTGTCGTTTGTCTGGATCTGCAAGGAGATCGTGGATGTCGTCACCGGCGCGTCAGAAGCCGCTCTGACCGGCAGGATAGCCTTGATGATGGGCATCATGGCCGTTCAGCTGCTTTGCAACGTTTTCTCTTCCTATTGTGAGAAATTGGGGCTGCTCAAAGTCAACAACACCCTGCGCGCCGAATTGTTCTCAAAGGTCATTTCAAGTGAATGGACAGGTCGCGAAAGATTCAACAGCGGAGATGCGGTCAACCGCCTGGAAGAAGACATAAGGGTTGTGACCGACTTGCTGTGCAGCCATATTCCCGGATCAATTGTGACGGTGTGCCAACTTGCCGCCGCGTCAGTCTACATGCTGATGATGGCACCCGGTCTGCTGTGGGTACTGGTGTTCCTGATGGTGCTGGCCGTAATAGGCTCAAGGCTTTTCTTCTTCAAACTCAGGTCTTTGACATCCGACATCCGAGCATTGGACAGTGATGTGCAGCAATTGATTCAGGAGAATCTCCAGAACCGTGTGATAGCTTTGACCCTGATAGGTGTCACAAGGGTTGTCGGCGCCTTGGACACTCTTCAGAACCGCTTGAAAGACAAGGCTGTACGTCGGCTCAACTACAATGCCGTGGCCCGCGGGTTCATGTCGCTTGGATTCATGGGAGGCTATGCGGCGGCGTTCCTGTGGGGAGCCTTGGGCATCAAGAACGGGACTGTCAGTTTCGGTATGATGACAGCCTTTCTCCAGTTGGTCGGTCAGGTTCAGAGACCGGTGGCCGATCTCGCCAGGGAATTGCCGGCGTTCATCCATGCGTTGACTTCCATCGAGAGGCTGATGGAACTGGAGAGCCTTCCGGCTGAAACGGATGGTCCGAAATGGATGGCGCGCGGAGCGGCGGGAGTCAGATTTGAAGGAGTGAGCTTTGAATATCCCGGCTCACACGGCACCCGCGTCCTGGACGCTTTCTCCTATGATTTCCGGCCTGGAACCCTTACCGTCGTGGCAGGTCCCACAGGAGTCGGGAAGAGTACACTCATTCGTCTCATGCTCGGACTATTGAAGCCTGACAGCGGGACAGTGACAGTCTACGATGCCGGTTCCTCCTGCGCGGCAGGAAAGCCGGCGCGCGGCAATTTCCGCTATGTTCCTCAGGGTAACTCCTTGATGAGCGGCACCATACGGGACAACCTCCTGCTTGCTGACGCCTCTGCTTCAGAGGAGGGCATGCGTTCCGCCCTGCACACCGCCGTGGCTGATTTTGTGTTTGATCTTCCGGACGGTCTGGACACTGTCTGCGGAGAAGCCGGTGGAGGCCTGAGCGAGGGACAGTGCCAGCGCATAGCCATCGCCAGAGCATTGCTTCACCGTGGCGGGATCTTGCTTCTGGACGAGTCCACCTCATCCCTGGATCCCGAGACCGAGACAAGGCTTCTCGCCAATCTTCGCTCCTATGTCCGGAACGCACCAGCCTCCGCTGACAACCCGCAGGCCATCACCGTGGTCTTCATCTCCCATCGCGAGGCCGTGATGGCCTCCGCCGATGAGCTTCTGCGTCTGTAATAAGATTCCTCTACTAAAAAACAACCTCTAAGGCCTTAGAAATACGTCGAATACGGAAGGTTGAGGCTGAGCTGGGCATCGGCTTCGGAACGGGCCTTCTCGTAGGCGATAACGGTGTCGAGATCAGGATTGACCATCACGTCAAGGTTCCAGATCAGGAGGCGGTCACCGGTCACGACCTCCTGAACGAAGCCGGCCAGACCGACGATGGCGGGGATACCGATTCCCTTGGCCAACACACAAACCTGACCGTCGGCATCCTCCTCGCAGACGGCAAGCCCGACGACATTTCGGAAATCTATCAGTGTGGAGTCTGACAGCGACAACCGCTCGGCGACAAGGACGCTGCCGGGCGGTATGTCCTCGAACGGATTCCTCTGCCCGCAGTCTCTGACCACGAACGCACGGCCTTTCGCAAAGCCTCGGACACCCGTTCCACGTACTGTCATAAGTAACCTATCTCATTACTTCCTTCGTCAGATCCCATGCGGCTCCGGGAGCGAAAACAGCATCAACCAGCTGATCATAGAACATTCCCCTCTTGGCGAGATCCAGCACATTGAAGCGGAAACGCATCAACTGTACCTTCGGGAACATATTCCTAAGCATCCCGCGGGTCACGCCGATCATCGACGGATCGTACGGCGCTCCGGCCTTCCTCAGCAGATCCTGCATCCTGGAGAATGAATATACCTGCCCCTGAAGCTTCTTCTTGAACTCCGGCCAGTTCTCCTTGATCCTCGTCAGCTGGACGCGGACGGTCTCGGCGTCGTCATATTTCTTGGTGATCTCGGTGTAGCCAAGCTCCGGCGCAGGGAAATCCTTGAAGATTTCAAGCGCCCTCTTCTGCTCCTGCTCAAGCGTAGGCCATGCCTTCACGCAGGCGTCCACATCGATCTTCGTCAGATCCATCTTGAACAGTTCGTCGAACACGGCGCACATTGTCAGCGTGCCGATCGCAACCTGGGCTCCGTGCGACTGGAGCCTGCCGTTGAAGCGGTGGTGGGTCATGTCAAGAATATGGCTGAAAAGGTGGTCGCAGCAGGAAGCCGGGCGGCTGGACTGCGCGGCCTGCATGGCTATACCGCTGAGTGTCAAGCCCTCGAACAAATCCGCCACAGCCTTCTTGTCGCCTCTTGCCACGCCATCTGGATCGGCCAGCAGATCATCCAGGCAATCCTGAAGAACATGCCAGGCATCCGGCTTGATCGGCTCAGTACCCATAAGGTCGGCGATCATCCACTCGGCTCCGGCGGGAACCTTGGCGGCCAGATCAGCGTACCCCGCGGCAGTCATGGCCTTCGGGGCGGAGGCGATCACGTCGATGTCGGCGATGATGACCTTGGGAGCCGGGCAGGAGAATGTCTGCTTGGAGTTGTGATAGGAAATCGATGCGCCAAACGACGAGAAACCGTCCACGGAAGCCGCCGTCGGCAATGTCAGATAAGACTGGCCGTAGTGGTGCGAGGCAAGTTTGCAGAGGTCGTTGATGACTCCTGAACCCACGGAAACGGTGACATATTCAGCCTCGGAAGACGGTCTGAACGCCTTCTCCGCATCCGGTTCCACATATTCAGGGTCATTCTCGATGGCCTTGGCGGCAGAGAAATCGCCCGCGATGATGTGGTCAACCATGTCTACATACCTCCAGTCCGCGTGGAATTCCTTCCTCTCGATGACATATTTCTCTGTGTGGACTCCGGCGGTCACAAACATTTCGTACACCTTCTGGCCAAGAACCTTCCAAGTGTTAAGGTCTGCCACCACAACGGCGGCCTTGCTTTCAGGGAACCATTTCTTGAACTCCTCAGGAGCCTGTGAGCTGACTCCGCAGCCCATCTCAAACACCTTCGTGTCGGTGGCGACAGTCAAGGCCTTGGCAATTCTTTCTTTTGAATCCATTATCAATGTTCTTTTAAGTAATTCTAAAATAATTCGCGGCAAAGGATAATCTCTTTTGTCGGCATAAAGTTACAAAAAATCTTTCGTAACTTAGCGACTATGAAAAAGTACATCTCAACCCTATTGGCCCTGCTGGCCGTTCCGATGATGATGGCGGCGCAGGAAAAAAGCCTCCACCAGCTCCAGCAAGAGTTTGTTGACCTGAGGCTCGGAATGTTCGTTCACTTCGGCCTCCCGACCTACCAGACAGCCGACTGGACCGATCCCGACCTCAGCCCCGAAGTGTTCAATCCGGTCAAACTGGACACCGACCAATGGGTCAAGGCCGCCCAAAGCGCAGGGATGAAATTCATCTGCGTCTCGGTCAAGCACCACAGCGGATTCTGCCTCTGGGACACAAAGACCACGGACTATAGCGTGATGAGTTCGCCTCTGCACCGGGATGTCCTGCGGGAACTGGTCAATTCCGTCCGGAAGGCCGGAATGCAGATAATGTTCCACTTCTCGATCCTTGACACCCATCACCGCATCCGCCCGACCCTACCGTACACTCCGGAGAAGATCAACCTTCTCAAAAGCCAGGTCCGCGAGCTTCTGACTGAATATGGTCCCGTCAACACCATAATGTTCGACGGGTGGGATGCCCCGTGGGGCAGGATTTCATATTCAGATGTCTCATTTCCAGAGTTTTATCACCTCATCAAGAGCATCCAGCCGAACTGCCTGGTGATGGATCTGAACGGGGCGAAATACCCTTCCGAGGCTCTGTTCTACTCCGACATCCGCTGCTACGAGCAGGGCGCCGGCCAGAAGATCTCCCCGGAGACCAACCAGCTCCCGGCGATGGCCTGCTACCCTTTGCAGAAGACCTGGTTCTGGAAGACCGAGTTCCCAGGCTCGCCCCTGAAGGATGTTGACAAGATCGTGGCCGAGAACATCATCCCGTACAACAAAGCCTACTGCACCTACATCCTGAACTCCGCCCCGAACCGCGACGGCCTGATGGATCAGAACTGCATCGATGCCCTGAAACGCATCGGCAAGATCTGGAAGAACACCGGCCACATCGTGGACGTGGCCGAGACAATGGAGCCGATCACCGACATCAACATCGCCATCGGCAAGCCGTGCGACTCATCCTGGTCCGACGACATGGACATCATGGACTTCGCCAACGACGACAACTTCCGCACCTGCTGGGTCTCCAGCCCCGAAGTCAAAGAGCCGTTCTGGAAAGTAGAGCTCGACCCCGGCAGCCTGATAGACATGGTAGTGATGACCGAACCAAAGGCTGGCGTGATGCAGGAATATGTCATTGAATATCTCCACAAAGGCACCTGGCACACAGTCTTCAGCGGCACCACCCCGACTCAGAGCCGCGTGAAAATCCACCGCTTCGACAAGGTTTACGCCGACGCCGTCCGCGTCCGTTTCACCAAATGGACCGGTCTCCTCTCCCTCGCCGAGTTCGGAGTCTACACCCCGTACGGGCAGTAAGGCCTGTCGAAGTGACCTCCACCAAAGCACCGTGGCAGCCAACCACCTGATAATCAACAATAAAAGCAATCGTCTTCAGCTAGTTACACCTGAAGACGATTGCTTTATTAACTATTAATCAGTCAGTTACTCACCACAAGATATTTCCGTTAGAATCTGTACCCGATGCCGAAAACCCATGCATAATTGCTTAGGGCGCTATCTGAATACGAAATCTGCGACCAGTCGTCACCGACGTAGATCGAATACCTCTTATAGTCAACTCCGATTCCTACCCTGAAGAAATGGCCGCATCCGGAATCAGGAAACCCACGCGGCATATCTTTCATAGAACTTGAATAATCAGATATCAAGCCACCCTTCAAATCAATGAACGGGCTCACGGTTTTGTTCAAAAAACTGTACCTCAACTGAATAAAGGTCGGTACCAAAAAGGAATTAACATCCGAAAGAGAGTGGAATTTCTGGTTCTTTATCCCGATTCCCACCCCGGCGAACAACCCGGGAAGAATATTGTACCCCGATGACACGTTCACGTATTCTCCGGAAAAACCGTCTTTGAAAAGGACTCCGGCCTCAACGTTTCCGGCGAAGCCGCGGGTGAAACTAGGATTCCGGACCTCCTGCCCGAAAGCCGCGACAGAGACCATCATCGCCATCACAGCAACAAATAAATGTTTCATTATGTAAATATTTTTATTTTAGTAAATGAACTCAAATACAGTGCCACGAACCTCTCTCGTACCAAGTCTGTAGAATCATCTGTCCGGAGAGATCCGGCAACCCCCGTGAGCAATTCGGGCGTTTCGGCGCATGGGAGGTAACAGGAGGAGGCTCTCGTGAGCGAAACAGGCGCCATGGCGCACGGGAGGTAACAAGAGGCCGCTCTCGTGAGCGAAACAGGTGCTATGACGCACGGGAGGTAACAGGAGGCCGCTTTCGTGAGCGAAACAGGCGCTATGACGCACGAGAGGTAACAAGAGGAGGCTCTCGTGAGCGAAACAGGCGCTATGACGCACGGGAGGTAACAGGAGGCCGCTCTCGTGAGCGAAACAGGCGCCATGGCGCACGGGAGATAACAAGAGGCCGCTCTCGTGAGCGAAACAGGAGCTATGACGCACGGGAGGTAACAGGCATCATAGATGACGGGAGGCTTACTGGAAGAGTTTCCTCTATAGTTATTTTTCCAGGCGTCTTTGCAAACGACTCCCAAAACCACTCCTATCCGACTTCTGATGCCAAGGAAAAACACATGGCACCCAAGATGCTATTTACGTGCGGAAAAAGCGAACTCGTGGTACGGATTTCGGTACCACGAGTTCGTTTTATTCGTTGACAGACAGGCTGTTGTCTGCCAACGCTAATGGATGCCGGTTTCGAAGGCGGAGCGGCGGCGTCATCGGGAGACAGGCGGGCGCGGAACCGGGCATATTCAATTACACACTACAACTTCCTGAGGAGGTTGTTCATGTTGACTTCCTTGTCGATGATGGTGCGGAGCTCGGCGATCGGAACCCTTTTCTGCTCCATGGTGTCGCGCTCGCGGATGGTGACGCAGTTGTCGTTCAGCGAGTCGTGGTCAACGGTCACGCAGAACGGCGTGCCGATGGCGTCCTGGCGGCGGTAGCGCTTGCCGATGGAGTCCTTAGGATCGTACTGGCAGTTGAAATCGTACTTGAGATCGTTCATCACCTCCTGAGCCTTCTCCGGCAGGCCGTCTTTGTTAATCAAAGGCAGCACGGCCACCTTGACAGGGGCAAGCGGCGCCGGGATGCCCAGCACCACGCGGGTTTCGCCGTTCTCAAGCTGCTCGACCTTGTAGGAATGGCTCAGCACGGCGAGGAACATTCTGTCCACACCGATGGAAGTCTCCACGCAGTAAGGAACGTAGCTCTCGTTGGTCTCAGGATCAAAGTACTGAATCTTCTTTCCGGAGAGTCTCTGATGGTTGCCGAGGTCGAAGTCGGTACGGGAGTGGATTCCCTCCAACTCCTTGAAACCGAACGGGAAATTGAACTCGATGTCGGTCGCGGCGTTGGCGTAGTGGGCCAGTTTCTCGTGATCGTGGAAACGGTAGTTCTCGGCACCCATCCCGAGGCTGACGTGCCATTTCATGCGGTTCTCCTTCCACTTTTTGAACCACTCCATCTCGGTGCCAGGACGGCAGAAGAATTCCATCTCCATCTGCTCGAACTCCCTCATTCTGAATATGAACTGTCTTGCGACGATCTCGTTTCTGAACGCCTTTCCGATCTGGGCGATACCGAACGGAATCTTCATGCGGCCCGTCTTCTGGACGTTGAGATATTCAATGAATATTCCCTGTGCCGTCTCCGGACGCAGGTAGATCTTGTCGTCCGCCTCGCCGGTGTTGCTGATCTGGGTAGAGAACATCAGGTTGAACTGACGCACGTCGGTCCAGTTCTTCGTGCCGGAAATCGGATCCACAATGTCGCAGTCAAGGATGATCTGCTTGTACTCCTTGAGGTCGTTGGCCTGCTCGGCTGCAACATAACGGTTGTGAACCTCGTCATATTTCGCCTTCTCCCTCAGAATGTTAGGGTTAGTGGCGCGGAACTGCTCCTCGTCGAAGGCCTCTCCGAACCTCTTGCGGCCCTTCTCGACCTCCTTGTTCATCTTCTCCTCGATCTTGCCGAGATAGTCCTCGATCAGATTGTCGGCGCGATACCTCTTCTTGGAGTCCTTGTTGTCGATGAGCGGATCGTTGAACGCCGCCACGTGGCCTGAAGCCACCCAAGTCTTAGGGTGCATGAACACGCAGGAATCAATGCCGACGATGTTCTCGTTCAGCCTTGTCATAGCGTTCCACCAGTACTGCTTGATGTTGTTCTTCAGCTCGACGCCCATCTGGCCATAGTCATAGACCGCGGCCAGTCCGTCATAAATCTCACTTGACGGGAATATGAACCCGTACTCCTTGCAATGTGCCACCAGCACCTTGAACAGTTCGTCCTGTGTCATAGTATTGTTGTACTTTAAAAATTCTCAAAGTCATCTGAATATGCCTCGGCAACTTCCCCCCTATTCCGGCAACCATGTACCGGCATATTCCATAACGCTCACTAAGAACCTACAAATATACACATTTTCACGCAAGAATCATCGTGACGGAAACACGTCACTTGTGTTCCGCCACTTGCCACGTCACTTGCCATCGATCCAGCATCAAGCGTTATTGTACTGCCGATTGACCCAGAGCCAGAGGAACTTGTCTGGGATGGAATATTCCTTCAAATCAACGGTGATGATGTCTTCCTTGAGGAGTTTGCGGATGGCGGCGTTGACAACGCTGGCGGTGGATAGCTGATAGCGGTTAATAAAAGCGGACGTGTTGACATTACGCACGCGCGCCTCGTTCGCGATGGCGGACAGAACTCGTTTTTGGTTTTCTGTCAGGCTAGACATCAGCTCGGCGAACTGAACCTCATTCATCAACAATATGTTGTCTATTGACATCCGTATCACGTCAATAGAGCACTCCTCTCCCCTATCTATCGACGCAAAAGCCTCATTAAAGACACGTTGCATGTAATAAGTATATCCTTCAAGCAAGTCATAGACGTACTCAACCACCGCTTTGGCTATCCTCTTGCCATATTCATTGAACATCTTCCCGACAAAATCTGAGTAAATGTCTTTATCGAGAGCCTTCAGTTCCAATGGATCAGCACTTTTATAGAAAGGACGAGCCGGGGACTGAAACATCGCGCTCATAATGCTCCTCTTGCTTCCCGCAAACACGAAATGGCAGTTCTTCATTTTCTGAATATGCCCGCGAAGGAGAGCCTCGACGTTACCATCCTCATATTCATTTATTTGCTGAAACTCATCAATCGCGACGAGGCACGGCTTCCCCGCATTGTCGAGGTAATTGAATATCTCTTCCAATGTGAACTCCGGCCGCTGAATATCCCCAAGGCTCACACCGAACGAAGGCTGTCCGGTAACGGAATCGTAGGTTATCTTGCCTTGAAGCGACTTCAACGCACTTACGAGTTTATCAAGGACTTTTTTTCCGGCAGGCTGTAACGCCCTGAACACTTCCTTACCCAAAAAGAAAGTGAACTCCCTGAGACTTGTAGTGTGCAGAATATCAACAAAAAACGTGTAGTAAGAACGTTTGATTTCCTCCCGCTCGAACACGTGCGTTATCAACCCCGTCTTGCCCATTCTGCGAGGCGAGAACAGAACCACATCATTCCCGTTCATCAATGATTTTGCCAACCTCTGCGTCTCGCTGACTCTGTCACAGAAACATTCATCTGGAATATACCCTCTGGTTATAAACGGATTATGTATTGTTTTCATAACGAGCTACATTTTTAGCAAAAATAATTATCCGTTTTGAATAATCCAAATCAAATAATCCATTTTGGAAAATTTTAATAAAGAAAACCACAACTCTCTCAACGCCAGTCTCAGACCATTTCAGACAGAATTTTACAACTCACAACAGGATTCTATATTGTCATGGTTGGATCATAGTGCTTCACTCTGCTTATAGCTTAGTATTTGTAAACACCAGTTATTGAAGATTCAAGTCAATACACTCCAAGACGATTGACGGCTGGGCTGAGGCTTAAATTTCAGTCCACTACTCGCATCATCATTCTTACGCAACTCGAAACAGCTAAGGGCGGTACTCCTAAAAAAGAGATGGTGGAAAAGTATAAACTCGAGAAACTGACCGACAAATACTATTTCTTCAAGTAATCTACCTCATTTCGATTGCTTTCTGCATCATTTTTCTTTGTTTTGAGGCAGAAAATTCGTTTTTGAGGCAGAAAAACACTATCTTGGCCCTGTAAACCATACGCGCTATGCACGAATTTGATTTCATATGCTCAACCTCCGGATAGGGTTCACACGGAAGTTTGCAGGTGAACTGCAAAATCATTATAATTCCTCTAAAAATTGCAAGACCACCCACTATCTTTGTTCGTGCGTTGGGTGAGTCGCCTGCGTTGGGACACGCCGCACGCGCCGCTGTGTTCGAGCGGAGGGTCAGACAGATATTAAAATTTCCTCTTCGAGCTTGTTGTCTCAAACGGGCGTCCTAAGCCGCACAGAGAATCAGCCAGTTTGCAAATCGGGGTCGGGCCACCACAAATATAATGACCTTACAGAGTGCGGTATATGCTGTCGCCGCCGTCAGGCGGCGTTGGCATCCCCCTCGAAGTCGCGGTAGGCGACCCCATCGTGCAGAATGAACCAGATCGCGGACAGCATCTTCCTGGCGATGGCGACCTGGACCTTCATCCTGCTCTTTCTCCTGACCACCGTCTGGTGGTGGCTGAAGCGCGAGTAGAAGCATCCCCTTGTCCTGGACGCGCCCCAGGTGCACTCGATCAGCGTCTTCCTCAGGTACTTGTTGCCGTGCGTGATCCCCCGCGCCTTTATCCTGCCGGCGCTCTCGTCGTTGCGCGGCCTCAGCCCGGCCCATGAGACGAGGTGGGCGGCATCTTCAAACGATGACATGTCTGTGCCCAGCTCGGCGATTATCGCTGTCGCCGACCTCGCCTTCACCCCCGGTATGGTCTGAAGGTTCGCGTATTGCTCGGGGAACCACTCCGAGCAGAGTCCGTCCATCCTCCTCTAGCACTCGTCGCGGTGCCTCCTTGCGAGCTCGATCTCCTCGCGGAGCTGCCTTATGACATCCACGTCAACAGGTGTGATGACGCCCGTCAGCGCGGAGCTGATCACGTCTGCCCCGTGCCTGTTGACGATCCTGCCGTGGACGCACCTCAGGAGCGCGTCCGGGGATGTCTCCCCGCGGGATATCGCGTCCACCACGTCGCTCTTCTTTCCCGGAAGCTGGCGGATGAAGTACGGGTTCACCAGCTTCTGCTCCACATATGGATCTATCACCCTCCACACCGGCATCCAGTACACGCTCGTGCTCTCCATCCCCACCTCCGTCACCCCGTGCTCCATGATGACGCCGACCATGCGCTCCAGCTCCGGGGTCAGGACACCGAACTTTTCCAGAAAAACAACTCCTTTCTCATTGAGAATACAGACGAACACACTATCTTTGTGAACGTCAAGACCACACACATGTCTCATTGACTTTAAAAATTATTGGGACTCAGAGCCCGTTAAACTTATGATCACGCACCGAGCGCCGGGAGGCGACTGCGTTTGTTAACAAAGATAGTGGGTGGTCTTGTTTTTTTATTAAACGGGCGTAAAAATCGCAGATTTTTATGTAAGTTTGTTGAAAACACAAGTTAAGCCCTAAAAGTAGTAAAGAATAATATGTGGCCAGATAAAGAAGCGGAGATTGATTATCTGAATTTTGGATACATGGTAGATTTAGTTGTTGATATAGCAACCAATAGAGAGTTATCGCCTTCAACTATAGGATTGTATGGAGATTGGGGCAGCGGGAAATCGAGTCTAATGAAATTAGCTCAAAAGAAGATTGAAGAGAAGAATCCTAAGAATGAGAAAAAGAAAGACATGGTTAAAACTCTATGCATAGAATTTAATGGCTGGCTTTTCGAGGGATATGAAGATACTAAGACATCTCTCTGCGGTGCCATATTGGATGCATTAGCTGATGAGAGACGTTTCAGTAAAAAGGTAACTGATTATGCAAAAGAACTAATAGAAAAAATCGATTTCAATAAGATCTTAGGGAAAGGGGTCAAATATGGTTTGGATTTCTTTTTGACTGGAGGTGTTGGGGCATTGACCGATTTGTCACTCAGAACTTTACTACCCGTCATTAAGGCTAATGTCGGCGATGTGCAGGTAAAAGACATAGAGGAAACTCTTAGCAAGTTTAAGAAGAGTGATAAGACACGAGCAGAGATCAAAAATTTTCGAAACGAATTCAAGAAACTGTTGAAAAAGAGTAAGGTTGAAAACGTTGTTGTATTCATTGACGAACTTGATCGTTGTCTGCCAGACACTGTTCTTGAAGTGTTTGAAGCGGTGCGATTATTTCTCTTTGTTGAAGGTATGTCATTTGTTATAGGTGCAGATGAGCGTCTAATACAATATTCCATAAAGAGTAAATACAAAGAAGTGCCTGGAAATAATTTAGATATTGGGAAAGAGTATCTGGAAAAGGTAATCCAATATCCACTGTGCATACCTCAATTAACACGAGCCGAAGTAAATCAGTATCTTGCTTGCCTATTGTTGAAACAAACGCTAGCAGATGAAAAGTTTAAAGAAATACTAAGTATAGTCTATACCTTGACTCCAAATCAAGATTTTTCTATAGAACTTATTAATTATAAGACACCAGAATTTGCAGAGGATTGTAAACAGGACATGGCTCTTGCACGAGAAATATCATCTGTTTTAGCTCCTAGTATTAATGGGAACCCTCGTCAGTGCAAGCGCTTCTTAAATACATTATATATGCGACTTGAACTTGCCAAAGCGAGAAACGTTACCCTTGATAAAAATATATTGGCTAAGCTTATGCTGGCCGAATATTTCAATCCAGAGTTTTTCAAGGCGATTACAAAGCCTGAAAATAGAGAGCTTTTCAAGGCATTTGAACAAGGGGAGGAATTGAATGATGACAGTCCTTTTGCTTCGTGGAAAGAAAAGGATTGGGTAAAAAAGTGGATGCAAAACGGCACAAGATTAGATGATGAAAAGCTAGACAAATACGTTTATTTCGCAGATGTTAAAAATCGCTATGGGCAATCAAGCCTCGATTTATTAAGCCCGACTGCACGCAAATGTTATGAACAACTTATTGACGGAACTGCGATGAATAGAACAGCTGCCTTGAAGTCTGTTGATACACTTGCTCCCGGAGAAAAGGCGATTATTGCATCAGAGGTATTTGCCGTGATAGAGAATACGTCAACTATGAATGCAGAGGTACTAAGGTCTTATACTGAGCTCTGTATAAAGGCAGGAATGACAGACGAAGCATTGAAGAAACTTATGGAACAACCGGCAAGCAAATACAATGCTGCTGCCTATGGGCAGTTATCATCATTTATTTCCATATTATCACCTGGTGATGCTTCTAAGATTAACGACTATCTTTCGACAAATCCAGAGTTGAAGAATACCATTGAGAGACAGAAAAAATTAAATTCTATTGTACCTTCAAATAAAAAATAATGGGAACATCAAGTTTATATAAAGGTCCAAAGACGACATCTTTACTACCGCCGGATTACAATCCAGATGTAAATTCTGAACAGGATGCACCAAACGAAACAGTACCAAGTGAAGATGAAGCAGAAGTGGCGGAATCACAACAGGATGATACTGAAAATGAAAAATCAAAGGAGAAAAAAGATGATCAACCAAACCAACCTTCTGTCAGATGGGGTACAGCACGTAGCTCAATGAGGAAAGCCATGAATAATAGAAGCAGCAGCAATGCCAAAAGCGCTATAAGAAATTACACCAAAGCACTTGGTGGACACACTAATGCCACACGACAAACTGCGAAGGTTCGTAGAACGGCTAGTACTCTCTATACATACTTTGCAGGCACCCCAGAGGCAATTCGCCAACGCCTTGTAGATGCAGGTATACGGTTTGAAGGAAGACCCACGAAAGACATTTTTAATGACATATGTGGGCTTATTGCTCCAGTGCCTAATGACCTTGAAGAATCCCTGACAAATAAGGCTCTGCGCGAAACCTTTGCAGATGTTGCTACAGATCTGAGCATCGATCTTAATCAACTTGAAAGCTTTAATGAAGAATTGCTGCAACGCCTTGTCGGCGGATTGATGAAGCATTATATTTTTGACAAATTGCTACTACAATCAGAGCAGACCGCGCTCAAGAATTGTGAACAGATAACGGATTTACGTGAGTTGGAAAAATCAATTAGGATATACATAGATGGGATAGTTGACAGTGTCGTTCCTGGCATAATCAAAAGTGGTTTGAATCCTGTGGACTTCAACCGGGCTTTGGAAACATTGTTTGATATTTCTTATCAACAAATGGAAGAACTACGATGAAAGAAAGTTTTGTTTTTATATTGTCCGAAAACGATAGTTTTCAAGTTGATGGCTCAAGAAGAGTAAACATCAATGATCCTGTAGCATTTAAATATACATTTTGGAATCCGGCTGCAGGTTTGGGAAAGAAACAAATGTATCTTACACCACGTCCTTTTTCCGATGAGGCTTTAGACTTGTTGTATATATCACTTATGGTGTTCTGTGTAGACAGAAGTATAAGTCGCGACAAACAGGAGGATGCTTGGACTCGCAATCTTGAACTTTACATTCCTGTAAAGGCTTTTGAAAAATGGGAACATTGCAAAACTATTCTCATAAATGCACTCAACTTCCTAACAGGTGATCACTGGACGATACATTTCAGAGAAAGAACGACCATAACTGATGACGAAGACAAGTATAGAAACGGTAGGTGGCGTTTCCGTAGATCCGTCAAAAGGATTGATGCTGATGTATTCTGTATGCTTTCTGGAGGATTGGATTCGTTTATAGGTGCTATCAATCTGCTAAAAGACGGAAAGAGCCCTATATTTGTCAGCCATTACGGTGGAGGCAAAGGGGTAAAAAAATACCAAGACAGGGTAATTAACTCATTGAGAACTAAATATACTGTTGATCCCAAACGTTTTTTCAGGTTTTATGCTGCTTCACAGAATGGTATAGAGGACACGACACGTTCTCGCTCACTTATGTTCTTTGCCCATGCCATAACTATTGCTTCTGGCATTGGTCATCATATCGACTTGTATGTGCCGGAGAATGGTGTTATTTCATTGAACATACCTCTGACCGTTATGCGATTGGGCAGCCTCAGTACGCGCACAACTCACCCATATTTTATGGGAATGCTTCAAAACCTGTTAACAAGGTTGGATATTGACATCTCATTAGTCAATCCTTTTCAGATGCAAACAAAGGGTGAAATGATGAAAACATGCAAAGACCTTGATTTTCTTAATACCCATTATCAGGATACATTATCTTGTTCTCATCCAGACCAAGGACGTTGGAAAAGAGAAGCAGTGGGGCATTGTGGGGAATGCCTACCTTGTACCATCAGGAAGGCAGCGATAAAAGCTGCTGGGCTAGATGACGCCACCACTTACCGCCACCATTACGAAACCGAATCCGGAATTGAGGCATTGTGTTCTTATAAATTGGGGCTATCAACTCCTAAAGATAGTTATGCGGCTATACAAATGTCGGGACCAATTAAAGAAAACATAGATGATTATGTCGGTCTTTACGAACGAGGTATCAAGGAATTGGAAGATCTAATTAACTCACTTTAATGGAACATCTCTACGACACTCATTTCCATCTAGATTTGCAAAAAGACCGAGTAGCGGCTATTCGTGAAATAGAGGAGCACCAAATCTACACAATAGCTGTTACTAACTTACCTGACTTATATAGAAGGGAATCCACTGCGATAGCGAGCAAGTATATTAGGTTAGCACTTGGCTTCCATCCAGAGCTGGTTCATCAATATAAAAATCAAATCCCTTTAATGTGGGAATTGCTAGCAGAAGCTCGTTATATTGGAGAAGTGGGATTAGACTTCGTTGATGTTACACATAAAAATGAACAACTAGCATTCTTTAGCGAGTTAATCGAAAGATGTCGTTATGATAATAATAAAATTATAACAATCCATTCTCGCAAGGCTATACGACAAGTACTAGATACAATCGGTGATAACTTTAGATTTTGGCCCATACTTCATTGGTTTACAGGGAATCAAAAAGAATTACTAACAGCAATAGAGAGAGGGTTCTACTTTTCCGTCAATAAATCAATGATGAATGCAAAAGGGTTTCAATCTATCTTGCCATTAATACCTGAAGATAGATTATTATTTGAAACTGATAGCCCATTTATCACCTTTACGTATTCACATCACGAGGCGCTGACCGAGATCTGTCAATTAATTAAAGAGAAAAAGAAAGATGTGGATATGTGGAATAATTTTAGAAATATATTAGGTTAGGGCTCTAGATGCAGGTCGTGTGTTTCACATCGAAAATGCACAAATTGAAGATTAAGAGATAAATTCAAAGTATAGTTCATACAATTGCATACTATAAATATCAAAAGTTTGTAGTATATTTGCTTTCAAAAGGACTTTGGGAAATGGTTTTGAAAGATGATAACGTTAAGGCTAAGCCTTTTGTGAAATGGGTTGGTGGGAAATCTCAGCTTCTTGATGAGGTGAGACGGTCGCTGCCTGTTGATTTGAGCAGAAGAAAAGGCATTACTTATGTGGAGCCTTTTGTTGGTGGCGGTGCTGTGTTATTCTGGATTCTTCAGGAGTTTCCGAACATTGAACGGGCCGTCATCAATGACATCAACCGAGAACTTGTTTGCACTTATTCTGTCATCAAGAATAAGGTTGAGGAACTGATCGATGTATTGGCAGAGTATCAGGCAGAATATCAAGCTATGGATGATGACTACAGGAAAGATTACTTCCTCGGGAAGCGTAGTCGCTACAATGAGCATCCGGAGAGCGATGTCGAGACTGCCGCATTGTTCATATTCCTGAATAGGACATGCTTTAACGGACTGTATCGAGTCAATTCAAAAGGGGCGTTCAATGTTCCGTTTGGGCGGTATGCTAACCCGAAAATTTGTGACGCAGAGACATTGAGGGCTGATTCAGAACTTCTTAAACGTGTGACGATCCTTTGCGGTGATTTTGCACAGACAGAGGAGTATGCTGACGAGCATTCAGTTTTCTATTTTGATCCGCCTTACAAGCCTATTACGGTGACATCTTCATTTACCTCATATTCAAAGGAGGGGTTCGATGATGAAGAACAGATTCGTTTGAGGGATTTCTGTAATCGCATTGCGGAGAAGAAGGCGCTGTTTGTCGCCAGTAATTCAGATCCTGCAAAAGATACAACTTCCGGCAACTTCTTTGACCATATCTATCAAAGGTTCAGCATCAAACGTGTTTCCGCATCAAGGATGATTAATGCCAATGCGGCTGGACGAGGAAAGTTATCCGAAATAATGATAACCAACATAATATAGCACATTATATGAGGGATTTTAACGCTTGGCTTGGTGAGTTCCGTAACTCTATTGCCGATTATAAATATTACATTGACTTTCCCAAAGTGTTTGCCAATGTTGATGCGATCAAGATTGAACTGAACATTCTTAATTCATTGATCGGGTCTCAACATATCGAGGCTGATTTTGAGAATATAATCGAGCGTTATCCGGAGACTCTAAAGTGCATCCCTATACTTCTGGCTAAACGCGAGATGGATATTTTCGCAAGGGATGAGGAAGGGCAGTTTTGCTATAATTTCGCAACGAGGAACTATCCAACATCTCAATATAAGGTCTTTATGAGAAAGACTGGGCTGTTCGATCTTATGGAGAATCATCTGATTAACAACCTGGTGGACTATGTGACTGGTGTCGAGACTGGACTTGATTCCAACGGACGCAAGAATCGTGGTGGTCATTTAATGGAAGATCTTGTTGAAAGTTATCTCATTAAAGCCAGCCTTGTAAAAGGAGAGACTTATTTCAAGGAAATGTATATTCACGAGATTGAGGAGAAATGGAACGCAGATCTGTCTTCAATCTCCAATAACGGAAATGCTGAGAAGAGATTCGATTTTGTCATCAAATGTCCGAATATGATTTATGGCATTGAGACGAACTTCTATTCCAGCCCAGGTTCCAAGCTGAATGAGACCGCACGGAGTTATAAGACAATAACATTGGAGACCAGGGACTTGGATTTCTTTAAATTTGTGTGGTTCACTGATGGTCAAGGATGGGTAAATGCTCGGAATAATCTGAAGGAAACTTTCGATGTCCTTGATAATCTCTATAATATCAAGGATTTGGAGGATGGTGTTATTTCAAAGCTGATTCAGGAATGATTACACCTTTTTTCAAGTCCGGTAATAAGGATTTCACTTTGGTTAAAGGGGATTGTATCGAGCTGATGTCTCAATTTGAGTTTAAGTTTGATATGATTTTCGCAGATCCGCCATATCACCTGTCTAATGGGGGCATCAGCGTTCAGAGCGGAAAAATGGTGTCCGTGAATAAAGGTGACTGGGATAAATCTAAGGGATTTGAGGAAGACTACCTGTTCGATAAGGCTTGGCTTTCAGCCTGCCGAGAAAAGCTAAAGGGCAACGGAACAATTTGGGTAAGCGGCACTTATCACAACATCTTTTCCATAGCACGGTGTCTGACGGAACTTGGATTCAAGATTCTGAATTGCATTACTTGGGTGAAGACCAATCCCCCACCTAACCTTTCGTGCCGGTATTTCACGTACTCTGCTGAATATATCCTTTGGGCTCGGAAGGAGCAGAAAGTCGCTCATTACTTCAATTATGAGCTGATGAAAGAAATAAACGGTGGTACACAGATGCGTGATGTATGGACGCTTCCAGCTATAGCACGATGGGAGAAATCGTGTGGAAAGCATCCTACACAGAAGCCTTTATGCGTACTTTCGAGAATTATTCAAGCTTCCACAGAGCCGGGAGCTTGGATATTGGATCCATTTACCGGCAGTAGCACGACAGGTATCGCAGCCAACCTGCTGGGGCGCAGATTCTTGGGAATAGATATGGAGGATAAGTTTCTGGAGATCAGCAAAGCTCGCAGAGAAGAACTTGACAATTGGTCTCTTCGTACTGAGTATCTGGAGAAACTGCAAAAACAGGCTAAACTCTTCGAGGATAAGGATATTCGTGTCCTCAGCGAGCCGCCTGTTTATTATGGTGAAGAGTTGCCGTTCTAGATTAGTCCCATAATTCAGAGACACCGGAATACAGCATTTCTCTTCCTCTTCTATTCCAATAAGTAATGTCTTGCTCTATAAAGAGCCATTTGAGAACTTTGAATATAAGTTCAACAGAAAAGCCAGTTGCAAAAGCATATTGTTGGTATTCAGTCTGGCAGATCGCTTGACAATTGTATGTTTTATCTAAAAGGTCTTTCAGTTTGTTGAATTCTGATAAGTTTTCAGCTTTCTTGGCAGTTAAGTCATTTATGATGTCCTTATGGCTAGGACGATTACCCGTAGATATTACATTCCCATATTTTCCATACCGAAATTGAGTATCCTCCACACGGACTTCAAAATCAACACCTTTATTTAATTGGGTGGGACGTTTGAGATAAATTCTTTTGCCATTGACCGCATCAACGTAGTAGAAGTATTCAGACACAGTTGATGAGGTCCCCGGAGACTCTTTTAAGAATTCCTCAATCAATTTTTTCCTGTACTCCCCTTTAGTTTGCGCATTAATAGAAATTGTCTTTTCTGTAGCCATTGTCAATCGGATTGTAATAGTGTTATAATACTGGTATTTAGTGCCTTTGCAATCTTCTCCATATTGCAAAGCGTAATATTCTTTTCGGCACGTTCAATCATACCGATGTATGTGCGGTGAACACCGGCTTTGTCCGCGAGCTGTTCTTGCGACAGGCCAAGTGCCTTTCGGTGCTGTTGGACGCTTTGACCAAAGCGCAGCAAAATAGTCTGTTTATCCATTTTAAGTGTTGTTCTTGCTTTATTTGACAAAAGTATGAATATATACTAAAGTTATCAACATACTATAATTAGCACTATAGGATAATAAACTGATTATCATAGACATTTCGGCATGGGTAATCAGCACATCCACGCCGTCAGGAATATTTTCATAGAACTCCTTCTGGCATCCGGAACTTCAGTCCTCCATAAACATGGGGTCCCCATAGAATGTCACGCCGTCTATCTCCACCGAACTGTTGCACAGATAATGGCAATTGGAGTCAAGTCCGTCAATGACGGCCCCATACAGGCAAGCGTCGTGGTTCCCCGCCACGAAATTCTTATGGGCATAGGGAAGAGCGCTGAACCACCACCTCATAAAGTCCAGCACCTCCGAGGAAGAGCCGTTCATGGCAATATCTCCCGAGTGGACGATCACGTCCGCCTCAGGAAGACTGCCAAGATCGCGATGCGACCCATGTGTATCCGAGAGAAGAAGAATGTTCATGTCAATGCCGGTCTATACCCATAAAGTAGCAAAATAAATCCGCTGTCTCTCATTCATTGACCTTAAAATCAGCGGCAACCACCATACACTCATTAGAATAGAGGAACGTGTCCTGCACCCTTTCCACATCAGACCCGCTAAACAGAAGCATGTCACCTTTTCCGTCAAGACACTCCGATCCGGGCGTATCCAAAGCGACTATAGAATCTCGTTTGTCCAACATGCGGAATCCCATCCTTACAGGAGATATTCTCCTTTATCTCTTTGGTTATCACGCTATTAGAAATGCGATTCGTCAAGATTACCATATGAACACCCACAGCACCCCATTCTGAGACAAGCCTACTATATTCTTAAACGCGGCAGTTGCAGCGGATTCTTCCTGCATCTCCGGATCCTGCATA
>UMHE01065926.1_pt1 | contig 33192 bp, 23 predicted proteins | sample 1965451 | NCBI WGS metagenome assembly UMHE01 (sample SAMEA4836090, study PRJEB28245) | human gut metagenome | biome: gut microbiome; material: fecal sample | place: Denmark | collected 2008 | reverse complement strand
TGATTTCAAAGTATCTTACACTCCCTTGCATACATCTTACACACCCCTCCCCGCTGCCGCGCAGTCAACATGGACGTATGCGGCGGGGTTTACGCCATAGGGACGTAGAAGAATCTGTCGGAGCAACAGACTTTTCTGTTCCCCTATGCCGTAATATCCTCCTCCCGTGCTTGTGCCGTGTGGCAGCGTGCAGGTTGTGTAGGTTGTGTGTAGGTGGATTTGGCAGCATCTTACACTGTGTAAGATATTGATAGCCAAAGAGTTATGACGTATTTGTGTAAGATGTTCGGTGTATAGAGCTATTGTAGCATTGTAAGCTAAATTGCACATATTTAGAATTGTTCAGTTAATGCCTTCAGCGGGAGCACGCATTAACAGAACAATCCTGTTTTAGGGGGGCTAAATATGTTTTTTCAGCTTTTATATATGATTTTATGTGCAAAACGTGACAAATGTAATTTTTTATCACTATGTTTGTAAACAAAACGAGATGTAAGAATATATGGTGAAAGATAAATTTTCGATAAGACTGAAAGAAGCGCGTTTGATGATGGGCTTCAGCATGGACAAACTTGTGGAGCGCGCAGGTGGTGCCATTACCAAGCAGAGCATATCCCGCTATGAGAGAGGCATAATGCACCCGAAGCATAAAGCACAGGCTTCCTTGGCCAAGGCTCTCAACATCAGCATGGATTATTTCAATGGCACCAATCTTAAGATAGACCTGCCAATGCTTCGTACCACCTCAGGTAACCAACTGACAGAAGAGGAACTTGTTGCTTTAGAAGCCAAGCTCTCCTTTTGGGTGGAGCAATATCTTGACAAGGAAAAGAAAGCAGGTATTTCCACTTCTTTTACGAATCCAATTCCGAAGACTCCAGTCTCAGAATTGGAAGACATCACACGCATGGCAAACTTCCTTCGGCAGGAATGGCACTGTGGCGACGGCCCCTTGCCATGTATATTGCGACTGTTGGAGCGAAAAGGCATCAAAGTTTTGATAGCAGAACTTCCTGGCGATGTGTGGGGTGTGAGCACGTGGGCCGACAAAGTGCATCCACTCATCGTGATAGACCAATGTCCTGGTAAGACCACCACAGACCGCCTCCGCTTTACTGCGGCACACGAGCTGGCCCATCTGCTCCTCACATTTCCGAAAGACATGGAGCCAAAACAAATAGAGAAGCTATGCAATATGTTTGCCGGTTTTTTCCTGTTCCCGAAGGACACGTTCATCGACGAGATGGGAGGCCCCAAACGCGCGCAGCTCACACTGGAAGAACTGATAGACCTCAAGGAGGTGTATGGCGTGTCGGTTTCCGCCCAAGTGCACGAGGCCAAGGACTTGCAGATGATATCTGATGAGCACTACAATTGGTGGTACAACGAGCGAATTAAAAAGAATAGCATGGAGACAGGGTGGGGAGACTACAAAATTCCAGAAACGATTGGCAGAGAGAGAAGGATAGATTCGAGAATAGGGAAAAAGGAAGGATTATGAAATACATATCTCATATATATCAAGACCAAGCAGGACATTGGATTATACAATCCAATGAAGCCCATACTGCTGGTGTCGCAAAACTAAGTTCTCAATTTGCTGCAGAATTTGGCATGGGGGTATGGGGTAAGGTTTTAGGTCAATTCCATGATAAGGGAAAAGAAACAAATGCTTTTCAGCAACATATTAAGAAGGATAGTGGATTTGCTCCAGAAACTAAGGTTGTAGGTGATTATCATCATGCGTATATAGGTGCTATTATTGCAAGAAACCTTTATGGAAAAACTGCTGATAATTTCTTTGTAAACCAAATATTGTCTCATCATTCAGGGTTGCATGATTCGTGTGAATTGGACGGTGAAAAAAGCGAACTTAAAAAGGATATACCAGCGGAGGTTAATACAAATGCGGAGAAAGATGTTTTAGATAAATTATCTTTCAAATGCGGAGCAAGTGATATTCATCATTTGTCTCGTATGTTGTACTCTTGTCTTGTAGATGCAGACTATCTTGATACTGAAGCTTTTATGGACAAAGGGTCCTCAGAGTTGCGTGCAAATAAGACTGCATTAAAAGATTTGCTGCCAAAATTGGAAGCATATCTTCGCAATCTGAAAGATAGAGCGGAGAATACAGAGGTGAACCATATAAGGTCAGAAGTGCAGTTGCGATGTGTTCAAACAGCTGTGTCGCCTATAGGTTTTTATAGTCTGACAGTTCCTACAGGTGGGGGCAAAACGCTTTCATCGTTGGTTTGGGCCATGAAGCATGCTATCCATAATGGACAAAAGAGAATTATTATAGCGATACCATATACAAGTATTATCGTACAGACCGTAGCTATATTGAGAGACATCTTTGGGGCAGAGAATGTATTGGAGCATCATAGCAATGTTGACCCAGAGCAAATAAAAGATGAGAAGCTCAGAGAACAGATGAAGTTGGCGACCGAAAACTGGGATTATCCTATTGTGGTCACAACCAATGTGCAACTGTTTGAGTCGATGTTCAGCAACAAGCCGTCTGTTTGTCGCAAACTGCATAACATTGTCAATAGTGTACTGATTTTGGACGAGGTGCAGACGCTCCCCATGGGTTATTTGCAACCAATTGTAGATTCTTTGAAAACCTATAATAGTTTATTCAAGGTGTCTGTATTGTTCACCACTGCAAGTCAGCCTGTTCTGAGTGGTCTAATAGAGGGGTGCAATCCAATGGCATCATTTCAAGGAATAAAAGCAATCAATGAAATCATTCCAAAAGACTTTGGACTCCATGAGCGGTTGAGAAGAGTAAAACTTGATATAGACAATTCGGGCAAATCATACGATGAAGTAGCGGAGATGCTTAAAGCACACAAGCGGGTGCTTTGCATCGTGAATACACGAAAGGACGCTAAGGAACTCTATGAACGTTTACCGCAGGAAGGCATAACCCTGCACCTTTCGAAGATGATGTGTCCTGCACATATTAGCGAGACAATAGAGCAGATAAAGACTGCACTCAAAGATGATGACAATGAAATTATCCGTGTGGTATCTACCCAATTGATAGAAGCTGGAGTTGACATCGACTTCCCCATCGTGTTTCGGCAAGAAGCTGGTTTGGACTCCGTCTTGCAGGCAGCAGGCCGTTGCAACAGAGAGGGAAAGAAGAAAGTCTGTACTACATACGTTTTTAGTCTTGCTAAAGAGCACAACCTTCCTAAAGGCGGAATACAAAATGGTAACAATGCAAGGCTTAGCTTGGATTCGTCATCTGATTGGTTCGCTCCCGAAACGATGAGTAGTTATTTCCGTCAACTCTATTGTCGAAATGATAGTTTTGACAGAAAGGACATAAAGCATTACTTATACGATGTGCATAATATGTGTTTTGCCAGTGCAGCAGAGAAATTCCGGCTTATAGAAGATGCAGGAAATACGGTTGTTGTATGTTGGGAAAATAGCATGGAACTGGTGCAGAAACTTCTGCAGAACGGGCCTTCATATCTGCTAATGAAGAAAATCTCAAAGTACTGTGTCAATATCTATCAAAGAGATTTTGAGGCTTTATGCAAGATGGGCGTTGTGACAGAGAAAAGAGAAGGACTGTTTGTGGTAGATTACGCCCAACAATATGATGAGCATATCGGGTTGCGCATTGATAACAATTGGGCAAATGAGTCGCTGATAATTTAAGAACTAACAATAAAAATAACTATGGAATATACAGACAAAGAATATTGCTTGGAAGTTTGGGGCGATATGGCTTGCTTCACTCGGCCAGAGCTAAAAGTGGAACGTGTAAGCTATGACGTTATTACGCCATCTGCTGCACGTGCCATATTTGAGGCTATATTTTGGAAGCCTGCCATTCATTGGCAGATAACCAAGATAGAAGTACTGAATCCTATAAAATGGACATCGGTACGCAGAAACGAAGTGGGTGCAGTTGCAAGCACTTCCTCTAAATCTCCCATATATATTGAGGAGAAAAGACAACAGAAAAACAGCCTCCTTCTGAAAGATGTACACTATCGTATTTGGGCAAAAATGGAATATCGTTCGGTTGCCAAACGAAAAGCGGAAGGAGATTTGTTCTCTCACGAACCGGGCAAAGATGAGAATCCTATGAAGTATTACCAAATGTTTGAGCGAAGAGCAAACAATGGCCAATGCTTCAACCAACCATACCTTGGAACTCGCGAGTTCTCTGCTTCGTTCCGTCTTGTCAATACAGAGGCTGATGACTTGAAACCTGCAATATCACCTGAGCAGGGCGGCAACAGAGATTTGGGAATTATGCTCTATGACATGGATTTTTCAGATCCAAAGAATGTTCAGGCTATGTTTTATCGTGCAGAGATGAAACAAGGTGTAATCATTGTTCCACCATTAAATAGTGAGGAGATTTTAAGATGATACTAAAGGCATTGTATGATTATTATAATAGGTGCGAGAACCTTCCTGTTTCAGGAATGGAAGAGAAAGAGATAGGTTTTCTTATCGTTATATCACAACAAGGTAAGTTCTTACGTTTTGAAGACTGCCGAATAGACAACAAACATGCTCGAACTTACCTTGTGAAGAAGCATGTTGGAAGGTCAAGTGCGGCAGTTGCGAATTATCTTTATGACAATAGTGCCTATGTCTTCGGCTTGTCTGACAGAAAAAATGTTGAAAAGGTTATTCCTATTGAAAATGATGACATAGAGAAGGCAAAGGAGAACCTTGTCAAGGAAATAGAGGATATAAAAAACACAATCGGGCAGCAAGGTGATAATGTTCCTGATGAGGAGGCTGTGAGACTGAAGAAATATTTGAAAGAACTTGAAGATAAATGTGCAAAGCTGGATGAATGTGACAAAAAGGAACAGATCTATTTCGACACTTTCAAAGAAAAGGTGAACCAAATACACAGTCTTTATCCAGAAAGTTTAGACATCGCAGCTGTCAGTTCTTTCTATAAGCAAGAAAGAAAGGCAATAATAGCAGAGATGGTTCATGATCCTTTGTGGACTGAAATAAAGAAATGTCTCTCGAAGAAATACTCCGTCTTTTCTTTTAGAATAGATGGAGACACTAAGATTATTGCAGAAAAGAAAGAACTCCTGCAACTTGACAATGAAAATGACAATAAGTCTATTCAAAGTATGTGTTTAGTGACAGGTAAATACGGAATGCCTGTAGATACTACAACGGCGACCATGATACCCGGAAGTCAGGCTACTGCAAAACTTGTTGCTTTTCAAGTCAACTCTGGCTATGATTCTTACGGAAAGAAAAAATGTGCCAATGCCCCAATATCCGAGAATGCGGAGTTTGCATATACTACTGCGCTCAATGCCATGTTACAGAATGGCTCACATAACAAGTTCATGGTAGGCAACCGTACCTTTGTGTTTTGGGCTTCGTCAAGCAAAGAGATCGCAGAGGAAGCAGAGGAGAGTCTTTTTGATATGTTGGGTTATTCAGATACAAAAGCGGATAATCCTAATGCCAAAATAGAGCAGGTTCGAAAGGTCTTTACCTCAATTTACTCAGGAGTGCTTAAAACCAACTTAGATGATCGATTCTATATATTAGGACTCGCTCCAAACTCAGCCCGAATAGCTGTAGTCTATTGGTCGGACACTTCTTTGAGGGATTTTGCAGGTATGGTTATTCGCCATTTTAATGACATGGAGATTGTGGATAACATCGGCAAGGATAAGAGACCCTATATGGGTATAAGGGAAATGCTATCAGCTGTCACCCTCGGCGGCAAACAATCTGATGTTACTCCTAATTTGCCAGAAGCTGTCGTCAAGAGCATTTTTCAAGGAACACCTTATCCATACACGCTCTTTTCTTCATGCATTAGGCGCATTAGGGCAGAAAGCGGGGATAATGGAGCTAATAAAATTGCGCGTGTCGCAATCATTAAGGCCTATCTGAACAGACAAAACGATAACAACAAAAAAATAGAAGTTATGTTAGACAAAAGCAACACAAACCAAGGCTACCTTTGCGGTCGTCTCTTTGCTGTTCTTGACAAAATTCAAGAAGACGCAAACAAAATTCATAGTATCCGTGAACGTTATATGAATGCAGCAAGTTCAACGCCAGCTTCGGTGTTTGCGACCATTCTGAACCTTTCTTCTCATCATTTGGAGAATCTTTCCAACGAGGGAACGAAAGTGTTTTATGAGAAACTAAAGCAGGAAATTATTGATAAGATTTCTGCTGATGGTTTCCCTGCGCATCTTGATTTGCAAGACCAAGGACGTTTCTTCGTAGGGTATTACCATCAAAGACAGGACTTCTTTACGAAGAAAGAAAAAGAGAATGAAGACTAAAATATAAACACTTAAAATATAAATATTATGGCAACAATGAATAATCGTTTTGATTTCGTTTACATGTTTGATGTACAGGACGGTAACCCTAATGGTGATCCTGATGCAGGTAATCTTCCCCGTATAGATGCAGAGACGGGCATGGGATTGGTAACAGATGTGTGCTTAAAAAGAAAAGTGCGCAACTATGTGCAAATTGCCAAGGAGCTTTCCGACGGATTTGATATCTTTATCAAAGAGAAAGCTGTTCTCAATGACGAGATTGACAAGGCACATGACGATTCTGAAGTAAAGGGAATTAAAGATGCTAAAGAAAAAACTGCAGCTGCCCGTCGTTTTATGTGCAAGAACTACTATGACATTCGCACATTCGGCGCAGTGATGTCAACAGGTAAGAACGCTGGACAAGTAAGAGGGCCTATCCAGTTGACTTTTGCTCGTTCTGTAGATGCTATTGCGACAGCAGAACATTCTATCACACGTATAGCAGTAGCAACTCCAGGTGAGGCTGAAAAGCAAAATGGAGAAAACCATACAATGGGGCGTAAAGCGACTATTCCTTACGGGCTCTACGTTTGCCATGGCTTTATCTCAGCCAACCTCGCCCGGCAGACCGGTTTCTCTGAGGAGGATCTCCAGCTCTTTTGGGAGGCTTTGAAGAACATGTTTGATATGGATCGTTCTGCGGCTCGTGGCCTGATGAGTGCTCAGAAGCTTGTTGTATTCAAACATGATTCTGTGCTTGGAAACGCTCCTGCCAACAAATTGTTTGATTTGGTTAAGGTTGAGAAGAATACAGACTCAGCACCAAGATCTTTCAAAGATTACAATGTAACGATTGACAAAGATGCCTTACCATCAGGTGTGACTGTTGAGGAACTCATTTAGTATCATTATGTATACTGAAGATGAAATGCTCATGTTGTCGGGGATACAGCACTTTATGTTCTGCCCCCGACAATGGGCTTTGATTCATATTGAGCAGCAATGGGCTGACAACAAGCTGACGGCAGAAGGGAATATTCTACATCAGAATGTGGACAACCCTTTTTATCGTCAGAAGAATGGCGATGTCATAACCCTCCGCTCCTTGCATATAGCGTCTAAGGAGCTGGGGCTTTATGGCATAACCGACGCGGTGGAACTGCTGCCTTCTGACTCTGAAGAAGATGCCATCACTCATCAGAGATACAAAGGATATTGGAAACCTTATCCCGTGGAATATAAAAGAGGACACAGTAAACCTGACGAAAGAGATGAGGTGCAATTAGCAGCACAGGCTATGTGTCTGGAGGAAATGTATGGTATCAACATACCCTTTGGTGCGTTGTACTACGATGAGGTTAAGCACCGAGAAACTATTGCCATCTCAGACCACTTGAGAAAAACGACCTGGCAATGTGCCGTTCAAATGCATGACATCTTCAAAAGTGGCAAGATGCCGCCAGCAATAAAGAAGCACCATTGTAAGAACTGTTCACTAAAAGACATTTGTATGCCGGAAATGACTGATTGCATAAAAGTTTCAACGTATCTAAACAAAAATCTATATGAGGATATTACTTAACACATTGTATGTCACTACGCCGGAGGCTTATCTCAGCAAGGATGGGCTTAATGTCGTTGTGTCAGTCAAGCAGGATGAGGTGTTTCGCATACCAGTCCACAATATAGAGCAAATAGTGACGTTTGGCTATATGGGGGCAAGTCCGGGACTGATGAAATTGTGTGCGGACAATGGCGTAGGTCTTACCTTTCTTTCTCCACAGGGAAGGTATATAAGTCGTTCACAAGGGCCGACAAGGGGAAACGTGTTGCTTCGTAAGGCACAATACAGGCTCTCAGACGAGCCAAACTATGCCTTACATCTCTCCAAGTTGTTCATTGCCGGTAAGATACAGAACTACCGGAATATTCTCAGACGGTTTGTGCGTGACAATGGCAGTGATGAGGCTGTAGAGATTGCGGCAGAAAGCCTGTTACGGTGTAAGCGTAAGGTGTTGAATGCAGACAATGTCGACAGTGTGAGAGGTATAGAAGGTGAGGCTGCAAATTATTATTTCGGTGTGTTCCCTCGGCTTATTTTGAATCAGAAGGCAGACTTTGCGTTTGATGGGCGTAACCGCCGTCCGCCAAAGGATGCTGTTAATGCAATGCTGTCGTTTGTATATACACTTATATGTAACGACATGGCTTCAGCCTTGGAAACAGTGGGACTTGATCCCTATGTGGGATTCTTGCATACGCTAAGGCCAGGACGGGTTTCGTTGGCCTTGGACATGATGGAGGAATTGCGTGCCTACTTGGGCGACAGGCTCGTCCTTTCACTTATAAACAGAAAGCAAATATCAATCAAGGACTTTCTGAAACAAGGTGACGAGGGGATTGTCATGACTGACTCTGGACGTAAAACGATAATCTCTGCATGGCAAAGTCGCAAGAGAGAACAGATTACCCATCCTTATTTGAATGAGAAAGTGAGCATTGGTTTGTTGCCTTATATACAGTCTATGTTGTTAGCAAGGTTTATACGCAGGGATTTGGAAGATTATCCTGTATTTTTAATAAATTAGTTTGCTTATGTTTGTACTGATAACTTACGATGTGAATATAACGTCACCGAATGGTGCAAAGCGTTTGAGACGGGTTTCAAAAGTTTGTTTGGATTATGGGAAAAGGGTTCAGAATTCGGTGTTTGAATGTGTGTTGACCGAAACTCAGTTCGTTCTTCTTAAAAATCAGTTGAAAGGTCTTATTGAAGAAAAGCAAGATAGTGTGAGATTTTATCTTTTGGGGAATAACTGGAAACGTAGAATAGAAACGATTGGTAAGAATTTTGGACTTGATTTTACTGGTGAATTGATCATATAGAGCAATGAGAGTGCGAACCTCGAGTGCTGCATAAAAACATGGGAGGTTCGCAGTTGTTGTTTCTCAATATTTTATATTCATTTTTTTGTCTCGCATTTATTATATCAATATTTTTTGACTAACTTCGCGAAATGCTTACCTTATTAAGTTGATATTCAGACATTTGCTGAATATACAGTCGCACCCCGTGTGGGTGCGTGGATTGAAACTGTTTCTGAGAGAACGCAGCGGCAGTCCTCAAAGTCGCACCCCGTGTGGGTGCGTGGATTGAAACAGTTCCCGTGTCAAAGTCTGAGCGGGAACACGGGGTCGCACCCCGTGTGGGTGCGTGGATTGAAACTTCTGTTGGTTGAAGTAGAAGCGGACAACCGTCGTCGCACCCCGTGTGGGTGCGTGGATTGAAACATCGTACCGCCTTTCTCAATTCTTGATACCCGCGTCGCACCCCGTGTGGGTGCGTGGATTGAAACAAAGATTCGATTAAACAAATATCTGAGCGCATGTCGCACCCCGTGTGGGTGCGTGGATTGAAACATGAAGACAGAAACAGCCGCTTTGACCCGTTCAGTCGCACCCCGTGTGGGTGCGTGGATTGAAACAAGAATTTGACCCGACAAAGCACCCTGTTATGAAGTCGCACCCCGTGTGGGTGCGTGGATTGAAACCCTGAGTTTGAAAAGTCGTATATCGAGCTTTCAAGTCGCACCCCGTGTGGGTGCGTGGATTGAAACAGAAGAGGGAAAGGAGGCTGACCATGAGTAATCAGGTCGCACCCCGTGTGGGTGCGTGGATTGAAACAAAATTTTAAGTTACCTCCTCTCTCCCCCTCTGAGTCGCACCCCGTGTGGGTGCGTGGATTGAAACCTTCTGTTAATATTATTGTGTTAGCATTTAAGGAGTCGCACCCCGTGTGGGTGCGTGGATTGAAACACCATTATATTGCCGAAGCGGTGTTAAATCCCGGTCGCACCCCGTGTGGGTGCGTGGATTGAAACTGGAAAGCAAGCGGTTATGGTGAAGTCGGTGCTGTCGCACCCCGTGTGGGTGCGTGGATTGAAACTCTTAAAAGTTCCATTTTCCCAAGGTGTCGCGAGTCGCACCCCGTGTGGGTGCGTGGATTGAAACATTAGTAGAAAATTTAGAACGTGTACACTTGTAATGTCGCACCCCGTGTGGGTGCGTGGATTGAAACTGGTGTGTGGAGACGTACACGCCGAAGCAGACGGGGTCGCACCCCGTGTGGGTGCGTGGATTGAAACTCATAGGTTCTAATAGCAAGACCTATTTTTCCTGGTCGCACCCCGTGTGGGTGCGTGGATTGAAACATAGCCGAGTCTATCATACTCGGGCAAAGCAAAGTCGCACCCCGTGTGGGTGCGTGGATTGAAACGTGGTTCAGCAATCTAAAAGTTCTAAGGCTGCTAGTCGCACCCCGTGTGGGTGCGTGGATTGAAACAATATGCTTGGCTGGTGGGGTGGGGTAGTAATGGGTCGCACCCCGTGTGGGTGCGTGGATTGAAACATCCAGGAGGTAAGCCCCCAAATATAAGCACCCAGTCGCACCCCGTGTGGGTGCGTGGATTGAAACGAGGCGGACGAGTCCGAAAAGGTCTATTTGTCAGGTCGCACCCCGTGTGGGTGCGTGGATTGAAACCGTGTCTGCTGCGTGCAGAGAGTGGATCGTAAGAGTCGCACCCCGTGTGGGTGCGTGGATTGAAACTCGACCGTCGCGAAAATCTTGGGAAGCGCATCAAGTCGCACCCCGTGTGGGTGCGTGGATTGAAACTATCAAATTAGATGGGGTGGGGGAGGTTGAGAGGTCGCACCCCGTGTGGGTGCGTGGATTGAAACGGGAGGACTGAATTAACTAATATCGGTTACGCTGGTCGCACCCCGTGTGGGTGCGTGGATTGAAACACCGATGATTTGTGTGCCGTGGTTTGTGTTTTGTGTCGCACCCCGTGTGGGTGCGTGGATTGAAACCATGCTAACAAATGACAGCGTGAGGCGGCACACAGTCGCACCCCGTGTGGGTGCGTGGATTGAAACTCCGAAATAACGAAATCAATATCACGCACGCGCATGTCGCACCCCGTGTGGGTGCGTGGATTGAAACATATGACGGTAAGTCTCATTAGCTTGACCGCCGGTCGCACCCTGTGTGGGTGCGTGGATTGAAACAGCATTGACTACTTAAAGAAAATGTTTGGTGTGGTCGCACCCCGTGTGGGTGCGTGGATTGAAACAATCCACGCGCCAACGCTTGGTGCGATATGAGGGGTCGCACCCCGTGTGGGTGCGTGGATTGAAACGTCATAAGGTTGCGACATGCAGCCCTTACAACCTGTCGCACCCCGTGTGGGTGCGTGGATTGAAACATTAAACGAGTCATAGAGCCATCGCGCAAAGAGGTCGCACCCCGTGTGGGTGCGTGGATTGAAACGGTGAGAGCATTACAGACCAAGCCTTGCGCATATGTCGCACCCCGTGTGGGTGCGTGGATTGAAACATCTCCTTACGGCCGCTGCTGTTATACGCTCTTTGTCGCACCCCGTGTGGGTGCGTGGATTGAAACTGTATCTACAAGCGCAGTTACTGAAACCATTGCCGCGTCGCACCCCGTGTGGGTGCGTGGATTGAAACTCGTCGACTGTTATCATGTCGTACGGGTCGTTACGTCGCACCCCGTGTGGGTGCGTGGATTGAAACTAAGACTACTTTATGTGCCCCAAGCTCCTTGACAGGTCGCACCCCGTGTGGGTGCGTGGATTGAAACTCGTATGTTGGCAACTCGTAAACTCTTGCAGTATGTCGCACCCCGTGTGGGTGCGTGGATTGAAACGCGGCAGCGGTGAAATTCTTCAAACATTCTCAGGTCGCACCCCGTGTGGGTGCGTGGATTGAAACTAACCGCTGAGCAAGCAAAGAATATGCAAAAGCAAGTCGCACCCCGTGTGGGTGCGTGGATTGAAACGGATTTACAAAGAAATATAACGTGAAAGTGGGGGGTCGCACCCCGTGTGGGTGCGTGGATTGAAACTTATCCTGCAGTTCAGTAGCAGGAGCGGAAGAGGTCGCACCCCGTGTGGGTGCGTGGATTGAAACAAATGAAGGAGTGAACCAATCGTTTTGCTTACGCGTCGCACCCCGTGTGGGTGCGTGGATTGAAACTTGATAAACTTGGTGTAAGCCTCAAATGCCTTGGTCGCACCCCGTGTGGGTGCGTGGATTGAAACACTACAGCAGCTACCAGTGTTGCAATCATGCACAGTCGCACCCCGTGTGGGTGCGTGGATTGAAACAGGAGGGTTTCAGCGTTTGCCCTCGCTATTTCAGGTCGCACCCCGTGTGGGTGCGTGGATTGAAACCGCTATGGGACTTGGGGGCGGGCAGACACCTGTGTCGCACCCCGTGTGGGTGCGTGGATTGAAACACCTCGCGCACAATGTTGCCTTGCACGTGTATGTGTCGCACCCCGTGTGGGTGCGTGGATTGAAACATCTACTACCATTGAAAAACCCTCGAACTAAATTGGTCGCACCCCGTGTGGGTGCGTGGATTGAAACACGGAGACGGGAAATATATTGTTGTATATCAACGTCGCACCCCGTGTGGGTGCGTGGATTGAAACGTCTTTGGATAATGCACTAAAAGTTATTTCAGTAGGTCGCACCCCGTGTGGGTGCGTGGATTGAAACATTCGAGCAAATGCAGCAGTATTCAGGGGAGCGGGTCGCACCCCGTGTGGGTGCGTGGATTGAAACGAGAGAACCAAGCTGAGATAAGGTATCAGCAGCATGTCGCACCCCGTGTGGGTGCGTGGATTGAAACTTAACAATAATGGCTATAATTGCAATATATGTTGTCGCACCCCGTGTGGGTGCGTGGATTGAAACGTTTTCGATGAATTTTTTACGAGAGCTTTTATAAGTCGCACCCCGTGTGGGTGCGTGGATTGAAACATCACCTCCTTGTACTCTGCCTCGCTCAGGCGGTGTCGCACCCCGTGTGGGTGCGTGGATTGAAACTCGCGAAAGCAGCAGTATTGAGCGGAGCAGTACGTCGCACCCCGTGTGGGTGCGTGGATTGAAACTGAAATGATAAAATCAATATCACGAACGCGCATGTCGCACCCCGTGTGGGTGCGTGGATTGAAACAAGAATTTCATCGGTCAATTTTTTTGCAATTGCTGTCGCACCCCGTGTGGGTGCGTGGATTGAAACATGGGAGGGGTTTTTTAGTTGAGAAGTTTAGTCGCACCCCGTGTGGGTGCGTGGATTGAAACTCTGTAGCAGTTTGAGCACGTGAAAGGCCAGCAGCGTCGCACCCCGTGTGGGTGCGTGGATTGAAACATGCGCGAGTGTGTGGTGGAGGAGGGCGGCGGCGAAGTCGCACCCCGTGTGGGTGCGTGGATTGAAACATGCAGACGATACAAGGCAGCATTACGTTTAAGTCGCACCCCGTGTGGGTGCGTGGATTGAAACTAAGCGGCCGTAAAATTGCCGAGTTTTGAAGTAAGTCGCACCCCGTGTGGGTGCGTGGATTGAAACTTACAGGACACAGGAAAGGGCGTGACGGCATACGTCGCACCCCGTGTGGGTGCGTGGATTGAAACCTCCGATTCAAGAACTGGGGCGCAGCCAACGACACGTCGCACCCTGTGTGGGTGCGTGGATTGAAACAGAGATACGGAAATAAAATACTACCTTTGCACGCGTGTCGCACCCTGTGTGGGTGCGTGGATTGAAACAAGGTATACCCTACTATACTAAATAATATCTTTAGTGGTCGCACCCTGTGTGGGCGCGTGGATTGAAACGGCAACAACCGCAATGGTCTGCAAGATGCCGAGAGTCGCACCCTGTGTGGGTGCGTGGATTGAAACCAGCATGATTACAATGCAAGGAACGACCCAAAACGTCGCACCCTGTGTAGTGCGTGGATTGAAACTACGACAGCAAACGACGTCAAGCAGCAGCCGACGTTGCCACCCTGTGTGGGTGCGTGGATTGAAACCTGCAGAAAGTGGAAAACAAAAAGGGTAAACGAACATGGAAAGTTCGTTTACCCTTTGTTAAATCATTGACTGTTGGTAATTAAAGTTTTCTGCCCTCTGTTTTTGGAGAGACTTTAACCATTGTTTAGTCAGCCGGTTCGAGGCAGGCGTCGAGCAAGGTTTCGATGGCTTCGCGGTCCATGTTCTGGCCAATGAATACGAGCTTTTGCATACGGTCGCCGTAGGTGTCGTCCCAGTCGTTCATGACTGAGGGGTTCTGTGCCTTGAACTGCTCAAACTCCTCGGCAGGCATGGTGGCATACCATTGTCCGGCCTGGCTGAGCGACACTTGCTTGCCAGCCTGCTCAAATACATAACACATGTCGCGCTCTGTGCCAAAGTAGCAAATGCCCTTGCAACGAATCACACTCTTGGGCCACAGACGCGCTATGAGCTGGTCGAACTCTACCATGTTGAAGGGACGGCGACGCTTGTATACAAAGGTGCCAATGCCGTATTCGAGTGCTTCGCCCTCTTCCTCGTTCTCAAGGCCGTGGCAGTTCTCAAGGCCGTGGCAGTGCTCATGGTCGTGGTGGTGATGGTGATGTCCGTGTTCGTGCTCATGTTCGTGCTCGTGGCCGTGATGCTCGTCATCGTGATGTTTGTGCTCGTCATCGTCGTCATTGCCTTCGACAGCTTCGATCCAGCGCGCCGAAGTAGCTACGCGTTCAAAGTCGAAGTCGTTGGTGTTGATCAGACGGTCGAGGTCTACGTCGCAGTAGTCGCAAGTGATGATTTCGGCCTTGGGCTGCAACTCGCGCAGAATGGCTTTGATGTGGTCAAGCTCCTGTGCGCTGACCTCAGATGCCTTGTTGAGCAAAATCATGTTGCAGAACTCCACTTGCTGAATAACCAGACTTGCAAGGTCGTCCTCAGCCATGTCTTTTTTGTTGAGGTCGTTGCCTCCAGCAAATTCGTCGCGCAGGCGCAAGGCGTCCACCACGGTCACTACGGAGTCGAGTTTGGCGATGCCCTTGGTGGCCAGGTTGGGGTACATGCTGGGGTAGGCACAGATGGTTTGAGCTATGGGCGCCGGTTCGCAGATGCCGCTGGCCTCGATTACGATGTAGTCGAAGCGCTGTTGCGCCACAATGTCGCTGAGTTGCTGCACGAGGTCCATTTTGAGTGTGCAGCAGATGCAACCGTTCTGCAGGGGTACAAGGCTGTCGTCGCCTTCGCCCACAATGCCGCCTTGTGCTATGAGGCTTGCGTCGATGTTTACCTCGCCAATGTCGTTGACAATGACGGCAAATTTGATGCCTTTCTTGTTAGAAAGTATGCGGTTGAGCAGGGTGGTTTTGCCACTGCCCAGATAGCCTGTGAGCAACAGTACGGGGGTGATATTTGGTGTCATGATATGTTTGTTTTTACGCGTTAGTGTAATTAGTTGATTGGTAAGTTGGTTAAGTTTTTACGTTACTTGCCACTTTGTGTAGAACGCAAAGAGTGGTGCATAACATATTTGCTTGTTAACCTATGGCTTTGTTAACCGAGAGTTCTCGTTTCTAACGGATTTATTCCTTGTATAAAAGGCTCATGTGCCGTTTCAGCGCATGAGCCTTTGATAGTAGAGTAGCGTGATGACGCTGGGATAAAACTTATTTAGCAAGCGAAGTGCTGCCAGAGCCAATCATCTGCCCGTCGGCAAAGATGTAGGCAGAGTAGGCGCCGCCGCTGAGGAACTCGCTGACAGGCACGTAGAGTGTGACGTGTACCTCCTGTCCGGTATACTCGATGGTTTTGGCGGCAGAGTAGCCAATGGCGCGGTTTTCGTAGTGGAAGGTGCCGCTTTGGTTGACTACTTGCTGGCCAGGCTTGAGCAGACGGACGTAGACGGTGCGGTTGCCAGCCGAGGCAGTCACGTTGCGTGTGATGGTGAACGACACGGCAAAGCGGGCAATGTCCTTGCTCTTTTTAGCGCTTTTGCCGTTCTTTTTCAGTGGTGTGATGCTGATGCCCGTGGCGTCGAGCTGTGCCGCTATGGCCACACGCTCGTTGAGGTGTGAATTTTCGGCCTGAATGTTGGAGTTCTCCATGCGCACGCGTTCAGCGTCGGCACGTGCCATGTCACGTTCGCCAATAAGGGCATGGTTGGCTTGCTGCAGCGAGTCGACCTGGCGAATGTAGTCGCGCAGTACGGCACGCACAGTGGCCAGTTCGCGTTTCAGACGCAGAATTTCGGCCGAGCTGTTGGCCTTTGTGTTTTGCAATTCCTTGAGCAGAGCTTCGGCACGTGCCTGCTCCTGGTTGAGCCGGTTGACAAGGGAGTCGTCCTTGATGCCTTTTTTCAGCTCGCCATATTGACTTGCAAACTCGGCATATTGGTTTTCCATTTCCTTTTTGTCGAGTTCGGCCAGTTGGCGCAGTTCGGCCAATTCCTTCTCCTTGTCTTCAAGTTTTTTCTTGTCGCCGTTGCAGGCCACAAGGCCGCCAAGCACCGACAGGGTGAACAAGGCAAGCAGCAGATGTGTTATTCTCTTCATCATGTGTGGTGTTTGCCCCAAGGGGAATATGTGTCTTTTTATTCAATAACGGTAGTCCAGCCGTGCACGTCAGGTTCTGTGCCATACTGAATGGCGCGCAGGTGCGTGTAGAGTTTTTCGCTCCATGGGCCCGGTTTGCCGTCCTTTGAAATGACGTAGCTCTTGTGGTTTTCGAGGTCGTCAATTTTGCGTATCGGACTGATTACAGCGGCTGTGCCACAAGCGCCGGCCTCCTCGAAGGTAGAAAGTTCCTCTTCGGGTATGGGGCGCACTTCCACCTCCATGCCGAGGTCCTTGGCTAGTTGTTGCAAGCTGCGGTTGGTGATGGAGGGCAGTATAGATGATGACTTGGGCGTGATGTACTTGCCGTCCTTGATGCCGAAGAAGTTGGCAGCGCCGCATTCGTCGATGTATTTCTTTTCCTTGGCATCGAGGTAGAACTCAGAGGCATAGCCGGCGTCGTGAGCCATTTTGTTGGCAGCAAGACTTGCGGCGTAGTTACCACCCACCTTGTAGCGTCCGGTGCCGAGTGGTGCAGCGCGGTCGTACTCACGTATGATAACGTAGTCGTTTGTGGCAAATCCGCCCTTGAAGTAGGGGCCTACCGGGCTGACAAAGATGACGAACAGATATTCGTTGGCGGGGTGAACGCCCACTTGTGCGCCTGTGCCGATGAGCAGCGGACGTATGTAGAGCGAGGCGCCGCTCTCGTAGGGCGGTACAAAGCGCTCGTTGAGTTTGACCACCTTCTTGACCATAGCCTCGAAGAGTTCGGTAGGCAGTTCGGGCATCAATATGCCGCGGCAAGTGCTTTGCAGGCGCTCAGCATTGTCCTTGATGCGGAAAGCGCGGATTTTGCCGTCGGGGCAGCGGAAGGCTTTCATGCCCTCGAAGGCTTCCTGGCCGTAGTGCAAGGCAGTGGCAGCCATGTGTATGTTGATGATTTCGGAAGAGCTTACTTCAATCTCTCCCCATTTGCCGTTGCGGTAGTAGCAGCGCACATTGTAGTCGGTGGGCATGTAACCAAACTTGAGGTTGGCCCAATCAATATTCTGCATATTACTCTGTGTTTAGTTGTGCCGGCAGACGGAATGGCAAGTGCAGGCTTGCCAGAGCTGGTTCTGCCAGTGGCTCAGTTTAATATTGGCGCAAATTTAAGCATTATATTGATAAAGTGTACGTGCTGCATGACTATTTTTAGCATATTGTGTAGTTTGGCCTTGTTGTGTGGTGAACTATGTGAGAGGGAAAGTTGGTTTGCCCAACGGTGGGGATACAGCACCAAATTCCTGATTTCATCACTTTTTGTGCCATTGAATGGCGTGTAATGAAAAATAATACTGTCAGGTGAAACCATTCTGATCCGTGAGCATGAGCTATAATATCAGAATGGTTTTACTATACTACAAAAACTTACACACCGAGTATCTTACATCTTACACAAATACGTTGCAACTCATTGATTATCAATATATTGTTCAGTGTAAGATGCTGTAGATTCCACCTGCACGCAACCTGCACAACCTACACACCCCACACGCTGCCACACGATACCATCACGGGAGGGCGATATTACGGTATAGGGGAGTAGAAAAGTTTGTCGCTCCGACAAATTTTTCTACGTCCCTATGGCGTAAGAACCCACCGCATACGTCCAAATTGACTGCGCGGCAACGGGGTGGGGTGTGTAAGATGTATGTAGGGGAGTGTAAGATGTTTTGAAATCATCTTACATGCTTGAAACATCTGTGTATCAACTTGTTACGTGCAAAAAGTGTAAGATGGCAGAAAAAACACACACCTTCATTTATAGGGGGGCAGACGGGTAGGGGACAACTATTTGTGTGCAAGTTGCACACTTTTTTTGAAGGGAGCAATGCCATCGTGTCTCCTTTGCGGCACTTTTGCTCTTATGTCCTTTTGTTCTTATGCTATTCGCGTTAGCGGCAGATCTCATAACTCGTGGGCTATGTGGAAGGGAAAATTAGTTTGTCCATTGGTGGAAATGCGGCACCATTTTATATCGAACTAATTTCGGACATCGACTCATAACGGCTTGTTCTGAGTCGCCGTTGGGCAGATTGTTCGAAAAAAAACGCCGCAAAATTTGGCGGGTTTGTAATAAAGTGCTACTTTTGCACCCGTATTCGAGAGCAATGCTTCCCGGTACACTCCATTTTTTATGTTTGATTGGGGTATGGTGTAATGGTAACACTGCAGATTCTGGTCCTGCCTTTCCTGGTTCGAGTCCGGGTACCCCAACAAATTTATTTAGCATTCTCTTGCCCGGGTAGGGTGGAGGTGTTAATAACATTGGGGTATGGTGTAATGGTAACACTGCAGATTCTGGTCCTGCCTTTTCTGGTTCGAGTCCGGATACCCCAACTCTAAAGAGTAGCACAAGCGAAAACGTTTGTGCTGCTCTTTTTTTGCGTGGCATAAAAATGCAACGATTATGAATAACACGAGTGATGTGTGCGATAAAACAGGCGCGTGCGCACATATTTGCTAAATAATATGTAACTTTGGCGCATAATACTAACAACTCAAGTTTTGGATTTAACTTGAACGGGCTGAAGGCCCAATGAATTCCATAGCCCAAGGCAGCACCTTGGGTTATCAGCAAGAGGAAAAGTGACGCCCTGTAAGGGCAAAAGTATGATGAAGTGTTTTTACTTCTGCCCTTACAGGGCGTCACGACCTTGCTCAATTTCACCCAGGGTGTTGCCCTGGGCTAAGTAAATACTTGGGCCTTCAGCCTGCCCCCTTGCTAAATCCGAAACTTGAGTAACAATACTCATCAAAATTATGAAAAGAAATAATCAGAACAAGCGTGGCTGCAAATGTGCCACACTTGTGATGGCTCTGCCTTTGGCTGTGGCAGGACTGACCATCACGCCCAACGGCGTGCAGGCTCTGCCTTTGGCTTCGGGGTTGGTGCAGAACAGTGCTGTGACACAAACTGCTGCAGCCTCAAGCAACCCTATTAAGAATGTGGCTAAAATAAACCCGACCACGGTTGAGGTGACTTATGCTGATGGCAAGCAACTGACAGTAGATTTTTATGGCGACAACATATTCCGCCTCTTCCGCGACGACAACGGTGGTGTGGTACGCGACCCGCAGGCCACTCCTCCCGCAAAGATATTGGTGGAGAACGCACGCCGCTCAACACAGAGCGTTGACTTGCGCAACGAGAGCAACGGCGTGGTAATTTCGACACCGCGCATTGCCGTGCGCTTTGACAAGCAGACTGGCTTGATGACCGTGGTAGACACCAAGAGTGGCGAAACAGTGGTGGAGAGCGTGGCACCTGTGTCGTTTGACAAGAATAGCACCACATTGACGCTCAAGGCACAATCGGGCGAGTACTTTTATGGTGGCGGTGTGCAGAACGGACGCTTCAGCCACAAGGGCAAGAGCATTGCCATTGAAAATACCAACAACTGGGTAGATGGCGGTGTGGCATCGCCCACGCCTTTCTATTGGAGCACAGGTGGTTATGGTGTGATGTGGAACACCTTCAAGCCCGGCCGCTACGACTTTGGCGCCACCGAGGAGGGTAAGGTTATTTTGTCGCATCAGGAAGACTACCTCGACGCCTTTATTATGGTGGACAAACAACCGGTAGACCTGCTCAACGACTTTTACCAGCTCACTGGTAACCCGGTGCTGCTGCCCAAGTTCGGTTTTTACGAAGGTCACCTCAACGCTTACAACCGCGACTACTGGAAGGAGGCCGACAACGGCTTCATGCTCTACGAGGACGGCAAGCGCTACAACGAGAGCCAAAAGGATAACGGCGGTGTGAAGGAGAGCCTTAATGGTGAGAAGAACAATTATCAGTTCTCGGCACGTGCAGCCATCGACCGCTACATCAATAACGACATGCCCCTTGGCTGGTTCTTGCCCAACGATGGTTATGGCGCAGGCTATGGTCAGACATCGTCGCTCGATGGCAACATACAAAACCTGAAGGACTTTGGCGACTACGCCCGTTCGAAGGGCGTGCACATTGGCCTTTGGACACAGAGCGACCTTCACCCCAAAGAGGGCATTGAGCCTCTGCTGCAACGCGACATAGTGAAGGAAGTGCGCGATGCTGGTGTGCGTGTGCTCAAAACCGATGTGGCGTGGGTAGGCTATGGCTATTCATTTGGTTTGAATGGTGTGGCCGATGTGGCACAGGTGATGCCTTATTATGGTTCGAATGCCCGCCCGTTCATCATCTCACTCGACGGCTGGGCCGGCACGCAGCGCTATGCAGGCATCTGGAGTGGTGACCAAACTGGCGGTGATTGGGAATACATACGTTTCCATATCCCGACATTTATCGGCTCGGGCCTTTCGGGCCAGCCCAACATCACGTCAGACGTAGATGGTATTTTTGGCGGTAAGAATGTGCCCGTAAATGTGCGTGAGTTTCAGTGGAAGACCTTTACCCCCATGGAGCTGAATATGGACGGCTGGGGTGCTAACCCAAAATATCCCGAGGTGTTAGGCGAACCCGCAACAAGCATCAACCGCTCATACCTCAAACTGAAGAGCGAACTGTTGCCCTACACCTACACCATAGCCCGCCAGGCTGTGGACGGCAAGCCCATGATACGTGCCATGTTCCTTGACTATCCTAACGACTACACGTTGGGCAGCGACACGCAGTATCAGTTTATGTATGGCCCGTCATTCCTTGTAGCACCTATATATAAGGAAACGAAGATGGACAAGGACGGCAACGACATACGCAATGGCATTTATTTGCCCGAGGGCCGTTGGGTGGACTATTACAATGGCGATGTGTACGAGGGCGGACGCATTATCAACACTTACGATGCACCGCTGTGGAAGTTGCCCGTGTTTGTGAAGGCCGATGCCATCATTCCGATGGCCAACCCCAACAACAACCCGTCGCAGATACGCAAGGACTACCGTGCTTACGAAATATATTCTACGGCAGCTGGCACAAATGGTTTCAGCCAGTATGATGACGATGGCGAGACGCAGGCGTACTTGAGTGGTCAGTGTACACGTACCGCGGTGTCGACCTATGCCAACGGCAAGGGCAAACTCGTGGTGACTATCAATCCTACCTACGGCAAGTTTGAGGGCTTTGAACCGCAAAAGGAGACCGAGCTCCGCATCAATGTGAGCAAAGCGCCCAAGAGCGTGACTGCCAAGGTGGGCAAGAAGGGTGTGAAACTGACAAAGGTGACCTCGCTTGCCGACTTTGAAAAGGGCACCGATGTGTACTACTATAACGAGAAACCTAACCTCAACCGCTTTGCTACCCCCGGTAGCGAGATGGCCAAGAAGGAAATAATAAAGAACCCGCAGCTGCTCGTGAAGATTGGTAAGACTGATGTAACTGCCAACTTGATAGACGTGAAGGTAGACGGCTTTGAGTTTAACCCGGCCGACCGCCTGCGTACACACTCTGGTGCGCTTTCGGCTCCGAAGGTGGACTTTGCCGAGAACAATGTGGGCGTGTTCAGCCTTACACCGTCGTGGAACAAGCAGGAGAATGCCGACTTCTACGAAATAGAGTATAACGGCATGCTCTACTCAACCATACGCGACAAAGCGTTTACAATCGATGACCTTGACCCCGAAACGGCATACGCCTTCAAGGTGCGTGCTGTGAACAAGGACGGCTATTCGGACTGGAGCAATGCTTCGGCCACAACAAAGAGCAACCCGCTCGAGTTCGCCATCAAGGGCATCAAGGCCCAAAACTCTGCTGAGGACCAGCCGGGCCAGGGCATTGACAAGATGTTCGATTTTGATGAGAAGAGCCCCTGGCACACTAAGTGGGGCAAGGGCGAGGGCGTGCCTGCCGACATTACCATCGACCTGCGCTCAGTGAACAAGCTTGACCGTTTGGAATACATTCCGCGTGACGACGCAGGCAATGGCACATTGCTCGCTGGTAGTTTCTCATACAGTACCGACCGCCAGACATGGAGCGCCCCCGTCAAGTTTGAGTGGGCACAGAATGCCGACCACAAGACATTCAGCTTTGCCGGTAATCCTGAGGCACGCTATGTAAAGATGCACCTTGACAAGGCTGTGGGCAACTTTGCTTCGGGCAGTCAGATGTACATCTTCAAGGTGGCAGGCTCTGAAAGCTTCTACCAGGGCGATATCAACCACGATAAGCGCATTGACGAGAATGACTTGACCTCGTACATGAACTATACGGGCTTGCGCAAGGGCGATAGCGACTTTGACTATGTGAGTGCAGGTGATATCAACAAGAATGGCTTGATTGATGCTTACGACATCTCGTGTGTTGCAACCGAACTCGATGGCGGTGTGCGCAACTCAAACGACAAGGTGGCTGGCAAGCTGGTGCTCACACCTAACAAGAAGACCTTCGCCGCAGGCGACATGGTTGAGGTAACGGTGAGCGGCAAGGGCTTGCACTATGTCAATGCCTTGAGCTTTGCTTTGCCTTACAGCACAAGCGAATTGGAGTATGCAGGTGTTGAACTGCTCAACATGAAGGATATGGTGAATCTCACCTACGACCGCCTGCACACCAATGGCCAGAAGGAACTCTTCCCCACGTTTGTGAACCGTGGCAACAACTTCTTGCTTGACGAGGGCGACCACAACCTGTTTGTGATCAAGTTCAAGGCCAAGAAGGCTGGCAAGTTCAACCTCACAGCCAAGGACGGCATGCTGGTTGACCGCAACTTGGGTACGGTTAATTTTTGATGACGTTTAGTATATGATAGTTCCGGAGCAGTAAGTGCTGTATTGCAAACTGCTCCGGACCTTTTTATCTGGCAAGAATATGGAAGATGATGTAAACAGATTTATTGAGGCACAGGACGGTGGCGAGTACGAAAAGGCTTTGGCCGAGATTGTGCAAGGTTGCAAGCAGTCGCATTGGGTGTGGTACATATTTCCGCAGATGCGCGGACTTGGTTACAGCCGAATGTCGCGTTATTACGGTATAGCGTCGGAGGCTGAGGCCCGAGCTTATTTGGCCAATCGCACATTGCGCAAGCGGTTGACAGAGATAAGCCGTGCCCTGTTGCAGCACGCTGGCACGCCGGTAGAGCAAATACTCGGTGGCATAGATGCGCAGAAGGTGCAATCGTGTATGACACTCTTTGACGCCGTTAGTCCTGGCGATGTGTTTGAACAGGTGCTTGACACCTTTTATGCGGGGTGCCGGTGCGAGCTTACATTGGAAATGCTGGACGAGTAATGCAATGAAAAGCCTTTGAAAGCTACTAATAAACAAGTGAGAGTGAAACGCTTCGCCTATTATAGTGCGAGCGTTTCACTCTCATTTTTTAGTGTCCAGTCAACTTGTCAACTTACAAACTATTAAGCGCATCTTCTATCGCATCGTAGAAGTTGGTGCTGTTTTCGTTGATAGTTATTTTACTCTCTTGGGGTATGGCATCCTTGTTAACGACAGATTGTACAGGCAGACTGTTGGCGAGTGCGGGGACGAGCCAACTGTTATTCCACAGTTCGGTTTGCAGGCCGGCAACCAGGCGGCACAAGGGAGTGTCGTAGGGCGAAGGCGTGTTGTTGGCTTTATCCAGTTTGTTTGTCAGACTCTGCAACCACAGTTTGAGATAGTCTGCGTTAGGCATGTTGATTAAGCGCTGGCGAATGCGCAGCAGCAAGTCGTCGTGGTTCTCAAAAGCGGCCATTTTGCGTGCCTGCGTATAACTCACAATGTCACCGATAATGCGCAAAGCATAATGGGCTACGGGCATGTTTTCGATGGCAATTTGCAAGGCAATGGCAGCCATCGCGTCAGCGTTGCCAATGATTGTAATGATGTCGGGCAATTTATCCTCTGCCTTTTTCGATGTGGTGGAATTTTCATCTTCCATAAGGTTTACGGTAAGCACATGGGTGAGTTTCTCACCATAATCACCGTTCATCACCCTTTTGTGTATGCGGCACAATAGTGAGCGCAACTGTCCGGAATTGGGGAATTTGCGTGCAAACTGCAGAACGTAGAGCAAGTGCTTTTGCAGGTTGTGCTGCTTGCCGTCGATAACGGGCGCATGCTCCAATATGTACAATTTGTCGGGTTTGATGCTGTTTGTCACCACGTCGTCGGTAATGCGTGTCTTGTCGGTGTTCATGCGCAGACCAAGACTTTCAAGCACCTGCTGCAAGATGTATGAAATACGTTCGAGCTGGTTGCTATTATTGCAGAATATGCGGTAATCATCGCGGTAGCGCAGCACCTCATACCCCTGCGTAATGCCCTCGCGCTCCAATGCCTCGTGCAGCAGCAAGTCGGCGTATGACAACACAATCTCGGCCAATATGTCAAACAGCGTGCTGCCTTGCGGAATGCCGGCGTTGTGGCCATGCTGCATGCCGTGCAGCAGTTTGATAATGTCGTTGGCGAGCGCATGATTGCTGTCGGTGGCCTTTTGTGTGTTGCGGCGCGACAAAGCCCAATCTATAGTTTGCGGATTGATAGAGCCATAGCAGTTGGTAATGTCGGTTACAAACATATATCGGTAGTCAACCGCCAATTCGAGGCTGCGTTGCTCCATGTTTCGCCACCAGTTAAATATGATGGTGCTGTTGTGGAACTTCTCCACTTTAGCCGGCACCACAGGCAGTCCGCCCGCCATGATGTGTGGCACTTGGCAAGCGTTTAAGTTCTGTGAGATGCTTTGCCAAGCCTCAGGCGTGCAGAGTGTGCGTACCATAAAGTAGTAGAGGTACGGGTTGCACAGCGTGAGGGGGCGTACTGCGTAGTGTCCGTCTTTGTTGAGCAATATGTCAATATTAACCCCGTTGCAACTGTTTATGTCAATCGATTGGTGCAGGCACTCGGTGTAGGGACGGTCGCCCACCGTATTCTGTACATGATTGAGCACATTGTCAAAGTTGAAGTATTCTGGCATTTCAAAATTGTGGTAGTGCGCCGAAGTCATGAGCAGGGCCTTGGCTTCGTCGGCTGTGAGGTCGAAAAAGAGCTTTGTCGTATCCTTGTTGAATTCCTTGAGATGCTTGAAAATATTTTCGCGCTTTTGGTCGTTGGGATTAGTCATAGTTGCTTATGTTTTGTTTGTTTTCGTTGGCAAAGTTAAGCAGCAATGTCCGCGTTATCTTGTATTTTGCAATGTTGAGGCTGTAATGTCCAAAGTTTTCGAAATTGTTGTTGCAACGTTCTAATTGTGCCAAACCAAAATATTTTGCGTTTGCTTGTTAACAATCTTGGTGTTTTTGTCATTAATAAGTGTAGCTCCAACCGCTGCGGCGGCATGCTGAAAATTACAATTTCGCGAGATGTCATGTTGCGGCAATATATGCGTGATTTTATAAATATTGTGTTAATGCGTGTGTAATTGGTGGGGCGTAAAATGCTTTTAACTATATTCGCGTTACGGAACGAAAATAATGCCGTAATGCTAATGCTATGAGATTATGACGAAAAACGAGAAAGCGAGTTTGATGCGTGTGGTGGCCGACTTGATAAAGGCTGACGGCATAATAGACTGCAAAGAAATAAGCTATTTAGAAAAAATGCGCGCGCTATCACATAGCGCCTGACGACGAGTGTATGGCTGAAAAGCTGACATTTGCCGATGCGTTGCACATATTGTTGCAGTCAGATGCGGCATTGCGCCAACAACTTATAACAGACTTTACTGAGGTGGCCATGTCCGACAATTATTGTGCCCGTGCTGAGGCTCTGCTCATATTGGCCCTGCGTTATTGCTTGGAGAATGAAAATAACGAGTCGGTGAGCATGCTGTCGGTGAACAATGACTATATGCAATTTGACGACACCCAGATACTGTACGTAGAGTGTCAGTATGACGCGCACGTCAACAGCTGCATAGAGGCGCATTACGACGAGTTGGCAAGCAAAATACGCTTGGCGGGGTTTGACTTTGTGTATATCCCCCGCCTGCAATATGACAGCATTCAGCCCGAAGTGTTGTTTCAGACCATCAAATTCCTTTACCCCTCAGTCAGCAACGAGCGTGCGCAAAATGTGCAGCAGCGCTTGTGCCACCTCACTACACCCGAATTCTGCCGCGATTTGCTCTCTGCCAAACTCGGCGTGAAGCAAATGTTGATGATTGCGCCATCGCTGATGGTGAAGGTGGGCGAGTCGGAGGTTGAAGGCAAGAGCTATTCAAACTTCATGCTGCTTGAGTTGGGAAAGGACATTGTAAGTGATATAAACAAACTGCTTGCCACCTTTGCACAGCATTTCAGTAATATGAGATTGAACTATTGGCACAATACCCCTGGCCATTTTGTGTACAAGGGGTTTTATCGTCAGTTGTTCGATTTGCTCATGCTGCGCCGCGGCATCAAAAGCACGGTGGTGATTGACACGGCGAACGGGCACATACGCTTTCCTGATGCTGATGCCAAAATAGAGAAAATACACCGTCGCGAAAAGGCCCTCTATGCACTGTTTATGCTCGAGGCCGCCAATGGTGGTATCAACTTTACGCCGCCGACTGGTGGCCAAAAGTCTTTGGACAAGTTTAACCGTCACATGGACCGCTTGATGCAGAAGTATCGCATGATATATGCCAAGTTTGGCGGCACGCTGTCCAAAGCACCCAACATTTGCGATTACAGTACGCGTGGCCCCATGCTGGCGTTACTAAAAAAGCAGATCAAGGCCCTTGGCAATTTGCTGTACCACGTAGACAGCTATTGCATTGTGCGTAATGAGCTGTTGGGCAATTATACTATCGACTTGCCTGCAACCATGTTCTATTGCTCGAACGAAGATGGCGAACTTGTGCCACTGCTCCAAGATGAGGAGTGGCAGCACATTGCAGCCATATAGACAGGTTTGTCGTGTGTGCCACGTGACGAGTGGGTTGTGGGAGGTGTGTTGCAATATTGCACCGTGGCTTAATGCGCAAAATTATGGTTTTGCATATAATATTGCAGAATGTGTGTAAACGGCACGCCGCCAGCTTAACTTTGCACTAAGAATAACAAATTGAACTCATTGGATAATACCACGTTAATAAAGTGATGTATCTGGTAGAGATTTCGATTAACAAGTAAATAGGTCCAACGCTATAAAAACTCCCAATTATGACAAACACACGCATTCCAGGTTTGAGTTTCTCGCTCAAGCGCGCATTGGGCATCACCCGTGCCAAACAACAGTTTGCCCGCACAACGGGCATTCCAACCACACGTGCCGGTGTGGAGCGTAAAATAGGTCGCGCTTTGCTCAAGGCACTGTTTGGCAAATAAAGTGTGGCGCGTATGATGACTTGTATCCTTAGTCATCGCCATGCGCTTTGTGGTTTCCCATCTCAAATTATAGCAGCCTGGTAAACGTAAACATGCTAACGGACTCAAGTACCAAACGCTACCTCTAATGGGGGCGTTTGGTGCTCGAGCCCGTTAGCGTGTTTATGCTTTTCTGGACAGCAATATTAGTTACAAAATAGCCATCGCAATAGCAGCACAAGCTTCGGCGTCGGCCAAAGCGTGATGGTGGTTTGTAATGTCATAACCACATCGTGCGGCAATAATGTCGAGGGTATGATGCCCTTTGGGCCAAACTTTACGCGAGGCGATGCAAGTGCAGTGAAATTTGTAGTCAGGATAATCCATTTGATACACGCGGAATACAGCCTTCAGACAACTTTCGTCAAAAGCCTTGTTGTGGGCCACGAGAGGAAGCCCCGTTATCTTGGGCTCTATCCGTTTCCACACCTCAGGAAATATTGGTGCATCTTCAGTATCGGCAGCGCAAAGGCCGTGCACCTTACTGCACCAGTAGTTATAATATTCAGGTTCGGGCTTGATGAGCGAGTAAAACTTATCCACTATCTCACCGTCACGCACTACAACGATGCCAACCGAGCAAACCGAACTGCGCTCGTTGTTAGCCGTTTCAAAATCTATTGCGGCAAAGTCCTTCATGTCAGAACTACTTATTGATTTTCTGCATTTGAGTAAGTCCCTCTTTCCTGCCATATTTCTTGGGTGTCGCAAATTTTGCGACTACCGGCTCGCCTTCAAGTTCTTCCCTCAATGCATTATTGATATGCTTTGCTATTGTTTTGTAGTCTCTTTCATAAAGTTGAGCAATTTGCTCTCTGTTGAGCCAAACAGAATCATTCTCTAATTTTACTTCAAGTTGGGTGTTGCCTCCTTCAGTTGTGTATAGAACTATAGACGAACCGTTATTGGCAATAATTTTATGTTCTGCCATATTCTTTCTTATTGTGAGTTGGTGTCCAATATTTTATACGCTTAAAATGAAGCGAAACCATGAGTGGGCGAATTTGCCAAATAAATGATATAGGTTGTGGCCTCCCCAATGGAATTTGTATCATCGATACAACCGAAGCAGACTTGTAGAGACTTTCATTTCTTATCGGGGTCCCACTGCGTTAGCTGCTTATGGGCGTTGGCATAGCCGTGCTTCTTGAAATAATCTACTGTACGGGCATTAAGCATGCAACCCTTCATTTCGATGATAGGGGCAATGGACGAACGCACCACGATTTGGTAGCCTTTCGATTTCAGACAACTGGCAAAGGTGCGGTTGGCATTGTCAATCATGGACTGGTCCACGTCCTCATCGTCGTAAGTGTCAGGCAAGTCATTGAGCAATTCAGCATATCTGTCCAGTGCCCTGACGCGAGCACTGAGTTCATCACTTACGATGCCGAAACGCACTGCTATAGGACCGCTGGGCGATACATATCTGCTAACAACACAATTTTCCAGCAACTCAAACTCTGCCACGAGGCTCTTATTGTCGAGATCGTCTACAGAGGGGCGGGCATCGTTCCAGTCAGGCTGCTTGCTCTCTTCCTTAGGCGGCTTCGACACAGAGGCTGCGGTGCGACCTTTCTTGGCATCAACGGGAGTGCCAAGCGGAGCAAAGAGTGTGCCATGATTAGAGGGTATATTCACCGTGCTACCTCCGCTTTTAGCTCCCCTCGGGGCTGAGGGCTTCTTTCCTGTCTTGGCCGCCGGTTTTGCAGTAGTTTTCACCTCTTGCACCACGGTTTCCTTAGCTTGCTTGCCCACCTTCACAGCGACTTTCTTAAATCGGTCCTTGAGTGATTGTGCCGAGGCGTTTGGGGCACTAAGCGACAATGCCATACCGAGTACAAGCGTCATGCGGGTTTTCATCGTAAATCTCTGAGTAATTGATAATAGTCCTTTCATAATATTGAATGAGTGCGGCACTTAGGTTTTTACTTTTAGTCATCTTTCTGCAGGGCAGTAGTGGCTGCTCTGTGTTTCCTCCAATTAGGTAAATCACTTATCTCTGTGCCGCAATAATAGAAACAAGTGGAGTCCTTATCGCATTCGCAAATGTATAAATAAATTCTAAGATATTTACACTTCAGGCGGATATAAAACGAAGAGAAAAGCATAATATACTATTGCAGTTCGTTGAAATGTAAAAATGTGAACGGATACAAGTATCAAACGCTACCTCTAATGGGGGCGACGCGTCCCGCGTCGGTGTTTTATTTCAGCAGCCTCGTCCCGCGTGAAAATGCGAAGTTCATACACTTAAAAAAGAGAGTGCGTCGTTTTGACACACCCTCTTTTACTTTCTGTCGGAAAGAGGCGACATTTCGCTTATGAGGCTTTTATAGTCTGTACAAAAAAAGAAGGTGCGTCGTTTTGACACACCCTCTTTTCTGTCGGAAAGAGGCGACTCGAACGCCCGACCCCTACGTCCCGAACGTAGTGCGCTACCAACTGCGCTACTTTCCGATTTTGGTAGTGCAAAGGTAGGAACATTTTGTGAAATATCCAAGCGGTAGCCCAAAAAATTACTTCTTTATGACTTTACGTGCTCGTCCGTCGGAGCCAACTTCGATGTAAACCCCTGCTGGCAACTGATGGAGTGGGGTGGTGGTAGTAACCTTTTGACCGGTCGTATTGTAGATGGCTCTGCTTGTGGCAGGGGCGCTGGTGGGACAATCACCCACCCCCGTGAGCCACCAGGTGTAATAAGCCATCAGGCTGTCCACTGTGGCTACGCGTGTGGCCAGGTGTTGCAGCGTTTCCTCCACCTGGGTGTGCAGACTGTTCTGTACTTGCAAATTGTTGTTCTGCTGCGCATTGCAAGTCAGTCGTATGGTTTCGAATGCAGTAGTGTTGCGTTGTTCAAAAGCATGAAGGCGGTTGGCCACCTCGGTGTAAATGCTGTTGTGCACCTCGTTCCATACGTCAACGTAGGCTTGCACAAAATCGGGGCGCGTAAACAACCTGTTGTAGTAAAAGCAAATGGCATAGTGCGGCACGCTCCATTCGTCGTCGGGCGTGGTAAACGAAGAGTCAAAATCCCACGGCGTAGCCATTTTCAGTTTCGATGTTTCGGGGTGCAGCGGGTCAAGGTTCTGGCGGTACATATACATGTTGCTGCCCCAAGCGTCCTTTGTGCCCAGATAGTCGTGTGCCAGCACCCATCGCGCAAAAGAGTGCAAGTCGGCAATACTGTCCAAGGGGCGATTGTTGTAAAGCGAGTCCTCAAAAGCCTCAATACAGTTTACAATCTCGTCCATTTGTCCAGCAGTTATCTCGTCCAAGTCGGGGTACTTGAAAGTCCAGCCCATAGAGCTCTCCTGGCGTGAGGTTTTGAAATAAGCTCCATCGGCATTCCACCAATAGGCGTCGTTCTCGGCTATAAAGCCACTATCGTCCACCTGTATGCGCCCGTCACCACGTGCGATGGCCTCAATAAGGTAGTATATGCCGCGGTATTTCCCGTTCAAGTATACCTGCACAAAGTTACCCTCGGGCGTCCATTCTGCCCCCGTGGCGCGACTCACTTCAGTGCCAACCAGTGGCAAAATACACGTTTGTTGGTTGGCAAACACCTTCGAATGCCATGTGCCGCGCAGCAGCACCCAATCCTTATGTTTGTATACTTTGCTGCCCCGCATCAGCAGGTCGGCCTTTTTTACCAACTTTATTTTGTAAGGCAGTTGCTCCTTGGTTGAGGCCGCCGATGTGTTGCCGCGCACCTTGATGGACATTCCCGATGTGCCCTCGGCCCATTCGCCGCTATCGTAGAGCGTGTCCGTGCCAGTAGTCATAACCATTCGTCCCATCACTTTGGTACGGTTGCAAATGCCCACACCTGTGCCCCCCTCGGGTGGGTAAACTATATCGAAGGTCGGTTCTTCGCCATCGATGGTAGTGATGTAAAGAGTTACGGGGCGTGGGTCGCCCGACGTGTTAAGGCTTTTCGCGCTGTTGTCTGCGGTATACGTCATAATAGCGTGGCAGCATACCGCCTGGCATACTGCCACGAAGAGCATGATAAATCGTAGCAAAATGTGTCTGTGTTAGTTCTGCTTGTATGTGTATAAAACTTGTGGTGCGTTGTGTCCTCGGCACGGTACTTGCCGGCTTACTTCTTCACCGTCACGTCAATCACGATTTTCGGGTGGTCGGGGTCGTTGGTGATAAGCAGCACGCGACGGCGGCCTTTGAAGTATGATGTGTTGGTGCTGATAGTAATCTTCATTTTCTCGCTGTGGCCCGGGTCGATGCGGCGTTTGTTCAAACTCACGCTGATGCCAGGGTTATACACCTGCAAGGCGCTGATAACCAACGGTGTTTTGCCCGCGTTGGTCAACATTACCTGTCCGTTCACCTTTTTCTTCTTGCCCAACGGGCCGAGGGTGAGGTGTGTGCTGTCAAGCTGAGCCACGGGTGCAAGGGCGTGTTGCGTGGGCGTGTCGAAAAAGTCGGGCAGCAGTGTGGCCGACACGTTTATTTCCGTTTCCTTGCTCACGCGGTCGCCCATAAAGCGGCTCAGGTAGATGCTTGTTTGCGTCAGTCCCATGGTGTGCAGTTCGTTGCTGTTGAGTGTGAGCAATATGCGTCCCACACGTCCGGGGCGAATTACAGCCGGGTCGGCTTGTGCCGTCAGGTATTTTGGCAAGTGCATCAGTTCGGGTCGAAACGACTTTTTGCTTGAGTTGAGAATATACAGCACATAGGTGGGCGAGTCGCCGCGGTTCACGTCGTCAAACTCCACATCGTCCGTGCTCAAGTAGTATTCGCCCACTTTGTAGGGATATTCGGTGGTAGCCTCGGCGTTAGTCATCGACACCACGCCCATCAGCGACAAGTAGTGCGGTTGTTGGTCAAGATTGGTGTACACAGCCAGCCCCTTGTTAAAGTGGCCCAGCATCTCGGCATTGTAGGTGGCCTTGATGTAGCCCGTGCTGCCAGGCCCTATGGCTGTGGTAGTCCATTCGGCATTGGTGCAGCCGCAATCGGTGCGCACGTTGGTTATGAGCAAGTCCTGAGTGCCCTTGTTTATCACCTTGAAGGTGGCAGTTTGCGGCACATGCCATAGCAGTGTGCCAAGTTCCTGAGTTGTATGGTCAAATTCTATTTTAGGCTGTGCCATTGCAGCCATTGAGGCCACGAGGGCAAAAGCCAGCAGCAGTATATGTTTCATGATGACAGTTTGCAGAGAATGCG
>UMHE01007308.1_pt1 | contig 33371 bp, 47 predicted proteins | sample 1965451 | NCBI WGS metagenome assembly UMHE01 (sample SAMEA4836090, study PRJEB28245) | human gut metagenome | biome: gut microbiome; material: fecal sample | place: Denmark | collected 2008 | reverse complement strand
TGCGCAGGATTTTAAAGCTATTTTGAACACCCTACCCAAAAGGCGGACGGTAACTATTATCGCCCATATAGCAGACAAGCACCAACTGAGGATTTTGCAGACACTGTTGCGCAATACGTTAAAGACAAAGAAAAATGTCGCAAGCAATTCCCGCACAGAACAGCTCTGCTTGAAAAATTACTTGCAACACTTTGATATTAAGAATACACTTCGAAGATTCGATTGCCGTCCTTGTCAAATTCAATAATCCTTGTGTGCTTGGCATATTTCTCAATGCACGGCTCCATGTTTTCATCAAAAAAATAAGCCGTCATCTTTACGCCCCCATGAGGGGTTTCGCCGTAGATTGTAGAAAATGTCGCTTCCATAATGCTGAGTATTTAGTTAATATTTTGCAAATGTACTTCAAATGTTTTGTGTGACCAAATAAAAAGGTTACCTTTGCACCACATTGTTGTATCTCGTTACGAGATATTACGTTAAACTTCAATACCCACTGCCAAATGTATCTCCGCCGGCAGTGGGTTTTTGCGTCTATATACCTAACGCTTTTTGAATACATATTTTTTCGTTATCAGTGAGCATATTACATTGTATCTTGCGATAATGCCCATTAACGAGAAGCATAAGCGACACCGCAGGTCCAATTGCTTTATTTTCAGCTACACGCATTGATACTGCCATTGCATTGCGATACGACTTTCTGCCTTTAACAGGCACTGGGTTCTTTAAATCGCATTCATATGGCGAAGTTGTCGTAACATTAAACAGCTTTGCCAACATATATTCCGTGTATACGTTCATATTCTATCCAATGAATTTATCGTAGTAGTCTTTGTCAAAAGAAATCTTTTCTCTTTCAAAGTCAGTTGGTATTTCATGTGCATAACAACTAACTTTTGTTATGCATATTCTATTTTCTAACTTCTCGCCACTTAAAGACACAGAATCCGGAATGTTTTCACTATATGTTCTTACTTTAACATAGAAATATCCATTACCATTTTCAAAAGTTTCAATACTCTTTTTGACCAATTCACATTCGTCATAGTATTGACGAACGTAAGCCAAAGCATCCTCTTTATTTGCAAAGACACGAAGGACTCCTGAATGTATGTCGCAGACATCATTACTATTGTCTTTGTCTTGCTGTTTCGACTCAACTTCTACGACGTAAACGTAAGATGTATGAGCCTTGCTGGAAACAGGCGACATGGTGGACGCTTCTTGTGGTTTTCTAATTGTAGCCATATCGTTATTTTCTAAAGTTTATATATGCACTTGGATAACGCATCGAGCAATGTTCTGTAACAGCATATCCTTGTCGGCGGAATGCTCGCACAACGTTATCAACCGCTTCGAACGAAGATGCATGCCATTTGTTTTCGTTCGGCATAGATCCTGTCCAGTTACCAGCACAGCAACCTTCGGTTCGCTGAAGAATCTGTACTTCTTTTCTTTCTTTTAAATTGTCAAGAACCCATTGTGCAAGCTCATTCTCTTGCTCTTCTCTTGCATTTGACTTTGGAATTTCTATCATATTATTGATTGTATTTTAGATTTAACAATGCACAAAACCTTTTATAAACATGAATTTATATGTTTAAAAGACTGTTTATAAGTTCTTCTTTGGTTGCGAATATCTCGTTCATATATCTGGTTTCCTTACGTTTGTCAATACTGATAACTACGGAATTGCCGTGTATGGATTTGTGTACCAAAGTAAGAATGTGGTTAAACTCTTGCGAAGGCAGCGATAACACGTCTTTAGAGATACCAGCTCTTTCTGCGCAGAAGGAGTAGACATTTTCGATAAGATACTGTGAACGATAATCCAAATAGAATTTGTCTTTTTGTTCGCCTATAGACATTGACATATACAGGATAGTTCCACTTACTATTTTGTTGTTTAGCATCGTATAGACAGTTTGTCCAATACGGAAGTCACTTGCGAGAATTGTAGCAGAATTCCTTACTGCCTTCATACCACTGTCATCGAAGTTAAAAGTAGCATAGAGTTGCTGTCCTTCCCTAATGGCCTTAAACATCCTTTCCGTGCGTTCGTCCTTGGTAGCTTCTCGTTCTGTCTCGATACCGTCTTCATCCAACTCAGTAACATATTCGTCGAAGTAATATTCATCTTTATTGCAGATGAACAAGCCAAGCTCTTGAGCCTTGATAACATCGTTTGCTGTTGCTACCTCAAACCCAACAACGTTTGAATTCTTAAAATAAATACTCTTCATATCGTTTGTTTTAAAATTGTTAATAGTTCCGTGTGTGGAATCGAACCACAATGGAAAGCCTATCTTTACACGAAAACCGACTATCTAAGTTGTCATCTTGCGTTTAACGTTTTCTTCTTAACGTGCCATAATACTGTATGCCACACATGTTTGCCGTGTTATCTCACGCCTTATGATTTTTCGTCTTCACTAAGGTTTGACGGTGGGATAATGAGCACCCCTTTCCGTGCTGTCTGCTTATACGTTCACAGACCAAACGACAAGTTCGAGTCCTTGCGACTGAGTTTAGGTATTCTCCTTCCGATTTCTCTTTCAGTCATTTTTAGACGGATGGCTCAAAGGAACTTCTAACGAAAATCTGTACCGTATTCTACGTAGTATTGTTCCGTGTCACGTCTCGAACGTGATGTGCGCCTATCGCTCACGGATAATGGTATGTTTATAAACGCACCTGTAAATCTGTTGGTTTGATATTATCACCATCTTTTCGTGCTAGTTCAATAGCTTCTTCTACGCTGTGAGTTTTTACATATCCAAACTTTCCATGCTTACGACTGTAGTAAGTGTAGACTGTATAATTTTCCTTTTTCATAATCGTGTGTGCTTATTTGTCCAAATTTTCTACCAGATACTTGATTTCGCTGTCCGACAATTCGATATTTTGAGAATGTTTGAATTTGATTATCTCCTTAATTCCTATAACTTCTTCCACTGCTTGATAGGCCATAGCGTCCGTGTCGTTGCCTTTATCGAGAGCAGCAATTATGTTATGTGCGAAAATTGTAATCATATCTTTTGCTACTGTTTTAACGTTTTCTACTTCTTTGCGCAAAACCTCAGTTTCTTTGTTAAAAGTGCAACCGCACTCAATAGCAAAATCATTCTTTATATTCTCGCACATCTGGTCGATGTCCGCTCCAAACTTCTGTGCAAAGTATGTATTACCTTTAAGTGATTGTAATACTTTAATTTCTTCCTGTTTTGTCATAATCTTGATATTTTTTGTTCTTGGGGAAGTAGCAAGCTTCCCCTTTATTTTGTTTTTATTTCATTTCAGCATCGGGGAATTTCTCTTTGGTCTTTCTGAGTGCTGTAATGCATGCCATATATTCTCCGCTACCTTCCTCTCCGACAAGCTCGGCAAAAATAGACCACCAATAACGGTTGTGTGTGTCGTTTACAAATGGATAATTGCTGTTCATTGTTGTATCTCCTATATTAGTTGTTTATTAATTTTTACACCGCAAAATTAATATATTATCTTCAAATAACCAAATAATTCTTAGTTTATTTCTCTGTATTAAGAATAATTTAGAGGTTTATCTATTAGTAGAAATAAATATAAAATATAATAGTACTAATATCAACAAAAATACCTACCTTTGCATTCAAATCTAAAGCTTATGACACAAATCTACAACATGAACACGAATGACATACGTAGTCTTGCTTACGAGTACATAAGGCAAGGAATACCGAGCAGGGCAATACAATGCTTTGAGCGGTTGCTGTGGCTCGGAAGTTTACGACGGCGTGAATATTTACGACTGGCGGCATTGTACCCCAAAAGGCATAATGTCGCAATAAAACGAATTATTGAACGATATAAAGCAATTTACAAATAAACAATCATGAAAGATATTTTATTTAGCATTGCCATAGTATTGGCATTTACTTTTACTGGATGCAGCGTTTCCAATCAAAAAGAGCAACCCAAAGCCAAAACTGAAATTAACGAAGATTCTTTAAGAACTTCAAAATTTAAAGAAGTTGGCGTAAAGTACTCTTCTTTGGCTACCGTAGGTTATTGGGTGTTCAATATACCAAAAGACCCTAAAATACCAGCAAGCACGAACATAAAATACACTGCATTTTTATATAAAGACATGAATACCGGCGAGTATTATCTTATGGAGAGAGATTACGTAGAGAAATCGTTGGTTATCCGTTCTCTATTCCTGAAAAAAAATCAAAATCGTTATGTTATGATTTTCAAAGATGCACCTTGGTTAAAATACGAATTTGATAAAGAAGGTAATTGTTGGGAGACCGAAGAAGGCCTTGAAGCTGAACTTGGAACTGGCGAGATAAACACAGAATTACTTGATTAAACAAATAGAATAAAAGCGAATAATAATTTAGCATATAAAGAGTGAGGAGCATAACAACCTCACTCTTGTTTTTTTATTCCAGCGCCTCCAGAGCTTCTTTAAGAGCATCTTTTATACCATTGTGCAAAAAATGCTTTGTAAGATACAGCACGTTATACCCTTTGTCCTCGACAGACTTGCCATATACCATACCAGCAACAACAATAACGGTGTAACCCTGCGGAGCTACGACACCGGGTTTTGACGCATATTCCTCCAATGCTTTTTGTACTTGCGCCTGACCGCCTTTTACTTTGTCAGGCTCGGGAATATTACCTATAAAAGAGTTGAGTAGCTTACCGTCTTTGAACACAGCAAATGATATGGAGTTTTTAAGATTTGCCGTTTGGTCTTGGTAACCTTTATTGTCTTTTGAAAAAGTCACAGCTTCTTCGCCAAGCTGTGCGAGTAACAGATCCAAAACGTTCTCCACGGCCTGTTTTTTCTCCATAAGCCTTTTCTTTAAGGCTTCTATACCTTTTATTTGTATTTCTGCTTTTGCCATACGCTATTGATTAGAATCCCTATTAACTGCTATTTGTACAGCACAAGGTCGCTGACATACGCCCATTGCTCCAGCCCTTTGCCATCATACATAGAGTAGTCCATGAACCACCACTTGTATACACCCGATTGCATCGCTCGACGTGTAGCGAGTCGGAAACCGCTTGTTGTGCGAAGCAAACACCACTCGCCGTCGTTGGGCAACTCGGTGTTGGCATCATGCCATATAGTTTGTAAGTACTGTTTAATACCGGCAATAAAGGACGAGCGCAAATCATCGCGAGTAAACTTGCACTCGTCCGCATCGCCACTGAAAAGATTAAGCGGATAGTCTTGTGCCCATGCACAGCCCTTATCAACACAATCCTTTCGTGAAAGCATATCAACATGCACTGTTGTTGTTTTCTTTTTTCTTGGCATTTACGTATTCTTTAAGTACACAAGCACCATCTTCAAGCAAAGTATATCGTTCACGCTGCTCAGCAGACATTGCATCGTATGCAGCACGGCTTGCCTTCTTTATATTATCTTGACTGTATAGCGTTTTAAAGAACGCATCAAAAGTTGCCTTTATAGCCTTGTTCTTTACGATGTTGTCCCGATACGTGTTACGGTCTTCGCCCATAATGTTTTCAAGCATCATTTCAATAGACTTTAACGCCCGTACAGGGAACTTCGGTGCAAAGCAACTACGGACATCAATATGCCTTATCTCCTGTATTCGCTTGAATATATGTTCAAAAGTGTCGCTTGACATACATATAAGGTTTTGGACTACTATCATCAAGGCACAAAGACCAGGTCTGCCTACACCAAGGTTTGCTAACTTTTTGGATATCTGCTCATGTAGCCTTTTCAAGATAGGTGTTGTCATGTCGTATAACTGGTTGGCATACTCGTTGCAATAATCAGGTTCAGAACTTTGTTCTACTGTCTTTATTATGCTGCGTAGAGAACGCTGTGCATCTCGAAAAAGCTTCTTAGTCTTAAACTTAAATAACCCTTTCTTGCGTAAATAGTCCTCCATATAGATAAGCCAGTTGTCCGTTATCAAATACTCCGTGTATGAGAACTGAAACACCGACACCTTGCCAATGTTTAGCGTTTCTTGTATATATTCAGTATCAACAGACTGATCGGCATACACTCTATGAATGCTGCCAAAAGACTCTACATTATAGCATTTTATTGGATTTTGCATATTTTATTCTGATATATTGTTTTGTTGTCGGTACTCATTAACAGCATTTGTAAAGTAAGGCGAAAATGCAAGTTCTTTAATATATTCGTCGATTGATGTAACGGTTGTGCTATTGTCACCACGCTCCCAGCTACTGACATAGAACATCCAACACTTCGTAACATACACCTCCTGCTGTGAATTGTTGAATGGATTAAAAGCCGTTGTTTTCTCAATAATGATGTGAAGCCTGCGGTCATTAGACCACAATTCATAGCCTCCCTCCGTCTTGACAGCGTATGCAGCTTTATTATTTGATTTTATAAAATATTCTTTTTGCGACATTGAGTATCTCTTTTATTTACATTTACTTCATTGATATTACTTTTAGCCATCGCTCGATAGCAAGTGCAGATTCATCAAACGAGCGACAAACCATATATTCAAAACCAAGAGCGCAGACCTTTCTCTGAAATTCTTTTTGTTTCTCAGACAGTCTGCCATCGGGCGTTTTTACTTCGAGGAACAACACATTATGCTCGGCTATTATGATAAGGTCGGAGAATCCGGCAAGAATCCCCTCACGCTTCATTATCGTTGCTTCTTTCGCATTACGAAAGCCGCCATTAGGAATAGCAGCTATTATATACCGTGGGTATTGCAAGCGAAACCATTGTACGACAGCTTGTTGAATGCCAGACTCGACGTGCCGAGGTTTGGCACGCTGATTGTGCTTCAATAGGAGAAGCTGCCATTTACTCAAATTCTGCGTCATTTTTTTTGCTAATTGCATCATCCACAGTAGAACGCCATTGCCTCCATTCTTCTTCTGTGCGCATCCATTGAAGACATGGTCTTTTTTCAGGCATTGTCAAAGCTGATATAAGACCAAGCATTTCGTCAAAGCCTAAATGGTCGCTATGTTTATCACCCTGCCAAACATCGAAACCATAATCACCATCTTTTTTTATTACAATATCTTCCATTTGTTACATCCATTTTGTCCAACGTTTTTGCTCAATTGGACGATAATAAATCTTACACTTGTCGTTCTCAAATACACCATTATTTCTTGATATGGCATTCATTATTGCACCACGTCCAACCCCTAACACGTCTTTTCCATATTCAGCGACAAGCTGTAATGAAGAAGTATATGCTCTTTCTATCTTTGAACCTTTAAGTTGCAATACAAGCACCCTTTTTCTCTGCTTCCTTCTGTCTTTCATTTCTACTTCACCTCGCTTTCTATTTGTTTCTGTGACTCGCGTATTAACAAATCTATGATTTTAACGATTACTTCTCTATTGCTTATGCCATGAATGCCGTTTGTGGCTTTTAACTCCACACAGTACACAAGTTCTTCCTTGCGTAGCTTGCGGTACTGAGCATTCAATTCTTTTATATGTTCTATTTTCTCCATTGCTTTTAGTTTATGCATGTGCTGACATTTCGTATTGTACAGCACATGCTTCGTTTACTTTACAGCAACACAAGGTCTGCGACATGTGTTCCGGCAGGAATAATGAGATTGTCCATACGAGTGCCAAACTGAGTTTGTCGTAGTATGTTTACCTCTTCGCATACATTGACAACAACGTTTACTTTGCTGCTACCAGTAATTATTGACATTGGCACAACAAAAGAAGATGTAAGGCGTTTGTTTTCCTCTACAAGCAAACCATTCATGGCATTGTCTTGTGTAGATGTAATGATTGCGTCTCCAAAACCTGCTATGTTAATAACAGTCGGCACAATAACGCAACCTTTATGCAAAGGAACATCCTCACTTGCTATAAGAGGTATTATACGTGGTTTATTCGCCTCTTTCTCTTCTTGAGACTTTGATTCCTTGTTGTCTTCACTTTGTGCATCCTGTACCTCGTCCTCTAATATTTCCATTGGTGGAACAAACTGAGGCGCTTCATTCTCTGTAGGTTTTTCTGTTTTTTTGTATCTTCCCATATTCTATTTTTTAAAAAGGTAAATCACTATCATCATTCACTGACTGTGCAAACGGAGCGTCACAAGTTGCAGCCGCATTAACAGGAGTGTTGTCAAATGGTTTCATGCCTCCGAGGATTGGCATTGCGTACAATTGATCCTTTGTCATGCTCTCACGTTCTTCTTTCGGCAAAGACTGCTTTACAAGGTGCGTTTGGTCATATTTGGATTCACGCAAGGCAAAAGCATTCAAATCCAGATAGACTGCCTTAGGAGTGCCATCTGCATTTGCGCTGACAAAAAGATGATTCTCTTCAATAGGTACGACAAGACAACGTTTCGTTCCCGTGCGTCCTTTAATGCTCATAACACCAGCATTCTGGTATTTTAGAGCATTTAGTTTGATTCCATAGTTTTCTTTTTCCATTTCTATATTTTATTAGTTAACCTTTTAATCTATCCAAGAATGACACATGATATTTACCATCAATCAATTGATATTTAAATTCGAGCATATCATCATCAGAAACATCACCTATATCGTTAATAACAAGAGTAGGAAAATCGTACATGCAAGCAAATCCTTTCTCTTCAATGTGTGTATCGAAATTTTCCTGCTTTAAATTCTGTGCATCGCAGAAGAAATAATCCAAACTATCAATAATATGGCAGTTTATCCATTCCTTATCTTTCATATAACCGGTATTTACGAGTTCGTAATGCGATTTGGCATTGTCAGCCATTATCGCTTTAACTCTTTTTATCTCTTCGTCGATACATTTCTCCAACCGTTTACTTGTGACGAGTGCAGCACTATTCCGCGTCTTGAAATATTCACGCTGTGCTGCTCGCATTTGATAAACTTTATGAAAGAAAAATTTTCTATCCATTGTTTTGCTTTTTAAGTTCTTCAATGAGTACGTTAGCGTATCTGACAGCTTCCCTCGCATTACCCTCCAAACTTTGGTATTCGAATTCAACGTCTGTGTCTGTGCTGCGCTTCTCGTTTCCTTCGTCTATGTAGATAGCACAAAGCATATCCTTAGCAATCTCATATCTACGCTGCTCCCAATCAATCTGCTTATGAGTGGTGACTACCGTACAGTTACGCTTATCTCTTGTTAGTTTTGCCACACATTCTTTGCAACGCCCTTTATAGGACTTTGAAAAAGCGGACAGTGACAAAGTTCGTCCGCATATCTCACACGTTTTCGTTTCCATTTTACATTGCTTAATAATTTTCTTCGTACCTTTTTACAAACATACTGGCTGAGGTTATTGCGACATCTGCAATATACGCTGCTTCTGTCTTCCTTTTGATGCCAGCCATATTTTGTACAGCGCCACGGAAACCGCATTTGCTGTTATCTGTATTAAAAGCGACCATCATTCTTGAAAACATATCCTTTGCAAGGTCGTATTCGCGTTGCTCCCAATCAATCGGATCTTGTTGAAGTTGCTCACAAATAGATTCAAAGTCTTTTATATAAGCCCACCGTTCTATGTGATTCTTAAATTCTGTTGGGGCTTGTAAACGGCTTTCTACCCATTCTTTACGTCTAACCAACTTATAAGAGTCATGGTCTTTCCATTTAAAGATATATCTATCTTTTCCATTGGGAATTTCCGTGGCTGTATGCCAAATATTTTTTGTTTCCATATCTCCTTTTGATTTTAAATTAGCCTCGGAATAAGGATTCGAACCTATATTCACACCGTGTATTTACAGGCTGCTCACACGATTAACTATTCTAACATTTTAACATTTATGGCTGTCAATCCTACAACGGAAAACTTTGCAACCTACCGTCCCGTGACGGATGAATTATTCCGAGTTATAAAATGCCCTACCGCCGTAGGGCTTACGAACTAAAAACTTTATTTTATACCAATTATAGAAGAACGTCTCACGACGTGACAGAAAAAACAAATTGTTTTACAATATATGATTGTCTAAAAAATCCACCATAGCCAAATTCTGTGAGAGAATCATTGGCTGGTCGAGCGTTGCCGACTTGTACATGTCCGTAGCGGCATTGTAGAAATCCCACGCTGTCACCTTGCCTTTGCTGTTATATGTAAGCATCATCTTTTCTGTTATGCGTCCTATTTGTGCTTGGTTGAGCGGTATCGTGTTGTTGTTGCGTATACATTTGTGTTTTGTCTCCGAAGCCACGCGTAATGATGTAAGCATACCTATGATTGTGAACATTTCTTGTGCGCTAATCTCGCGACGTTTCATTTTCTCAATTCGTTCATCGTCACTTTCTGCGATACCTCGCAGATTATCGAGCCAACTCGCCACCTTGTCAAGCATTTCGTTAATGGAAATGCCGAGAGTTTTGCCATCCTTATACGTGGCAGCATATTGCTCACGATTGAGCATTGTTTGGTTATGACATATCACCACATTGCGTCCGATGCCAACTTGCAAACCTTTCTGATGATACGAGATAGCAAGATTTGTCGTTATAGCATCATCACCCTCACCTTTATCAAGGTCGTATAAGCGAATATTGCAATACACGCGTCGTAAGATATGTGCTTCTATGGCACGTTCTCCAAACTTTTCTTCCTTCTGTGGAAGACGACTCACACCAGGCGCTCTTCGGTCTTTGTTGTTGGCAGCGAACAAATCCCATATCTCGGCACGATAGCCACGTTCGGCGCACATGTCCTGTATCTGCTGTATAAGCTGAAAATGATAAATGCCCAGCAACGGATTTCCGTTGTAGTCGTTTTCTTTCTCCGTGCGTGCGAGCTGTTCAAGCGTCAGCGTCTGAACCTTGCTTATGTCGAAGTCGAGGAACTGACGGTCGTTACCACCTGCTACTTCAATCTCTGTTGTAGAATCAGCGACCACGTTGTTAGATGTTGCTACATTCATTGTTGAATACATTGTTGTTTCCATTTAATTTGTTGTTACGTTAAACTTGTTTATGATTAAAGTGTTTCCACGTTTTCTGTGTGAAAGAACTCCTCGTCCACTTGCGTGTACATTGGAAGCATTGTTTTGCCGTACAGCCACTTTGGCATGACACACTCATTTAAATCTTCCGACACGTTGCTTGGCTTCACGATGATTTTGTTTTCCGGAACCCAAACTTTCTGATTTTGTTCCTCTCCAAAAGAGAACATTTGCGCTTTTGGCGTTTTGATATCCATCATTGCCTTTGGACAACGAAAACGCACCATTGTTGTTGTAATCTCCATTGTTGTATCTTTTGTTTTTATTAATAAAATATCCACATAGCCACGTACATAACGACTATGATTACGCAAGAACACATTATAGTTATCTTGGCTTCTCGTACTTGTTCTTCATCCCAATTGTGGGGGTCCATATAATCTATCATATTCATTTGTTTTTTGTAAGCAAGGTTGTTACACCTTGGTTGTTTTTTTACTTAGAACAAATTACAGGTAACCTTATTCAATGCCTTTATAAGCCGCTTCAGCAACAAGCTTGTGAGTTGCGGAGTCTGTTAACTCGTCGTAAACACTGTAGAATTTGTTATTCATAACTGTATCTCATTTTAAATTATTTATTAGTTTTCACAACGCAAAATTAATATTTTATCTTCATACAGCAAAATATTTCTTAGTTATTTTCTCTGTTTTAATAAATTTTAATATTAGAATTAGCGTCTGTACTAATATTTATATTAATTTTGTGGCATCTAAAAAGGTTGACAATAAAAAAGAATGGATTTCCCAATCCAAAAGGAGCAGGGTTAAATATAACATATGCCTCTCATTGCACACATTGTCAACTTAGTGCAACGAGAGGCTATTTTTTTAACGTATGGTAAAAAAGTTAAGATACAGCATCGCAATAGCTTTCAGAGACAAGCAATCTCTGAAAGCTATTGCGTTTGTACTTTTCTTTTATCATAAATACAGTCAAAACGTCCTAAAGAACTGGACATACAACAAATTGTCAGACATAACGGGCATACATGCGTATACAATCAAGAAACGCATTGCGACATTACATAGGCTCGGTTATGTTGATTTCGAAGGATCGTCGCTTGTTTTTCGTTCAGTCGTTTCAAAGCACATCGAACGAAACATTAATATCACAGATATTTGTTATGACACACTTAAAGATGTAGAAAAATCATTATACGCCATTCTTTTGTGCATAATTCAATCCCGTAAGGACTTTTGTAGACGTACCATTCTACAGGCTCGCGAGTCAAGACGCGCTGATGTTGTTAAGAAGGCTCGCACCATTAAAAGGAGGTATGGCTATGGGGAGGCCTATTGCGAGAAAGGATTATCGTACAAAAGAATTGCGCGAAAATTTGGAGTTTCGTTAAAAACTGCATTTAAATATGTGAAATATGCGGTAGAAAAAGGCTTTGTTGCTTTACAGAGCCACTTTTTTTCTACTTTTATGCATGGAGTAAACAGATATCCTGTACCTGGTTTTAGATTCACTACTCGTAACTATGCTTATAACGTTGCAGCTAATACATACTCCATTACAAGTAATATATTCTCTTTAATGACTCCTCGTGCTCCACACGGGGCGCATAATGCATGGTTATATTAGATTATAAAAAGTGTAGACTATATGAAAAATTCAACAAAACTCGAAAAAGTAAAGAAATGGCTTGATGAAAACGGCATCAAGTGGAAAGCTCGTCGTCGTCATCGTAATGGACATTGTGACTGTTTTGTTATTGACACAAAGGTTTCTATCAAAATCGAGGGTGCAGACGATGATATTTTCTATCGCCGTCACAAGCGTGGCTATCATCCTGTGTTTATACGCAAAGCGGACACGCCAAAGTTCGTTATTGAAAAGGTCGCAAACACCATACGCGACACTATTATTAAACAGCAATACTATTATTTAAAGCAGCAAAGAAGAAAGGAGGCGTTGAAGAATGAGCACAAACGAAAATAAAGAAGACTATTGTGGAGAATGTCCTCTGTTTAAAAATGAAGACATAAATGGCTTAGGATTTTGCGCAGCGCAAAAAGGTTGGATGCATTATGCCGATATATGCGCGTTTTGGACAGGTCTTATGGATAATGCCGAAGTGCTGCGCATTCTACATTATGCACAGAAATGTCAGCGAGGTGCTAACACCAAAATGCTTTCACCTACATTGCTTGGCTTGGCTATTGATAACGCTATGCGCATCATTCGCAATCTTAAAAAGAACAGTCAATAAAAATACAAGTTATGAAAACAAACCAGATAATGAAGCCAAGCAAAGCATTGATTAATAGGCTGCGTCAAGACCTTATGTCAAAGACGAGTGAAGCAGAAAAAGCAGCTATACACAACTGTGAGCTACTCGGATATAAGGCCGTTAGACAGCAGCCTATAGCAACTGGACGCAAGCTGTATTTTGCAGACATCTATTTGCCGGAGCTGAAGGTAATTATGGAAATTGACGGCGGCTACCATTACACCAACAAGCAAAAGCGCAAAGACAGCAACCGTTCCGCAGGAATTTGGCGCATGGGGTATCATGTTGTAAGATTAAGCAACCACGATGCACGTAACATAAACAAAGTAAAGGCGAAAATTGAACTTATAAAAAAGAATTTACATGACAGAAAATTTAAATAAAAAGATACAGCAAGCAATAAAGCTTCTACAATCTATCCCCTCCCATAACGGTGAGCCAATAGAAATTGCTTACAGTGGAGGTAAGGATTCTGACGTAATATTAGAGCTTGCTCGTATGGCAAAATCAACTTCAAGGCAATATATAAATGCACAACAATAGATCCTCCTGGTACCATAAAACATTGTAAAGACAATGAAGTACAAATTGTACGACCTAAGCAAAATTTTTTTAAACTTGTAGAAGACAATGGGATGCCTAATCGTTTCATGAGATTTTGCTGTCGCGTATTGAAAGAGTACCCAATTCTATACAATTCCGTTATTGGCGTTAGAAAATGCGAATCCCGAGCAAGAAACGCACGTTACAACGAGCCTGTAGTTTGTCGAGTGTATAATAAAAAAGAAGTCGGTCGTGTACAACAAATATTGCCTATACTCGATTGGAGTGATGAAGAAGAACTTGAATTCATTAAAGAAAGAGGCATAAAACTACACCCTTTGTATTATCGTAATGATGGAACCATAGATATTACACAACGACTTGGTTGTATGTGTTGCCCTTTAAAATCACCTAAAAAAAGACTTGAGGACTTTAGAAAGCATCCACGAATGCTCCGACAATACATTCGTAGTGCTGCTAAATATCTTGAAACACATCCTAATAGTTCTGTTCACAAATGGGCAAATTCTGTCTATGAATGGGTATTCGCTGAAATAATGTGCTCAAAACATTCAGAATTTATAAGTGCTTACAAAAATGGTTTAATCGAATATGATAAACAATATTACAAAGAAACATTGGAGAAATATTTTAATGTGAATCTTGATATATGAAAAATAAAAAGATAAGAAACAAAGACAACGTAAGGTCATTGCGTCCAGATCCTCGTCATTGGACACGGAAACAGCACAGCAATTCGTGGAAAGCAAAAGTGGCCTACGAAAGCGAAGAAACGGCGGCAGATTTTCTTGAGCAGAATCCTAAGCTGAAAGCATTAGGTTATAAAATATACCTTTGTCCTATCTGTTCTAAATGGCATTGCGGACATTTGAAATAAACTATTATGGAAAGATTAAAATACAATATTGAGTTGGCTGACAATGGAGTGGTAGTACGAGGCGACGATACATCGTTGGAAGTTACCGAACAAAAAAGAAATGAAGACGCTCGTGCTTACGTTGACAGAGCATTGTCTAAAATTATGGTTATTGTGCGTGATATGCTCTTGGATCCACAAGCGTATAATCTAAAAAACAAAGATGGATTCAAAATTAAAATAGAAGTATACTAAATGGAACAGATTAAAATTGAATTGTGCGGTGGCAAGATGCCTGAAAAAGCACACGCAACAGATGCAGCTTTTGACGTTTTTACAAGAGAAGATGTAGAACTTGTCCCTTATTTGCGAACGGCAATACCTCTCGGCTTTAAAATACAGCTACCGCCACACCTCGCTGCTGTGATACAACCACGAAGTGGAATGTCGTTGAAAGGCATGGCTTGCAAGGTGAGAACAGAAAATGGAAGCATTGATGCTCGAATAGATGCAGACGTGCTTGTCGGTCTTGTTGACTGTGGTTATACCGGTGAAGTCTGCTCTCTTTTACGTGTCGGTTGCGGTTCAACGCCTGAGCTGTGTAGTAGAGGTAATCATGGCGTTTTTATTCCTGCTGGCACGAAAATAGCTCAAATGCGCATTGTTCAAGTTCCAGACGTGACGTTAGAAATAGGTACAATAGACAAAGACACCGAACGAGGCGAACACGGATTTAATTCTACTGGCACATATTAATATATGTATTAGGAATACTAATATTAAAATATACTAAAAATATTAGTATTCTTAATATTTTCTTTGTTACTTAAATATTTATTATTAATTTTGCGGTATAAAAATTAATAGCTAATTAATAATAGGAGATACAACAATGAACACAATTAGAACTTTTATTCCGTCTGACAGCGTTGCAAGCTTTAAAAAGTTTGCAAACAAAACCCAAAAGAATGTAGAAGGCTTTTCTTACACCATTAGCGAGCCTTACATGAAGGTGTTTTTGCATCCTGTTATAAAGGAGAATGGAATACGAGGCAATGCGATGAAGGTCTTTCACGAAGTATGCGACCTTGAAGTTAATATGCCCGAAGAAAACGGTTGGAAACTTGTATGCACATTTAAGGATGGCTCGTTTACACCCGTTGACACATCCAAGGAGCTTGTATTTAAAAATCCTGCTCACGGACAAGATTACAACAAGTGTGATGTATGTGGACATTGGTGCAAAAATTCTTACGTGATAGAGAACATTGAAACAGGCGAGGAATTGCAAGTTGGTTGCGAATGCGTAAAGAAGTTTGGTATCAAGAGTTTTGATTACCTATCAAAGTTTACGGACGAGTTGCACAAACTCTATGACTACAGCCTGTCTTGCTCAACAGACGATGACGAGTTAAAAATGTGGGGTGGCAACCCGAACGCTATTTACAAAAATGCTTTCAAGAAAGCTGATTTGATAATGTCGGCAAAAGCAGAATATGACAAATGTCCTATATATAAGAAGGCTTATCGCGAAAGAGACACATACTATCGCTCTCCTACATTGAATAATATCGAAACAATACTTTGTGGCGAACAATTCAACGTCAACAATGAGTACGTTAACAAAGTATGTGAATACGCTTTAAGCAAGCCTATCGACGGAGATTTTGTTGAAAAAACACATAGACTTGCAAACGATTTTTATGCCTATATAGATGAAGCGGTATATGCTTTCTTTATGGTCAAGAACTACGAGGATAGCTTGAAGGCAGAAACAAAGCTTGAAACTGGCACTCCTGTAAAGGTTGAAGGCAAAATTATTCAAACACGCACAGAAGAATCGTATTTTGGACCTATGACGATTAATATCATACTTACCGACAATGGCGTAGAATGTGAGCGTATAGGCAAAATTCCAACTGTAGAAAGAGATAACATTAAGCGCACATCTTTCTATTCTACTGTTAAAGGCATTTATCATGGCAAAATTAGCCTTGACAGAGCTACAAAGAATCCGAAGAAGGGTATCAATTACATAGTTCTTTAATTGTTTACACGGGGTAGGCAATGCTTGCCCCCACCAACAACATAAAATATAACTTTGCAAAAAAACAAAAGATTATGGCAAAAGGTGGAGGTTCGACAAGAACAGTAAGCGCAAATAATGCAAGTGCAAGCAGAACAAGCAGCAGCGCAAGTGCAAACACAACAAGTGTGAGTCAGCGATTTAGTAACGATGCAAGCAATCTCGTAAAACAATTAACATCAAACAAAATTGATTATAACACTTACGAAGATAAACGTTTGCAACAGCTAATTAGAAAAGGCAAATCTTATGAAGAAGGTTCGCTTGAAAAGGCTATAGAAAGCTATGTTCAATACGGATTAAAGAAAAACAATGGCAAGTATATGTCAATAGAACACGCAAATATGAGTGGTGCAAAGTCGGAGGTGATAAGATATGCGCAATTAAAAAGTATACATGACAAGATTCCTCAATTAAAAGAAATTCTTAACAACAGAAAAAGAAAATAGGTTTGCAAGACTAATAGTTTTTTAGTCCTACAAAACAAAAACTAATAATACGCTAATAATCAATTAAATAACAAAAAATAAACGTAAAAAGGTTTGGCACATTACAGAAGAATTTATAATTTTGTGGCGTTCAAAATTTTGTTGGCTGGTTGAGATTAGCGGCTCTTCCGGTATTGGGAGGGCATTTTTTATGCTCGACTTTCTTGGAAATACGACATAGGCGTATTGCCCCTCGCATATATTGTAATGGTGTATGCGTCCCATTCAGCTAACAGGGATTGAACAGAGGGTAGCAGTACGCCCTTTATGTGTCTGCTTAGTTTTACGTTCAAAAATGTTAGCAAAATGAACGAAGTAAAAATTATCAACAAGTCAACTTTCCTTGATAAGGAAATTGACGTGTGGGGTTCGGTCGAACGTCCTTTGTTTCGGGCAAATGATTTAATGAATTGGCTCGGTATTAAAAATGTTACAACTCTTATAGAGAGAGTAGACAAAGAAGAAGTGCTTAAGTTAAACCTAAGCAGTCGTAGTGGTGACACATGGTTTTTAACCGAAGATGGGTTGTATGAAGTACTTATGTCTTCTCGCAAACCAATCGCCAAGCAGTTCAAGAAAGGTGTAAAGAAAATCCTTCACGAAATCCGCGCCAAAGGCGGCTACATTGCAACAACACAGAATGACACTCCTGCAACAATTTTAGCACGTGCAATGAAAGTTGCTGACGAGGTTATTGCCGAGCACGAAAAGCGCATTAAAGAGCTTGAAGAACAAGGTCGGCGGCAAGAAATAGTTATCGAACAAAAAGACGCACAGATAGATGCGCAAGACAAGCAAATCAAAATCGCCGCACCTAAAGCAGAATACTACGACAACACACTTGCTTCAAAAACTTGCATTACAACAACGCAAGTTGCCGACGACTTGCACATTACGGCACGCACACTCAACGCAAAACTAAAGGATTTAGGCATAATTTACTCACAATCAGGACAATGGCACTTAAAGATGCCTTATAAAGGTTGGAACTTGGCAGGTACACGCACCTACAACTATCAGTCAAGCAATGGTGAGACATTAACAAGTACGACCCTTGTATGGAATCAGCGTGGCAAGCGATTTATCATTGCGCTTTACAACAATGACTTTAATGTAAAGCGAGCTATTGCCGAATTAGCAGGAGACAACAAAAACAAGTAACACGAACCATTTAAATCAGAGTAAATTATGAACGACAATAAATCAACAAATAACAGCGAGGTAGTATTCACAGTGAGCAACACAACCTCGGACATGCTTTGTCTTCTCCGGGATTGCATGAAATTGCAAGAGCGGGCCATAAGCCTGTTTGAAGACAAAGAAGAAGGAGAAAACGTGATTAATGCAACAATTGCGACTGTTCGTGCGCTCCGTGACGCTATAGCTGTCAACATAGAGCAAAACATTGAAAACTTGGATAACGCTACGATATAAACAGGCTTGTAGAAGCTTGTAAATAACAAATTATCACGGGTTACAACGCTAACAAACGCGCTGTGACCCGTTTTATTTTGCGTCTGTTGCAATATCTTTACGCCGATATAAACTTATATATCAGCATGTGAAAACGCCAAGCAAGCCAAAGAAAAAACACGCTAAATCAAAATTGTTTACACAGCCTTTTTAATTTTCTTTACGCGCATTTGTTTATAATGTAATTTTGTTGTCAGATAAAAATATCCATTAACGTTTAAACAGAATTACACTATGGCAATAAAAGAAAAAGTGCTTGCTTCTTGCAAAACGTCATTCGCGAAGTACGGTTTGAAGAAGGATGAACTTTCAAAGCTGGTAGACCAGATTATCGCAGGTCGTGGCCTAACAGATGAGTCAACAGACGAGGACGTTACCAAAGCTATTACGGCAGTCGAACCTTATGTCGGCATGATGCAATCGTCATTTAACCGAGCAGTCAGTGAGATAGAAGCGAAGTACAAAGGATGGGTAAAACCGACAGACTCTCCAGTACCACCCACGCCTCCGACACCTCCGACTTCTCCAACGGACACACCGCTTACAATGGATGCTGTGGCGAAAATGATTGCCGCGTCAAAAGAAGAGCAGCAGAAAGCTATTTCAGAAGCCGTTGCTGCCGCTCTCGCACCTTACAAAGAACGAGAGGAAAAGACAAGATTGTCAACCTTGCTGCAAGGCAACGAAAAGCTGAAGGATGTTCCAGAAGTATTCCGTTCCCGTTACACGCTCGACAAAGAAGAAAACCTTGACAATGTCGTTGAGCAGATTACAAACGATTACACCGCGTTGAAGCAGTCTTTGGTTGCAAGCGGCACATTCGTAACAGCTCCGACAACAAGTACACCTCAGACCGAGCAGCAGGATTTTATCAAGCGCATGGAGGGTTTTGCCGAGCGCAATGCTCCTAAGCCCGATGGTGCTGCAAAGTAAATCAAAGTAAAATTTAAAAATTAGTAAAGTATGGCTTATAAAGGAATGTACCTCAAAAAGAGTGTGCCTACCGACATCAAGGAAGGTTCTTGGTGGGAAGAGCAGTGCGTCGTAAGACAGGGCGGCTATGACCTTGACCAAAGCAATCTTCCAGCCGAACTCAAATGGCTACCCAAGGGCACTGTTGTCAAGCTTGGCACGGGTGGTAAGGCTGTGGCTGTAAAGAGTGCAAAAGTTACGGAAAAAGCGGATGCTGCCACAAAGACAGTGAAACTCGCACCCGGTTCTCTCTTTAAAGAGGGTGACACCATTGGCGGTAAGAAAATCTCTTCTATCGCAAGAAGCGCGACACTCGACACCGTGACGCTTTCAGCAGGACTCGAAGCTGCAATCAATGCAGACGATATTGTTACTGACTACAACAAGGATTCGGACGTGCTCCTTGGCTTTACCTACGCAACAAAGGAGCTTGACAAGGACGCTTCGCAACAGGTTGAGCCTACACTCCGAGTTATGGAGGTCGAGGAAGCATCACTACCCTATCCTGTCAACGCAGACATCAAGGCAGGTTTGAACGCCAATGGTATCGCATTGTTTAAGATTCAGTAACAAGCAGGTATTATTAATAGGATAACAATAACAAAAAATATAGAAAAGGTATGAATAGTATTCTCAAACAGCTATTAGACCCGAAGTCTTTTCAGACCTATATTGACGAGAACATGAAGACCTCGACATACAAGGCTTTGTGGAAAAACGAGATTAAGCAGGTGGACTATTGCGCAGCTAAGGTTTATCAGGCTAATCTTGCGGAGTACACTGCTGCTATGGTCGGTTCTGTTATCGCCAAAAATGCTGCGAAACCGGTACACCACATGCCAGACTTCGGTCAGTTGACAGGTTCTGTCGGTCGCTATGGTGACGAGTGGGAGCTTGACAACGAATATCTCGACCAGATGCAACAGCTCGAAGGTCGTTACCGTGATATGGCTGGACGTAACTACACACAGGCACAGCTCAATGCTCAGTACGATAAGCTTATCAAATATTCTTTCCGTCCGTACGAACGTGCCGTCATTGCACCACACAAGCGTCTTGACATGCTTTATTATGAGGGACTTTACACGGGCAAGCAGACAGTCTCTCGCGCTAACAACGCAAAAGCGAATGTGTCTTACACCTTTGACCTCGGCATTAAGCAGCTAACCGTTTCTACGAATTGGGGAGACGAAAATGCAACTCCAATTGCTGACATCAAGATGCTCAAGGACGAGGCGAAGAAGAAGGGTCGCAAGATTCAGAAGCTCCGTATGTCCGAAAACACATTCTTTAAAATGTGCAAGGCAAAGGAAATCAAGGACACGTTCAAGCTTAACCTCGGTACTGTACAGTTAAATCCTGCTGTGCCGATGCTTACGGTAGACCAGATAAACACTTATCTGCGTTCCGTACTGCTGCCTGTAATACAGATTGATGAAGACCAGTTTGTAACCCTCGCCGACGGCTCTAATGTCAACCTTATCGTTGATGACCGAGTAATAGCACAGTGTGCTGATAATGTTGCCGTTATGAAGATTTCAGACCCATTGGAGCTAAAGGATCCTATTCCTAACGTCTCATATTCTTCTCATGATGACAATCTCGTAGGCTACTGGCGTGACAATACAGGCTATCATGTTAACTACGATATGTGGGCACAGCCTGTTTTTAACGGCTTGAACGACCTCTATATTCTCAAGACAACCAAGTAAAGGTGGGCTTGGAAAACTCTAAATGTAGTAAGTTGTAACATTAAGACAAGGACAGCATGACAATCTCAGAAGCCATCGCAAGCGAAATTCAGCCCTTCTCTACTTCTGATGAAGCAATAGAGAAGATGTTTATCGACGCAGCCGATAAATACACTATCACAGCAAGTGTTGATGATGCATATTCTGTGTCTGTAAAAAAGCCCGTAGCCTATGCTGCAATGCGTATTCTTTACAAGATGCGTGTGCTTTCAAGCGAGAATGTGGGTGGCATATCACAAGGCTACAAAGCTAAGAATAGCTTGATTGACGATATGATTAAGTCTATCGCCAAGGATGCCGGATTGGATGCTGACCTTGTGCTTAATAGTGATTCGGATGATTATTGGTTGAGAAGTTCAAAAGTATGGTAAGGAGGAGAAAGCATGAATTTTGAGGACAAGATGCAAATTCAGCTTAAAATCTATAATGTCGGGTATGTACAAATTGGTGGACAATTCTACGACATGGACGAGGATGGAAATCCAAATTTTGACATGCCCAACGAGAATGCCGGCAGTGGCTACGACGAGGATGGAAATCCTATTGAGGCAAGTGCAACGCGTTTTTATGATTTTGGCAAGTGTATTATACTCCCAAACACAAGTGCAAGGTTGATAACATTGGCAGATGGTTCGCAATATGCTTATTCGTATGAGGTGATAGCTCCGCTGTCAAAGGCAAAATACAAAATGCTGCCTCGCGAAGGCGATAAGGTATTCATAACCAAGAAAGATGGGACTATCAGCAAAGAATTGGAAGTAAAAGGATTTGTGACATTCAAACGTCGCTATCTCAAATTATGGTTGTAAACTTATATGCAAAACGTATGATGTTAGGGGATGACGCTGTATGTGCAATGTACAGGCTTTTGAAAAAGGAGAGCAAAAGTATCGGCATAAATGAGCTTGGGGTTTTTAAATACGAAATTCCAAAAAAATCAAGCTTAAATGAATATGTCGTTATTAACCATCTACCTTTTGTTCAGCAAGATACAATAAACGAGGGCGTTGTAAATGTAAATATACACGTTAAGAGAACAGCCAGCGACGAACCAAACACACGAAGGTTAAAAACCATAGCAAAGAACATCCTCGTTTTTTTTGAGAAGGACACATACCTCGATGGTGCGTATTTTGAATTTTATTCTGATTCGCGACCTACACCCGATAACGATAACACTTATTACATTAATTTAAAATTCAACGTAACTTATAACAATTTAAAAGACTAAGATATGGCAAAAAATGGAAAAAACGGTGTGTATGGCATAGGCGAATTTGCCATTGCCGATCCTGCGGCAAATGGTGCTTATCCTACCAGTTTCCCGTTTAAGTTCAAAGCTATCGTTTCCGGTTCGTTGACGTTTAATGACAGCGCACCATCCACCAATGACGTGGAGATTGAGGATTCGGAAGACCCATATGCAGAGCTTCCTTCGTCAGCGGCAACAAAAGGCTTTACTGTACAGACTTACGACTTGTCACCTGAGACATTCAAAGCGATTCTTGGCTATACTTCCACCGACAATAAATGGAATAACGAGCAACCAACTGAGACAGAATGTTACAAAGCTGTACAAATCAAGACCAAGGCGTTCGACGATATTCCGGCAAAGGTGTTTCAGTGGTCAAAGATGAAGCTTACCGTCACTCGCTCAGGTTCTATCAGCAAAACAGGATTACCCAACCTTAATATTGTGTTCCGTCAGATGGGTGTGTTTGACGCAGAAGGCAACAAGGTTAGTGGACATCGTTGGGCTCGGCTCGAAGACGTTAAAACCGAAATAGACAAAGAAACCGGTGACGTTTAATGATACGGATTTCTTTATTTAAGCGGTGAGGTAAGGGCATAACCCAAGCCGCACCGCTTTTTAATTTTTATAACTATGAAAACAGCAGACAAAAAACGTACGGCAGAAACCTTAAAGGAAAAGCCTGTAAAAATAAAAGTTGGTTGGCTTAGTTTTAAAATAAAGCCTCTTACACTTATGCAGATATACGAAATGTCGGTTTTTGCTAACGATATAAAGAAGCCATCGTGGAAAGATGGCGACAAGATAAATATCATTGGTGAAACTATAGCACATGGCAACGATGCACGCCTTATGTGCGAGGTGTTTATAGTGTGTGCTTTTCGCAAGGCTTGGAAACGATACATGTTTGGACGATATATACGTAAGCATCTTAACATCTACGCATTCAACGAGCTTGTGAAATTTATCAGTCTGTCTTTTAACGCAAATTTTTTCTTAACCTCTATAACTTTCCTCACCCAAGCAGTAGTGATGACGGAGCCACAAACGATTCCCCATGGGCAGCAGTCGGAGCAGTGATGAAATATTTCCGTATGAGTTACGAGGAGGTCGTATTTAATCGCTCATACTTAAACATTATGCTTCTTAATCGTTCCATTCCTACATGGGATAACGACAAAGGCAGCAATAGTGTTAACACTAACACAGTCAACACAACTAACCGTCAATCAATTAACAAGTCAGTACACGCCTCAGACTTTTTTATGGATATGATGGGATAATATATATACAATATGGCAGCAGACGAAATACTTGGCATAAGTGGACAGTTGGATATTAATGACATTCAGCAGTCTTTTGATAAGTTGATAAATGACCTGAATTTACTTGGAGTAAAGACGGATGAAATTAGCTCTAAGATGACTAAGGCATTGAATGAAATTGCTCAAAGTTCGGCTTCTGATAGCGAGAAGACAAAGCAATCCGTGCAGACCTTAAAGCAGGGTATCGAAGAAATTAACAAATCGCTCGCCGACACGCCCGAAGCATTAAAGAAACTTGCATCGGAGGCTCAGACTGCGGAAGCAACCATCGATAAGCTTAAAAAAAGATTATCAGAAACAACTGAAGGTTCTCAGAAATGGAATGAGATTAATGAGCAGTTAAAATCTCAGCAGAGCTTAGTAGAGAAACTTAACGACGAATATTTATCAATGTTGGGTACATTCGGCAGTACTCAGCAGTATGTTGGTACTCTTAATGCTGCTATTGATACCTTGAATGCCGGTCGTTCTATTTCAACGGCGGCAACTGGCGCAAATGCGACTGCTCATGTTGGAGCGGCAGCAGCCGTAGGCACTGAAAGTGTGGCTCACAGCGCGAATGCTGAGAAGATAGGGGAAGAAACACAGGCTGTAAAAGACAGCACGCAAGCATATCAAAATGCAGCGGAAGCAAGTCAACAGCGAGCAGAAACAGCAAACGCCGAGGCAGCGGCACTTAACAAACTGACGGAGCGTGTATTAGAAGGCAAGGTTAGCGAAAACGAGTATATAAAAGCAAAGGAAAACGCAGAGGAGCGTTACCGTCAGCTAATGGACGAGCAAACGGAATTGCTTGAAAAGGAGAAAAAAGCAAGAGAAGAAGCATCTACTTTCAAGGTCGTTGACGGCAATATTGTCGATAACAACAACGCTCTAAACGCTCAGGCAGCAGATGCACTTTTAGAACGTGCTAACAAGCTGAAAAACGAAGCAAATGAAATTGCAAGCAGTTTGCAGCGACTTTCAGAAGCTTACACTTCTACAGCGCAAAAAGCAGAAGCTGAACAAAAGCGAGAAACTGAAAGCACAAACAAAACGCTTGATGCGATACGAGCCAAAGAAGACGAGCTAAAGAAACTCAACGAGCAGTTGGAGCAAATGGAGGCACACCATGCTAACGGTTGGGGAGGCGATTTTATTACATCTATGCGTAAGGGCGAAAATCCATTTGCAACCATTAAAGAGTATTTCGCAGAGAGTGACGCAATCAAGGAGAAGCAACAGCAAATTGCCGAAGTTACGGCAGAGTTGGGAAAATTACGCACAGCGTCTGAGGAAGTAAAAACATCCACAGCTGACATATGGAGTGGAATGTCAAAAGAAGACATTCACACAATCATACAGGAAGACATAAACCAACTGAAAATACTTAAAAGCGAGTATTCCGAAATTGTGCAGACTTATGGCAAGAACAGTGACAAAGCGGAAGAAAACAAGCGAAAGCAAGAGGAAATAACACGAGAAATAATACAAGGCAAGGATAAATTGCGCGAAATGGGTACGTCCTATGAAGATGTAGCCAAAACGGCAAAGAAGACTGCTGAAAACACAAAAAAAATTGGTGAAAATGCCCAAAAGTCAGAAAAGGATATAACTGGGTTATTTGGCAAGGCACAAGGCGTATTTTCCAATCTGAGTAATGGTAATTTTTCAGGTCTTTTAGGTATGGTCGGCAAGGCTGGCATATATGGTGCAGTCGCTGTCGCTATTGGCAAATCTGTGCAATGGCTATCGCAACAAGCAGAATCTTTGCGTGTTGCCATGGCGCCATTGAAGACGTATTTGGATGAAGGCACACTGGAGGAACTACGCCGTCAGTTTGTCGAAATTGAATACTCAAGTAGTCACAGTGCAGAAGAAATGGCAGCTGCTGGAACACGTTGGGTGAAATACTTTGAAGGCTTGCGAGACAATGCACATGCAATCTCTGAGGTCACCAAAAATTCAAACGATTTAGCAACCGTACTCGGCACTACTTCCGATAAAGCAGCCGAATATCAACTGAAAATCGCTGGAGCATATCATCAGTCGGCACTTGAAGCAACACACAACAACGCAATAATAATAAATGCGTCTAAACAATCAACGGCAACGTATGAAGAAATGGCTCAAACACTTGCGTCAACAGCTAATAGAGCACAAAACGCGGGTATATCATTAAAAGAGCTTGCTGCGGCAGCGGCTTATGGTAAAAGAACATTTGGAAGTGCAAGTGAAGCGGCATCCTCTTATGTTATGATGATGACACGACTTTCTGCGCAATCAAAGAATGAATATAATCCAGCGGTCGTAGGTGCAACAAAGGCACTTTCCAATTTAGCAAAATCGCAAGAACTCAATGACACGTTAACATCCCTATTAGGAAAAAGGCAAGCATCACTCGCTAAAGTATTTGTGCAAAACGCCGCCGCTATAACAAAAATGAGAGACGGTCTAGACAATGAGGCGAGTGCAACGGCAACCGTGGCAGCGGCAGAAGGCAAGATGGTGAACGTGGAGAAACGATTGCAAAATGCCAAAAAGGCATTGGCACATGAGGTAAATGCAAACTTGACCCCAGCGTATGCCTCGTTTGTTGAATCCTGTACATACTTTGTGAAAACAATAGGACAGGTTACGAATGCTATAAAAAAGGGAATAAAACCTGTTGTAGATTATATTGCAAGTAGTATAGCCTCACTGGACAAAAAATTAGGAAATAGTCGATTTTTTGCATTGTTAGGAAAAGGTTTGAAGGGTATAAGCTATTTCGCAAACCCGTTGTTAGCGATGACAATAGAAAACATGATGAATGATAAAAGACGAAAATCACGGCAAGAACATCTAAAGCAAATATATAATGAAGAATTAAAAAAAGCGGGCGAGCAATCGCCTGGCAAAGCTTACTTAAAGGCGGCAAAGAGAATCGCCAACAACGGCTTGATATCGAAAGAAGATAAAAAATACTTGCAGTCGTTAATGTCAGACACAAGAACGCTCGCCAATTCAAAACCAACAGACCAAGGACTTGCGATAGGTGAGCAAAATGCCATTAAGGACAAGGGTGGACAAAACAGGCTAAAGCAATTGCAAGAACAGCAGCGCAAATTCCGCGAAGAAGAAGCTAAACGGGAAGCAAAGGACCTTGCTGCAAGCGAAAAAACAAAATGGGACTTGTATGTGGCCGAAAAAGAAGCGGGCATTTTGCGACTTGAAAGCGCAAGTGAGAAAGAAATGGCTCAGCACAAACTCGATTACGAGAAACAGAAACATGCAATAGAGGAAGAGCAAAAGAGCCTTTTAAAAGCGAATATTGCAGCTGCTGAGCAAGCATATAACAAAAACCCCAAAAACAAGAATAGTGAGGGTTTCTATGCTAGTGGATTGGACAAAAAGGTAACACTCACAAGCGACCAGAAGGCACTTATTAACGCAAAATACGAAGCTTTGGAAGCACAGGAGAACGCTTACGATTTGGCACAATTAAAGAAGAAGACACAAAGCCTTTATGACTACTTGAAGGAATACGGCACTTTCAAGGAGCAACAGCTTGCAATCGCTAAAGAATATGATGAAAAGATAAGGGAGGCAGAAGCACAGGGTGACACCTACAAGGTAAAAACCTTGCAGGCGGAAAAAGCGAAGCAAGTCGGAACTGTTAGAGCTAACGAGATAGAAAGCAAAATAGACTATGCAAAGGTGTTCGGCGAATTTGGCGTAATACTCGAAGACCAAATGACCGACATTTTGAAAACAATGAAGGATTTTTCAAAAACCGATACCTTCAAAGCAAAGCCACTCACAGAGCAAAAGGACTTTCTTTCCCGTATGAATGAGTTGTCTAATCAGTACGGCACAAGCAAATGGGAAGATATTAATTTCTCACAACTTGGCAAACTGATTGATGACTACAATCAGAAATTGGAGAAAAGAAATAAAGCAGAAGAAAAACTCAATGAGTCAAGTAAGAAGTTAGCAGAAGCACAAGAAGCCTATGAAAAGGCAATGAAGAGCGGCAATGAAATACAAATACTTGATGCAACTGGAAATCTCGATATTGCACAGAAAAAGAACGACAGCAACAGGCAAGCATTAGCAAATGCTGATGCCGACCTCGTCGGAGCACAAAGCAACGTTACCGACTCAGCACAGAAACTTAGCAGTACTTTGACCTCACTTGATGCACTTCTTCAGAATATGAAAAGCGGCTCAATTTCGAGTGTTTGGGACTCATTTGTGGATTTTGACAAAAAGGTTAATGGTGGTAAGGCGACACAGGCAGTTACGGACATTATAGGAAAACTGCTCGGCAAAGCATTTGAAGGTAAAACGGACTTGGTGTCCCAGATTATCGGAGCGGTTTTAAATTTGTTAGATGTAATTGCAGAACAAGGAATAGGCGGAATAGTTGGAGGATTAATTGACTCAGTGCTAAGTGCTGTCAATGGTTTGCTTGACAATATTTTGAGTGGAGACTTCCTTAAACAGATTGGAGGCTCACTTGTAAACGGAATCGGTGGTATTCTTGACACTATTACCGGTAACATTGGAAATATTCTATCCTTTGGAGCATTGTCTTCTAAGGGTATATCCTCATGGTTTACAAATTCAAATGCCGAAAAGGTAGAAAAAGCAATTAATAAACTATCAGACAGAAACGAGAGCCTGCAACAATCAATAGAGGACTTGAACGACACGATGAAGAATTCAAGTGGGGAAAAGTCTGTGGAAGCGTACAAAGAGGCTTACAAACTCCAAGAAGAGCAAAACGAGAATTACAAGAAGATAGCGCAAGCGCAAGCTGGCTATCACGGTGCTCATCACTCTTGGAATTATTATTGGAATGGCTTCAATGATGAGGAGATCGAACGAATAAAAAAAATAACTGGCAATGAGAATTTTAGCGGTAATCTTTGGGACTTGACACCCGAGGAAATGAAGAAACTCCGTGGTGGTGCGATTGACATTTGGGAAAAAATCAAAGACACAGGCAAGGGCGGTTATGGAGACAGACTTGCCGATAAATTGGATGATTATATCGACCAAGCCGACAAATTGCAAGACTTAACAGACCAGATAAACGAGAGTTTGACACAAATATCTTTCTCTTCCATGAGGGATGACTTTATCTCTAAGCTTATGGATATGCAAAGCACGGCAGAAGATTTTTCCGAAAACTTTGCTGAAATGATGCAAAAAGCGGTCCTAAGATATGGTTTGGAAAACTTGATTAATACAGACCTTAAAGGATTGTATGAGAAATGGGGAAGTAAGATGCAGGAAGGACAGCTCTCAGAAGACGATATTAATAAATTTAAGGAGGAATATGACAAGATAGTACAGAAAGGCATTGAAGAAAGAGATTATTGGGCACAGATTACGGGCTACGCCTCACAATCGCAGCAGACGGCAACTGAAAAGGGAATTGAAGCAATTACAGCAGACCAAGCAAGCAGTCTTGTTGGTATCGGTTATGCTATACAAAGTGCGGTTGAGTTGGGTAATGCAACGCGTACACAAATAAGCGTTGACATAAGCGTCATGCGCAACTATGCAGAAACCGTAGCAGCTAACATGTCAGAAATGCGAGATATACAATACGAAGGATTGGGGCAGCTACAGCAGATAGTAAAAAATACAGCTCCTATAATCCTTATTCGTGAGGACATTGCAAGTATGTATAAAATTATGAAAGACAGGTATTAACATGAAAAATCAAGCTTTTATAAAATTAGTCAACGAGCAAGATAATGCTTATGTTGACATTGATACATTTGGGGTAACGCTTACAAGGGGATGGCGAGAAGCTTTGTTAACCCCTGCTCCCGTGAAAAGTTATGTAACAAATGACAGTCGCTTAGAGCATGGAACGGCTATTATAGCAACTGCAAAATATGCAAAGAAAGACAAACGCGATGTGAGTATTTCTTTTCTTCTTGAGGGCACAACAGAAAGTGACTATCTCGAAAAATATGAAAAGTTCTTATCCAAGATAGCCTATAATGGGGAGATTTGTCTAAAAGTACCATGCCTAAAACGTGTCTTCAAAGTTGTTTACACACAATGTTCCAAATATGGAGACTATGGATTAAAAAAAGGTAACTTTACACTCAGATTAACAGAAAACAACCCAAACGATAGAGAAACGTTATGATTAATATATACAACATAGACGGCAGTGTGCTGATGCAAGTGCCTGTAACAAAAGAAGCAAAACGAGAAGAGGAATTGTCAAAATCTGATTACATTTCTCTTTCGTTTAATGCTGCCGTCAAAGTTGTATTGCCTGTTGGCGCATACATTGAATATACATATTATATTGACGATGTACGCACAGTTACTCGTCAATTTCTTTTGCTTGAGCCATACGAGCCAACACAATCAAGTGAAATGTCGTGGAAGTACACGCCTGAATTTCAACACCCGAAAATGGCGTTAAGCAAAAAAATATTCTACATAACGACTAAAAACTCTCAAAATGAGGTTATAAAGCAGACAAACTGGAGCTTCGTTGGTGTGCTGTCAACGTTGATGGGGAAAATATGTGATTTTCTTAATAACGACCTTAAATTTGGTAATTGCGGATGGAAAGCTCAGACAACAAATACATTGCCAAATGCAATAAATGTATCTTTTACAGACAATGACGTTTTGTCTGCATTAACATCTATTGCCAATGCCGTGGGTGAAAACTGTGAATATCATATTGATTACGACAACGAAATTATATATTTTGGCAAAGTTGTGATTGGTGATACGCCATTAAATTTAGTGGTTGGGGAAAATGTTGGTGTACCGTCAATATCTGAGAGCAGAGAGAATTATTATAATGCTTTCACCGTTTTTGGTGGTACTCGCAATATAACACAAACAAACAGTAAAGGAGAAAATATCTCGTCCAGTGATATACGTCTGCAATTAGAAGCAGGAAATGGATCTATTGATGTTGACGGCAAAAACTACAACTACAGCATAGATAGTTTCTCAACGATGGACCTCAGACAAAACAAACAAACAGAACCTTTATTCACCAAGGTGCTGAATTTTTCTGACGTTTTCCCTTCTTTGGATACATACGTGTATAATGTACGAGGACGAGAGAAATATGTATTAGACAGTACAACAAACCAAAAGATACCGCTTACGTACAATGCAGACGGTTCTGTTGCAACATACAAGACTTTTACCGTATGGTATATGCGACTTGCTTATTGTACAACGGAAAAAGTTAATGACAAGACACCGGTAAATACCACCAACGACAACGGTACAACGCATTATTGGTATGACTTTGAAGTTACCGATGATTTGATTATTGCCGGAAAAAATCCGTCATGCTCGTTTGAGCCAAACTTGAATGCAAATGCGTTGTCTACACCTTTGGCAGGACGTGGCACTAATGGAGAATACGTAGGTTTTGAACTTAATTATCATAAAAACAGTTCATCCAGCCATGAATCCGACGATGTGTCAACAAATAAATTCAACATTCTTGCAGGAGATTACGAAATTATTTATCAACAAGATAACAATGTCATTGTACCAACGAATGCCGACGAGCAACTTATTCCGCACGGAGAATCATTGCCGTCGTTAAAGTGTAACATCACTGTATTGTATAATATAGCTATGTCTGACGTGTATAAAACAGATGCGCAAACAAGGTTATTAAACAAAGCAAAAGCAGAGATAATACGATTAATGTCCGATTTGAATAATTATACATTCAAATCCTACCCACAGGTTTTTGAGCGTAAAAATCCACATCTGCAAATTGGACAAAACGTAATGTATAATGACGGACAAGGGTACAAACTCAACACGCGAATTTTAAAATTATCAACTAATATTGATTTTGATTTTATCCAAGAAATCACAATCGGTAATCAGACGATAAAAGGAACAATAACTCAGCTAAAAGAGGATGTACAATCAATTATTACGAATGGAAATAATGCAAGTAATGGATATACTGTTTCACAGATAAATAATATTATAGCCAAATATGGCTTACGATATTTTCTTTCCAAGAAAAATCCAGATACGGCGCAGAAGGTGATAACCTTTATGGAGGGCTTAAAACTGGGCAAAGATGGGAAGAAAGGACTGACGGGCGAAGGTGCGGCTACGCTGAGTACTGTTGTTGTGGATGAGGTGCGTGACCCTAAGAGCACCGAGCAAGACCGCGTGATTGTCGGTGCGCAGGGTTTTGACCTCTATATGGGCAAGGACGGCAAGAGCCACCTTTATGTTGACTATCTGACGACAAGGACGAAATTCTTCGCTGCGAGCGCTGAGGTAAGAAAGGTGAGCTATTCGGGCGGCACTACGCTCTTCTCAAACGCTGGCAGCACAATAATGAAGGTGGCGCACGTACAGGATGATGCAGGAGTGGGTATCGGCTACAAATGCTATGCTGCTGCTGATGACGGCACGACACGAACGGCTAACTGGTGGCACGTGGGCATGATGGCACTGTGCCAGACCTTTAACGTGAAGGCAGGAGAATCAGAAAATCTTGCTAACAGATATTACTGGCGTCTTGTGGTGGGCACGGGGCAGGAGACGCTGGAGGACGGCAAGCTGTATGACTACGTGATACTGTCAAACAAAAGGACGTTCATGGGCAGCGAGGCTTGCGTGCCGGTGACATCACAAAAGGTGATAGGCGCTGACGGCAAGGCGTTAGTGTTCGGCGATGTGATGATACAGGTGACCACAACGGGCGAGAAGCAGAGCTTGGCGGCGGTGTTCGAGGAGCAGGAGGGCAAGACTACTGACGACGGCAACAACGTCATAGCAAACCGCATGTTCTTCGGCTACGAGCCAGCCGCAGACGGAGGAGAGCCTGACGTGCCGCAGCCCTACGACGTGATAGTACAGGCAGGAGACCAGATTCAGTGGAACCGCTTCGGAAACCTTATAAAGCTAACGACATCTACGGAGGACGGAAGCGACAACGGAAACGCCCCCGCCATTGCGATGTATCATGCGATGGGTGCGCCTTACAAGACGGGGGACACGGTGAATCCGTACCAATGGAAGACGCTGACTTCCTTAGATTCCCCTCTCCTTGTGCTCAAGAATGCCAAGAACTTCAAGTTCTTCACCGATGACAACCCTGACAATATCATCGACCCTGTGACGGTGACTTACGACCTTATGCCGTCTTCGGACTACATCATCCGCAAGCCGAACTCGCAGACGGCGACACCGAACGACATTACCTTCACGCTGACAAAGCGTACGGGCAACGTGTCGGAAACGATGAAGGATGGATATTTGCTGACGGCAGACTACACTACCACGGACGGTGCAAGCAAGAGCGGCGTGGCGATAAACCGACTGTCCGACATCGGCGTAAGCTTCTATCTCCTCGCTTCGGTGACGGTAC
>UMHE01001765.1_pt1 | contig 33372 bp, 25 predicted proteins | sample 1965451 | NCBI WGS metagenome assembly UMHE01 (sample SAMEA4836090, study PRJEB28245) | human gut metagenome | biome: gut microbiome; material: fecal sample | place: Denmark | collected 2008 | reverse complement strand
AGGTTATAAAAAGGAGCTGCGCCTATTTTGACACAGCCCCTTTAGTTATGATTCAAACCCACGCAGCCCTCCCCCCCCCGCAAACGCGTGGTTCAGCAGCTTTCGTTATTATCTTACGCAAAGATCGGCCGTTCTTTGTCTCTTGTATCTATTTTTGCCACAGCCCCACCCTAAATTTGTCGGCATGAAAGACAATACATACTCATCAGACAATATGGCGAACGTCGTCAAAATGCGCGACATCACCTTCGACAAATCACTGTTCGACAACTATCTGACACGCACTCCGCTCGATCGATTGATTTGCAGCTACAACGGTCTGCCCAAGGGTGTCAATTACATGGTCATCGGCGACCCCGGCTCGGGCAAAACCACCATCGCCCTTGACGTATTGGCCAACATTACACGACACTATCCGTCGGCACGCATACTATTTGTCAGTGCCGAGATGAATCATATCGACTTGGCTGCCTGCGTGCAACGATACCCCAAATTCAAGGATATAGACATCTTATTTATCGAAAGTGACTTCTGCGGTACCGAAAGCACGCACAACCTCGCCGCCATCGAATCGACATTAGACTATGGATGGGATAGTCGCCATCGACTCGTTCCACGAGCTGCAAGGCATCGTCCGCGAGGAAGAAAACACCCGCATGAAAGACGCCGAGAATCGGCTGCTGGCTATGATTAAACGCAACAATAAAGGTCGGAACAAGCGTCACATCTTCACCACCTTTCTCACGATACAGCAGGTAACCAAATCGGGCAAATTCGTCGGCTCAAACCGCCTCAAGCACAGCATCACCGCAATGATGGAATTGAGATTCGAAAGTCAAAACAACGTATTCTCGGACCGATACATTGTATTCACCAAACACCGCCGTGGTGATGTGGGCATAAGATTGTACTATGACCTGAGCCATACAGGAGACGTGCGATTCGACAAGGATCGATTTGACAAAGACGCACGCATCCGCAAGATGCAATCCGAAGTCGCATCAAGCCTTCGCAATTACGCCGACCGTTTCGACAGACTATTTTCAAACTAAGACAATTATTCATTAGCACCAACCACCGACACGTTATGACCGACTTTGAAATTCAGGCTCAGCAAGCCCGCGAAAGGACACTTCCGCACAAGACCATTACACTTGACAGATTACGTCAAATCGACGACCGATTATTCGACCTCGACGGTATGGACGTCACCCTAACCCCCGGTGCTATGGACCGCCTAAATACCGAGATAGGCATATCGCGGTCCCAATTGAATGTCGTAAAACAAGCATCCGGAGACGGCGCCGATGCCAATTTTCGCAACTACATGGCCATGGCCCAAAGCATTACCCGGCAAAAAGAAATCGTAGTAGTGGCCGACCCAAAGACAAGGACGATTGTCAACCTTTTCGCCCCGCAGAAACAATTCATTACGCTCGACCAATTCTTTGACTTCGTCTCCATTTTTATGGAAAACGCCGGATACACATTCGAGCGCATGGTATCCTCCGATAGCGGCACCCTCGACAACATCGTGTATATGCAAAACGAACATCCTACAATCGATTCGTTCGCTCCCGACGAAGACACCGTCACCAACGGCGCATTCATTCGCTCGCCATCGAATTGGGCAATTACTTCACACGACTGGTATGCACCAACGGCATGACCCAAACCGTTGAACGTCAACGAGGAGTAATGCACACTTTCAATCCGCAGGAAGCGCGACGCCTCATCGAAATGGCCGACAACGACCAATTGGCAGCTATACAACATCCTGACAGACTTTGCCTCGCACACCTCGACACTACACGCCGGCGATGCCCTGCGCCACACCGTCAACACCATTGCCGCCACATTCCTGAATTCCGCCCACGACATCAAGCAATACATCGAATACGCTTGACAGTCCACACACGCACATCTATAAACTATTTATCGTTTAATATCTTTAGATTGTTCAAAGACAACATCCATAAACTCTAGTCTATCGTATAGCCCATATTACGGCTCATCTGTATCTGAGTTGATTCTATCTATGAAACTCACAACAATACCATATTCACGTTCGCCTGTGTCTAATATATTGATTTTACCATTATTAAAAGCCCATACAATGACTGTGTTCTCTAGAGTAGGCTTTCCATAATGCTTACTTAATTTATCCGCAATGAATTTCATATTCGCTCGTCCATGCAAATTAGGGAAAGCCCACATTATCCGCATTATTTGTCCTAAACGAGAAGGAAAAACGACGCCAATCCCTCCATCTATATCAAGTAATTTAGAATCAACAAGATTAAATGGTTCATCAATTCCATAATCGTTATGAACCATAAGTTGTAAATCGCTTATTGGCGAAATTAATTTTGACTTAGTTAGACAGTCAAGGAATTCTTTAAGCGTTCCATTGATAGGAACTCCAAAATAATCTAAATGCTTCATATTGTTATTTGTATTAGTTCTTGAATCCGGGAACAAATAAGTTAGTTCGCCATTTTTCTCGACATATTGCCTATTGAGATTTACCAACTCGTTATATCCGCCCATGTATTCTCTGCCACAAGATTTACATTTAACATATGATAAATCCTCATTATGTTCAAATTCGGAGCCAAAACACGTCATACACTTACAAGAAACATACGCACCATTCTCGGAATCTAATGAGTTCGCCGTTTTAACCTTATAAGCGTTATTGCCCGTTGCATTAACAAGAGACGTTCCTATATAGCCCAAAATGTGTGTTAATTCTTTTTCAAAATCAACCGTTCCATCATAAGCTAAGCATTTGGAATGAGCTATTTCATGTGATAAGACAGCGAGGAAACTTTCCATTTTCCTGAGACACATACGACTAATAAATATTTCTTTTGTCTGCAAGTCATAACAACCTTGAGTAAGTTGAGAAGAGCTACGATACGAGATGGTTTCGACCAAAATTGGGCCTTTAACACCGTCAGGTAGGCCGCCTATAGATTTAAGAATAACATCTTTAGCAGACCAAATATAGCGTTCTTTTTCTGAAAGAAATTCATATGGAACTTCATTTTCAACCATAATAATACTATTATCTTCAGTAATAACCTTGCGCGATGCCATATTTATTAAATTTTAGCTATTAATATTCTAAGACTATACTTTATTTACTTTATTTTTGCCCAGATAGAGGACAAATAGACGGTTCACACCATATTATTAAAAACTATTCTCTGGAAGGCCAACAATAAGATTTTTGATAGACGAAAAATGCGAACAATACACAGTTTCCTCATTAAACAAAAGAAATTCCACTACCTATGCATAAGAGGACCTATGGCAATACAATCTTTAATAATTCCCCTTCTCTAAAAATTATGACATCAGGACAACCCACAATTTTAGCGAAAGAACGTCGTATTCTTATATATTCGGCTTCCTCTTGTTTATTATGGTAAAGGTAAGTGTCTAATTGAATAAACCTTTCGATGTCTTTTACTGGAAATTTATCTGGGTTTTCTGCCGAAACCTCTAATATAGTTCCTGACGGATATTTGGAAAAACGCATATAAAAAAACTGGCTTATATACCGAAATCGATTATATTGATTTTATATTATATATAACACCACAAAGTTATCATTTTATCTTGGAAGAAACAACTTTTATTTATCCATAAAGCATACACTTTTATTCTCAAACAGGGAAATATTTATCGTATTGCAGGACATCTTCTCATATAAAAACCCACCTTTTTTAAGGTAGAATATTCCAAAATGGTACGGTTACGGCTGATATTAAAGCGCCAAACCGAATTAAAGTTGTTCCGGCACAGAAAGCGAAAAAGGAATAACCGGCTTGCCGAACAACCCGGAAAAGGCGATGTCTTCATTTCAAGGCGGCGTACAATTCGCACTCACCCATCTACAAAGACCTACCACCCAAAAAGGTGGTAAGCTACCACCTTAAAACAACAAATATTAAGTTTAATGAAATGACATTAGACAAAAAATAGGCCTATATGCCAAAATCCGGTTTGTCAAATGCAGGACAAAGTGTCCCTCCCTAAAGAATTTTTACCTATAAAAATCACTGCACATCTAAATATTTGCAGTATCTTTGTAGGGTAAAATATATTCGGGATATGAATATTATAGACAAACTCAAAGAAAAAGGCTACGTTTCAACAAAAGAATTGAGCTACTGGCAAGAGCAACAGTTGCAGGAAGCTGTTCGTAAAGGTGAAGCGATAAGACTCAAAAACGGCATATACGCAGACATTGATGCCTTGGCAAACACCATGGTGGACATACGGGTGATAGTTCCCAGAGGCATACTATGCCTCTGGTCGGCATGGTCTGTTTATCGCTTGACAACACAGATACCCAATGCCTACTATGTAGCCATTGGGCGAGCGCGGAAGATAGTTCTACCTGATTATCCGGAATTTCAATTGGTTTATCAATCCGACAACCTGCTCTCTATCGGAGCAACTCGAAAAACTGTACAAGGATATGATATTCCTATCTTTGATATAGAACGTTCTGTATGCGATGCAATCAAATACAGGAACAAAGTCGGCATTGATGTAATGGCTGAAATCCTTCAGAATTACCTAAGACGTCCGGACAGAAATATCTCACGGCTGATGGATTATGCCTCAAAATTAAGAATACGTAAAACGCTGAATCAATATCTTGAAGTATGTCAATAAAAGAAAAGCACAATTTCGGTCGTTCGGTAAAAGCAAAATTATTGAATATTTCACGGAATGAGAAACTTGGATATCAAATGTTGGCGACCAGATACCTCCAAGAGCGCTTGCTATACCGTTTGTCGATAAGCCCTTACCACAACCATTTCCTACTAAAAGGCGGAGCATTGCTATATGCGCACAAACGCTTTATGGCAAGGCCCACATTGGATATAGATTTTATGGGGCAGCATATTGAAAACGACAAAGAGAATGTAAAAAAAGTGTTTGCCGAAATTTGTGCGACTCCATACCGACAAGACGGGGTGACATTTCATACAGAAACCCTGAGAACCTATGATATTGCCGCTGAAAAGAAATATCCGGGTGTAAGGCTCTCGCTGAGTGCCTCTATTGATACAATTCGCCAAGACATATCAATGGATATCGGATTTGGAGACGTAGTAATTCCATGCCCTTCCGAACTGGATTATCCTAATTTAATTGACGGGTTTCCGGCCATTAACATTTTGGCATATTCATTAGAAACCGTCATCGCCGAAAAGTTTCAAACAGTGATTGCAAGAGCGGAAGCCAATAGCAGGATGAAGGATTTCTACGACCTATACACCATTTTACAAGAAGGAAAATACGACAGTGTGGTATTAAGTGAGGCAATAAACGCTACATTTGAAAATCGCCAAACAGCCTATATGGATAATCACACCGTATTCAGTCTTGATTTTGCCAACAATACGGACTTAAACATACGATGGAATTCGTTTGTAAACAAACTAAGAATCCAACAAAAGCTGACATTTCCTGAAGTTGTATGTTTCCTACAAGCCAAACTCGAACCTTATTGGAAAATGCTAAAATAAATTAGGTGAGCGATGGTTGAGTCATAGGAAAAATATCCATACGTGCAACCGGTATGCTTCGGATGTTTACACACAGAAAGCAGGCGAGGGCACCGCGGCGGATGCCGCGATGCCCTCGCTTATGGTGGGATGACGGGCTTTCAGAGCCGCGTCATTCGGGGGGTCTTACTTGGTGAGGGTGATGCTGTAAGGAACGTTGGTCAGATCGAGGGTGACATTGTATGTTCCGGCAGCAACGCTGATGTTGTCGCCACCAACGGTGAGGGCCTTGAGGTCGCCACCGAGGTTGATGTCCCAGTTGTCGTTGCAACGAATCTTCCAGCCCTGGCCGTCGGCAACGGTGAGCTTGCCTTTCCAAACCATGGTCTCGCCTTCGCGAGTGAGGTTTTGCTGAGCGCCCCATCCGTTGAAGTCGCCGATAAGACCTACGGTCTCGATGGCGATGAGCTTGTAGGTGAGGGCGGAGATGTCTGCCGACAGGAAGTATACGCCCTTGGCTGCGTTGAAGTTGGGTGCGTCACCGGCGGTGCTCAGGGTACCGGCTTCGGCGCCGACGCCGTAATTGGTACCGCTCCAGGATGCTTCGGAGCTGAGCTTGAATTCGCCGTCAAGAGCCAGGAATGCGCTGTAATTGCTTTCGCCGACCTTGGCAAAGGCCCATGCCGAAGCGGCCTGTGACCATCCGTTTTGGTTGCCGGGAGTGTAGAGCAGGTCAAAGACTTTGACAAACTCGTAGCTCTGGTTTTCCATATCGAGGGTCAGGCGGTATATGCCGGGGGTCTTGATGCAACCGGCGCTGCAGTCTTCGGTAGCCGTACGGGGCTTGAGGTTGCCTTCGAGGGCGCCGTCGCCGTTGACAGCCACGCCGAAGGAGGCGTTGTCAGCGTCTACCCAGTTGCCGGTGTCTATGGTGCTTTGGGGCACGACTTTCCACCACCACCCGCTCTCGGCGTCAGCTGCGGAGATGACCACTTGCAGTGTGAAGATGGGGTCGTCGTAAACGTCTGCATCCGAGTGCTCGAAAGGTATTGCCTCGGCTACGCTCCATCCGTTGATGGTACCGAGCAGACCGTAGGAGGGTTCGATAACGATACCCAGGTCGAGGGGTGTAACGACGGTCTTGGTGTCGATGACGAAAGTCTTTTCGTCGCCAAAGCGTACCATCGATTTGCCTTTGACTGCGAATGCGGCTACGCGTACAAAGACTTCTTTGGCCTTGGCCGATTTGCCCATAACGCTTACATAAGTGTCTTCAAAGGCTTGGGGTGCCACTTGGAGTGTGGTACCGTTGAGTGTTACGTCGAAGTCGGCGCTGCGCTCAAAAGCTGCATCGCGACTCATGGTGCCGACAAATTTGAGCTCGTAGCCGGCGGGCAGGTTGTTGACGGCGGCGACAGAGCCCAGCACTATAGGCGTCTCTGACTGCAGGGCGGAAGTTACGTCGATGGCGGAAGCCACGGCGCCTTCAACCTTCAGGTCTTCGGCGTTCATGACGGGCAGCTGCGGATTCACCGTGGGTTCGGCATTGGTGCTCTCGTCGCACGAGGTGGCGACCAGTGCCAGTGCTGCCATAAGTATTACGCTTAATTTTTTCATTGTCCTAATGATGTGTTAAGTGTGTGGTTACTTGTTTCGAAATCATCGCGCACCGCCGGGACGGCTGCGCCCCGGCGGGGTGCGGATGTGCTTCGTGACAGGTGGTTATTCCACAGATTTGATTATGAGTTTACATGTGTTCATATCGACGGTGATGTCCATCTTGCCGCCCGGCCAGCCGGGGAAGCTGAACGAGCCTTTGCCCTTGACGAGGGTGTAGTTGAACTCGCCGCTTGTGAAACCAAATTCTATGGGATTGTCTTCACCCTGGCTGCCCCACGAGTCGGTATCCCAGCCGGTGAGGGCTGTATAGAAGCGGAATGAGGCTTTGCCTGCGGGGATTTCGAATACACCGTGGTAGATGTTCGAGCCGATGGCATCGGCGTCTTCGTAGAGTGCCCATTCTTTGTAGTGTTCGGCCTGCGTGTCATCCGGACCTTTCCAGCCTTCGGGTTCACCTACGAGGTAGATCTTGCCGGGAGATTGGATTGCGCAATAGCCCTTGACCCGCTGCAAGCAGATGGTGTTGGAGATGATTGCGGAAGAGGGATACTGGGGAACGACGCCTACCACGCGGATGTACAGCGGGCGTGCAGGCTCGTCGGTATAGCTGTCTTCGTCGACTATGCCGCGAAGTTTGCATACGCCCATGGCTATTTCTTCAGCCGATACGGAGGCGTTGCAAGCGTTGTAGATCGTGGGAAGAGTGTAATAGTTGGCTGCAATGCCTTCTTCTTCGTTGGCTTCCACGAATGTTTCTTCGAGGCTGACCTGAATCGAGTAGTCGGCCGCGGCGGCAAAGCCCCAATCAGGCTGCGACCAGTCCAGGTCGACAGTTCCTTCGGGCGTCAGCTGGTAGTACTGCGAAGCCAGGGCGGGCGTATTGAGCTTGAAATCCGTGGCCTTCTGGATACACGGCTCGGTATTCTGCTTACAGCTGCCCAGAGTGAGCACGGCCACCAGCGTTGCCATGAGAATTGATATCTTTTTCATTATCGTATTCTGTGTTTTAGCTGTTTAATATTGTTTGTACGGCTATATGCGTCTGATGGCTTACATTACTTGCCGTAACCGGTATTTTGCTCGTATTTCTGGAACGAGATGACCTTGCTCGGGATGGGGAAGAGGTTGAAGTGCGCATCGACTTCGCGGCCTTCGCGTACGCCGCCCTTCCAGTTCCATACATATCCGCCGCCGGCGTATTTGCCGAAGCGGACGAGGTCGGTACGGCGGATGTTTTCGCCGTAGAGTTCGCGCGAACGTTCGGCCAGGATGTTGTCAGCTGTGAGCGAAGCTACGCCCCAAGTGGTTACACCTGCGCGTTCGCGGATGTAGTTGATGTACTTGAGAGCATCAGCTTGGTTGCCTACATTGCCTACTACGTTAGCCTCGACTGCGTTGAGGTAGATTTCGGCCAGACGAATAACGGTCCAGTCGGCATCGGCGAAGGCGCGTTCGCTGCCGTTGGGCGAGTTCTCGGTATCGATGTTGCCGAATTCGTCGTAAGCGTAGTTGGTGTATTTCAGAGGTGCATAGCCCTTGCCGAAACCGGCGTTGCCCATGATGGTGCTATTGCCGATTTCGAAGCCGTCCTTGCTGGTTTTCCAAAGCTCGGCGCGTGCGTCGTTGGTAAAACCGTGGCCGTCAAACTCGAACTTTCTGGAGAGCTGCTCGCGAGCAACCATACAGGTCCATTGAGCATTGAGGTTGCAGTCGTTGATCGAGCTGATGCCGTCGTACGAGCCGCAGCATGCTGCCATAAAGAATGTCGAGCCGCCGTAAGCCTGCAGATTGATACCGTCTTGAGGTATTGTGAAGATTATCTCGTTGACACGCGAACCCTGTGCTGCATATTCCTTGTTATTGGCGCCGAAGAGTGCCTTGTAGGAGTCGGACAGACCGGAGTTGTTGAAGCCGGCACCCTGGTGGTGGGCAATAATCTTCTGGCAGATGTTCCAGCACTTGTCGTATGCGGGCGTTCCGGTGAATACGCCGGCGTTGACGTAGAAGCGAGCCAGCAGGGCGTCAGCAGCTTCCTTGCCTACGTATCCGTAAGCGGGAGCGGTATAGCTGTCACCATATTCGGCGGAAACTTCTTCGAGGGTGCTTACGACCTTGTTGTACAGGTCGGCACGGCTGTATTGCACGGGAGCGGTACCGGCCTCGGTGGTTTCGTCTACATAACCGGCCGAACCAAAGTCGCTGATGGCGTAGAAGTATGCCAGCGAGCGCAGGATCTTGGCCTGGCGGATGGCATCGTCAGCAGCAGCCTGGTCGCCATCGGGCAGATAGCTGCGGTACTGCTGGATGGTGCGGATAAACTCGTTGCAGAGGGCGATTTCGCCGTAGATACGGGAATATGCGGCATACATTATCTCGTTGTCGGGAGCGAAAGCCATGGTCACCAATTCGTAGTAACCGCCGTCATTGAACTGCAGCCACGAGAAGTGGTCGGTGGTGAGTTCTTCGAGGTTGAAGATGGTGCGGGTGAATGTGCCGGCACCGGCATCGCCGAAGCCGAGGATGGACTGGTCGGAACCCTTATTGCCTGCGGTGGCAAGACCCTGATAGCACTCGGCCAGCAGTCGGTCCATAGTGCCGCGCGGGTCGGCGGCAAACATCTTTTCGGGGGTGTCCTGGTTAGGATCTTTCGGCGGCACATCGAGGTCACCGGTGCAGGAGCTGAAACCTGCGGCCAACATCAAGGACAGTCCGAGGAAATATTTCGATATGTATTTCATAAGTCTTATCTATAGATGTGTTGTTGTTAGACTGGTGTGATTAGAAGGTGGCCACGACGCCGAGGGTCATGGTGATGGGCCGCGGGTATGCGTTGTTGTCCACGCCACTGAATACTTCGGGGTCTATGCCGGAGTACTTGGTGATGACGAAGGCATTCTGTACGGCTCCGTAGAGGCGCAGGCGCAGCTGATTCTTCAGCAGGTTGGGGAAGGTGTAGCCCACGGTGATGTTGTCGCAGCGCAGGAAGCCGGCGTTCTCCAGGAAGTAGTCGGAGCGCACCAGGTTGCTGACGCCCGCACCGCTGTTGAAGTAGAACTTGGAGTCAAGAACGTTTTTGAGGATGTTGCCCTGATCTTCGAGGTTGTAGAGGTTGATGGAACGGGCACGCATAGCGTTGTACACGTAGTTGCCGATGTTGGCGCGGAGTACGAAGCCGAAGTCCCAATTCTTGTACGAGAAGTTGTTGTTCCACGACAGGGTGACTTTCGGGTCACGGCTGTGCTTGTACACCAGGTCGGAGGCGTCAATCTTGCCGTCGTTATTTTGGTCTACGTAGCAGTCGGGGATGGGATTGCCGTCGGGTCCGTATACCTGCTCAAACACGCGGAAAGTGTATGCGGGCAGACCTACCTTATGGATTTCGATGGCGCCGGCATTCTCGGATGCGGGGTTGCCTTCGGCATCGAGGGTGAAGGACTCGTCTTCTTCGGCACTACCGGTGAGCTCGGTAATCTTGTTTTTGTTCCAAGCGACGTTGAGGCCGGTGGTCCAAGTGAAGTCCTTGGTGACGATGGGTTTGGCGCCCAAAGTGAGTTCGACACCGAGGTTGCGCAGCGAGCCGATGTTGCGAGTCATGGCGTTGGTGGTGGTCATACCGGCGGGTACGGGCACGTAGGCCAGCAGGTCATCGGTATCACGCAGGTACCAGTCCAAAGCGGCGGTGAAGCGGTTGTTGAGCCATGCCATATCGACACCGACGTTCCATGTGGTAGTGGTTTCCCATTTCAGCTTGGCATCGTAGGGGTTGGGATACAGGGGGTTGATCCATCCGCCGTTGTAGGGATAGAAAACGCTGGGGTTGGAGATGGAGTATACGGGGGTATAGTTGTTGTATCCGCCCACAGCCTGCTGACCGGTCTTACCCCAGCCGAGGCGCAGCTTCATCTCGTTCATCTTGTCGCGGAGACCGTCAAAGAAGCTCATGTTGGAGAGCTTCCAGCCCAGAGCAACCGAGGGGAACAGACCCCAGCGGCAGTCCTTGGCAAAACGCGAGGTGGCATCGTCACGCAGAGTGAATGTCAGCAGGTAGGTGTCCTTGAAGGAGTAGTTGAAACGTCCGTAGAAGGACAGCAGATTCAGCTGGTTGCCGTCGTAATAGGTCTTGCGGTGGTCGAGGCCGAAGCTCTTGCCGATATATTGCTCGGTGGTGGGGTCAACATTCATGTTCCACATACCCACGGTGGGCATATAGTCAAGGGTGTAACCGAGGGTGGTGATTTCGGTATGGTTGCGTTTGTGGTAGTCGAAACGCTGCCAGGAGTAACCGGCCATTACATCAAACGAGGATTGGATGCTTTCTACTTCTTTTTTGTAGTTGGCGTAGAACTCGAGCATGGTGTTGCGTGCCAACTGGTACTGGTAGAAGTACTGGCCGGCGCCGTTGTTGTAGTTGGACTTCCAGGATTGCGGGCTGTTGGCCAGCGTGTAATCGCGTGTACGGCCCTGCATGATGTCGTAACCGAGGTTGAGGTTCAGTCGCAGTTCGGGGAGGAAGTGCAGAGCGTAGTCAATCATCAGGTTGCCGGTGGAGGCCCACATTTCGTCCTGCTTGTCGACGCCGTTGAGCATCGATACGGGGTTGTAGCTACCGTTGGTTTCGAGGCGTCCGTCGTTGTTGATCAGCGAGGTGTATCCGCTCAGATAGCTCAATCCGCTGTTGCCCAGAGTGCGGTAGTCGCTGTATACGGGCAGTGTGGGGTTGTAGACGAGTGCTGCGTAGATGGCGCCGGTGTCGGCTTTGTCGTCTACTACATAGCTGCCCTTGGCGTTGAGGGCAATCTTCAACTTGCCGTTGAAGAACTCGGGGGTGAGGTTGAAGCCCACGGTGGTACGCTGCATGCGCGAAGTCTTCAGGATACCGTTGTTGTCTGTATAGGAAACATTGAAGCGGTAGGGAAGCCAACGGGCTGCGCCACCTATGCTCAGGTTGTAGTCATGCGAGAAGGATGTGCGCAGGATTTCACGCTCCCAGTTGGTGGAGGCATCGCCCATCAGGTATATAGCTTTCTGAGAGGCGTTCTCGTATATCAACTTGCGGAACTCGTCGCCGGTGGCCACGTCCCAAGTACGGCGAGCCGTATTGAGGTGGAAGTTGGCGCTGAAATTGACCTGCGGCTTGCCGGTCTTGCCTTTTTTTGTGGTGACGATAATCACACCATTGGAGGCACGGCTACCGTAGATGGCCGTTGCGGAAGCGTCCTTGAGGATGGTGAGGCTCTCGATGTTCTCGGGAGCTATCATCGACAAGGGGCTCAGCGAACCATAGGAGTTGTTCATAGGCACTCCGTCGATTACAATCAGAGGGTCATTGGAGGCATTGAGCGACGCGCCGCCACGTATGCGGATGCTGGCGCCGGCTCCGGGGTTACCGCCGTCGGTGGTAACTACCACGCCGGGGCTTGCGCCTACCAGCAGGTCGTTGGCGTTAGTGGCAAGTCCGGCCTCTATTTCGTCGGGCTTGACAACGGATACGCTACCGGTGGCATCTTGTTTCTTCACTGTACCATAACCTACAACGACGAGGTCTTGCAGGACTTCGGTGTCGGATGTGAGGTTGATGGTAATGTTGGTGCGGCCGTTCAGGGCCACTTCCTGTGTCTTGCATCCTACGTAGGTGACTACGAGGGTAGCGTTGGGAGCGGCGACAATGCGGAAATTGCCGTCTACATCGGTGGCAGCGCCCTTGGTCTGTCCTTTGACGATGACGGATGCGCCCACGGCGGGATCGTTGTCAGCGTCGTAGACGGTACCGGTCACCGTCACGTTCTGTGCCAAAGCCGGGAAGGCCATCATCAATGCCATTACAATGACGAGCCATGCCTTCCGATTCATTTGAAAACAAATGTTCTTCATGCAACAATTTTTGAGTGGTTTGACTTTATTTAATTAGTTATTATATTGTTTCTCAATAGAATATCGCGCACATCTTAACAAGCGGAACGGCTTTTGCTCTTTTCGTGCAATCTCTCCGACAAACGGAGACCGTGGCCTTGTAAGTGACGCCTCTCGGGCTGTTATGTGGGAGCACTGTGCTTTTCGGTGGCTCCGTAGACGAAGGTGGCAGCGGGGGCGACTACAATCCGGCAACAACTTCCCTGCCTCTGCATCCGGGGGAGGGAGGAAACCACATACATACTTGCGACAGCGACAATGGTGCTTCAGTTACGAACCTGCGTGCCGATATCTCATCAATAAGTTTCTGTTTTTCAATAATTACAAGTAAGTACGTGGCATCTCGTGCCGTGTTTCGCGAAAGCCTTCGTCTGTCTTTATAGGGCTTTGCGTAATGTTTTATCGTGCAAAGAAAGCACTTTTTTTCCATTCGTTAATGCTTTTTATCTAAGAATTATTCGCTTACGTCGTGTTTTTAACCAAGTTTAACCCTTCGCGCCCTCGCATGTAATCTCCGCGAACAACATCTACGCAAACTTCTTAGAAATTTTTGTTCATAAATCTAAAATAGCTCTAAAAACCAAATAAAAACGCTATCTTTGCAGAAAAACGGATGCACATTAGCGGCAGCCCCATCTGCCTGATATACGGCCTCCCCTTTCCCGTCAATGACAAAACGAGTTTATATTGTTTTTCACACAATCCATTTTCACATAATCCATTTTCACACAATCCACAAAACACAATCTCTATGAACAAACTTTGCTCCGTAGTGATGGCAGCGGTTATGCTGGCATCCGCATCAAACGCCAAGGCTTACGATTTTGCTTTGGGTCAACTATTCTACAATGTGCTTTCCGAAACGGACGGTACGGTCGAAGTCACTCAAAACGAAAGCGGTACATATTCCGGCGACATCATCATCCCGGATGTCGCGGCCTATAACGGCAAGACATACATTGTCACACGTATAGGCGACTCGGCCTTCAAGCAGAGCGACATAACCTCGCTGCGCTGCGGCAACAACCTGACACACCTCAGCGCATGGAGTCTTAGCAGCTGCACAAAACTCAAATCGCTATACATATCCAAAAGCGTGACCAATATCGAAGCCGATGCCGCCGCCGGCTGCTCCGTACTGCGAAACCTTGTCTTCGAGCCCGGATGTAAGGCCGTAATAGGCTCGCGTGCCTTTGCCGACTGTCCCAAGTTTGTATGCCTGCTTTTACCGACTACCGTAACCTACGAGGCCCAAGCTTTCAGCAGTTCGGCTTGTGCCGTCGAGTTTGTCGGCGATCTCAAGTCCCTCAACAACGGCGTATTTGCCAATGTCTTTCCGGCTTACGTTATGCTCGGCACAGTCAAACCGCCTACAATAGGAAAGGTAAAACCGTTTGACAGCAAGGCCAAATATTTCTCCACACTGTACGTGCCACGCGGAAGCCTGGCCGCATACAAGGCTGACTCATACTGGGGCACATTTTCCGAAATCTACGAGAAACCTCTCGAACTGGCAGTCAACGGCTCGGCCGAACGTGTAATCTCGACAAACGTGAACGCCGCCCTCGCCACGCGCCTCACCTTCGATGCAAGACAGGACGATTTCAAGCCCTCAAATCTGGGAGTATACACCGATGACTCCGACATCGTCAAAATCGAATACGTCTCCACCGACGAGGATGGCAGCATAAATTACAATATCACGGGTCTCAAAGACGGCATCGCAAAAGTCTCCTTCCTCTACTACAACACTAACGGACTTACAGTTACATACATCTGCTACGTATGCGTAGGCCAATTCGCCGCCGTACACGATGTCACCGTCGACACCGCCGAACCGGCTGCATACGGGGTCTACGACCTCAGCGGCGTCAAGGTGGCCGACGGCATGTCCAAAGACGCCGTCAATACACTGCCGCGCGGCTTCTATATCCTTGTGTCACCGCAAGGTAGCACAAAGCACATAGTACGCTGACGTCCGTACATCACTTTCAGAGACCTCATAATCCATACAGCCGGAGTTGTGACGCAATGGCACGCGTCACAGCTCCGGCTGTTTTGGTATATAGGCAGGGACAAGCTCCTGCTTGTTCAAACCCCAAGGACGATAGCTGGGTCTATGTTTAGACGCCGGCTAATCTCGCGAGCCTGCGCAAGTGTGGGTTGCTTCTTCCCCGACAAAACCTCACTAACACGTGACGTGCTAATACCGAGAAGGCCTGAAAGCGCAAGCTGGTTCAATCCCATCTCATACATACGAAGTTTTATAACATCGATAAGCGATGGCTTTCCTATCGGATAGTGCAGTTCTTCGTATTCCTCAATAAGAGAGGATATGAGGTTGAGTTCTATATAGTATGGGTCATCAACCGGAGTCTTGTCATTTACAAGCGGCAACAGCTCGTCGACCTTGCGGCACGCCCATTCGTACTGAGCTTCGTTCTCTATTTTAGCCTTACTTTCCATATCTTATAACTATATTGTTGATGCGTTGATTTTATCGTATTCTGCGTGAGTACCAACAAATCTTATATAGACCTTGCCGGGGATAAAGTGAATTACTACAATCAAGCGAAAGTCGTTCCCCTTTATATTAAACACATAATGCCGGTTTCCGACACTGTCTACACTATTGAACGTGTTCTTGATGTCGGCAAAGCAAGTCCAGTTGCTCGCTTTTGTTCTCGTAAACCATTCTTCCAAAGCCACTTTAGACAGAGGGTGGTCTTGATAATAGTCTGTCAACTTCTTCCGAGAAATAATATGCATAGCTTTTTGCTTGTTTATTCGATTACAAAATTAGGAATAATTTTCCAAAACAACAAAGAAACCGTGGTTTAGGCTTCACCCCACTCATACGCAGGCAGGGACGCTCCCCATTTTCACGGGATGCGCCCCTGCCTTAGCTTTGTTCGACAGCGCGAAGATGCTATGTCGGACTTACTTTTTCTTGAAGTAGTCGTTGTAGATTTTGATGCCGAAGATTATAGCCGAGCATACGGCGGTGATGACATTGGTGACCACCAGCGGCCAATTGTTAATCATTATACCCTGCACGACAAAGAATATAGAGCCGAGGCCCATCATGCAGAAGGTGGCCATGGCTATGCCGTCGGTGTAGCGCGTGCGCATGGTGGTAATAGCCTGCGGCATATAGCCGAAAATCATGCAGATTGCGGCCAGGCTGCCGAAGATGTTGTCCGGGGTGAACATTGCGGATATTGTTTCCATTGTGGTGTATATGTTGATAGGTTTTTTAGATGTGTCACATGACATTAGGCTTGATGTGACAAGTACAATTTTATATGATTATTTCTCAGTATAATATTATCGTGATACTTCCGCGTCTGTTTCGCCGAGAGGCTTGACAATGTGGAGGCTCGGTAGGAACTTGCCGGCCTCAACGCATCGCTACCCTACCCTGGGTTGCCCGAAAAACATTCCGAGGGCGGTGCCGTTCGAAGCATCGCCCTCGGGGTGGGATAGTGTTACTTATCCTTGGGACCTACTGCGGTCCGGGGGAAGTATGTCTGTGGTATCTTATTTTACAAGAACCTTGGAGGCTTTTTCGCCGGCAACCTTGATGTAGAGGCCGTTTGCGGGGTTGGCCACGCGTACGCCCTGGAGGTTGTAGTATACGGGAGCTACCTCGGCATCAGCTGCAATGACGTCGTTTACGCCCTGAGTTTTGCTAACGGTGAACATAGCTGCAAGGCAGTTGTTGTTTTGGGCGCCGTACCATTGGTAGATTTCGACTTTTTCTACTTCGCCTGCTTCATTATAGACGGGGCGGGCATTGTACGAGCCAAAGCTCTGTCCACCGGTTTCGCATGCTACGGGAACACCGCCGTCGTTTACGGAGTTGAAGATTGTATTGCCGTCTTCGTCAGTGATTTCGAAAGCATTTTCGTGGCTCTTGGTCATCACGACGGGGTTGATGGAATAGGACTTATCACCAATAGTGAATACGTCAAAGCCTTCAGTGCCGCTGGTTTTTGTCGCAGGTGCGCCAAACGTCAACCATTCGGAGCCTTCGTAGAAATATATCTTCTGGTTGCTGCGGTTACGAACAGCAAAACCGGACTTGCGTACATCATCGCCCATACCTAAGAGAGTATCGAAGTCAAAGAGCGGCTGTGCGCACGCGCTGGTATTCATAGCTACAATTGCGGGTTCGGACATCAGGTAGGAGAGATCGCCCATAGCCTGAGCGCCGTTCTGTACGAAGATGGTTGTGACTGTGGGTGCATCTTTCATTGTGATAAAGAAGAACGCGCCGTCTTCTGACAGGAGGTTACCGGCAACACGACCGAGTTGGTCTACACGAGCGGCTGCCAAGCCTGCATTCTCTGTATTGATATCAAGATTCAACGCTGTCTGAGACTTGTCTGCTGCGCTGATAATGACGAAGTTAGAACCGGAAACCGCACCGGGGAAGCCGGTGTTTACAAGCACGTTGCCTGCGTCATCGATAGCGATACCTGTACCGAGACCTTCTACGGTTGCGTATTCTTCGACATTGCCGTCTTTGTCAATGGTCATCACCTTGCCGGGACCCTCGGGGTTCTTGACGTTGAAGTACACCTTGCCACCGAAACCGGCACCGAAGCGACTATTGTTACGATCTGTCGTGTAGGTCTTGTACCAGTCGGTCTTGACTGTGACTGTTTCCGCTGCTATGGCGGGAGCGGCAACGGCTACGACAGCTGCTGCCAGCATAATGTTGCGTAAAGATAATTTCATACTGTGAAATTGAGATTAGTTATTAGATATAGAATTGTTGTTTTCTGTTTATAGGGTGTCAATCTTGCGCCAATCAAACGATTAAAGGCCGATGCAAAACGCATCAGACGTCTGTCGCGCAATATTTGGTGTAAAGTTAGTCATTATTTTGCGCTCGGGAATGACCGCAATCCTAAAAAAGCCGCAATTTAACTATTTTTAGTGATTTAGCCGTCAAACACTGCCTCCTTCGCGCCTTGATTCGAATTGCTATGCCCCACCCTTGCGCCGTGCGACTACGGGTGCGGTCTTGGCGGCGCGGCGCGTCAGCACCAGGCCTATGGCGGTCAGCGCCACACTGGCGCCTACCAATATATATGACAGCGCTGTATCGCCCGTACCCAAGACATTGATGTCGGCGGCCCCGGTACAATGTCGTGATATTATATATATGGTATTATTGAGCACGTGCATCGCTATCGGCAGCCACAGCGAGCCGCTCCATAGCAGCAGATAGCCGAAGTATGCGCCCAGAAGCAGGCGCGGGACAAATCCGAAGACCTGCATGTGCATGGCGCTGAACAGCGCCGCAGCCACCCATATCGCCACTCCGGCGTGCCAACGGCAGCCGACAAAAAGGCGCTGAACCATGCCGCGGAAGAATAGTTCCTCGCTAAATCCGGCAAGTACGGCAATGATGAGCAGATTCATCACCAGCGACCCGATGTCCGTGCCGCCAAGCATGGCCTCGGTGGTGCGCGCCGCCGTTTCTTCGAGTTGGCGCAAGGATGCGGCTATACCCTCGGGCAGCGGCAGCGAAGCATTGGCTTCTATCACCCAATTCATGGCCGGGATACTGACAATCATGGTCAACGCAGCCAAGCATACGGCTCGCCACCGCGGACGACTGTCCACAGCCAGGAAACGTGCGGGCAGACGCGTCAGCAGTACGGCCACGATGACCGCCGGCAGCACAAACAGCAGCATATCCTGCATTACGGCGGCTATGCGCAGCATCCGTATATTATCTGCACCAAAGGCGCCACGCATCAGCTGCAAGGCCAGCCCCGTAACCACATAAAAAAGCACGGTGACGCATACGGCCAGCATCAATCGGCGGCCGGGCGTCAGCGACAGTGTCGGCACGGATGTCTTATTTGTCTTCATATTATGTTGTATTGTTTTCTTGATTGTATGGCCGGTATGGCTATTATAGCTGTTATAGCTAATATGGCTAATATATATAGCTGTTATGCTATCAGGAGGCATAGAAGTTGCGGTGGACGATGCGGCGGATGGCCAGGGCATTGGCGCAGGTCAGCAGCGCGACGATGACCACGCCGGCGCATATCGCAGCCCATGGGCCGGAGGAAGCCATGCCGATGTCGGCAAGGCGGGGCGACCACCAGGACGCGGCGGTCAGCGCGGCGGTCAGCGACAGCACAAGCACTCCGGCATTCACCGCGCCTATCAGCAGATAGTACGGGCGTGCAACCTGCCCGGGCGAGTAGCCTAACAGCATCAAGTCATGTAACTTTTGCTTGTTCTTTTGCAGCAGCAAGTATATGCTGAGCATCAGTATAAAGAAGGCTAACAGCGAGATGATTATACCCACGGTAAGGACAATGGTGGTGACCACGCGCAGGAAGTATGCGGCCTTGGAGTTGTCGGCCTTGTCGCCGGCTATTTCGTAGCCGTGGCGTTTGATATATTTGGCTATGGCCGGGTCGCCGGCTGTATTGGCTTCGATAATCAGGCGCGAGGGATTGCGGCGGTCGCCGGGGGCGGCATAGCGCTCGTTGGCCCAATCAAGGAAGGACTGCGGCACGGCTATGGTGTTAAGGCGCGACGAAAACCCGACGATACGTGCCGGCAGTGTTTCGTGCAATCCGTTGCCGCTCAGCGTCATAGTCATAGGCACGGTGCCTATAAGACCCTCGGAAAGTTGGGGCATGTTGCGCGTGGTGGCAAAACCGAAGTTGTACAGCGTCAAGTAGTCCTTGGACATTATCACCGGAATGACGGGATTAGCCGGATCAAAGGACCAGTCCTTGGGATTTATATCGAGGAATTGGTCGGGAATGGCTTCGAAAAACAGGTATGTAGACATGCGTCGTCCGCCCATTTCGATGGCTGCCATCACGGAGAAATCGGCGCCGGTGAATTGTCCGACACGGCGCGTCCACGATTGGCGTTCTATGTTCTTTATCTCATCGGGCGAGAAGGATGTGTCGCCGCCGGCGCCCACGGTATTGAGGGCGCTGACTTTCTTGGAGATAATGACGTAGTCTTTGCTCAGAAACGAGTCTTCGCCGCTGATGGCCTCGGAGGTGTCTCCGTAGAATTGTACGGCGGCGATGATGATGCTCAGGCCCACGAGGTTGGCGATGGCGTAACCCACTATCTGCGACACCGAGATATTGCGGCGCAGGAGTTTCCAAACGTTGTTACTCATAGCTTTATGGTGTTGATGGCGGGGGCTGTATCGATGTCTGAAAGCAGCAAGGGATTGCCCACGGAGGTGGTGATGACGGCGGCCTGAGCCTCGCGTGCGGCTTGCGCGATGATGGCGGCTACAATAAGGTTGTTGCGGCGGTCAAGGTGGCTCACCGGCTCGTCAAGTATAAGGAAATCAAAAGGTTGGCACAGGGCTCGAACTATGGCCACGCGCTGTTGCTGGCCTATGGAGAGCAGCGCGGCCGGCGTATCGGCCTTGTGCTCTATCTCGAGGGCTTCGAGGCGCTGACGTATCTCGGCTTCGGAGCAGGCGTCGGTCAGGCGGTTTTTGATTTGTATATTTTCCATAGCCGTCAGCTCGGGGAAGAGGCGCATTTCCTGAGGCAGCAGGGCTATATGGCGGCGGCGAATGTCGCACCACTCGCCCACGGATAGGGAGGCCAAGTCGCGGTCGTCAAAGTATATATGCCCCGAGTAGTCGCGGCGGTTGCCGTATATAAAGGAGCATAGCGACGACTTGCCCGTGCCGCTTTCGGCCTCCACGAGGTACGCTCCGGCATCGCGGTGCAGTGTCAGGCTGTGCAACCATACCTGCGAGTCGCGCACGGGGCTGTCGTGCTCGCTGCCGGCGAAAACTCGCGGCAGCACATTGTCGAGCTTGATTGTTTCGATTCGTTTCATTGTCAGTGTTTTATTCGTCCGACTATTTGTCGTCGGCATCATCGTCCTCGCCGCGAGCCATCATCAAAAGTCGGCGTAAATCCGTGCCGTGCAGCGTCACGACAAAACCGTCCCGACGCACAACGGCTTCCACTCCATCCAAATGCACGATGCCTTCTGATATCGGGGCTATTGCCAATGCCATAAGCACGTCTGCATCCTTATCGGGCGTAATTGTCGGTGTCGGAGCAAAGCCGCCGAAATCAGTCGGAATAAAGTCCACGGCTATTTTCAGCTGCATCAGAGTGTCTCCGAGAGCCTCGACGTGTACCTTGCCTTGATGTCCGAAGCGTTGTATCATCGAGGCCATGCGGCGCGTAGTCGCAGCGGCGCCGCCTTCGGCATAGGGCATGGACACGCGTACCACGGCAGCAGCGCCCTCCTTTTCGAGGGTGGCACGCAGCGTGCCGCAGACATCGCGCAGGATGTCGGAGACAGCCGCACAGGCCAGTTTTTCTTTGACGCCCAAGCGGGGCTGCAAGTATTGGGAGACAGCACGGAACATAGTTCCACGGCGCAGCCCGACGGCAACGGCGGCGCACGCCTGCCGGTCGGACATCGGCCCGTCGAGAGGTTGTGCGTATTCGCTGAGGTCATATACGACACCGGCGCTGTCGCGCAACTCGCCGCGTATCACCGTCTCGTTTTCTTTATCCGAGACCGTGGCTGTGAGATATTTATCGTCGATGCTCAGTGCCATAACTATGCTCGAACAAGACTTCAACTTCTCGCGCACGGGTTGCGGCAGTGCTCCGCCGGCATCCGGTATCGATGATACAATGTGTACAGCCTCGGCGACATCCGTCACCGAAGGCACAAGCCATGCGAAGCGTCCGCCGATGATGACTGTGCCGCCCGAGGCGACGCATACGCGCCCGGGCATAGCATCGCGTCCCAAGTCCACGCGTTCCCAATCGGCAGTGGCATCCTCGGCCACAGCCACATCGGAGATGGCCGTAACAAGAACATCGCGGCTGTCGGAAGAATGCACAAGAACCACCACGTCGGAGGCGCTCAAGCGGCATACGCGGCCAAAGAGGTCGCCGACATCGCCGCCGAGGCCGCAGACGTCACCGGCCTGCCGCCACGGCATTGTCGCGGCGGAAGCTCCGCCGGGTATTGCAGCCAAAACATCGTCTATGGTGCCCTTTTGGATGCCGCTATCGCATGATGATACCGACAGTAGCATCATCGCCACTGCCGGTATCAGCATACATTGACGCACTATATTCATTTGCCCCAATGTGTAAGTATCGTTTTACTTGCTCGAGCCGAAGACTCCTACTATATTATCGTAGATGCTTCCCTTGGTTTCGGTCAGTGCCAATTCGGCGCTGCATGTGCCGCCGCCCTTGGGCGCGTCTACCACGAAGCTGACGCCGAAGGGTATTTCCAGCCCGGAGTATTTCTTCAAGTCGCTTTTGGTAAGGGCAAATTGGAATTCACCGGCCTTGCCTTCAAACTCGCCGACTTTGAAAGAATTGGATTGCTTGGAAATGGGGGCGTTGGACACTACCAAGACGTTGCCTTCTTGCTTGACATACAGCTTGCCGTAAGTAATCTTAGGCTGCGACACGTAATCATCACCGTAGAAGTCGGGCTCGGAGTACTCATAGTCAAAATCATCGTAGGAATACTTCACGGGGATATTCAGCACCATTTCGTTGCCGGTGACGACGGCCGAATCCGTTGCAGCGGCCAGTAAAGCAATCATGTCTTTGGCCTTGGTGGCGTTGTCGTCCTTGAGTTTGGCGGACACGACGAAGTGCCAGTTGTCATACTGAGGATCGGTGAATGAGCCGAGGCCGTTCAGCGGTCCGGCAGCGCCCATGACGGAACCTCCGTCGAAGAGATCGTAGATAGCTTGCAGTTGCTCTAACACTTGACTGCTCATTCCGGGCAATACACCTAAGCCCTGCGCCATATTCTTGGTACTGCCGACGCCGACGCCGAAGGCCATGATGTCCTTGGGCGAAGCATAGGCCAGCAGGGAGGCATCGAAGCTGCCCGTCTGAGGCATAGTCTTGATTTTGCCGTCAGCGTCCATAAATTCGCCGCCCATAGTAATTCGGGGACCGTCAGCATCCAGGTGGTAGCCCAGGAAGCCCTTGGTAAGGTATTCCATGGAAGGCAAGCTGTTAAATCCGTAGGGCATATAGTTCATAAGCATATTGCCCACCTTCTTGCCGTCTATCAGCATATTGAAGATGCGGTTCTGTGTCATGTAGTCCAGCTTCCAGTCGGCCAGCGGGCTTTCCTTGGCGTTGTCGCGCCATTCGTCGATGGTGGAAGCTGCCTTGGATTGTTTAACCAGAGTGCCGTTCTTGATAGCCAAGAAGCCCAAATTGTCTTTGAGGGCTATCACATGGCGTTTGTCGCCGAAAGTGGTGTAATCGCCGTCCTTGTCGACTTCAAGGTCTTCGTCATCCTCTGCATCTTTCATCGATTTGCAGAACGTGTCTATGTCCGTGACCGAAAAAATCACCAACACCGACATTTTTTCGCCCTTGCCGCGTACACCGACTACGACGTTATTCCAGTCTATGCCCTTGAATTCGAGTAGCTTGTTTATGTCTTTGTCGTAAGACGCAAGTTGGGACAGCTCGTCGGACAGCTCGATTTGTCCGTCGGAATTGGTCTTGCAGTTGAGCTGTTCGAGGACGCGTTCAACATCGCCGGACATCACCATCATGCAGTCGTCAGGGATGTATTCCTTGATTTTGTTCGACACCGAAGATGAGTTGCCGCACGAGGCAAGCGTCATCACAGCGGCGCATACCAGTGCCACCGGGGAGAGAAATTTTTTGAATGTCATATTACTTATATATTTAGATGATTAATTTCGTGTGTTATATCGCGCTGTGGCGTCTTGCCGTGGCGTCTTGAGTGTCTTGGCTGTCGTGTCTCGAGGGTCTTGGCTGTCACAGACGCTGCAGCCGTATTTCTTATTCCTTGACGGCTTTGAAGCTCATATCAAGGCCCTTGACCGAATGGGTCAATGCGCCCACGGAGATGAAATCGACGCCGCACTCGCCGTAGCCGCGCAGGCTGTCATAGGTGATGCCGCCCGAGGACTCGATTTCGACATGGCGGCCTTTTTGGTTGGCGCGTATGTGCTTGACGGCCTCGCGTGTACGTTCGATGCTGAAGTTGTCGAGCATAATGCGGTCCACATCGGCGGCCAGGGCTTGGTCGATTTCGTCGAGGTTGCGCACTTCGACTTCGATTTTCAGGTCTTTGCCGTTGTCCTTGCACCATTTTTTGGCGGCAGTCACGGCCTGCGGTATTCCGCCGGCAAAATCTACGTGGTTGTCCTTGATGAGAATCATGTCAAAGAGCCCGATGCGGTGGTTGGTGCCGCCGCCGATGCGCACGGCTTCTTTTTCGAGCATACGCATTCCGGGTGTGGTCTTGCGCGTATCCAGTACGCGAGCGCCGGTGCCTTCGAGCAGCGCCTGGTAGCGTGCGGTGGTGGTTGCGATGCCGGACATACGCTGCATGATATTGAGCATAATGCGCTCGGTCTGCAGCAGCGAGCGTACGCGTCCGGTGACGCGGAAGGCGATGTCGCCGGGCTTGACGTGCGCCCCGTCGTGTATGTACTCTTCCATACGCAGTTCGGGGTCGAAGCGTTGGAATACCTTGCGTGCAATTTCCACTCCGGCCAGTATGCCGGGTTCTTTGACGATAAGCTGTTGCGTGCCGGTTTCGTCAGCCGGGATTGTGCTCAGAGTGGTGGCATCGCCGTCACCGACATCCTCGGCAAAGGCGAGGGCCAACAGGTCGTCTATAAGTTGGTCTTTGGTCTTCATTATCTGTATCTTAGGTATAATTGCTGTAAGCATGTGCCTGACGACACCTGCTGTTTTCGGTCTACACGGAGCATCTCCGCTAAGTATTGTCTTATGGTGCTATTGTTCTCGCGATAAGATTACCACGCTGCAACCGAGTCCACTGCGGCCACTTCTTCCACAGCGGCCGAGTCCGCGGCCACGGCTTCATCGGCGCCCTTGTCGTAGCGGGCGTCCATGGCGGTGTTCAGAAATTCGCCTATGTCTGCATCATTGACTCCCGGGACTTCGTCGGTTTCGACTGCCGACAGGGGCTCGGAGTCGCTCTTGTCGTCATTACCAAAAAGCAGTAATGCGACCACGGCGCCGACGGCTATGACGGCCACGGCTATGACCGCATATATCCACGTTTTGCCGCGGCGCGGCCCGTTGCCGCCGGGCGCGGGCGCGGGCGTGGGAGTCGGCCCGGGCACGGGAGTGCCTATGCGTATTGTTGCTTCTCTGTCGTCCGCGCCTATGAGGCGTGTACGTGTGTCATCTTTTTCGGCATTGATGCCGGGATTGCTGTCTTGCATGTCCGTGTATTTTTATCGTACCACAGACAGTGGCCGCCGATGACGGCGACCGCTATCCGTTGAAATAACTTATTTCTTGGTTTTGGAGGCATCCAGCTGATGCAGCAGCTCTTCGACGGCGCGATGCAGCTGCTGATCCTCGCCGGTGACGATGACTGCCGGGTCATTGGCCACGCGTACATCGGGCTCGAGCTGGCTGTTTTCGAGGAAGGTGCCTTCGGCGGTGCGGTATCCGATTACGGGGATGCCGTATACCAGCGAGGGGTCTTGCATGGTGACCCAGTTGACCGAGGTCATCGTGCCGGGTACGGGCATACCCACGAGTTTGCCTATGCCTTGGTGCTTGTACACCCAGGGGGTGCCGTGGGCGTTGCTGTAGCATGCCTCGCACATCAGCATAATCGAGGGTTTGTTCCAGCGGCGCGACGGCATATCGCAGGTTTCGATGCCGCGTATTTCCTGCGTGAGGTATTTCTTGCCGCTGAAGAACACTTCGACGTCTTCGTGCAGACGACCGCCGCCGTTCCAGCGCACATCGATGACGATGCCTTCGCGATTGTTGTACTTGCCCAGGACATCGCTGTACACGGTGCGGAACGAACCGTCATCCATGCTTTCGATATGGACGTATCCGAGGCGGCCGTTGCTCCAACGGTCTACATCGGCGGCACGCTGACGTACCCAGCGGTTGTACATCAGGCCGTTGTGTGCCGATGCGGATATGGGCAGCACCACTTCGTCCCAGCGTTGTCCGCTATTGGGGTCGTAGATGCTTACCAGTGTCTTCTTGCCGGAGATGTCGGTGAGAAGTACGGAGGCATCGGCGGTGGGAGTAATTTCCTCGCCGTTGATTTTTTCGATAATCATTCCGGGTGTCAGCATGGATGCTGCACGGTCAAAGGGGCCATTCTTGAGCACCTCGGCCACGCGCAATCCCTTGCCGGTGTAGGACATATCGTAGAGCAGACCCAGCGAGGCCGTGCGGTCGCCCGAAGCGGAGCTGCCGCTGTAGCGTCCGCCGGTGTGGCTGACGTTGAGTTCGCCCAGCAGTTCGCTCAGCATCTCGGCATAGTCGTAGTTGTTGTTGATATAGGGCAGGAAGCGGCGGTAGTGCGCGGTGAGGTTTTTCCAGTCTACACCGTGCATATCGGCTACATAGAAGCGCTGCCCTACTTCGCGTACCATATTGTCGAACATGGCCGTACGCTCGGCGGCGTGGTCGAGCGGCATGGTGGCGCTATAGCTTATGGACGTTAATTTGTCGCTCTTGGGGTCGAGTTTGCGCATGGACGAGCCCAGCACAAAGAGGGTCTTGCCGTCCTTGTCGCTCGTGAAATAGAGTCCGCCGCTGATTTTGCTGACCATGCGGTGGTCTCCCTTGCGCAAATCGAGTTTCCACAGCTGCATACCGTCTTGAGCGCGGCTGATATAGTACAGGTTGTCGCCATCGGCTGTCACGGCGTAGTCTGTCATAGCCGTGGACATGGGCGTCACGCGCACAATGCGGTCGATGATGCCGTCCTTTTCGACCTTGATGGCCTTGATTTCCTCGCTGTCGTCATCAGACTTGGCGTCTTTTTTGTCGGATTTTTTCTTATCGGACTTGGCGTCCTTGTTTTGGCGCTTTTCGACTTCCTTGTACAGGGCGTAGTCTTCGGGCGAAAGGCGATAACGGTCGTAGGCGTCTTGATTGAGGAAGCAGATGAACACGTCATCCATCGAGCCCCAAGAGGCGTGGTTGCGCATACCGTAGCGCTCGCTCACAAAAGCAACGGCATTGCCGTCAAGCACCCATTTGGGATTGCCGTCGGTGTATCCGCTGGCGGTAAGGTTGATTATCTCATCGGTCTCGACGTTGATGATGGCGATATCCATATACGGCTCGTGCTTGCGAGTGACGATTTCGGTGGCCAGCCATTTGCTGTCGGGGCTCCATACAAAGCCGATACTACCGTTGCGCTCGGGTGTGGTGGTGCCGTCTGTCAGCACTTTGACCTTCTTGGACTTAAGGTCCATCACGGCCAGTTTGGTGCGGTCGTATACAAAGGCCATTTTCTTTCCGTCGGGCGAGATGTCGGGGCGGGCGCGTTCGTGGCTGTCGGCGGCGACGACCACGGATTCCTTGATGGCGGTGGCGTTCTCGAAGTTGATGTCGTCATCGGGGCGCTCCATTACGGCGCTGTATATGGCGGCATTGCCGTCACGCTCGCTTGTGTAGTAGAGGGTCTTTCCGTCGGGGGCCCAGCTTAGGCCGTACTCGGCTTCGGGGGTGTGCGTAATCTGCTTGGTGGTAGTGTATTCCACGGAAGTCACAAAGACATCGCCGCGATAGGTGAAGGCTATGCTCTTGCCGTCGGGCGAGGGTGCGGCGGAGGTTGCGCCTGAAGATACTTTCTTTTTTTCGGCGACAGGGTCATCGGGGTCTATGAGTGATACCTCGACACGGCGCGGAGCTTTGTCCGTGTCTTTCATCGTATATATCTCGCCGTCGTACCCGAAGCAGAGTGTGCCGTCGGCGCCGCGCGACAGGAAGCGCACGGGATTACCCTTGAAGGCGGTAAGGCGCTGTGCCTTGCTTACATCTGCCAGAGGGGCGGTGTAGACGTTGATGCAGTTGTCGCCCTCGCGCTCGCTCAGGAAGTAGAGGCGGTCGCCGGCCACCACGGGATTGCGGTCTTCGCCGGCGCGGTTGGTGAGATTGGTATGCTTGCCCGTGGCGCCGTCATACAGCCACAGGTCGCGCGTGACGCTGGATGTATGATGCTTGCGCCATTGGTCCTCGAAGCCTTTGACATCTTGATATACAAAGGATTTGCCTGTTTTGTCGGTCCAGGACATCAGTTGGGCGGGCGTTCCGAGTACCTGCTCGGGAGCGCCTCCGCAGACAGCTACTTTGTAGAGCTGGGTCATGCGCGAGGAGGGGAACATGGCGCTGGTCGCCGGCGCTTGGATGGCGGCGGAGAAATAGATGCTCTTGCCGTCGGGCGAGAAGGCTTCGGGTGTCTCGGCGGCGCTGTTGGAGGTCAGTCGCTGCGGACGTCCGCCGCGTACATCAATCATAAAGACATCTAAGTTGCCGTGGCGGGCGCAGGCGTAAGCGATACTCTTACCATCGGGACTCCATACGGGAGTGGTCTCGTAGTAGTCGGTGGCTGTGAGCTGACGTGCCATACCTCCTTGGGTAGGCACCACCCAGATATCACCCTTGTAGGTGAAGGCTATGGATGCCCCGTCGGGCGAAATCTGTACATCGCGCATCCACAGCGGACGCGTCGTGACCGTAGTCTCGGCGGCGCTGCCTGTCAAAGAGGCCAGTAGCGCGGCAGCAAGTCCTAATATCATTCTTTTGTGCATAACAATATGTCGTATATGGTATTACGTCGTTAAAATCCTCGTAATATCGACGCAGGCAGAGCCTTAGCCGTTTCAAGGTGCAAATATACCACTTTTTTTTGTTTCTCAGGGGTCTGCGACAAAATTCACACATTATATAATAGCCGAAAAAGCTGTAATGGCTAATAACTATAAGGGCTATAATAGCTCAAGATAACATAATGGCCGCAACAGCGCTATTACAGCTATCACGGCCATTACGGCTATCACGACAGTCCGGGTGTCAATGCAGGATGCCGGAGGCAGTGCGTGCGGCATCGGGGGATAGATCGGCATCGGTGTCGCTCTTGCTCTTCTTACCGAAGCTGAAGGTGTAGGTCACCTTGGCCTGTATCAACGCGTGATTGTCGACGCCGTAGTTTTGACGTGTTACATCGTAATACGTCGAGGCCATTTCGGTCGTGGAGGTGCGCCAGTGCCAACGGAACATATTCTGTAGTTGCAGGTTGACATTCCACGAGCCGTTGCCCCATCCGGCGGCCAGCGCAAAGGCATCCTTGTCCCGCGTATAGAAGCCTGACATACTGTCATCGAAGGAGTACATACGGCTGACGTAAGCGACTACGAAGTTGAAATTGCCGACATAGTACATCGCCTGAACATATCCCGAAAGGACTGATTTGTCAAGGTTGTAGGGCCGTCCGTTGTGCGTAAATGTTTCGGTGAGGCTGCCGGTGATATTGAATTTGCCGCCGAGGGGACGCCAATTGACATTTAATCCGACATTGTAACGTCCGAAGCCGCCGGCCGGCTGGATGATGTTGCGCACGAGTGCCTGCTGTTGTGCCATAGGCTGATAATCGAAGGCGGCACGATTGCCTACAAGCCATCCGTAAGCGTAGCCGCTGAACCGCCAGGCGTTGGAGGGCATATACACGTACTGAACGCCGAAGTCCCAGCTACGATAGGCCGTCAACGACGGGTTGCCGGTGCGCCACAACAGCGGCGATTCTTGTATCATTCTATCGCTCTTGTAGTTGGAGGATATAGGCCATCCGGCGGTGTGCATATACGCGCTGGCCGAGTTCTTGGAATTGGGCGAGTATTGCAGGAACAAGTCGGCAAACGGCGAGTTAAAGTCGTTAGTGACGCCGTTGTAGTCGATGTGCGACAAGCTCCAGCCGAAGCGTACTGTCGAGCTGAATCCGCCGCGCGTAAATGAATACCCGGCATCGAAGTTGCCGGTATAGGAAGATGTGCGATCCAGCGCCTCGGTAGTGCCGGTATAACGAGTGCGGTTGTGTTCGTACTCGCCATATCCGTACAGCGTAAAACTATGTCCGCCGCCGAAGGTGTGCCCGTACTCGATGGACGTATTGGCCAGGGTGCTGTTGTCGCCGGCGTCATTGACGATGGGCGTCAATCCGGCCTCGGTATATATCGATCCTTGTGTGGTGTGGTTGTAGGCGTAAGCCGGCTGAATGGTCAGCGAGTTGCTATCCCCTATTCCTATATAATAGTATCCGGTGTAGGTAACGTTTTGACGGCGACTGTCGTTGACGGTGGTGTATTCCGAGTCATCATATCCGCCGCCCGAATATGTCACCGCACCGTGGCTGTCTTTATGCGGAATACGAGTGTTGCGGAACACCAGGGTGTTATTGGCCGTAAATTTGTCCGAGATATAGCGGGCGCGGAAGCTGGCGCTATAGTCGTTGCGGCGAAATTTGGCGCCTGTCGACGTGGATTGACGCTCGATGGTATTGATGCCGCCCGTCTCGTCGGGCAGACGGAAGGTCTCGGTTTGCGCCGTACCGGTATGGTCGTTGGCACAATAATATCCGTAGCCCATCACATCGAAGGTCATGCGGCGATAATTAAACCGCCCGTTGACTTGCGCCTGCCCGGAGTTAGCCAAGAAATTCTCATATAGGCGAGTGCGCACATATCCGCCGTACTCGTACTTACGCATTACGAAATTGATGACGTTGGTCTTGCCGCCGAAGCGCGTGTCCGTAGGCGACTGCAAGTACTCGACGCGCAGCACGTCCGAGGTGCGCATCATCGCCAGTTCGTCCTCGGTGGCCGGTACATAATCGATAAATACGGCGACAGCCTGCCCGCTGACGGTCTTGACGGACGTTGACCCGAAAGGCACGCTTATCTGCGGGATGTCCATACGCGAGAGCAGGTCGGTGGCGCTCTGCGAGGCGTTGCGCTGGCGCTTGGTGGGTATGTACACGGATTTTTCGGCGCCGGTGTGCTGCATGGACGCCTCGACGGTCACGGCATTAAGTGTCTCGTATTCTGTCGTGTCTGCCTCGATACTGTCAGCCATGACTCCGGCGCTGTCAGCATTCTCTACACTGTCGCCATACATGGCAGTCTTAGGTATTATCGTGCCCGCCGATGCCGTCACAGCCACCGTCACAGCCGCTATTACCATAACTTTAAATCTCTTCATTTTTCAATTCCTCCGGGATTTAAATTGTTTTTGTTTACGAAGATACTATCCAAACTCTTTTCAAAGGCCACACCGTGCGGCACGGCCTTCTCCGAGCCTTCTTCACAAAAGACGTACCAAAGCCGCAAACGTAACAAAAAAAAACATTAAAAAAGGTTAAGCATGGCCACTTTTACACGCCATGCTTTTTGCGGCGAAAAACGCGGTATTCAGAGACAGTCCGGGTGTCCCGAACAATCGATGCAATGCCGGATAACCGTAGTTTTCGCCACAAAACCGCCTTTTGCACCCTTAACACACTTTAACCTAAAAGAGCCAGATGAGGCCGGATTTAACCGAGATTTGCTAAAACGACAAATATTTAATAATATTAAACATTTGAAAGGCGGTTTTTACCCGAAAATCTTTTCCTATCTGAAAAAGTATGTCTACCTTTGTCCCACTTTTTCGGAGGTCCGTCCGTGATCCCCACGGTATATTACCCCCGATTGCGTCGATGCCGAAAGAGTCTGAAAAAAACTACAAAAATAGAAAATACACGTAAATTATCAACTATTATGAGCAATCCTAATGTTAAGCCCGCCCAAGGCAAACTGGGCGTGATGGTAGTCGGCCTCGGCGCCGTCTCCACAACATTTATGACCGGTGTGCTGATGACCCGTAAAGGCCTGGCCAAACCCGTAGGCAGCATGACCCAATACGACAAAATCCGTGTGGGCAAAGGTGCTGACAAAAAATACCTCCACTACAAAGACATCGTGCCCATCGCCGACCTCAACGACATCGAATTCGCCGCTTGGGACGTATATCCCGCCAACGCTTACGAGTCGGCCATCAACGCCGAAGTGCTCAAAGAAAAAGACATCGAACCCGTAGCCGACGAGCTCAAAGCCATCAAGCCCATGCGCGCCGCTTTCGACCACAATTACGCAAAACGCCTCGATGGCGAAAACTACATGAAGGGCGCCACCCGCTGGGAAATGGTCGAGAACATCCGCAAAGACATCCGCGACTTCAAAGCCGCCAAGAACCTTGACCGCATAGTCGTACTGTGGGCCGCTTCCACCGAAGTTTACGTCCCCGTAGACGAAAAAGTACACTACACACTCGCCGCCCTCGAAGCAGCCATGAAGGCTGACGACAAAGAGCACGTAGCTCCCTCGATGTGCTACGCATATGCAGCTCTCAAAGAAGGCGCACCCTTCATCATGGGCGCTCCCAACACCACCGTCGACATCCCCGCAATGTGGGAACTGGCCGAACAAACCAAGATGCCCATCGCCGGCAAAGACTTCAAGACCGGTCAAACACTCGTTAAATCCGGCTTCGCCCCCATCATCGGCACACGCTGCCTCGGCCTGAACGGATGGTTCTCTACCAATATCCTCGGCAACCGCGACGGCCTCGTACTCGACGAACCCGCCAACTTCCGCACCAAAGAGGTTTCCAAACTGTCCACACTCGAGACAATCCTCGAAGCCGACAAGCAGCCCGACCTCTACAGCAACTACTACCACAAAGTACGTATCAACTACTACCCCCCGCGCAACGACAATAAGGAAGGCTGGGACAACATCGACATCTTCGGATGGATGGGATACCCCATGCAAATCAAGATCAACTTCCTGTGCCGCGACTCCATCCTCGCCGCTCCCCTGTGCCTCGACCTGGTACTGCTCAGCGACCTCGCCGCTCGCGCCGGCCGCTTCGGCATCCAGCGCTTCCTGAGCTTCTTCCTCAAGAGCCCTATGCACGACTACACCCAAGGCGAAGAAGCTGTCAACCACCTGTTCCAGCAGTACGTCATGCTCAAGAACGCCATCCGCGAAATGGGCGGCTACGAAGCTGACGAAGAAATCGATTAATACCGCCGCGGCTTCCGCCGCGACATTCTTCCCATAATCGGTGGGGGATTTGGCCATACGGCCAAGTCCCCCACCTCTTTTTTTTGTGTACCATCCCCGACTCAGAACTCTACCCCCCCAAAAAAAAGGTCCTTAAAGTCCCTAAGGTCCCTAAAGTCCTTAAGGTCCCTAAAGTCCTTAAAGTCCTTAAAGTCCCTAATTTTTTTGGGGAGTATAGCGCTGACGTTGAACAAAAAAAAATTGTGCCCGACAAATTTGGTGGTTTCAAAAACAGTTGCTATCTTTGCAGTAAACAAATATGACGTTCGAATTTCAGGCATATAGATTTATCAATTACCAACTTTATCCACTCAAACACACACAACCATGAACACAAAACAAGAC
>UMHE01046208.1_pt1 | contig 34535 bp, 31 predicted proteins | sample 1965451 | NCBI WGS metagenome assembly UMHE01 (sample SAMEA4836090, study PRJEB28245) | human gut metagenome | biome: gut microbiome; material: fecal sample | place: Denmark | collected 2008 | reverse complement strand
TCTTAAACACGCTGAAAATTGCGTTGTCGCTTTGACTTTAGTCAATAATGATGGATGATGACGGATGTCCGCAGTCCGAAAAAACACACACCGAATGTGTATTTCCGGGCTGCGGACATCCGTATACTCGGACACGTTGAATCGCGTCCGTCATCAGGCTTACTCCGTCAGTTTGTCAAACAAGCAATGCAGCGCGAAGCGCTTCCAGTGCTTGCGCAAGATTGTCTTTGTCCTTACCGCCGGCTTGTGCAAATCCGGGCTGGCCGCCGCCGCCACCTTTGATAAGTTTGGCTGCCGCGCGTACAATGTTCGAAGCATTGAGGCCTCCCTTGACAAGGTCTTCGGTTAAAGCCACCGTGAGTTGCGGAACACCTGTGGGGTTGACCGTAGCGGCTATGAATGCCGTATTCTCCGGCGAATCGCGACGCACGGCCATGGCTACAGCCTTGGGCATTTCGGGAAGGCGCAGGCCGCTCATGGTCACGATACGTATGCCGTTTTCAACTGCCGACTTTTCGATAAGACGTGCAGCCAGAGCGTTGACACGTTCTTCGAAGTACTGCTGCACCTGTTTTTTTAGCGATGTATTTTCTTCGATGGCATTACGCAAAGCCTGTAAGGCATTGGGCACGTTGTTGAGCAATGAATTGAACTGGCGCAAGTCATCGCTAATCGAATCTATCATATCTTCGACATGCGATGCAGTGACGGCCTCGATGCGGCGTACGCCGGCAGCGACACTGCTTTCGCTCAAAATCTTTATTATGCCGATGTTGCCGGTATTGGCCACGTGTGTGCCGCCACACAGCTCAATGCTGTCTCCGTAGCGTACCACGCGGACACGGTCGCCGTATTTTTCGCCGAATAGAGCCAAAGCGCCCATTTCGCGAGCCTCGGCTATGGGGCAATCGCGATGTTCGTCCAATGGTATGGCTTTGCGTACAAGGGCATTGGCTATACGTTCGGCATGCCGCAATTCTTCGGGCGTAACCTTCTGAAAATGCGAAAAGTCGAAGCGGAACGAATCGGCGGAGACATACGAACCTTTTTGCTCGACATGCGACCCAAGCACCTGACGCAGGGCGTAATGCAATAGGTGAGTGGCAGTATGGTTGCACTCTATCTGCTGACGGCGCTCAACATTTATGGCCGCAGTGAAAGTCGCCTCGGGATTGGACGGCATCTTAGCCACAAGGTGAACGGCCACGCCATTTTCACGTTTTGTGTCATATACATCCACGGCCTCGCCGGTGGCATCGTCCGTCAGTTTGCCGCTGTCGCCTACCTGTCCGCCCATTTCGGCATAGAAAGGCGTCTTGTCCAAGATGACTTGGAAGAATGTGCGGTTTTTCTGGGTCACCTGACGATAACGCAGGATGTGTGCCTTTGTCGAAGTCTCGTCATAACCGACAAAACATTCTTCGCCTTCAGACAGTATTATCCAGTCGCCGGCGGTAACGGCGGCAGCATTGCGTGCACGAGTCTTCTGGGCCAGCATCTCGCGGTCAAAGCCTTCCTGATCGAGGTCCATGCCTTGCTCCTTGAGAATGAGTCGCGTCAAGTCCAACGGGAATCCGTAAGTATCGTAGAGTGTGAATGCCTGCTTGCCGTCGATAATGGTGCGTTCCTCGGCACGCGCTGTCGCGATGTCACTTTCGAGCATCGCGATACCCTTGTCAAGAGTACGCAGGAATGCGTCCTCTTCTTCTTTGATGACGCGTATGATGAGGTCGCGCTGGGCTACAAGTTCGGGATATGCATCACCCATAACCTCTATGAGGGTGTCCACCAGACGATACATAAAGGCACTCTTTTGTCCCAGGAAAGTGTATGCATAGCGCACGGCACGGCGCAGTATGCGGCGAATGACATATCCGGCCTTGGCATTGGAAGGCAGCTGCGAATCGGCTATGGAGAAAGCGATAGTACGGGTATGGTCGGCGATGACGCGCATGGCGATGTCCACGCGCTTGTCCTTGCCATACTCGTATCCGGACAGCTCGGCAATCTTGTCTATCAGCGGAGTGAATACATCCGTGTCATAATTTGATGTCTTGCCTTGCAAAGCCATGCAAAGACGCTCAAAGCCCATACCGGTGTCGATGACGCGAGCGGGCAGCGGCTCGAGTTTGCCGTCGGCCATGCGTTGGAACTGCATGAACACGAGGTTCCAGATTTCGATAACCTGTGGATGATCCTTATTTATAAGCTCGACGCCGGGCAGAGATGCACGCTCGGCATCGCTACGCAGGTCGATGTGTATCTCGCTACAAGGGCCGCAAGGTCCGGTATCACCCATTTCCCAGAAATTGTCATGACGATTGCCGTTAATGATATGATCCTTGGGCAGGTGTTTTTCCCAGATGGCAGCGGCTTCGTCATCGCGCCCCACCCCATCGGTCTTGTCGCCTTCGAACACGGTGGCATAAAGGCGTGTCGGATCCAGTTTGAGTACGTCCACCAAGTATTCCCACGCCCAGTCGATGGCTTCCTGTTTGAAGTAATCGCCGAAAGACCAGTTGCCGAGCATCTCGAACATTGTGTGGTGGTAGGTGTCCATTCCGACTTCTTCGAGGTCGTTGTGCTTGCCGGACACTCGCAAGCATTTCTGCGAATCAGCAACACGGCGATACTTGGGCGTTGCATTTCCCAATATGATATCCTTGAACTGGTTCATGCCGGCGTTTGTAAACATCAGCGTGGGGTCGTCTTTGATGACCATGGGGGCCGACGGGACTATTTTGTGTCCCTTAGACTCGAAAAATTGCTTGAACGAATCGCGTATCTGCTTTGATGTAAGCATGTTATTTTGTCTTTATGATTAGTCTGCCTATGCGGCGCTCTACAAAAATTTGCAGAAAAGCCGATTTTGAATGTGCAAAAGTACACGAAAGTTCTTAAATTTGCAAATGTAACGGCCTCGGCCCAAGCACACATTATTATATAACGTTTTGTACACTTACGATAAACTATACTACAAAATCAGCGATGTAGCCGACATCATCGGCGAACCGCAATCGACCTTGCGCTTTTGGGAGCGCGAGTTCACGACTTTGCGCCCCAAGCGCAGCGAGCGCGGCACGCGCCTATACACACCCAAAGACATTGAAAAACTGCGACTCATCCGCTATCTCATCAAGGACAAGGGATTGAAAATCGAAGCCGCAAAGCTGGCAATACGTAACGACCAAGCCGCAACCATACGCCGATTCAACGCCGTATCCAAGTTGCGCAACATCCGCCAAAGCCTCGTTGAGCTGCTGGGTGCGCTTGATGCTCGGCGCAAATAGTACAGCCGCACACTCAGCACCGCACATCCAATATTCGCGCTGCAGAGTGTCATAGCATTCTACATCAATTATACTGCTCTCCTTATGCACCCCAAGCCGGGCTTATTATTACTGACGGCACCTATCCTTAAAGCCGGTCGACTCCGTTTTACCATTAACCAGTTTGACCTACACCACCTATGAGTGCCGCTGTCCGCTCAAAACCCACCTCGTACGATATTAACCGAGAGCGTAGTCAAAAAAGACCCATTGCAAAAAAGCTGCCCCCCACACTGCTATTCGGAATAAAAGCACTACTTTTGCGGTAAAATTTGATATCAGTATCAGATTTGGCTACTTAAAAGCTATTTTACTATTGCACAACAAACGCACTATCCTCATATTTTTTGTCGCACAGCATTAGACTCACACAGAATCATTAGAAATATTCACTAACATTAATCTCCTATGGAACAATCAGACCCGATAGAAATCAACGACATCTGTTACCGTCTAAACCATACGAATAAAACCGCCGAAGTAACGATTGGCGTCTATTGCTATAATGTCCAAATACCCGAATATATAGGCTATAACGGCGAAAGATACGATGTAATCTCTATTGGAAATAGCGCCTTCAAAGACAGTTCATTGCTAGAGTCTGTAATTCTCCCTAAATCAATTCGCACCATAAGCGAAAAAGCATTTGAAGGTTGCGAGGACTTGACATCAATACTTATCCCCAATTCCGTTATTCTCATAGGTGAACGTGCTTTTGCAGGCTGTTTCAGATTGTTCTCTATAATTATTCCTAATTCAGTCATTTCTATAGGCGAATATGCGTTTGAGGAGTCGGGATTAGAGTCTGTGATCATCCCTAACTCCGTCGTTTCTATAGGAGAGCATGCATTTAAAAGCTGCAAAAGGCTGAAATCTGCAATTATCCCTAATTCCATATCGACAATTTGCGATGGTATCTTCTCCGGTTGCTCAGTCCTAACTTCAGTCACACTTCCGAACTCAATTACCAACATTGGATACAACGCTTTTCTTAATTGCTCTGGACTCTCATCTGTCATAATTCCCAATTCAGTCATAACAATTGGCAATGGGGCATTCTGCGGTTGTTCTAGACTGGCCTCAGTAACAATGCCAAGTTCCGTTATGTCAATTGGAGATTACGCCTTTTCATACTGTTCCGAATTGAGTTCCATCATAATTCCCGGCTCCGTTACAGAAATCAGAGACAGTACTTTCTGCGGTTGCTCTAAGCTAGCATCAGTAACAATCCCTGCTTCTGTTACAACAATCGGCAAAGAAGCTTTTTCTCGATGCTCAGGATTGGAATCTGTAATCATTCCTAATTCAGTTACAACTATTGGCTATAGCGCTTTTGAACACTGCTCTGGACTGAAATCTGTTACTATCCCCAACTCAGTTATTACTATTGGCAGTAGCGCTTTCCTTTTTTGTTCAGGATTGAATTCTATTACACTATCTAATTCCGTTACGGTTATAGAGTCCAACACGTTCACAGGCTGTTCAAATCTAACTTCCGTTGTAATACCCAACTCCGTTACGACAATAGACCGTCATGCGTTCTGGTGGTGCGTCAGGCTAATCTCAGTGGCAATTCCAAACTCCGTTACAGGCATCGGAGACGGTGCATTCGAATACTGCAAGGAGTTGACGTCCGTGACTATCCCAAACTCCGTTATAATAATCGGAGACAGCGCATTTGAGGACTGTTCAAAGTTGACGTACGCAAATATCCCAAATTCAGTCACAACAATTGGAGAGAGTGCATTCAAAAGCTGCTCGAATTTGAGAGCCATAAATATTCCCAATTCACTAACCACCATCAGCGACTGCACCTTCAGTGGCTGTTCTGAACTGACCTCCGTCAAAATCCCAGACACTGTTACGACAATAGGCGATGGAGCCTTCTTTAACTGCTCAAAACTGACATCTATCACAATCCCCGATTCTGTTGTAAAAATCGGGTTTAATTCTTTCTTTGGTTGCTCCGAACTAACATCTATCACAATTCCAAAATCCGTCATTTCTATAGATGAATATGCTTTCAATGGCTGTGCCAAGCTGTCCAGTATAACCTTTGATGCTGTAAACTGTACCTACAAAGGTTATAATTCTGCCTTCAAAGGTTGTACTAATTTAACAACGTTGATTATTGGAGCAGAAGTTGAAATAATCCCAAGCAACATTTTCAAGTATTGTTCAGCGCTGAAATCTGTAACAATCCCCGATTCGGTTAAGACTATCGGCAGCGGCGCATTCGCACAATGTACAGGACTAATTTCCATATCCATTCCAAATAATGTTACGACTATTGGAGATGGAGCATTCTACGGCTGCTCAGGGATTACATCCATTACACTCCCAAACTCCGTTACTGATATAGGTAAGTATGCTTTTCACGGTTGTTCAAGACTAACTTCCGTAACAATTCCAAGCTCAGTATCAACTATCGGCTACGGCGCTTTCGAGAATTGTTCGAATCTATCCACAGTGACTTTTAACGCCATAAACTGCAACATACGCTCTGGTTTCTCTATCTTCGATGGCTGTAAATTGGAATCAACAACGTTCGGGGAGAAAGTTGAGATAATTCCAAACAATGCATTTAGAGGATGTACAGAGCTAACCCATATTTGCATTCCAGACTCTACACACACAATCGGAGATGGTGCGTTTTCTCGATGCTCAGGGCTGACTTCCATCGCAATTCCAAACACCGTTACCATTATTGGTAAGGATGCATTCTATGGCTGCTCTAGTTTAACATCTGTGATAGTTCCTGATTCGATTACAACTATATGCGGTTTTTCCGAATGTTCTAGCTTAAAATCAATAACAATTCCACACACAGTTACTGTTATCGGCGACAACGCTTTCTCTGGTTGTTCAGGGCTAACTTCTGTCGCAATACCCAATTCTGTTTCGACAATTGGGAACGAGGCTTTCTCTGGCTGTTCAGGGCTGACTTCTGTCGCAATCCCCAATTCTGTTTCGACAATTGGGAACGGGGCTTTCTCTGGTTGTTCAGGGCTGACTTCTGTCACAATCCCCAATTCTGTTACAACAATCGGAGACAGTGCTTTCCTTGACTGTTCATGTCTGAAATCGGTGACGATTCCTAACACAGTTAAAAAAATTGGTGACTGCACATTTTCCGGTTGTTCTATACTGAAATCAGTAACAATTCCCAATACAGTTATAGCTATCGGTTTCAGCGCTTTTTCTAGATGTTCAGGACTGGAATCAGTGATACTACCCAACTCCGTCAAGAAAATTGGCGGCTGGGCATTTGGAGAATGTACGAGGTTGTCGTCCATTATAATACCCAACCTCGTTACAGCTATCGGTGAAGATGCTTTCCTCGGTTGTTCAAGACTAACTTCCGTAACAATTCCAAGCTCAGTTACATCTATCGGATGGAGTGCATTCTCCAATTGTTCTGAACTCGCGACTATTACATGCTTAGCCATCGAGTCACCAGACTGCGCTTCAGACGCCTACAATGGTGTAGACAAAAGCAAATGCAGATTAATCGTCCCAAAAGAATCTATAGACCGCTACAAGAGCGACTGGGTATGGAGACACTTCACGCATATCTCGGCTATAGAGGATATGGACGAGGAGGAGTGATGCGGACGCGCCCCGGCTTTTGGTGGAAGTCGGGGCGCGTTCGTGTATGTGGGGGATGATGTGTTTACTTGACGGTGGGGAAGGGCATGGTGTGGGTAGCGGCGTAGGCAGGGTCGAAGATCATGTTGAGGATGTGGGCAAGGCGCAGGCCGCCGCGCAGCAACTGTTCTTCGATGATGGGAGCGGCCCATGCGACATCATTGTAGGAGAGCTTGGTGCCTTCGGGATATTTTTTGTAAATATCAGCAGCATAAGCCATTGTCTGCTTGGCCCAGTCGTCGAGAGTACCGGCAATGACAGCGGCTTGCTCGTCGGCGGACAGGCGGTCGAGTTGCTGCTGCCACTCGGTGTAGCTCCATTTGTGAGCGCCGTCTACCAAGGCATTATCCCAAATGGAATGCAACTTATTGTCGCGGCCGAAGTACTTGATCGTAATGCGGTTGCCGCCAAGGTCGGTGGCATGTCCCAAATGCAAGGGCTGATGCAGATCGCCCACCACATGTACCAATATCTTGAGCGCCAAAGCCGGATCGGGGCACTTAGTGACGCCGGTAAGGCTCTCGATTTGGCCGCGTATTGCAGTAACGGCATCGCCGGAGGGATTGGCCGGAGCTTCTTCATAGCGCACACCCTCATCGATGTTCTTATAATGCCAAGTCTTGGTATATGCATACGGCTGCGTATGGCTGGCGTTGTCCAGCCAGTTAGCCCAATAAACAATGGACCTGCCGTTGAGAATATCGTTGATGGCGGCGGTCGTTGTGGGCGTCAGATGCTGTTCGGCGATATACGCGGTCACATCGTGGCCTTTTTGCCCCCAGCCAAAAGCGGCGGAGATGCTGAAAATGATAGCCGAAGCGCTAAAAAGCAATTTCTTAAGATTCATAGTAATAATTATATTTTTTTGTGATTATTGTTCCGGTTTGCCGGTACGCGGCAGGCGTATGGAGAAGGTTGTGCCCACTCCGGGAGTGGAAGCGCTCACATATATGCGTCCGTGGTGGTATTGCTCGATGATGCGCTTGGCCAGCGCAAGGCCCAGTCCCCAGCCGCGGCGCTTGGTAGTATATCCCGGATTGAAAACAGTCTTGAAATTTTTGCGTGGGATGCCGCGACCCGTATCGGCCACGTCCACCACTACATCGCCATGGTCTCCGGGTCGGCAAGCAACGCTGATTGCTCCATGTCCGTCCATAGCGTCTACGGCATTCTTAATCAAGTTTTCCATAACCCATTCGAGCAATGGTGCGCACGCGCTGACGGGCATGGACACCGGGGCATATTCGGCCGTAAGACTGATACGTCCGCTGACACGCGTCGCCATATAGGACACAGCGCTGCGCACAATGTCGGCGGCATCGGCAGGCTCCATTTTCGGTTCCGAGCCAATCTTGCCGAAACGCGACGCTATTGTTTCCAGGCGTTTGACATCCTTGTCCATTTCGCCTACAGTATCGGCATCCACGCCCATCTCGGGCAGCAGCTCCATCCATGCCATCAGCGACGAAATGGGCGTGCCCAGTTGGTGAGCTGTTTCCTTCGAAAGGCCCACCCACACCTTATTTTGCTCGGCTTTTTTGATCGAAAGCACCGCATAATATACTATCAGCAGGAATATTATCATCACCACCACCTGAATATACGGATAGTAGCTTAAGCGCTTGAGTAGTGTAGAGTCTTCGTAATACAGATGCTGATTTTCGCCCGGCGCGATGGCTATATCTATGACGTTCGGGCCGTGCGACAGTGCCTCGAGCCGTCCGTGCAGATACTCGGCATTGCGCGGCGACAGGGACAACGGATTGAGCGTATCTACCGGTTCGGGCAGGTCGAAGTTGCGGTGATTGAGTATATTGCCGGCGTCATCGGTCAGCAGCACCGGAATGGTCGTATTGCTTTCGATTATACGCAACAGGAAGTCGATATCTATCATCGGCGGCGTCGGAGAGCCGGAGCCGTCTTCATCCTGAGCCGTCATCTGCTCGACGGCGCTGAACTGGTTAATAATTTCCTTGGTTGCATCGGCCCAAATCTCCATACGCTGCCGCTCTTGCACGGCAAGGTCCTTGACAAGATTATTGGACACATACAAGAACAGCGCCACGACAATGGCGGCCGTCAGCAAGAACGCAATCTTGCCATAGCGGCGTATATCGTATATATTGGACAAATGCTTCATAAGCGACTATTGCAATAATAGGTACGACAGCGACAGCAGGGCCAGCAGCACGGATAATCCCTTGGCTACACCGCGACGCATACACAAAGCCGCCAGGGACACGACCGTTGGAACGGCGTATGCCACGACGGCCTGCTTGTCCACATAATAAGCCATGGAATACAGCCGCTTGTCGTCGATGGCGCAAAGTGCGACAACGGCCAATATACACAACAACAGAATATTAGCCAAAACGGCCCATACACTATGCCTGCGCCGAGGTTGCGGAATAATTGCCGTATGCTCGGCATCGCTGAACGATGCGAAGAATTCGGCGACAGAAGGTGTGCGGCGCGTCATATCGTAAGCCATAGCACGCGCTATGGCCGCATTGGCATACGGCGGGATGGTCGGCACGCTGATACTTTCGGGATGGTCAAATATCTGCTCGGGGCGCGGCGGGGTGTTGCCAGTGAGCATCTTGACCGCCGTGGCCGCCAGCGAATACACATCGCTGCGTACGCCCGGCTCGGCACCGCGCACACTCGCATACTGCTCCGGAGCGGCATATCCGTGGCTGACGGCTGCCACCGTCCGGTCGTTGTCCGAGACTAATCCCGATGGCCCGACACTGCGCGACAATCCGAAGTCTATCAGCACAATACGCCCATCGTTTCCTAATATTATATTATCCGGTTTGACGTCCAAATGTACTATGCCGTGACTATGCAAGTACGACAATGCCGAGGACATTTGGCTAAGGACATCCACCGTGGCGGCATAGTCCAAGACATGACGCCGTACAATTTCTTTGAGATTTCGTCCGCTTACCCGTTCCATTACCATATACGCCGTGCCATTGGCGCGGAAAGTGTCATACACGCGTACGATGGAAGGATGATGGCATCGTGCGATATTATTACTCTCGCTGATAAAGCGTTCGCGCAATTTTGCCACCATATCTATATTGGACAGGTCGTCCACAATGAGCATCCCGGTGGCAGAATCGCGGCGACAGAGATCCGAGGGGAACATCTCCTTGACAGCAAAGATATTACCCTCTACATCATCTGCCGCATACGTTATGCCGAATCCACCTGTCCCGAGTACGCTCCTTATGGTGTATACATGGTTGTCGGCGCCGTGCAACGTCGTACCCTCGGGAAGTGCATCATCGTCATCAAACATTGCGTATCAATACGTTAATGTAATAGTATGGTATCGGATGCACGTCGCACGTGCATCGGCTGACGGCTTATAGTAAGGCGATATAGGTGCTTGCCCATCACAAAAGTGTCGCCGTCGGTAAGTCTCACCATCGTCCCTTCGGGCAGGCGCACCTCGTTGACAAAAGTGCCGTTGGCGCTACCGGCGTCACGCAACAGCACCTCCGTACCGGCAGCCACACTGCGCACGGTAATTACCACTTGGCATCGGCTCATGTAATGCTCAGGATCGTCAAACAGAATTTGGGCACGTGGCGTAGCGGTGCGGCGACCCACAGTATTGTCGCCGGGCAGGAGATTATGGCTCTCGCCGGTGTCAACATTTTCGAGCGTAACAACGGCCTCGTGCTGCTCGTGCAAACGCATAGTAGCCTGAGCCGAAGGCTTCTGTGACTGCGGCGGCAACGATGGCGACTGCAAAGGCGCTTGCACCGGCTGTCGTGTCGAGTCGGCAAGTACACGCGGGCGCAATTCGATGAAGTCGCGTACCTTGCCTCGCGTATGGCAGTGCGGACACTCTATGGGTGCGTCCTTGTAATTCGGAAAAACCTTAAAGGACAGCACCTTGGCGCAATCCTTATTAGGACAGCGCACATATGCTTTTGTCGGGTCTGGCGTCACTGTCTTGGGGTGTGTATAATACTGTTATACAAAGTCGGAAACATCGGCGTTGTTATCAAAGTCGGACATATCCATGTCGTTGTTGGAGAAGTCCTGATCATAACCAATCGAAGGATTGGCTTGGGCGATATCATTGGAGGCATATTGGTCGGCTGTGACCGTAGCGCCTTGGCTCTGCACGCTGCCTTGTATATCGCCAACGGTGATATTGTATTCGGAGATGTTGTGCATCTCATCCTCGGATATTTGGCCATCGCCATTGTCATCGTGCACAAGAACATCCATCACCTGATCATTGTCTATGTCCACAAGCATTGCATGCTCGCCGTTGATGTCAATTGCTGCGATATTGATTTGGCTGCCGTCCTCGCCCTGTACGGATTCAAGACCAAGTATGCGTACATCGTCATCGTCTACTGTGTCTACCTGCACCATATCGTGCTGCACATTTTCGCTTTGACCGTCGTGCGTATACTTATCCGTGGTTTCGTCCACGACGGAGTGGTCGGCATGGGCTGCTCCGGTATTGGCAGAGGCCTCGTTATGACTGCCTCGTATGGCTGCGATCTCAAAATCGTGTCTTTCCTGAGCGCTCATTCCGTCCCATTCGTTCTTGTAATAGGTCCCGTAAACCCGACCGTGCCACTCGAAGGCGCCACCGGCACCTACTTCGGCACGCGCCGCAGCAAAAGCTTGCGAAAACGACATATTATCGTTAACCCCTGTAGCTATAGGCGGCAATCCGGATTCTGTCTCAGCAGTAGCCGCTGCGGCTTGTCCTTCAATCGCGGAGGCTTCGGCGGCACGCATTGCATCTTCGGTCGTATCCGCCGACAATACAGGATCATTTTCAGAGACCACATAAGCCGGATCTACAGCCTCGGTAATATTGTCTCGGGTGTCAGCTCCGTCCATCATTCCGGGGGCGGCGGACACGCTGTCCGTAGCGGCAACGTTACCCGTTGCCAAATTCTCTTTGAAGGAGGATGTATCGTTGTTCATCTTGCTAAACGTTTTATACGGTTGTATATAGGCATTGTCTTGTCTGTGGCGTATCATTTCGCACACGCACACTGCAAAGGTAGTATAAACCGCGGCCGCATGTCAAGCATCGGCACGCATAAAGGACGAAATACCACGTTAAAATGACAAAACGTCGCAGCTCTTCACTGCAAAGATACATACTATTGCCGAAACAGACAAACCCTTAAAACGCAACGTATCCATTGACCCGTTACTTGGAGCCGGACAACATCGGATCAGGCGTGCGGTGAGGGCTGCGCACCCATCGTGCCACCGCAACGACGCGTGGAACAAAGCGCCGCAAAACCGTCCTATATCGCCATGCAAGAGCCAGCGCCGTAAGGGCTACACCTACAAGAGCCAGATAGCCATAACACTCCTTGAGCGCAAGCATCAAATGCTGACCTTGCAGCCATCCGTTCGGCATGGAACCGTGTCAATCGGAGGAAACAGACACCGCGGCATACTCGGCATGACCGAAATCTTCCGCCAAAGTATGGCACAAGTGTTATATAAAACAATAGGGCAAACCGTGCCGCGACATCAATCGCAGCACAATCATACCAAAACAAAGTTATTCATTGCAAAGTGTTCCAGAAAGCGACCTCACTCACGGGAGTCTCGCCTCTCATACTTTTTTACCACAAAAAAAGGGAACAAAGCGCTCTTTTTTTATTCTGTTGCTCAGAGCACCATGTAAATTTTCCGTATGCAGGCATCCGGCGTGCATATACTCATTCTCTCCGGCTATCAGCATTACGCTATATTGCGCCAATGCGTCACCGATTGACGCGGCAAAGTTACTCATTTTTTTCGACACAAAAGCCTTTAAATATCTTAACAGCGCTAAACATTATTTGCCGTATGGGCATTTATGCGTACATTTGCGCCATCAAAATCGACAAAACCATACACTTATGACGAAATCTGTCAACCGCATAGTTGCAACGCTGCTGTACGTAGCCGCGATAGTGACGTGTGCAAGCGCTCGCATGGTCGACCACGAACCGGTCGGTGTAATACCTTTCTCTATTGCGGAGGATAATCGTATATATGTCACCGCCTTTGTCAACGGCTCGGACTCACTTAACTTCCTCGTCGACACAGGCGCTTCGTCAATCGTTTTGAACACAAATTCACCTAAGCTCAAGGGATTTATACACGAAGGCGAAACTACCCAAAACTTAGGATCTACCGGCGAAAACGACATCGAATACAGCAACGACAACTCGGTCGATATAGGCACAATCCACTATGACAAAGCCGGATGTGCGCATATCCCCTATCCACCCGAGTATTGGGACGGCGTTTTCGGTCTGAACGGGTTGGCCGCATTCAACATCGAAATCAATTACGATGACTTCAAAATATATTGCTATGCCAAAGAGCCCTTGGAAATTAACGATCTCAGGCATACTGTATCGATTCCCTTCATCTACAAATACAACGTACCATTCATCAAGCTGCCTGTTAGGATTAACGGAATACTTCATAACCTTACGCTTGAAGTAGACACCGGCTCGGACCGCGTCATCGACCTGAACACGCCTTTCGTAAACAAGCATCGGCTCCTTGACACACAGAAGCCTTTTGCCATTTCGCACATAGCAAGCTCGGATGGCGGAAGCGGAGAGTTGAAGAACGTGTTTTTTGACGAAGTTATCGTCGGCCCGTTCATAATGCCGAAGGTCGCAGGAGCATTCTCGACACTTACCGCCGGGATGCAAAGCAAGGAAGACATCGATGGAATGATCGGCAACAATTTCTTGAAGCGGTTCAACATGCTTATCGACTTCAAAAGCGACATATTGCACTTACAGCCTAACAACTTCTACTACACACCTTTTTACGACTTCTTGGTGAAATAGCATCCGCTGCTCGAGACGGTAATACGACACCGACAATAGGGCCGGCCCAACTGCGATATGAACAAAAATCGTTATATTTGCCGTATGAATACCGTCAAGGAAATACGCGAAGGCATTGTCCGCAGCCTGACGCCGCACGTTGGCAAAGACGAGGCGGAAGCCATGGCTCGCATCATACTCGAAGATGCCGCCGGAGTGTCGCGCACTGCCGCCATTATCGATCCGGGACGCTTACTCGAAGACGCCACGGTGACGCGCATCAGTGCCATAGTCGGGCGTGTGGCCGACGGCGAGCCGCTGCAATATGTCCTGGGCGAGGCCGTGTTTATGGGTATGCGCCTGCGCGTGACGCCGCACACCCTGATACCGCGCCCCGAGACTGCCGGGCTGGTGGACATTATCACCGACGAGTATTCCGGAGCCAAAGACCTGCAAATCATTGACATCGGCACCGGAAGCGGATGTATCGCCATCGCCTTGGCACGCGCCCTGCCCTATTGTGCCGTAACGGCCGCCGACATCAGCTCCGAAGCGCTCGCCGTGGCCTCGTACAATGCCTCAGCCCTCGGCACATCCAATGTCAAGTGTATCCGATTGGATGCCTTACACCTTCCGATGCCGGCAGCGCCACTCTACGACATCATCGTCAGCAATCCGCCGTACGTCACCGTCGCCGAGAAGGCGGATATGGACCGACGCGTGCTGGACTACGAACCGGGCACGGCTCTATTTGTCCCCGATGATGACCCGTTGCGCTTTTATCGCGCCATCGCCGTTTATGCGCAATCAGCGCTACGCCCCGACGGTTCGCTGTATTTTGAAATCAATCCCCTGTATGCCACCGATATGGAACAGATGCTGCGCTCTCTCGCCTTTGAAGACGTGGACATCCGTCGTGATTACAGGGGTAAAAAACGTTATGCCGTATGCCTTTGTCCCGAAAAATAGTCACTTCGGAAAAAGCTCTGGCACGCCTCGAGGAGCTGTGTGTCCGCGGCGAGCGTTGCGAAAGCGAATTGCGCACAAAATTGCGGACATGGCAAATCGCCTCCGCCGATGCCGTCATCGACAGCCTGCGGCGACGTCGTTTCTTTGACGATGCTCGCTTTGCTCATGCCTTCGTAACCGACAAGGTGCGCTTTGCACGCTGGGGACGCATCAAAATAGCTATGGCTCTACGCTACAAGCGCATAGGCAGCGACATCATAGCCGAAGCATTGACCGAAATTGACGAACGAGCCTATATCGAGGCTTTGGAAGCGGTCATCGCCGCCGCCGTCCGCCGCATAGGCGATGACGCAGCACATACCTACGAAGGCCGCACCCGCATATTCCGTGCCGCCGTCAGCCGCGGCTTCGAAAGCGATATATCTGCCGCCACCATTCGCCGCCATTTGGCCGACAGGCGCGACTAATCTCTATTAAAGAAAATCTGCTCGTTATTGCTTGATATTAGAAGCTTCAAGTTCCAGAAGCTTCATTTTGGCCGCAAGACCGCCGGCAAATCCGGTAAGCGAACCGTCGCTGCCTATCACTCGATGGCACGGCACAATGATAGATATTGGATTGGCTCCAACGGCAGCAGCTACAGCCTGAAATCCAAGCGGGCATCCTACAGCTCGCGCCACAGCGCCATATGACATCGTCATCCCGTATGGTATCGTTGTCAGGGCATCCCAGACACGATGCCTGAACGGAGTCCCCACGGCGCCAAGCCTCAAATCGAAAGCCATACGCTTCGATGCAAAATATTGGTCCAACTGAGACACTACTTCGGTCATGGCCGATGATTCCTGATCCGCGACAATCGGTCCGACTGTCGCAATAAGTTTGCGCATATTCCAGTCGTAATGCCTGTTATCTATCCAGTCGCAAAGACACAAAGCCCCGGTAATACTATCGACGCCAAGCATCAATTCGCCTACGGGCGAGATGTATCGGCGCGTACACAGCATCAATAATCATCATCAAAGAAATCACTCGACGAAGATTCGAAGCTGTCATAGCCACCTATGCCGCCGTAGTCGTCATGATCGTCCATCAAACTGTCATGGTGCGTGGAATGCCACGGGAAACCATCGTCCATGCTATTATGGTAACCTCCTATGGGAGGAATCACACTATTGTCATTGTGGTGGCAGCGGTGGTCTCCAAACAGCCAGTCAAAGATGATTAAATCTCTAAAAAAACTCCAAAGTGACATATTTGCTTTGATTATGTATTTACGTACGACGCATTAGGCACGTCTTTATCACCGCAAATATACACATTTTCGAGCATTTGCACAATACAAGCCCGATTTTTTCGGATTATATTACTCATGCGACGCCACCATATGGTGCGAACTGAATACTCGAGGAGTCTTAACCGCAATCGGGTATCACCAAGGCACAAGGCAAGCCCGGCCGAAGACTACTTCTGAGACGTTAACGCCTCGTCTATGGCACGAGACAATTGATCCGGGCAACTGGTACCCTTAACTCCGCATTGGATGCCATGAAGGCGACGCGAGACTTCGCGTGCGTCCATGCCTTCTATCAAAGAAGACAAGCCGCTGAGATTGCCCATGCAGCCGCCTGTAAATTGCAAGTCATGTATACGCCCATCCTCGATAGAGAACTCGATATTACGCGAACATGTGCCGTGCGGTGTGTATGTATATTTCTGTTTCATTGTATCGTAGCGTTTGTTTACATTTCAAAAAAAGCACCCGAGAAATACCGGGTCAAGCCGAAATACCCCTATCTAACGCACCGCATCGGCCGAAGCACGCCGCGGTACATCCGCAAACAAAAAAGGTCGCCGACGTGGGTGGGATGTGTGGTGTCGGCGACCATACCGAAGGTGTCTCGCGACACGTTTCGAGTTGGGGATGATGGATGTGTGCTCGAAGTGGGACTCGAACCCACACAGCCGGTAATGGCCAAGGGATTTTAAGTCCCTCGTGTCTACCATTCCACCATTCGAGCGTATATCAATGTACTGCCGTCCCTTTCGTTACGGCCTCGCAAAGGTAGGCATTTTATTCCACTCCGCCAAACACCCTCTCACAAAAAAAACACATGTAGAGTCAAGTGGCAAGTGCAAAATTAATGAATCATATTGTAGAACTCAATTTTTGGAGTAGAAAAGTCTAATTTTTTCTTAGGCCTATCGTTTATCAGATACTGAACCTTGTTCAACTCTTGCTGTGATATCTTTCTGAAATCAGTGCCCTTAGGGAAAAACTCACGGAAGATTTTATTGGCGTTTTAGCTTGAATCGCATTCAAAGTGGTCGTTACGCAGTTGTTGTTCACTACATTGTATTCGTCTATTACAATCCCTTTACCGATATTTTTTACGTCACGTTTGTTTGACGGATCAGCGGATTTTTCTTGTAGAATATTGTCAAAATAAGCGTTTATCTCAGCGTCCTTATCTTGCTCGAAAGTAAATGCATTCAGACCAAATCGTTTGTCTTCATCGTTGATGAATCTTTGTGCATCATTGCCTTTTAATCTTATAAGGATACCTTCGCCGGCCGTAGAACCAACCGAAGGGATATTTTTCCAGGTATTGCCATATCTGCCATATGTGTACACCGTTAAGGATGCTCCTTCACCTGTTGACAGAAAAACGTGTCCCCAACTATTTGTTTCAATGTACACAATGGGACGTTCGCCGGTTGGGGCGGTGAAGCGAAGGGGGTTGGCGGCGCAGTGGGTGTAGGGGGAGAAGGATGGGTAGTCGGCGGACTTGGGGTCGGGGGTGGTGAAGCGGTCAAGGATGGCATCGTGCCAACGGGCGATATTGTCGTGCCAGCCCAGCCCGGCGAAGTTGCTCCAGCGGTTGCCGATATGGGCGCGGTCACTCACGCGCTCGGTCCCGAACAGCTGCACGGGCAGCCCCGAGGGATAAAACATCGTGCACTGCCGTATCGTTCCCTCGTCATCCACCACCGTGCGCACGCTCCCCAGGCGGTCGCGCACATACCACAGATGCGTAAACGTCCGTCCGGCGGCATCCGCGCCGTTTCTGACAATCGAGGCGATGCCTTCGGGGGTGTTGATGCGCCAGCCGCCGCTGCCCAGATAGCCGCTGATTTCCCAGTCGCCGCGATAGAGCGTGTGGTCTATCACCGGCTCGCGTATGGTGCGTACTATGGTGTCGCCCTTGGAGTTGACACGCACGGTAGTGCGCGTACGTACCGAGCGAAATTGGCGTGTCATCAGTGTCTCGTCAGGCAGGTAGGACGAGTAAACCTTGTTTCCCACATCAATAAACGATGTGTTATTTGGAAATCTCAATACGTTGCCATTCATCGATTCAACGACATTTTGATTATATGCTGTCTTTGTCTACAGTATAATAGCAGGGCCAGCCGGAATCATCTATAGGAAATGCGCCTTCGGTGTAATGATAAATTATATAATCAAATTCGAGCGCTCTTTTTTCCCCTTCTGGCGGAGTCATTAGTGGCTGCATTGTCTTGTCAATAAGATAGATACACTCGCCCAAGCTGTAATATCCCACAAAATGGTATGGCATTTTAGTAACCACTTTAAGAATGACAAATGCGATACTTTTAGATGTGCGAATTGCTGCTATCATATACGGAGTACTCCAGCCATAATACAAACGGCTGCACTCTTTTGCTTCTTTTATAAAGATATTACGAATGTATTGATTTCTCGGAGTCATCGGTTGAAGCTTATATGATGCATGCACTTTCTCCTCGATTTTCTCGGCCATCTTGGGTATTGCCGGAATTGATGGCCATTTATTATCTGATCGTTTTTTGCCTTTATTTGACGGCGGCTTACTCGTCTTTGCTGTTTTATATGATGATACATTGCTGCTGGAATAACCGCAAAGGTATGTAGCGATACAGCATAAGAGAATTAAAACGTAGTAATACATATCATTTTACAATATACCCGGGCTTATTCTTATAAAAAAAGTATGGGTAGTACTCTTCATAAGCATTTAATCCCGGCTTATAAACTTTGTGTATAATGCGCTTTTTCATTAAAAGCGACAATTTCCAGTGAGATAAAGCATGGGCTATATCCATATCATTTGTCACTATACCTTCATCACTTATGCCCGATGGTTGACTATTGTCCGGATGGCTATGTATATCTTGGCGAACATTATACCCATGCTGATACTGGAGAAATACCAGATTCGGCCCGGACCGGTCTTCTGTTGTGCTATGCGAGGTGGAAACAATGTTTAGTCCTTTTTCGCCCTCCTGCCCGAGCATCAACTGCGACCATTCTACTTTGGTGTTTCTTGCGAGATACTCAAATGCTTCCGTTCCGTTTTCGTCGCCACGGATCTGCATAACGAACCAGGAGCCATCCGAATCCCATTTTAGGTCTTTATGTTTTTCGATGGTTCCCGGTGTGAAAACGGCAACCTCGTCTTTTTCCCCAACCTTAACAATATCAGCGGCGTCATAGTTTTCGACATTCGTTAAAACTCCATATTCGTTAAATATGTATATATCCATTCCTGTTGGGTCGGTGAAGCGGAGGGGGTTGGCGGCGCAGTGGGAGTAGGGAGAGAAGGAGGGGTAGTCGGCGGACTTGGGGTCGGGGGTGGTGAAGCGGTCAAGGATGGCATCGTGCCAGCGAGCGGTGTTGTCGTGCCAGCCCAGCCCGGCGAAGTTGCTCCAGCGATTGCCGATATGGGCACGGTCTGTCACGCGCTCGGTCCCGAAGAGCTGCACGGGCAATCCTGACGGATAGAACATCGTGTATACTATATTATTCGTTATCATCCTCGCTAATACTAATTTCAGTTATTATTCCATTCTCAACCATGACATATACATCGGATTGTAAGGGCGGCAACGATAAGACAGCATTATGTTGCTTGCATTTGGCCTTACTGTTGTGTTTTTTTCTAGGTGACAATAGACCCGGAATGAGGATGACCTTTATGCCTTTATTATAACTACAGATCCCGAAAAAGCTGAGCGCATCTTTTACGGACATCCCGACAGTCATATTGTATATGCTCAGACGATTGCTGCGTATTCGCGCTGATGAGATATCGCAATCTTCATCCGGAATGTTTTTGACATACTCTATAGTGTCTTCGCCAAGTGTTGCGATAAGTGAAATGGGCGCATTGTCTACCATGGTGTTGTAAGCATCTACAAAGACATCGAAGCCTTGCTCGTGATATTTACGTATTGCATCATACCAATTTATAGAGCTTTCGTGGTATGTTCCTTCAACTATGGGGTTAATCACGAGAGTATCTCCGCATTGGTACACCATACACGTAATTGCATCACTATTTGATGCCTCGACATTTGGCAATGCGGTGAGCAAACTAATAATTAGGATTATACGTGTAATCATTTTGCCGGATATAATAGTTCGTAAATCTCGGTCGGTAAAGTGTCTTGCATAACTATTTTGGTTATTCGACCTCTGAAAATTTCATATTCCGTGTATAGGGGGATTAGGCTTCTTTTGCGAACTAAGTTACTACTTTTTACATCAGTAGTCCTGATTACTACCAATCTATCAATTTGGGGAATGTTTAATTTAAGTCGGCCACTAATATTCTTTTCGGTCATACCAATGTCGAATAATCCGGCGTGCCATTTCGGATTTGCAAATGAGCCATCTTTTATTCGATAAATATCTTTTGACAATGTCTCGACATAGCGTATTGAGTCGCCGACATTTTTGTATAAATACGTTGTCATCGAGGGTGTTTCGGCTATAGTCTTCACTACATGACATGAGTCATAATTGCAATCTACAAGCGTCAATAGTCTCTGTTGGCTTGCATGGTCATATCGATCATCCACTGAAAATCCCTTTGAATTAAACATCTTGATAATATCGATATACTCGAAAGGCCCGGAATAAATGCCTTGAAATACAGACGCGTCATCTTCGATGTTTACAACTGAATCATTGACAATAACCATAATATCAGCCGTATTCGCCGAAGCCGTACAAACTATTGATGTAGTAACTATAAATGAAAATATTATCCTTTGTACATGCATATTTACAGAGTCTTTAGAATTAATACAAATTTTATCGGCGAGAGGAATGTTGACCCTTCGCGGATTTTGGATTTGCTGCCTGGCACTTTATAGTTTTTATGACCTGATGCTCCCAATGATTGTCTATCCCGGCATATTCATACACAACTTTCCCGGCGCTCCATTCGATACGCTCGAGCCTTTTCGAGTAATATACGGTTGTTCCACATGAGTGAGCGTCAGAAACAATGGAGTGGTCAAATTCTCGATTAAGCGAATAATTTCTTGTGTCCGAACCGGATTCTCGCCATTTGGTCGGCGTTTTATCGCTATAAACGAACCTGACTTCGTTGCCACAGGGGTCGGAAACCTTGCTGAGGTGCCATGCCGAGGTGTATAATACAGAATCAAGAGTTCGCGTCAACTCCGGAGGTCTGTAGTAGTATTCATATCGGGTCTTTTCGTTGGTCCCAAATGTGTATTTTATGCCGGATGCGTCTTTTACAACAAATTTGGATGGGTATGAGGTTGAGGCTTGCTGTGCATCAATTTTTATCGGGGTCGAAGATGACATAACTATACGCTTATTGTCATCGTAAGCAAAAGAAGCAGACAACCCGAGGCCGGACAGCCGTATCGGTATGCTAATGCTACCGGCCTTTATCGTAAACAAATCATACGATATATTCGGCACCCCCGAAAAACAGTCCACGGGAATCTCTTGATACTGCATTAAAGTGGCTACATCAGGCGACGGTGGCACGATAGAGTAGTCTTTCGGGCCATAATATGTGTCAGCTATTGCAGATAATGACGACATCATAGCAATGATTATAGTACCTATGACATACCTACAGGTGGTGGAACAACTTGCTCGATGTCTCATGGTGAGGTTATATCGGTATATAGAGGTTATAATGGTTGAAAAATTTGCCTAACGCGACAAAGTTACGTTTTTTTGATAAGTGAAAAAAATGTTATGGAGATTTTTTTCTGACGGCGGCGGTTTTTCACTCTGCCCAAATTGTTGTATTTTTGCAGTAATGAATAGGGGACGTTGGCCGGAGGTGTCGCCGCCCCATGAAACAAGCAAAACTCACACAATGAAAATACTGTCTAACAACGATATAAAAGAGATAGAGAGATATACCATCGACAACGATGGCGTGACCTCGGTCCAGCTGGTGGAGCGTGCAGCACGCGCCATCGCCGACGAAGTGGCCGGGTATTGCAGCGACAGCACCCCACTGATGGTGTTCGCAGGATGGGGGAAAAACGGTGCGGACGCCCTCGAAACCGCCCGCCTGCTGGCCTCCCGTGGATATGCTCCGGAGGTTTACCTCTTCAACATCGGAAGCAATCGATTGTGCCCCGAATGCAAGCTGATGCGCGATCGCTTGGCCGCGTGCGAAGCTTCGCACACACTGCACGAGGTGACCGGCGAAACGCCTTTCACCTTTCCCGAACCCCCGGCGGACACAATCATCATCGACGGGATTTTTGGCAGCGGACTCAACCGCCCCATGCCGAGGCCATTCCAGCTTTTGGCTCAAAATCTCAACTGCAGCGGAGCTTTCATCATCTCCATAGACCTTCCCTCGGGATTGCTCGATGGATTCAACGGCGATACGCCACGAAACGACATGGTGCACGCCGGGCTGACCTTAGCCCTGGGAGCACCGCGTCTATCTTTCTTCATCGAGGACAATGCCGTGGCCGTAGGACAATGGAAGTTGCTCGACATCGGCCTCAACAGTACAGCCGTGCGTAATGCCCCCCTCTCTTACTGGATGGTGCAAGGCAAGGACGTACGACGTTACCTGCGACCGCGCGACCCGTGGTCCAATAAGAGCAACTACGGCGATGCACTCATTGCCGGCGGAAGCCACGGCATGGGCGGCGCCGCCGTCTTGGCGGCTCGCGGATGCCTGCGTTCCGGTGCCGGGAAGGTCACCGTCTACGGCCCCCAAAGCCTCTATAACACCGTACAATGTGCCGTGCTTTCGGCCATGATGCGTGCCGACAGCGGCCGGGAACACCTTACCGATATCCCGCACGAATCGCATTACAGTGCCTTCGGCATAGGCCCGGGACTCGATGTCAACGATGATACGGCCGAAGCCGTGGGCCGTTTTCTAAAGACAATGAGCGCCGCTCCACGCCCCGTGGTGGTGGACGCCGGAGCTCTGGGATGCATCGCCGCACGTCCGGCCATGCTGGAGTACCTGCCGATGATGTCCATACTCACTCCGCACATCGGCGAATTTGACCGTATCTTCGGCAAACAGTTTTCGCACGAGGCAAGGCTGAAAAAGGCCATTGAAATAGCAAAATACTACCAAATCATCATAGTGCTCAAAGGCCGATACACAGCCATAATACGCCCCGACGAAAAGGTGTTTTTCAACACCTCGGGCACACCGGCTATGGCCACACCCGGCAGCGGAGACGTCCTCACCGGCATTATGACCGGCTTTCTGGCCCAAGGCTTCAAGCCTGAAATGGCCGCATTTCTGGCGTGCTACATCCACGGCATTGCCGGAGAAATAGCAGCCGAGAACCATGGCGAATATGGTGTTACGGCCGAAGATATAGCCGCCAATGTCGGACGCGCCATAGCGCTTGTAGCCAACGCCGAATAATCCTTTACAGACATTACATCACCCGACAATAGTAAGACTTATGCACAACTTACGCACAGCTATCACGTCCATGGCGATATGCGCCGCCCTTGTCACGGCAGCACAGACCACACGCAGCTTCACCGCCGACAAAACCAACGAATACGCACTGGTATACAGCCTTCCGCGCACCGTCCTCGACATCACCATAGAGACCGCGCACACGGCGACACTCCCCGGCGAATTCAGCAATTACGCCAAACGCTATCTGGGCATCACCGATGCCATCACCACCCCATCCAATAGCGTGCGCGTCAAAAGCGTCACCATAATTCCGCGCGGTATACCCGGAGGCGCCGACAGCCGCTGGCAAGTACAGTTTAAAAACGGCAGCGCTGCCTCAATGCTGCTCACCGAAACCGGAATACCCCTGGCGGTGAACACCGACAGCATCGCCTCTACAAATGCCGTGACCCTACCCGTGGCCGTGGATGCAGCGCCCACCCCACTGGAAAGTGATGCGGCGCGTCAAGCCGTTACACAAGACATGACGCGCAGCTCATCCATATCCAAGAAGGCCGAATTAGCCGCCCAACGCATCTTCGAACTGCGCGAGACACGCTCGGACCTACTCAGTGGCAATGCCGACAACCCGCCGGCCGATGGCAAAGCCATGCAATTGGTTTTGGACAACCTCGCGGCGCAGGAAGCCGCTCTAACTGCAATGTTTGCAGGCACGACACAGACGTACACACGCGTGACCACACTCACATATACACCCGGCACAGCGGAGAGTCGCGAAATTCTGGCTCGGGTATCGCCCACCGAAGGCATAGTACCTGCCGATGACCTCAGCGGCGCCCCAATATACATATCGCTGACAAATATCGCTAAGGCCGAGATGCCCGTCACCGAAAAAGGCGAACCGAAGCGCTTCCCTAAAGGCGGATTGGCTTACACCATACCCGGCACAGCATCGGTCACCCTGACGTACGACGGAGCTACCATCACGCACAAAGACTTGACACTGGCACAATTGGGCGTAGTCTTCGGAATCAATCCCGCCCTATTTAGCGATAAGAAAGCCCCCGCATACGCGACTTTCGACCCCACGACCGGAGCCATCACGGCATTAGGCGCCATAGAGTGACACCCGTATATTTGAGAGTATGAAGCACCACGCCTATATCTGTATAGATTGGCTCGCGATGACTTCTACAATTAAGGCTCGTACACATCGGCATACCCCAAAAATTATCTGACTTTTTTGGAAAACAAAAAAAATTAGACTAATTCCAAAATTATTTTCATTCCACTATTGCATATTTCAACAAAGGTGCGTAACTTTGCGCTGTACAAACGGCCGTCATAAACGGCCGAAGCACAAAATCCTCACATACAAATCTTTATCAAGTCATCAAAAAAAGCACGATTATGAAGAAGAAATTTATCTGCACCGTATGCGGATACGTATACGAAGGCACCGAAGCTCCTGAGAAATGCCCGCTGTGCGGCGCTCCTGCCTCCAAATTCAAAGAGATGGAAGAAACCGGCGCACTCGAATTTGTCACCGAACACGAAATCGGCATCGCCGCAGACACCGACGAACAAATGAAAACAGACCTGCGTACACACTTCAACGGCGAATGCTGCGAGGTGGGCATGTACCTGGCCATGTCGCGTCAAGCCGACCGCGAAGGTTATCCCGAAATTGCCGAAGCCTTCAAGCGCTACGCTTTCGAAGAGGCCGAACATGCATCCAAATTTGCCGAGCTACTCGGTGAAGTAGTTTGGGACACCAAGACCAACCTCGAAAAACGTATGGCCGCCGAAGCAGGTGCCAACACCGACAAGATGCGCATCGCTCGACGCGCCAAAGAACTCAACCTTGACGCCATCCACGACACCGTACACGAAATGGCTAAGGACGAAGCACGCCACGGCCAGGGTTTCCAAGGCCTGTACAATCGCTACTTCAAGAAGTAAGCGACAAAAATCCATACACACAGAGAGGGCGCACTCCATTACGGGATGCGCCCTCTCTGTATTTTCGGCATCAATCAGTCCTCGGACTCGGACAAAGGCGGAACAGTATCGCGGAAGGCACGTGGGAGGCCCCGTACCACGCAGTTGTAACTGTGTCGAATAAGGCTGCGCAACAATGGCGAAGGCACGGCAGCGGCCAGACCCACGTCGTTCCAATGGCGTTTATTCATATGCCATGCCGGACGTATGGCCTCATAGTGCTCGCGCAACTTCTCGGCATAATCCGGGTCGCATTTCAGAGACACACGCGTAGTGTCAACGAGATTCAGCATTGCAAAAATCTTTCCGCCCACGCGCAAGGTCACAACATCATCGCCGAACGGCATGTCCTCGGTCGCAAAAGGCAGCGACAAGCAGTATTCGTGCACTTCCAAAATATCCATGATAGATAGTGTTTTATATTGTTCAAAGCATTACTCATCGAAGGACATCTCCCATCATTGAATCATCGCCGCCGATGCATCCGACTGATGCGACGGGCAATGTCCTTCAATAAAGGCCGATTGCTTTCCTCATCCAAGACAAAAATCCGTATCTATCAGGACTTTGCCTCGTACCGAGACACCTAAGGCTCCCGCATGTCATGAAGACCGGGGAGCCTTAGAGCGCTCTTTTCAGGGCCTATGATGCGTTATGCGTTGTTACTTGACAAACTTCTTGACAATCACCGTGGCATTGTGGCCACCGAAACCGAAGGAGTTGGACAAGGCCGCACGCACTTCGCGTTTCTGAGCCTCATTGAAGGTGAAATTGAGGTTGTAATCTATTTCGGGATCATCGTCACCCTCGGCGTGATTGATTGTCGGGGGTACGACATCATCACGTACAGACAACAGCGAGAACATGGCCTCCATAGCGCCGGTAGCGCCCAAAAGGTGTCCGGTCATGCTCTTGGTCGAAGAAATATTGAGACGATAAGCATCTTCGCCGAAAAGCTTAATGATGGCCTTGGCTTCGCTGATGTCACCGACACCGGTGCTGGTGCCGTGTACGTTGATGTAGTCGATATCTGCGGGTGTCATCCCTGCATCGTCGAGAGCGTTCTGCATAGACAGTATCGCGCCCAAACCTTCGGGATGTGTCGCTGTGATATGGTATGCGTCCGCACTCATGCCGCCGCCGGCGACTTCGCCGTAAATCTTGGCGCCACGTGCCAGAGCGTGTTCCATTTCTTCAAGTATCAGTACCACCGAACCTTCTCCGATGACGAAGCCGTCACGCGAAGCCGAGAAGGGGCGCGAAGCCGTTTCGGGGCTGTCGTTGCGTGTCGACAGGGCATGCATCGAGTTGAAACCGCCCACGCCAGCGGGGAAGATGGCAGCCTCGGCACCGCCTGTAACCATAGCATCAGCCTTGCCCAGACGGATAAGGTTGAAAGCGTCGATAATGGCGTTGTTTGACGAGGCGCAGGCGCTGACCACACCATAGTTAGGGCCATGGTAGCCGTATTCCATGGACACATGGCCGCTGGCGATATCCGCAATCATTTTGGGAATGAAGAACGGATTATACTGCGGGCCGTTTTGCTCGCCGTGAACTGCATAATATCCGGCTTCCTCCTCAAAGGTGTGCAGGCCGCCAATACCGGCAGCGATGATTACGCCTACGCGGTTTTTGTCTATAGCGCCTTCGGTCTCGATACCGGCATCAGCAACTGCCTGGCGAGCTGCATAGAGGGCATACTGGGCATACAGGTCAAGCTGGCGCAGTTTCTTGCGGTCAAAGTATTCGGCCGCATTGAAGTTCTTGACTTCGCAGGCAAATTTGGTCTTGAACTGCGATGCGTCAAAATGGGTGATGGGCGCGGCGCCGCTGACACCGGCCAACGCGGCACTCCAAGTGGTGTCTACGTCGTTACCTAAAGGAGTGATGGCTCCAAGTCCCGTAACTACTACTCTCTTGAGTTCCATGAAAGATTTATCGTATATGTACTGATTAGACTTTATATGACAAAAGTTGCCGCAAGTCCGGACCTATATCCCCGGAAAGTCGCGATGCTTTTGCTATTACCTGTCGGAGCATTACGCTCAAGGCAATGTCCGCAAGGTTGTGTGTTCTTGTTGTTACCGACCAAATGTACGCCCCGGACGTCGTGGGGCACCCGGGGCGACATAGGCGGTTATTTTGTGTCGAATGTGGTGACCGTCGTCAAACAGCTATTATTGAGCTGCTTCGATGTATTTGATGGCGTCGCCTACAGTCTGAATCTTCTCAGCTTCCTCATCGGGTATCTTGATGCCGAATTCCTTCTCAAACTCCATGATGAGGTCCACTGTGTCGAGCGAGTCTGCGCCCAGGTCTGTGGTGAATGCTGCTGCGGGGGTTACTTGGCTTTCGTCAACGCCGAGTTTGTCAACGATGATGGTCTTCACGCGATCTGCGATTTCTGACATAATCTTTTAGTGTTTAATTAGTAATGTTCTGTTTTAGCGGTGCAAAGTAAGCCAAAAAATTCTAAATAGCGAAATTTTTCGCTATTATAAACTGTGAAAAAATGTAAAAGACGCATCTAAAGCCCTGAATTACGCTTTTTTGACCACAGCGAACTCATCATCCCAAACAATCACTTGCTCTAATGGGCACAAACACTTCGCAAAAAAAATCAGAACACAATGCGCCGTGACCACAAATCCGGCCACGGCGCAAGCATTGGTTCGTTTTATGAATGCTGCACAAGTGCACAACATCCATTTACGACACTCTATCTGGGAATGTTGAAGTAGTAATCAAACCCACTTATCTTGCACCTATACGCATATCCTCGTCTATCCGATTTATGTACATAAGGGCCATACATCGGGTCTCCATAGTAGACAACATAATCTCCGGTTTCGACATTCTTATAAATGTCTATCTTGATTGATTGGTAAACCTTATCAGTCCCATATTCAAAGGTATACGCTCTGACTGTCCTGAAATATCTGTACCCCTTCCAGTCAGGTCCATCGGACGAATACGCTGTCACCTGCGTTTCAGCCGCTAATGCTTCCACAGCGCACACTGGGCCGAGAGCAAGCGCTAATATGCAGAGAATTAATTTACAGTTCATTCTTATTTTTATTTATGTGTGTAGGCTACTCACTAAGGCTTTTCGCATACTCCGCAAGTGTCTAAAAGATGTGGAATGTTGGCGCACAAAAAAGCGCGACACTTTTCGCTATTCTCATCCCGAGGTGTTTGGCGTAACCCGATATGATAAAACAACTCAAAGCTCGCGCTATTATACACGAGCATTTTGCATTATTCTCTATCATATCTTAAGTCGCCAAACTTTCGGGATGAAAGAATAAAGCTAAACGCTTTTCCAAATGTCTTATAGTGCGCAAACGCGCAGTGGTTTATACCATAGGCAATTTGAATTTATTCATAATTAGTATTGCGGTGAGACGTCCCTTACTTGGCGGGGACTTCCCAGGTGTCGCCGGCGAGGATCATGTCGCGCAGGCAGGTGAAACCGTGGGCGGCTTTCACCTCATCTACCTGTTGGCTGACAGCCGTCTCGTAGCTGGGGCTCTCGACATCGCGGATGACGCCGACAGCAAGGGGTAGCGTCATGCCGTCCATCATGGCCAGCTGCTGGTGCAGGAAGTTCGAGGGGGTGTGGGCGTCGTGTACCAGGACATCGTCCATGGTGTAGCCGTCTTGGCCGATAGTGACAGCCTTGAGCAGGAATCCATCGCGTACAAGACCCTTGTCGCCGTTGGCACCGAAGATCATCTTCTGTCCGTGTACCAAGTGAATGGTGCGGTCGGCGCGGACGGTGCGGTCGGTAATGGCGTTGTGGATGCCGTTATTGAAGATTACGCAGTTTTGCAGAATCTCGACCACCGAGGTGCCTTTGTGGCGTGCTGCGGCCACCATGACTTCCTGCGAGGTCTTGAGTTCGACATCAATACTGCGAGCAAAGAATGTACCGCGAGCGCCGAACACCAGTTCGGCCGGGATAAACGGGTCTTCTGTCGTGCCGTAAGGCGATGACTTGGATACGAAACCACGAGCGCTTGTAGGCGAGTACTGTCCCTTGGTCAGACCATATATCTTATTATTGAACAGCACAATATTGATATCTATATTGCGTCGTACGGCGTGGATAAAGTGGTTGCCGCCGATGGCAAGTCCGTCGCCGTCACCCGAAATCTGCCATACGGTCATCTCGGGATTGGCAACCTTGAAGCCTGTCGCGATGGCGGCTGCACGTCCGTGGATGGTATGGAAACCATAGGTGTTCATGTAATAGGGCAGACGGGACGAGCATCCGATGCCGGAGATGACGGCAGTGCGGTAAGGCGGTACGCCGACTTCGGCCATGGCCTTGTGCAGGGTGTTGAGGATGGCGTGGTCGCCGCAGCCGGGACACCAGCGCACGGCCTGGTCACTTTTGAAGTCCGCGGGTGTATATGCCGGGGTATTCTCTTGTGTTTGCATTATCTTATATGATTAAGTGGCTGGTGTGACTTATTTTTCTTTGGAAAGGTTGAGACGTACGCCATCAATGACTTCGCTGACAAGGAAGGGCTGACCTTGTATCTTGTTGATGCGCTCGATGCGTACATCGGGGAACTTGGCTTGCAGGTAGTCTGCAAACATTCCTGTATTGAGCTCGGCCACAATCACGCGACGGTAGCGGCGCAGCACCTCGGCTGTATTGGCGGGCAGCGGGTTGATGTAGCGGAAGTGCGCCAAGTCCACGGGAGTACCTTGTTTGGTAAGTTCCTCGGCAGCTGTGCGCAGGTGTCCGTAAGTGCCGCCCCAGCCTACAAGCAGGGTATCGGCCTTGCCGTCGCCGTAAACCTTGACTTCGGGGATATCCTTAGCGATATTGGCGATTTTCTGACGACGCAGCATCACCATTTTCTCGTGGTTGACCGGGTCGGTGGAAATTGCGGAAGTATTGGCGTCTTTTTCGAGACCACCCAAACGATGCTGCAAACCTTCGGTACCCGGGATGGCCCAGTAGCGCACCAAGGTCTCGGGGTTGCGCAGGTAAGGACGCCACGAGCTGTTGCGCAGGTGCTCGGGCACGAAGTTGGGACGTATTTCGGGATACTCACCGGCTTCGGGAATGCGCCACGCGCTCGAGCCGTTAGCGATGAATGCATCTGTGAGCAGGATGACCGGAGTCATGTGCTCGATGGCGATACGGCATGCTTCGAAAGCCATGGTGAAGCAGTCCGTAGGCGAAGCGGCAGAGAGTACCACTATGGGCGACTCACCGTTACGGCCATACAAGGCCTGCATCAGGTCGGTTTGTTCTGTCTTGGTAGGAAGGCCGGTAGAAGGTCCGCCGCGTTGCACGTCAATGACCACCAAAGGCAATTCGGCGATGACGGCAAGACCTATGCCCTCACTCTTGAGCGCCAGACCGGGGCCGGAAGTGGAAGTCACTGCCAGATTGCCGGCAAACGATGCGCCTATGGCCGAGCATACGCCGGCAATCTCGTCTTCCATTTGGCAGGCCTTGACACCAAGATCTTTACGCTTGGCAAGTTCATGCAGGATATCAGTAGCCGGAGTGATGGGATACGAGCCGAGGAACAACGGGCGTCCGGACTTCTCGGAAGCCATAATCAGCCCCCAAGCGGTCGCAGTATTGCCATTTATGTCAGTGTACACGCCCGGACGCGGATCTTCGGTCTCGATACGGTATGTCGACATCGAGGCATGTGTATTGTGTCCAAAGTCATAGCCGGCCTGTACCACGGCGCAGTTGGCCTTGGCTATAGCCGGTTTCTTGGCAAATTTCTTGGAAATATAGTGGCAGGCAGCCTCTATGGGGCGGTCGAAGAGCCAGCATACGACGCCTAGGGCGAAGATATTACGGCACTTGAGTATGGACTTGTTGTCCATGCCGCTGTCGGCCAAGGCCGCACGCGTCATTGTGGTTACGGGCACTTCGAGCACCTGTGCCGGGTCTATACCCAACTCGGTATACGGGTCATTTGTGGCGAACAGCGCTTTACGCAAATCCGCCTCGCCGAAACTGTCGCTGTCGACGATAATGATGCCGCCGCTCTTGAGGAAGCGCACATTCTGTTTCAACGCTGCCGGGTTCATAGCCAGCAGCACATCGCACCGGTCACCGGGGGTGTGGACTCCGCGGCCTACCGACACTTGGAAGCCGGAGACGCCGCTAAGCGAGCCTTGCGGCGCACGTACCTCTGCCGGATAGTCAGGGAAGGTGGACACCTCGTTGCCGACGCCGGCGGATACATTGGTAAAGATGTTGCCGGCAAGCTGCATGCCGTCGCCACTGTCGCCGGAAAAACGCACGACGACCTTGTCGAGGACTTTGACGTTGGTTTTGTCTAACATGGGGTTGTAATACTTACTCTTTTGACTATATGATTGTTATAGTGTCAAAATATGTGGGAATGAGGTTGTATGTTTGGATTATTGTCTGTTTGTGTCGCCAATACAAGCATTTTGCAAGCAAAAGTCCACTCCCGAACAGGCTCCCAAAGTGCTTTGCCGACGTTTTGCCATCCGAAGGCGCGTTCAAACACCCTCGTTAGACGCCACAAAGGTACAAACTTTTCTCGGCAAAACCAACATCCATGTTTTTTAGCATAATTCACTTCCGAGTGTTTATTCGTCCATTGCCCATAGGTCAATTCCACCGTTTATTTTGCATTTTGGGCATATAGACCAAGCCGTACTCTGCAACACAAGCCGGCCATGCACATTATAGTCGTAACTCACCACCATAGAACGCTGTCGCCAATTCCTTGATGCCGAGTGGGGTGTCAGACTCCGCCGCGCAAGACGTGGCCATCGCCGATGTACGCGCGCAGGGATGTGCGCCGTGTGCGTCCTGCAATTTGTCCTGCCGCCGGCGGTGTCACCGCCGTCTCATACAATGTGTACAGATGATTGCCCAGCCCGTCCCAATACAGATAATGCCGGTGGCCGCCCTCAATGTCGTACTGCATCGGATGGCCGTCGGCATTCCAACGCGTGTGCAGCAGGCCTCGCGATGCGTCCGACACCATATCCCCGGCATCGTTGTACGTCAGTTCGAACTCACCGTCGGCGTGCAGCCCGGTGACGCCATCGAACGGCAATGCATCGGTCATAGCCGTAATGTTGCTCAGTCGGTTGCCGTCGTTTCCTGCGTAAAGCACATCAGCATAATCAAAAACACGACTACGATTACTATTGCACCTTTTTTTAGTGTCTCCTGTTGACCTCATTGTCCGTCCCTTTTCCGTTTTCATCGCTTATCCCGAACTCGCGTTTTCATATATTCCTGCCTACGGAGATACCAGTTTTCGTACTCCACCGGATAAAACATCATTGCCTTTTTGTAATTATTGTAAAGCGAATCCCTATCAATACCATATCGATTTATCAGATGAGGGAAACGTAGCATCTGAAATGGGCTGTTAAATAACTTGTACGGGCCTGTATATACATACGGAATAAAGTCGTCTATATAGCCGTATGGTATGCTGACATGCCTGCCCAAATCAGTAATAACATTCAAAGACCCATGTGTGTAATCTACCGGTTTGATGAATATGCCTATAGAATCTTCTCCTATAATGCAGCATAATCTGTCGCGCCATTGTGTGGCATGCCCTTTTTCATACTCTCTGGGAACAATTCTACCGAATTCTTTTCCCGAATACATATTTGTGTCCGATAAAAAATCGCTGGAACACAACTCTGAGTCTGTAAGTGGCCGTTGATTATTATCAACAAAATATTCATAATTGTCTTCGAGCAATATCAATGTATCTCCACTCATTGCCCAAATGTTTTCATAAACATAGTTTGTATCCTCAAACAACGAGCGTTTACATATGTACGAGCTATCCGTTCTAAGAACTAAAAGCCCCACTTTTGTAACACATCCGATTCCGTTAAAACCGTACGAATATAAATTAAAGGCCGCATAACCAGCCGAACGTATAATTGAATCCAATTTCGCCTTTCCGGACATCGGCATTGTCTTAATATTTGATGCGCCGAATATAGACAACATTGGCAATAAAAATGCAAGTAACAGTATTCTATGCGTTTTTCTCATATATCTAATAAGTTATGGTCTAAAAATCTTTCCGTTGCGAGTTTTAATGACCCTATTGAATGCTTTAGCTTTTTCAATAATATCGGGATAATCAGAGGGCGTAATGTCTCCTATACCGCTTTGTGTCAGTCTCATCTTTTTATATTGCGGATTACCAAGTATTTCCTGATTGCTGGTATGCCGCCCCGAAAACAATTCTTCTCGGTCATAGGCAGCACGTTCGTCTGTTATGTCGTAATATATCACACCTTTCGATTTCATCAGTATTCCGCCACGACTTACCGCTAAATCCAAATCTCCAATAAGGAATTGGTAGCCATGTTTAAATTCATGTGCGGTATCACCCAAACGTAAGTTCTTTATCTTATTCGACTCATTCTCATGGAATATGTAAGATGGATATGCGAATGTAACGGCATTATTATCCATATTATAATATGTATATGGCGCGCTATTCACTCCTTTAGACTCGCATTTTTCCTCGCCAAAGACTTCGACATCAAATGTCTGTTCGCTCACAAGCATTGAACCTATTTCCCGGATTACTTGTGCGAATTTTTCTTTGTCCTCTTTCGAAATATCGCTGTTTTGCATTCTTGAGAATGCCTCTGCCACCAATTCCTTAGCATAAGGAATTGCATTGTCTGTAAAAATTAACCCGGTCGGGTCGACATAGCGCACCGGATTTCCACCGCAAAAGAGATATGGCGAATCCCACGGACGGAGTTCGCATAGCTCGTCTGCCGAATTAAACCGTGTTTCAGAGGAAACGAACATGCGTGCGCCGTAGATGTACTCGCGCAGGCCGTCGCGGCGGACATATTCTTTGCCGCCGTAAAGGTAGGGGTTAGAGGACGTGGATGCGGTGGTGAGGTTTTTGGGCGCTCGGTGGGGCTCGCCGTAGGGATAGTAGGTGGCGGACTGGACGAGCGCGCCGTCCGAGCGAATGACGTTTGAACGATAATACAGCGACAGCGGTATCGACACATCGCCGAAAGGCAGCAAGGCC
>UMHE01033963.1_pt1 | contig 35263 bp, 49 predicted proteins | sample 1965451 | NCBI WGS metagenome assembly UMHE01 (sample SAMEA4836090, study PRJEB28245) | human gut metagenome | biome: gut microbiome; material: fecal sample | place: Denmark | collected 2008 | reverse complement strand
GCTCCTGTGGTGTATGATCCTGGGCTGCCTGTGTTGCCTGTGTCGCAAAAGTCAAGAGTAAAAGCAGAAAAAACTAAAATATTTTTTCAGAAGGCTTCAAGCGGCTTCGGCGACGTATCTTTCAAAGAGCGATCCGGACGTTTCAAAGCCTAAAATCTCGCGCGGGTAATTGTTGATCCACGTTTCGACGCGCTGAATATATGCGGCGGTTACTTTCCGGAAGTCCGTTCCTTTCGGCAAGAACCGCCGTATCATTTTGTTTATGTTCTCATTCGTGCCGCGTTCGTATGCGCTGTACGGGTGGCAATAGTAAACCTTCGTGCGCTTCCGGTCTTTGCCGTAGACGGATTTTTCAATTCCGGCGCAATCCATGAATTCCGATCCGTTGTCAAACGTAATGCTTTTGAATATCTGTGAAAACTTCTTCCCGAAGCGTCGTTCTAACTTGTTCAGCGCCGCCACGACGCTGGCGGCGGTCTGATCCGGCATTTTGATAATAATTTCGTTCCGCGTCAAGCGCTCCGAAAGAACGAACAAGGTTTCCTTCGTCCGCTTCTTCCCGCATACGCAATCGCCTTCCCAATGTCCGAAGGTCTGCCGATCGTTGATTTCCTGCGGGCGTTCTTCTATGCTTTCGCCTTGCGGCGCGCGGGCGGCTTTCTTCCGCTCCACCTTGTCATACTTCCGCTTTCGCTCTCCGCGTTCCGGCAAGCTCTCGCGGCTGATCCCGTAGAATATGCCTTTGTCGATGTAATTATAGATCGTCTTTTCGCTGATCTCCGTTTTGAAGGTCAGCCCCAGCCGTCTGATTTCTCCGACGACGGCGGCGGGGGAATAGCCTTCTTCGCCGATCTTCTTTTCGATGAAGGCGGATAATTCGTAATCGTTGCCGATCTTCAATTCGCCGCCTTTGGCTTTTAGGTTCTCTTCATAGCGCTGTTGCGCGATCTCCGGCGAATAGCGTTCTTCGGTCGTCAAGTCGGAATTCAAATGCGTATAGCGTCCGCGCTTCAACTCCCTGTATATCGTTGTATTGTGGACGTGCAGACGGTCAGCAATCGCGCAAGGCTTCAAGCCCTCTTTCAAGCCTTTTTCGATTTTTAGGCGGTCTGTCCATGTTAAGTGTTTGTGCATTCTTCCTTCCTCCAGCTTCCGAATATGACGAAAGGGCGGCATTTCTGCCGCCCCTGCCGATAGTTACTTATCCCGCGCCGCTTCGCAATACGCCGCAATAAACTTCTTGATTTCCGTTGTCGGCGTTGTCCCGTTGTCCGCGCAAGCCTTTTTGAATTCCTCCAGCACTTCCGGACGAAGATCAAGCGGGAAGCGGGCGTAATGCGTCCGAATGTGTTTCTTTTGCGCTGAATAGTCCTTTTCGTTCATTTTGTTACTTCCTCCGCTTCAAGGATAAGACGATAGCAACGATCGACAAAGCAATGCTAATCGCCACAAGAATATAAATCGCTGTATCCATGCTCCATTGACGTTAAGCGTTTTTTGTGTTATACTTATCAAGGCAAGGGGGATTTCTCCCCCTGCCCGTTACCTTGTCAGCTTTTCTATCAGAAGAAGAATTGCAATTACAAGGTTTACGATCGCGGTAATAAGATTGATTGTGCTTGCTGGCTGGTCTTTCTTATTGCCGCTTTTCTTTTGCTTTTTCTTGCTCAACGTCTTAACCTCCTTTCTGTCTATTATTATACTATATACGTGCGTATATGTCAATAGCTTTTGCGAAAAAAGCAGAAAAAAATAAGCGGCGACGGGATCACCCCGCCGCCGTCATTCGTCTATGCCTAAAAGCCATTGCACCGAAACGCCCAGCACTTCCGCAAATATCTTCAATTCAAAGTCGGATACGAAGCGCGTACCGATTTCAATTCGGCTTATGCTGTCCCGCTCCATGTTGATCCCTTTCAACTGTATTTGTGCGGCTAAATCCTCTTGCCGTAGCCGCCGGACGACGCGCGCTTCGCGCAATCGGTCGCCGCAAATGTTCTTTTTGCCGTTGTAATCGTATATCTTCATTTCCGCCGCGATCCCTCTTCATTCTGATTATTTGCAAACGGTGTGTAAATATTCCGCTTTATTCTTGATTTTAGCGCATGACGGGCGTATAATTGTGTTAAAGGTCAGAATGGGCGAATTCTGCCTTGAAAATTTACATTTAAGAAGGGGGATTTGCTCTAATGTTCGTCAGCTTTACAAAGACATTGAAGAAGATGTCCGGTTTCCGGCTGGGCTTCGGTGTGCGTGTGAATAAGCGAAACGCGCCGTTGTGGTGCTTCGCTATGCTCTTCGCCGGAATGTTCTATTTGATGTGGTATATGATTATCGGCGCGGGCTGGTGTCTGTACTTCTTCTTGTGGGCGTTTTACAAGATTTATTACTATCTATTCAAGGGAATTGCGGTCGGCTGTAAGAAGCTGTATCAACTCATTAAAGGAAAAACCGCCGCGCCTTCGGAAGCGTCGGTCGAACCGCCGAAGGAATGAACCAAACAAAAAAATCCCCCGTGCAAGGCTCGAAAGCCCGCACGGGGGGATTGTTCTTTATGCGGCGGAAGGCTGAAAGGGGAAGCGCGATCCGCCGCGCGGTCAATTACTCTTTGTTGCTGTCGGTATCCGCCGGAATGCCGGAAATAGTGAAGTAGTCCGGAAGATTAAAGACGGCGGCTTCGATCAGTTTATCCAGCGTTTCCGCGTCGATCTTGAAGCCCTTGCTATTCAGAAATTCAACAACGTATGCTTTCTTCTCTGCGCCCCTGCCGCTTCCGGTGTAAAGCTGTTCGGCGGCTTCGACGGCAACCGTTACCCACATTTTGATTTTCTCAAACTGTGCGGCGGTCGTCTTGCTTCTGATCCACGGGATCACGAAGGCGGTAATAATTGCCGCGATAAGAGCGATCACGGCGTTTGCAATGCTGGTAAGATCAATAGTCATTGTTTGTATCCTCGCTTTCTGTTATGTCGATTTTTTCTTTTTTCTTGATCCTGCCGACGATTACTTCGGCAAGACGCTTCATCATCATTGCGCCGCATTCGATCACGACGGCGCGGAAATACCATTCGATCAGAACGGTTTGTTCCTGCCGCGTGATAAGGAATGAAACGTACTGCGCGACGATGAAAGCCGCCGTTGTAATTGCGATCACAATAACGGCTTTCGTTGCGAAGCGTTCGTCAGCCTTGAAGAAGCGGCGCTTCGCCACCCGCTTCCCGCTCGAAGGTTTGTTTTTCATTGCGTCCCCTTTCATAGCGCAATTAACGCACGGCGCGCGTTGTGTAACGCATACCGTGCGTTGTGCGTGTGTTAAACAAGCGTTAGATCATCGACGTTCACCGCCGCGACAACCGTTCCGCCGTAGGTAATCACGGCGCGCTTTCCGGAAAGCTCTTTGACGATGTGATCGCGGGAATAGACGAAGGAAGCAAGGCTTCCGCCGGAATAGGTTTTCGCGCCCGCTTTCACGCGCACTTTGCTTCCCGTTGTGATCTTCCGCGCCGATGTCCCGCCGGACGTGCCGGAATAGGTAATGAAAGCGTCGTCGTGTCCCGCCTTCTTCAACTTCTCCAGCATAGCTTCCGCGTTCTTCTTGACGCTGAACGCGCCCACTTGAACCTTGTAATACTTGCCGATCTGCACGATGTACGTATCGAAGCCTTCCTTTTTCAGCTTCGCCGCGAACGCTGTTGCGTTGTCCTTCTTCTCAAACGCTCCAAGCTGTACGCGGTAAAGGTTCTTCGCGTCGCCCTGTGGCTTCTGCTCCGGCTTCTGATCCTCTGCCGGAACGCCCAGCCGCCTGTTTACCTCCGCCGCGATCTCGCCGTGTCGGTTATACAGATAATCGCCGGGGCAAGCCTTGTTCGCGTAATCCCTGTGAACGGTCATATTGCACCCGTTCTTGTGGTTTACGCGGTCGTCCTTGCTTGTACTCCATACCAGCTTTTTGATCCCGTTCCGGCGGCAAATATCTTCGACAAGATCAAGAAGCGCCGCGTATGCTTTATCATTCACGGCGTATGGGTGCTTTGTGTCGCTTGCAACCTCGATCGTGATTGCGCGGTTATCGTTCGCCGCCGAAGAACTGCACCACGAACGATCGGCTTCATCGACGTAAAGCCCGATCCGCCCGTCGTAGCCGATCCCGTAGTTTGAACTTGCCTGTCGCGAAGTCGGCTTGAAGATTTCGCCGATCCTCTCGGCGGAACATTGCCCGACGACGCAATGAATTGTGATCGTGTCGATCTTGTGATTTCGTGGGCTGTTCTTGTTCGGTGAAATCAGCGTACACGAAATAAGTTTGCTATTGCTCATTGCTGAACCCTCCTTTGCAATGAAGAAGCGGCGGGGAAGCCCCCGCCGTCGCTGGTGTTACTCTGCTTGATCCATTCGTTTTTCGATGTGGTCAAGCCGCTTGTGTGCCTGTTTCGCCGACGCTTCAACGTCGGTCAAGCGCGTTACGAACTCCGTATTCGTCTTTCGCTGTTCCTTCTGCTCCGCCTTGATTTCGTCCGTGTTCGCCTTGATGTATCCGATCTCGGTTAAAACGGTCGCGTCGTGCTTCACATTGCTTTCCTTGTCCTTGTCCCTGTTACGAACAAAAGCGATATAGCCGAACACGATAGCGCATACGGTAGAAAAGACGGAAAGAACCGTTGTGAAAGTGTCCATCGTTGATCCTCCTTCCCGTTAGGTTACTTTTTCCCATTGCCACAAGCCCGCCGTGTCCGGCGGATAAACGCAATTCGGCATATCTGCTTTTGCAAGGTATACCGCGCCTTTGTAGCTGTAATACAAGCCGGAAACGACATTAACGACGATCCCCGCCGTTTCCGGATACGGGATCGGATCGTCAAGCGTTCCGGTCGCGGAAAGCTCGATCAAGCGATAGTACGCGAAGGTGGTTTCAACGGGATAAGCCGCCGCGTTCGACGTGTGCGCCGCTTTGATCTCGTAATACCGCCCGTTGTGCTTGATGATTTCGCCGACGGTGTTGTAAGCGTGATTGTCGGCGTATTCGTCGTATTCGATCACTTCCGCCGATTGCAGGATCGCCGCGTCGGAAATGACGTTCGTTCCGGCGGCGCGATCCTGCACGATCTGCGCTTTGAAGGATAGGGCAAGCAAAGCGGCGGTTTGCTCTCCCGCCGCTTTGACTTCCCGAACCTCTTTTTCAATTTCGGTGGAAGCTCCGCCGTTGCTCTTCTTGTGAATTACGCTCATTCAAAATTCCCCCCGATCCCCGATACCCAGCAAGCGGTCAGCGCGTCGCCGCGCTGGACGGTTACGCGGATATTCATTCCGTACTGTGCCGCCGTGTTGATCTTATTTGTGAAAACGTGTGCAACGCCTTGAACAACCGCGTTCGTGCAATCCTCCCAAACGGGGGAAGCGTCAAACGGATTGTTCGTCGCTTCAACCTTGAACGTGCCGCCCGCCGGAATATCTCGCGTTACCTTGATATTCGCGCGTGTCGGCTGGCTGTTGGCTTCCAGCGGCGTGGAAAGCGTGATAACGAAGCCCGCGATCGACTTCGTGAACGTCAGCGTCCGGACGGCGCTATTTCCTGCGCTGTCGGTCGCCGTAATTGTGATCGTGTGCTGGGCGTTCGTAAGCGCCGTGAAGGTATTTCCGGAAACGGAAAGCGTCTGCGTTGCGCCCAGCGTGATTGCGTTCTTCGTCGCGATTGTCTTTCCGTCGATCTTTTCAACAACGTTCACCGTGTCGCCGTCCGGATCGGTTACGCTGTATTGATAGGTGAAATCCCCGCGCTTCGTGCCAAGATCGGCGTTACTGCCGGAAATCACGGGCGGCTGGTTATGGATTACGGCAATATCTCCGCTTGTTGTGTACGCGGAATAATTGCCGTAGCTGTCCTTTGCGCGGACGCGGTATTTTAACGTGTTCCACGCGGTCGATACCGCTTCCGTGAACGTCCTGCTTGCGGACGCTTGAACCTGTGTCCACGCGCCGCTGTTGTATGAGCGCTCGAAACAATAGGTCAGCGCGTCGCCGTCCGGATCGGTCGCCGCCGCGCAAGAAATGTTGATGTTCTGCCCGCTGTAACACGTCGCTGGCGCGGTAATGCTGGGCGGCGCGGAAGGCGCGGAATTGTAGATTACCGTATAATTTCCGTCGCTGTTCGGGCTGTCAGATACCAAGATAGAAGATTTAAGATTACAAAGCGGGCGAACGCCCCAGTGGCCGAGGCACGCGCTGCCGTCGTTCAAAGAGCCGACCGAATTGACGCAGCGGACGTCGCGGGCGCTCGACGAATAAGGCGTTCGAAGCCACCAATACCAGCCCTTTGACGTGCTGAAATTGCTGTTCGTGTACTCCGAATTGCTCACGCATTGCGCCGTAGGATAAGCGACGCGGGAAGCGTCGTTGCTGAATAGCGCAAGAAGCGTTCCTTCTGCGATATTGTTTTCATTCGTAAGCCCCACCTCTGTGGTGGACGGAAGGAACATTTTTGACATTACCGTTTCATAGCTTCCGCCGTCGGTAACGGTATTTCTTGCGACGGTCTGCGTTGTTGTCAGAAGCTCCGCAACGAACTTCGGATCAAGCATAGCAAGGAAGCCCGCCCACGCGTCGTATTCGTTGTAATTGTTCCATACGTTCGCGTTTGTGGGCGGCGCGTCTGCGCTGTGCTTTGCGCTGTACCATGCGCCCGCCGCCGCGTTACTGTTCAGCCATTGCAGAATGTTTGAATATTGATAGCGGTTATTGCCGTATTGTTTCCGATCGCTGTTGCTGTTGCTTGCTTCCTTTGCGTCGAAGCACATTAACTGAATGATTTTTTCCGTAATCAGCGTTACGGAATTCGACGGGTAGCCGCTGTGGTTCTTGTCGGCGATCTTGAAAACGATCTTCGATCCGAAGCGCGATTGATACGCCGAAAGAACCGGAACTTCAATCTTCGCGCCCACCGTCAAACTGCCTAATGTTTTTGACATTGTGCCGCCTCCTTTGGTTTCATTAAGCTGTTGTAATAATGATCCGTCCGCCGGATCAAGTGATAACTGTTTCCCTTTTCGGCGTGTCCTCTCCAGCTTTGATAAGATTGTTCAACGGTCTTTGCGTCGATCCGTCCCGCCGCGTGAAGGGCGGCTAATTTCTTCAACTTCCGCTTCATATTGTTCTTGCTCCGGCGGCGCACCTTGCGGATCACCGCGCCGCTTTCGGTCAAGTATGTATGAAAGCCCAAGAAATCAACGCCGTGTTTCAAGGGAAAGATATTCGTTTTCGCATTCAGCGAAAGCCCGCGCGCCTGTACGAACGCTTCAATCTGCTTCCGGCACTCCTGCAAATATGCTTTGTCGTGATGGATCAAAAAGAAGTCGTCCATATAGCGCCCGTAATATTTGATACCCAGCTTTTCCTTTACGAAGTGATCCAGCCCGTCAAGGTAGAGAAGGGCGAAAAGCTGTGAAGTTTGATTGCCGATCGGTATTCCGACGTTGCCTTCGGTGCTGTCGATGATAAGATCGACAAGCCACAAAACGTCCGGATCGGTTATCTTCTCGCGGATTAAGGCTTTCAAAACGTCGTGCCGGATCGAATAGAAATACTTTGAAATATCGCCTTTCAGTATCCAGCCGTCAATTCCGTTCTTCCTGTAAAACCTCCGCATGAACTCTTGAAGCCTGTCTAACCCGTAATGCGTACCTTTCCCCACCTGCGACGCGTAGTTATCGCGAATGAACGATCGTGTCAAAATCGGTTCAAGCACGTTATCGCAAAGCGAATGTTGAACAACCTTGTCTTTGTAGCTGTTCGACATAACCACGCGGCGCTTCGGTTCGTATACCTCGAACGTGTTATACGGGGACATGGTATAGCGCTTCGTTCTGATCTGCGCGCTTAATAGGTTCAGCGCTTCAAGAAGATTAACTTCAAACTTTGCCGCCGCTCCTTTCCACCTCTTGCCTTGCCGCGCCTTTCGGTAGGCATTGTATAGGCTTTCAAAACTGTGTATCTTTTCAAAGTCTGTCATAATAAAAAATCCTCGCTGTTTATAACCTTTGCCAGCCGCCGGAAGGCGGTATGCTCCGGTATCGGCGATCCTGTATTTGTCCCCGCCGTGGATAGCGGCGACGGGATACACCTTCCTTTGATGGTGGTATTCTGCTTTCGGCTGTGCCTACTCGTTCACATAGTCCACCGAAGCGGGCGAACGCCCCTGTTGCCGTTGTACGCGTTGTTGTTGTTCAAAGAGCCGTCCGAATTGACGTTGCGGACGTTGTGGGCGTTCGACGAATTAGGCGTTTCAAGATGTACCCCGAACGTTTTTCAAGCCCTCGTTTTGTCCCGCTTCTTCCACGCGGTCGTCATGTACTTCACTTCAAGCGCAAGTTTTGACCAATATTCGCAACTGCTCATAGAAATAAAGCCCATTTCCTGCGAAAGCTCTATGAAAAATAGAAGCTCCTTGCAATAGGTCAGCGCCTTTGCTTGTAGCTTCTGCCGTTGTCTGTATTCCTGCGCGTCCCGAAGGTCTAATTCGTTCGCTTCAAGGACGCATTCGTAAATGTCCACCGCTTTATCCTGTATCCTGTTTACAAGCGTGAAGCGGTATTTCTTCGGGTAGCGCTCCGTCGAATTCGTGATCGTGAAGGTGTGCTTTACAAGGTCTTTCGCTTTCACAATCACGTTGAATTCCGTCGGTTCTTTCCGCTCCCGCTCCGGTCTTTGCATATATGCACCGTCCTTTCCGCATTCGCTCGATCATAGCGGTATCGTCGGCGCACCCGTCGAAATCGAAGCCCGCTTCGGTAACGGTCAGCGTTGCCGCGTTCCCTGTAACCGTTGTTCCTGTGATCTGTAATACCTCCGCGCCGCAAGCCGCGCATGGCGGGGAAAGCTCCGCGAAGATGTTTCCGATCACGCACGACAATTCCGCCGCCGTGCAAGCGTATCGCGTCAGCATTCGATCCTCTGCAAACTCTCGTTCCAAATGCCCGTAGACGTTACGCCGTCGAGATCATCGAAGAGGATCAAGAACGGATTTGTCGTAATGTCATTGAAAAGCACCGCTTCCAGCATATCCACGCGCGCGTCAAGCGCGTTCGTGATGTTCAGAAGATTTGTTGCCGCGTTATCGTCAAGGACGTTTTGCAAGCCGTTAAACCATGCGTTGAAGTCCGCCGCCGCCTGTGTTTCAAAATCCGCCATGTGTTGCTCGAACGCTTCGTATTGCGTGTTACCCTGCAATTTCAGCGAATTCATATACGAAACAAGCGTGTTGTACTCCGCCGCCGAAAGGGATTGATATTCAGCGAACCACGCTTGAAGCTGTGCGTTAAAAGCCGCCGTGTCGATCTGCTGAACGACTGCGGCAACAACGCCGCAAAGCGACGTGTTCAAGCGTTGATCCGTGATCTTGCTTTGCGTGATTGCTGTTACGCCCGCGCCCACGTAGATGTCCGCCAGCGCAAGCTCGTAAATGTCCGCGTCCCTCTGCAATGCGGGCGCGGTAGGGGAAGCGCTGAACGAAGAAGATTTGACCTTCACCGACATAACGCGGTTTGTCAAATCCCAGCGCACGACAACGCGATCAATGCGGTTCAACTGTCCGTCCGCCGTGTCAAGCTCGACGGCAAGATCGCCCGTGTTGAAGTAGAAGTAACCGTTGATCCACGCTTTGCCCGTTTTAACGTTCAGCTTCATTCCGTCGTTTGCAACGACTTGAAGCCCCGTCGAAGGGACGGGGAAAACGCCGTTCCCGATGAACGAAGCGAAGTATTCCGCCCAATCCTCCGCCTTGTACGTGCGATCGTGCGAAACGCTATTGAAGAAACTTGATTTTTCCATGCTGTGAAGCCCTCCTTTATTTCGTAATCTGCCGAATTTGTGTCAGAAGCGCGGGCAAGCTCTCGCCGAAGGTAATATCTATTTCTTCGCCGCTGGTTTCGTAGGTTTCCGCGATCTCCGTTATGCGAACGTCAATGCGGACGTTCCAGCGCTTATTGATACACGTTACCCGATCGCCCAAATCGTAGTCCGTGCCGTACTTCAAATTCGCGTTCGTGTTGATCTTTGATCCGAAAGCAAGCGTTTCCGCGTATTGCTCCAGCTCTTCAACGCCGCGCGCGGAAAGAAGCGCTAAATACTGCGCCGTTGTAAGCGTTACGGTCTGCCCGCTCTCGTTTTCGTATTCCTGCACGATGTCCGTTGCATTGATGAAAACTTCGTCGCGGGAAAGCCCCGTCGAACTGCCGCCGACTTCGGCAACCTTCCGCGTTACGCCTTCTTTTTCCTCTCCGCCGACGTAAGCCGTTGTTTTAAGGTTTTCAACGCTGTTCGTGTATTCCTGTTCCACGATGTTGTCGAACTCCTGCGAAAAGATACAAGGCGCGTTCCCTGCGGTATTGCCCGCCGTAAGATCGCGCCCTTCGTAAACGGAAAAGGTATGCTTGCCCGTGCGGGCATTTGTCAGAACCCGAATACCCAGCTTTGCCGCCTTCGCCGCCGTTTCCGCCGCAAGCTGGGCGTTCGCGTACTGCTCCGAAGTATAGTCGATCTGTCCGCTTCCGGTGTCTGCGTCGGTCGTGGATATGCTGAAATTCGGGATATTGCGCGCCGCTCCTGCGTTCGTGCAAGTCTGCTTCACAATGGCGTATAGAATGTTCTGTGTCGTGTCCTTCGTGATGATCTGCGTTGTCAAAATGCGCTTGCCGATCCATGAAAGAAGGAACTTGCCTTGAACCTCTATTTCCTCCATGCCCTGTGAATTCTTCGTGATGTGAATATAGCGGATTTCCGCCGCTTCGTTGCCGCCGCGCTTGATGATGATATTTTCCTTCACCAGCAAGCGGGCGTGTTCCTCCGTGAAGGGAACAAGCAACTTGAATTCGCCGCAACTCCAATAACGCCGCGTCCATATCAAGGACGAAATCTTTTCGACGATCCCTTGAAGTGTCATATCGCGGCTATAAACGTATAATTCCACCGCGCTACACCCCCAAATACAAGTTATTGTGATAGATCGAAACTTCGAGATTTTCGGCGTTCGCGTCCGCTGAATAACGGAAGAGATTGTCGCCCACGGCGATCTGCAAATACGAACTATCAACGTCGAGATAGCGGAACGCGTCTGTAATCGTGCCGCCACGGTTCAGCTTCACGGCTTTTTCACCGTAGCCCGTGGAAACGGTTAAAACGTCGCCCGCTACAAGCGAAATATTCAGCTTGATAAACTCCCGTGTATCGACGTTCAGCAATACGGGATTTGTAACCGCGCCGATCGCGCGGAACTCGATCCGGATACCGCTTTTCACGTCGCCGGAATTGTAGACGTTCACAATCAGCGACGGCTGGCGATAGCCGATTTCCCAGCCGTCGTAAAGCTCCAGCCCGTCCGGAACGGGGAATTCAAAGCCGCCGATCCACGTTGCTATGTCCTCGCGCGTTTCCGTTTCCTCTCTCCAAAAGGGATTAAGGCAAGACAAGCTAACCGTAAATTGTTCGAAGATCGGCTTTCGCTTGAAGATCGGCGCGTCGTCGATCTTGCACCCGATCACCCGCCGGAAGTCGCCGAAAACATACGTCAACGTTGCTTCGTACTGCGGATTTAATATGCGGTTCAGCTTCCGGCGTAGGTTCTGCGCCGCTTGCTTGTCCCGCTCCTTGATGTATCCCACGATGTCAATATCGCGGCTTTCGATCCGATAGCCCAAGTATGTGTCGCCGTCCTGCCCCATGCTGTTGGTGCTGTAAATAGCGTTCCGCACGTCGGAAAGTCCGGTAACGTCCTTGAAGTTTACGTGATACGAAGAAGTGGGGGAAAACTCTATGCTTTCCCCGCGCTCGTTCGTGTAGATCAATTTTTCTTGTGTCCTCATGCCATAACCTCCCGCGCAATCTGCCGGAACTGCCGCGCCGCCTGTCTTTGCTGTTCGGCGTAGCTCGTTTCGTTCGCATAGATGTTTTGCACGACTTCAACGGAAGGCGTACCGCCGCCGCGCGTGTCGCGTCCCTCTCCGGAACGGAATTCCGGAACGGCGTTCGACGTTTCGCGCCGGATTGAACTTTCAACGTCGCGCATTTCGCGGGCGAAGCCTTCGCCCAAGCCCTGCGCCATGTACGAACCGATACGGGCAAAAACCTTCGACGGGGAATTGATGTCCATTTCCTCTTCAACCGCCGCCACAATATCCCTCATCATAGAGCGGACGCGGCTTTCAAGCCAGCCGGACATATTTTGAAAGCCCTGCCAAATGCCGCGTACCATCTCTTCGCCCGCCGCCGTGAACTCCGATACGTAAGAGCGAAGCGCGGTAATAACGGGCTGAATAATTTGTGCAACCTTGCCCGTGATCTGCGGGATACCCGCGATCATTCCTTGCGCTATGCTCTTGTCGATGTTCGTTCCTTCGGTTACGAACTTTTGATGTTGTGCCGTGAATGCGGTAATAATGCTTTGCGCGATCTGCGGTACTTTCTGCGTGATCTGCACGATACCCGCCACCATGCCGGAAGCTATGTTGTTGTCGAAGTCCTGTCCGGCTTGATTGAAACGTTGAGCTTGCGCCGTCAGTCCGGTAATAACCCGCTCGACGATCGCGTTCACCGCTCCGGACAAGCCTTCAATGTTCGCAATAATGCCGTTGTTCACGGCGTTTACTGCTTCCGCCGCCGTCAGCGCGCCCGCTCCGCCCATTGCGGCGGTCATATCGCCTTCAACGCCGCCCATGTTGTCGGTGAAGCCTACGCCCACGCCGTCCGCCATGTTGCCGCCGATTTCAGCGAATACCGTTGACGGGGAATGAATGCCGAAGAAGTCCTTGATACCCGAAACAAGGGACGAAGCCCAGCCGGATACCTTTTCCCACAACCACGAAGCCGCGCCGCTGATACCTTCCCACAAGCCGTGAAGAAGGTTTGCGCCAGCGTTTATCATTTCGCCGCCCAGCGACGCGAACGCTTGCACAATGCCGGAAACAATCTGTGGAACTGCCTTCACGATTTCAACTATGATCGTCGGCAAATTCTGAATGAGCGCCACGAAAAGCTGAACGCCCGCCATAATGATTTGGTCGATGTTGCCGATCAGCGCGTTTACAATTCCGCTTATGATTTGCGGGATCGCTTGAACGATCGTCGTTATAATCTGCGGCAATGCCTGTATGAGCGCGACAAGAAGATCAATGCCCGCTTGAATGATAAGCGGTATGTTCTCCGTAAGCGCCGTGATAATGCCTTCAATGATCTGCGGGATCGCTTCAACAATCGTTGTGATGATCTCCGGAAGGGCGGTAATTAACGCCGTCAGAAGGTCGATACCCGCTTGAATGATCTGCGGGATTGCGGAAAGCAAACCGTCGATCAAGCTGGTTATCAACTGCGGAAGCGCCGCAACAAGAACGGGGATCGCGTTTATAATGCCTTCCGCCAGCCCTGTTACAAGCTGTAAAGCCGCGTCGATCAGCAACGGGATATTGTCGATCAGAACTTGCACGATGTCCGTTACAAGCTGAACCAGCGAAGGAACAAGCGTCGGCAACGATTGAGCTATGCCCGTAGCGATATTCGCGATCATCTTCACCGCGAATTCAAGGAAGGTCGGTAACATTTCCGTTAGCTTTTCGATCGCGAACGTAACCATACCCAGCAAGCCGTCTGTGAAGTCCTCCGCCGCGCTCTCTGCACCGGAAAGCGCACCCGTCAAGCCTTTTCCGATAAGCTCGACGAACGGCGTTATTTCCTGCAAAAGCTCCGCCGCAAGCTGTTTCAGCTTTGTAATGATCGGTTCAGCAATCGCGCCCAGCGCCGCCATAGCGCTGTTCAGATTTGCTGTTGCCTTCTGCGCGTCGATAATGTCGCCGTTTACCTCTCTGTACTTGTCCGCCGCTTCTGAATAAAGCCCGTTCAACGTGGACGTTATAAGGGCTTGCCGCTCCTGCTCCGATGTGCAAGCGTCAAGGCTGGCTTGAAAATCATCTTCGGAAACGCCCGCCCAATTCAGCGCGTCGGCAAGATTGCCCGTGATTGATCCCGTCTTTGCCGTTTCGTTCGCGGCTTCGGTCAAGCCTTCAATCGGCAAGCTGTCGCCGAATGTCGCGTAAACGCCCGTGCAAATGTTTGTCCAGTCCGAAAGCTCTTTTTCGTTCGTAGTCAGCTTCGCAAGGTGTGCGGCGGCTTCCGTTGCCTGTCCGTCGTCGCCAAGAACGCCGTACAACTCCGTATAGGTGTTTTTCGCGTCCTCTGCCGAATGTCCCGCCGTCGTGAAGCTGGTTTCAAGTTTACCCATGTTTTCGCGGGCTTCGCGTGTTTCTTCGGCAAGCCCGAAGAATGCCGCACCCGCCGCCGCAATCGCCGCACCCATAGCCGCGCAAGCTGCGCCGATCGCCTTTCCTGCTTTGCCGACGGTTTCGCCGACGCTCTCCCAATCCACTTTTGAGCTTTTCAGCTTTTTAGAAGTGTCGTCGATTTCCTTTTGAATTTTCACCATGTCGGCTTTGGTGTTGTTCAGATTTGTTTGCATTTTCTGATATGCGGGATTTGTCGGTTCGATACCGTTATCGCGCATTTTCTTCAATGCCTTTTCCGCCGCTTCTGCCTTCTTCGCCTGTTCGTCGAACTGCTTTTGTAATAGCTTCTGTTTCGCGGTCAGCGCTTCCACGCTGTCTGCGTTGTCGGCGAATTCCGCCGTCGTCAGCTTCATTTCCGATCCGATTTCGCGAAGGGAAGAATTTATGTTAGTGCAAGCGGCGCGATACTCTTTTTCGCCTGTAAGGTCGATTGATGTTTTGATCTGCTCTTCTTTCGCCATTTATATCCCTCCCAGCACGTCGTCAATATCAACTTCTTTCGGAACGGGCTTGAAACGATCCGGATTGAATTCACGATGAATTTTGAAAAGCGTCAAAATTTTATACGGTGTCATGCGCCATACTTCGGCTTCGCTCCAGCGAAGAAGCGTTACGCCGATATAAAGAAGGCGGGCAAGGTCGATTATTCCTTGCCCGCTGTTGCGTTTTTTTCGATGTCCTCTTCGTCGTCCTCTTCCTCTTCGTCCCGTTCGGGCGGTTCGGGCGTTCCGTTGTTGCCCATAGAAAAGGATTTGAAGATCGCCGCTTTCACGTCGGCAAAATTGCCCGTATGAATGAGCTTGCCCACCTGTTTTTCGGTAAGCGGTTCTTCGTCGTCCGCCGCGCCCTCATTCAAAAGCACGGTCAGAAGCCAGCGAAGATTTTTAATGCTGTCCTTGCCGGAAAGCACGGTATCAAGGCGATCGAAGCCGCCGAATTTGTCCTGCATTTCGTCGATCGCGTTCAGACTGAAAAGAAGGTGTCTTTCCTTGTCCAGCATGATCGGGAAACGTCCGTCTTTAATTGCGCTCATAGCAGAATAAGGCGGGAAGCCTTTTCAGACTTCCCGCCGTTCCTCCTTTCGATATTCGATTAACCGCCCGCGTTGTTAGGCTCACGAACGGAAGTGAACCAAGCCGTCGCCACGCTGTTCGTAGGCTCTGCGACGTGTTCAGCCTTCCACAATCCGTCGGAACGCTTGATAAACTGTCCGACGATCTCCGGCGTAGTAAATTCGATACTGTCGCCCTTCGTGGTGTAGTTTTCATCGGGGATCGCGAATTTGACCTTGTAAAGCCAAATGTACTTGTACGTTCCGCCCGCCTTCTTCGCGCGGAAGCCGATTGCGGTATAGGGCGCTTCGTCGCTGTCAGAACCGTAAACAACCTTGTCCGTGTCCTGCTTCTGTCCAAGCAGGGCGGCAAGATCAGCCGGAAGAAGATCGTTCACGTTCAGCGTGATTTCTCCGGATACGAATTCTTTTACAACTTCGTCCGCGCCGTCGTCGGCGTAAAGGATCGCTTCGGCGACTTCAACGGAAAGCTCCGCCGAAATAGCTTTCGCCATACGCACGGGCGTTCCGTATTCCTCCGCGCCGGACGTGCCGATCGTGATGGGTGCGCGGTAAAGATCGCGCAAACCGATTGTTGCCATGTGTCATACCTCCATATACTTGATTTCAACGGGAACGTGGTAATATCCCGTGTCCTGTTCGTATGTTTCCGCGTCTATCGTGATCGCGTAGAACCCCGCCGCCTTCAATGCTGTTTTCAAGCGTTGAAGAATGTCGATGTAATCCGTTTTTGAATAGACGTGTACTTGATACGTGAATTCCTGCGCGCCCTCTTCATCGTCTGAAAAGAACGTGTCGCGCCCCACGACAAGCTGATAGACGATAAAGCAAGCCGCCTTCCCGCCGTATTTAAGGCGTTCGACGGGAACGCCCAGCTTTTCAAGCTCCGCTTTTAACAAGCTGTCAACGTTCTTCATTTTGCTTTTCCTCCCATACGCGGCGCATTTCCGAAACAACGTCGTCCGCCGCCTTTTCATTCGCCGCCGTGAACCACGGGCGCGCGGGCATATTTGAACGCCCGTAATTAAGGACGAAGCCTTTTTCCGCGTTGCGTACTCCGTGCTTGTCCTTTCCGTTCGGATAGATTTCAACCCGTTTTCCGCCGTCAATCTCTTTCACGGCGGATACTTTGATGGACGCAAGAAGCGCCCCCGTGCTTCGTCTGCTGTTGAACCTTGTCTTGATCTCTTCTTGCTGTGCCTTCTGCATTACTGCGCCACCCGCTTTGAGCATTTCCGGCACGGCTTCTTCAACGATCGCGTCTTGCCGAAGCATTGCTTCTTGTACGTCGTCCAGCCCGACAACGTTAAACTTCGCCATTGTTGCCGCCCCCTTCCGCTTCCGGAAGATTAACCAGCGTCAACTCTGTAAATTCTCCGTTCCCGTGCGTGTACGTCCGAAGGACGCGATACCGTTTCCCGCTCGAAACGGGATATTCCACGATCTGCTGTTCCTCATACTCGAAGGAATGCACGTCGAATTTTAATTCCGTCGTATAGCCCGCCTGTTGCGCCTTGTAGAACTCCGAAAAGCCCACGGATTTCTTGTCAGCGAAAACCGTTGTCGCGGTTTCTGTGCGGGCGACGGGGAAGCCGTGTTCGTTCGTGCGCGGCGAAGGTTCAGACAAGGCGATCAATGTTATTTGTTCGCCCCATCTCATTTATTTGCCCTCGCTTTCTTCGGTGTAATCAGCGGTCAGCGACAAGGCGCACTTCAAATAATCGTATGCGTTGCGGTAACGCTCCGCGTCGTCATTGAAGCCGAATTCCGCCTTTGCATAAAGCACAACCGCCCGATCAAGAAGGGGATCGCCCAGCGTTTTACTGGACGATCCCGCTTCCGCCGGAATGTTGATACCGACAAGGCGAAGATCAGCGATCGCCGCGTTTATGAGATCGGAAACTTCGCCGTCAAGCGCCGTCCCGCTCAACCGCAACGCCAGCTTTACCTTGTCAAGCATTTGTCAGCCCTCCCGCTTTAGGCGGTCGCCTTGACCAGCTTCACGATGGCTTCGCCGATAGCGGGCGCGCAATCGAAGATCGCGATACCGCTATATTTGTAGCTGTTCGTGTCGATGTCGTAGGCGCTCTTCACGCCGATATTTTCGGCAAGGTTCGCGCAAACCTTCTTGAAGTCGCCCAAGAAGGCTTCGTGATCCGCGACGTAATCGGACAGAAGAACGGGATAGCCGTACACGAAGTACGCGTTGTTCTGAACGGTTACAATGTGGTTCTTGCTGTTGTCCTGCAACGGCATAAAGTCGGTGAACAAGGTTTTCTTGTTCATAACGAACTTGCCGTTACGGTCATAGCCGGAAGGCAGAAGCCCGATCAACGTCTGCACGTTTGCGGCGGTAAGCGCGCCCGTCTTTGCAACGGTAACGCTGTTGGACGCGCCCCAAGTGTTCGCGTTTTCAATGCCCTTCGGCTGGGAAGAACCCGTGCCGTTGATAAGCAAATCTTCGACTTTGCGGGCGATAGCTTCCGCCAGCATATTGACGATCCAGCTTTCAAACGCGGTAATGCTCATAGTCATTACAGTATCGGAAATCTGAACCAGCTTGACGATCTCATAGCCGGAAAGGGAAACGGTGGTCAGCGTGTCAGCGGCGGCGGTAATGCTTGCGTTCTCGGTGTGGATCGCGGCGGCGTTGTTCGTGCCTTCGATCGCGAACTTTACAGCGCCCTTGACGTGCAGAAGGGTAACTTCATTCAGCATAGGCGCAAGCGTCTTTACCTTGCTGATAATCTCGTTCGCGGTCTGCGTCGGGATAACCTCCGCGCCCGCGCCGCTGGCGTTGCTGAATGCGCGCTTCTCCGCGTCGTTCAGCGGAAGGCGGCGAATGTTTTTCAGCCACGCGGAACGATATTCGGGCGTACCGAAGGGATCGTCGGGCGCGGCGTTGTCGTCGCCGTTGTTCTGCTGGAAGGAACGGGAAACAATGCCCGCGCCCTTCGCGATATTGTCAAGAATGCCGTTGCGCTTCTCGGCGGCGGCAATCAGTCCGGCGCGCTCTTCGGTAAGCTGGGTGGTTTCCTGCTCCAGCGCGTCAATCTCTGCGGCGGTCATAGCGTCGCCGCGCTGTTCGATCTCCTGCTTGATAGCCGCAAGGCGGGCTTCGATTTCTTTAATTCTCATTGTGTTAAACCTCCGTCATTAGTTTGATTTTCAAAAGTTTCTTCCGGCGTTCCAGCCGCTCCTGCTGTTCCCTCTCGATCACTCCGTCGAAATAGGATCGTGCCGAAATATCGGTATCGGCGTTCGCCGGAATGGATACCGCCGAAACGTCGTAAACCTTCGCAATTTTCAAGATCGTGCGTGTGCGTGTGTCGCGGTCGTAGCTATCTTCCGATACGCGGAAAGCCCACGACATTTTCGTAACAAGTCCGTTCTTGATTTCCTCGAACATATCTTGTGCCGCGCGCGATTTCGACAAGTCCGCGAACGTGAAAAGCCCGTTATCGTTAGCTTCAACGCCCAGCGTCCCGTTGGAAAGGCGGGCAAGCACCTTTCCTTCGTGGTTATACTGCATGATTACGTCGGACATATCCGCACCCGCAAGGGCGTTCCGGTCGATCCGTTCGTAATATTTGTTCCCGTCCCACTCATACAGCAAATAGGGCTTGTCGAACGTTGTTGCGTAGCCCTCCACGTAGAAATCCGTATCAATTCGCTTCTCCGCCGCCGTCGGGATCAATAGCGGCTGGATCATTGTTCGGTACTCCCGATCCGTCTTTTTTGGCATTTGGTGTAACCTCCTTTCCCAATTCTGAAACTTCCGCGTATTCCTTGCGGATATAATATTTCTCGCCGCCCTCAACGTGCGCCATGTTCCAAACGTCCATAACGCCGTTGCGGTTCAGCAAGCCGCGGTCAAATAACTGTGTGCTGATATTCAGCTTCGTTTGATTGCTTGCGTATTGTAAGCGGTTCGCGGTAAACGTGATCGCGTTCCCGAAGGACAATTCCCGCGCCGTGTACGTCATATTCGACATAACAAGCGAAAGCTGGATCGCGAAAGGCTCGATCTTGCCTTCGTAATACGCGTTCCATTCGTCCTCCGTGTATTTGTTTTGCAGAATGCCCGCATTCGTGCCGAAGTAGTTAAACACGTTTTCGTTGATCTGCGCCATCTGCGCGGCGTTGACCGTGAACGGCTTGCTTTCGATCGGCTTCACGTCAGCAAACTTCGCGTCGTAGATCACCATTCCCGACTGATTTTCCGCCGAAAGGTTATCCGCCGTGAAGCGCTTGCGCTCCTTCGTGATGTCCTCCGGCTTCAACATATTTGCAACCTTCGCCAAGAAGCGAATAGAAGCCGAATTTTTAACGCCGTTGATAATTCCTTGATTTTGTGTATGGATCAACTGCATTGTAGGACGAAGCGCGGCGTTACTCTCGCCGAAGAAATCGTCGGTATATTGAAACTGCGTCATTACGCCGACGCGTTCAAACTCGATCGCGGCTTTCTGCCCGCTCCCGAACGTATAACGCAAAAACGGCGCGCCGTTGTACTCGACAACTTCGCACCGTTGAGGAAGCAGGGGATAATACCCGATCAGTCCGCCGAATTCATCTTCGATCGGAACAATGAAGCAAGTATTATTCACCGAAAGGATCGTCGCGATCCTGTAAATGAACTTCGATGTATCCATGAACGGATTAGGCTTGAACTGCAACGTCCGTTCAAGGTTCTTTTGCGCCGTGCCGCTGATCTCCGGTTTCAGCTTTGAAGCGAAGGACGCGAACGAATGTATCGCCGCGCGCGTAAGCTCCATTTCGTAAATACTTTCCGGCGCGTTGCTGAAAACGGGCGTGTACCCGTTTAGCATTTTGAAATAGCCTTCCGCCTTCAAGTCGGCTTTCGGCTTCCGGAAGATAGTTTCAAAAACTCCCATGTTTTTATCACCCCGCATTTTTGAGCATTTCGCCGATTTCGTTATAATATTTCTGCCGCACGGTCAGCGCGTCGATCACGGAAACAAAGCCGTCAATTCTTGCCCGCTGTTCGATCTTCACGGGACGGAATTTCCGCGTTTCCATGTTGTGCTTCAATGCGACGTTGAGGAAGTGCGCCTTCAACAAGTTATTGTCGGCAATCTTGAAATTGCCGTCCTTGATAACGCCTTCAAACTCGCGGATCACGGGCGCAAGGTTTTCACCCTGCCATACGTCGTCCGTCTGCCAGCCCGCGTTCTTCAAGTCGTCGATCAGATATTGCGCGGAATAGCGGTCGTACCCGATCTTCAAGATATATATTCCGTACTGATCCCGAAGCATAGAAAACCATTCGTAAACGTCGCGGTAATCGACGTGGTTTTCGCCGGATAGCTTGACGATCCCTTGCTTTACGAATATGTCATACGGTACGCCGTCGATCGCTTGTGCTGTTTCAAGTCGGTTCGCTGGCATAAAGAATTGTGCGAAGGCATATAGAACGCCGTCCCGCTCGATCACGACGGAAGCGGCGGTCAAGTCCGTTGTCTGTGAAAGGTCTATGCCGCCCACGGCGTAACTGTCCTTGAAATCCTCCAGCTTCGCGTGAATTCCTGCGCCGTCAACAACGACGTAATCAAGCCACGCGACGGAAGAATTCTGCTTGATATTGCAATACTTCGTAAGGAATTCAGCCCGCTTCGACATACTCATTTCGGCGACGGCGATTTCCTCTTTGAAGAAGTCCGGCGAAACGGAAACGCCCATATTCGGATTTGCTTTTTTAAGCTCTTCAAGGTCGTTCCATTTCTCCACGTCGTCGATCATGTAAAGCAGGGGAAGAAGGCGGCGTTCCTTGCTTCCTCCCTTCAAAAACGCGGTCGATCTCTTCATCAATTCGTCGAAGATACCGTCGTTTTCGTAACCCGCCGTTGAGATCGAAAGGATCATCGGCTGGCGGCGCGCGCCAAGCGCGGATTTCATAACTTCGTACTGCTTCAAGCCGCCGTCGCCGCGCCACGACGCGACTTCATCGTTCACGACTAAATGCGGATTGAAGCCGTCGGATTTCTTCGCGTTGAACGCAAGCGGCTTGATCGCGGTATTGCTTTCTTCGATGTAAATATCGGAACGGCGCTTCTTCGATAGGTCGGAAAGCTCCGGTTCTTTTTTAATCATCTGATAGAAGTTATCGTAAACGATGTTTGCTTGCTCCAGCTTCGGCGCAAGGCAATATATTTTCGCGCCGTATTCGCCGTCAAGATACGCCATATAAGCAATGACGGCGGACGCAAAAAGCGTTTTGCCGTTCTTGCGCCCGATCACAATAAACACTTCACGAAAGACGCGCGTTCCGTCCTCTTCGACGATCCCGAACATAACAGAAACGGCGGCTTTCTGCCACAACTCCAGCTTCAAAAGGTCTGTGCGCCCTTCGCAATGATGGCAAAAGTTTTCGATGAACCGAATTGCCTTGTTTGCCTTCTTCGCGTTGAAGGTGAAAAGCCCTTCTTGAAGCCCCTTCACGATGTATTCATACAGAAGGCGAACCCACTTGCCGACGGTTATATTTCCGGAAGAAATGCCGTCGTAATACTCGTAAATGTAATTTGAAAAGGGCATTTTTATTCGTCCCGTAACGCCTGTAAACGGCTTTCCTTTTTCTTCTCCGGCGGTACAAGATCGCAAAGCTGTTTGATAATTGCGGCGTGATTTTTTGTCATGGCGATATGTGTTTTCACCGCGTCGCTTTGCTTCGTCCCGCTCTGATTTGCGCCGTTTTGGTATTCGACGGTGTAGCCCTCTTCGTTGATGATCTCTTGCAATTCTTCAAGGGATACCGCCATGAACGCCGCGTTCTTGATAAGGCTTTCGACGGTCTGCAACTTGTTTTTATCCAAGTCTTTGAAAATGCGCTTCAATCGGGAAAACTCCCGCTTGATCTTTTCTTCTTTCGTCAAGTCCTTCTTTGTCGCCATAAATATCACCCCCTTTTCCGGTCAACCCACACCCCCTTAAACGCGTACACCCGTTATGCGCGCGCCTGCGGAGTATTTTTAATCTCCCGCCCTCGGTGTCGAACCCTCCCTAAACTTTGAGCGAATAGGGGGGGATATGAGGTTTCCCGCTTCGTCGAATGCGTACCGTTTTTTCTTGTCGTTCCGGTGGTGTTCTTTGTTGTGGCAATCTTGGCAAAGCGCTTCGAGATTATCCCATGAAAGCGCTATGTATGGATCGTTGATATTCTGCTTCGTCAAGTATGTTTTGTGATGTGCGATCTTCGCGGTTACTGGATCGTCCGGCGTTGAACAGCGTTCGCACAAGTAGCCCTTCGACTTCAAGAAGCTGTCGCGGCATGAACGCCAAGCGTCCGAATTGTAGAACCTTTCCGCCCACGGCTTCATGCGGTTATCCTCCTTCCTGTGGAAAAGTCTGTGCAAAAGAGCAAAAGAAAAAGCCTTCCGCGTATCACGCAAAAGGCTTTATCCCGCGCTATTCAATTCGCAATAATTCAGCGTAATTATTATATCACGCGTAAGCGTCGCGGACAAGGTGCATTGTTTGGTCGCGTTTTGGTCATTTGTCAACGGCTTTCCGGTATGTCGCCGCTGATACCGCCGCCGGAATGCCGAATACGCATACCGCCATATCATTGACGATCTTGTTCCGCCAGCGGCGCGCCGTCTTTATCTCTTTGAGAATGCCCGCGTCGGAAAGCTCTTCCGCGATCTCTTCCCACGTCGCCGTTCCGCCCTCTCGCGGATTGCCGTTGATGTCCTCGCCGAAATAGTAAAGCCGGATCACAACGAATTCTTTATGCCCCTCGAAAAGAGAAATAGCGCGTGTCAAGCTGTCAAAGCCGGATTTCGTTTCTTTGAACTGCTTTTGTTTTTCTTCTCGCATTTCCTCGACGATCTCCGCTTCCGTCTTGCGCTGAATAAAGCCTTTTGCCTGTGGTGTCGTTGAAAACGTCTTTCGTCCCGCGTGATACTCAACTTCGCAATACGCTTCTTCATCGGCTACAAGCGCCGCCAGCTTCTTGTAGTTATACAGCAATGTTTCCATTGCCTTGAAGTAATTTACGTACCCCGTGTTCTGTGTGTATGCTTCCGCCGCCCCTGCGCGCGCGGCTTCAAATACGGCTTCCCGCAACTCTTCGGAAAGCTCTGTTTGCTTTTTAGTCATGTGTGCCACCTCCGGTTAGATATTCGATAATTGTTCCCGCCGCCTGTTCCCAGCCGTAGCAAAGCGCGGCTTTGTAGCCCTGCGCCGAAAGAGCGTCCAGCCACTCCGATTGATGGTCGCTTGTCCTGCCGCCGCGTTGCCGTTTAAGCTCTATGTAAAGCCCGTGATATTGCCCGCGCGCGACGGGCAAGCATAGATCGGGAACGCCCGCTTTCACGCCCTCCGCTCGAAGCCGTCCCGCTTCCGCCTTGTGTCTGCTCCCGCCGTTCGGGACGTGATAAAGCAAATTCAATTCGGGATATTTCCCGCTTTGCATAGCCGCCCACGAAAACAGCGTCATTTGCTCTTGCGCTTCTGTCGGAACGGGCATTTTATTTTTCTGCATTCTGTGATCCCTCCCGTTCCCAATCAGCGAAGAAGAAAAACGGCTTGTTCTGCGCCATTGCTTCGCCGAATTCATATTTCGCGCCTTTGCTCTCTTTCCAGTCCGGAAGAAAACAGACTTCGGCGCACTCTGCAAGCATAGCGCCGGACATACGCATATAGGCTTCCCACGTGAAGCTCTCCGCCGGAAGAAGCGCCGGATTTACGACGATGAAGCCGCCTTCCTCCAGCTTCTTTTGCGCGTTGTAAAACTTCGTGAAATAATACGGATCGCCCGTGATCTTTCCGGCAAGATATAGCGTCCTTTTTTCCTGCATTGTGTTTCCTCCCTTCATTTCGTAAAAAGCGTTGCTTGCGCTTTCCGTTCTTCCTGCTCCAAGAGATCAAAAAGCCGGATTTGTGCTTGTTCCTGTTCCAGCCGTTCATTTGCCGCGCGGCAATAATCTTCGTCAATCTCGAAGCCGACGAAATCCAGCCCGCCTTGACGATAGCAAGCGATCAAGGAACTTCCGCTTCCGGCGTGTGTGTCCAATATCTTCATACCTTTTCGGGCGAAGAGGGAAAGAACCCACGAATACAGCTTCACGGGCTTTTGCGTCGGGTGAATTGTCCCGTCGTTCAGCAATTCAACGCGATTGCAGACAAAAACGCGCGTCGGCGTGTCGAAGCTGGTATACGCTAATTCGCAATCGCTCATTGTCAAGCCGTGTTGCCCCTTGTCCCATACAAGCCAGCCTTTATGTCCTTGTTCAAGATACGGAACGAAGTAATTTCCGCCCCATATCACTTGCGCTTTTGAAACGCGTTCCAATTCGCGGAAGTATTCGGGCGGGGGAATAGCCTTGTCCCAGCTTTTCCGGATATGCTCTTTTCGGTTATGTTTCGGATTGCCGCATACGCGCTTCTTCTGTCCGTCTATGCCGATACCGTAAGGCGGATCAACGATCGCAAGATCGAAGAAGCCGTCCGGAAACTCTTTCATTCCCTGCATACAGTCCATGTTATACAGCTTGTTCAATTCAAGCATACGTTGTTCACCTTCTTTCTTTTTCTCCCCCCCTCCGCCCCCCGCTGGGGGGAACGGGCTTAAAGGAATAAATCTATCGGCGATCCGGCGGGCTTCCTCGATCCGTTTTCTGAACCGATCCTTCACGATTGATTTTATATCCCCGCCGCCTTCCCGCTTTTATCACTCCCGCGCTTTCATTATCAAGGGCAAGCGGCTTCGCCGTGCTTCGCACCCTTGACAATGCGCGCGTTCGTGATCTCTGAAAAGCGGGCGACGGGGAATAAATAAAATCAATCTTCCGGAAGGAAAAGCGCTGGTCGTAAAACTTTACACATTTACAAGGCTTTTTATTGCGCCCCTTCGGGCGTTCCCGCTATTCGCGTTTCTTCCGGCGTTTCGGTTTCTCCGGTTCGCGTACATATTTATAATATATGTAGCCCCACTTTGTCGCGCGGGCTTCCACCAGCTTGTAACCCTTCGGCGCGATCGGTGCTTTCTTTTCCGTATACGTCCGAAGTGCAAGCGTCGGCGCTTCCTTCTCCGGCTGGCGAAGATTGCGCGTCGCCTTCCAACGGTGTCCGCCCTGTTCCGGTGTCCAATGGTTGAATAGGTAATCCGCAAGCCCCGTGTAATCCTGCCCGTAGTCAACGCCGTTATAATAATTGTGTTCGCGCAAGTGCCGAATGTGGATTACTGATCCGTCGTTCCACTTGCCGCTGATCGTTTCTTCCGGTATGCCGTCCGAAATCATGTGAAAATGAATTCGGTTCGTAGACTTGCCGCGCCCCATGTAAATAATGATCTTCGCGTCGGGGCAAGCCCTTTGAAGCCGCCGGAAGTAATTGTCGCGTATTCTGCGCGCTTCGCTGAATGTATGAACTTCGCTGTCGTCGTCGAACGTCAGCGTACTATATAAGGAAAGCGGCGAAAAGTTTTCATTAACCAGCCGCTGGTGTTTCCGTTTTGATATGCCGATCCGGTGTTGCGCGCGCTCTTCGTCGTCCTTGAAGCGCGGTCGCGGTTCAGCCTTCTTGATGTTTGTTCGATCGGATACGGTGTAAACCTCTTGTTCACATACAACGCCCGAAAAAATACGTCTTTTAACCCTCTGCATAATCCCGCCGCCCTTCCTTGACAAAAGCGCCGTAAAATGCTATAATTTCAATATTGAATAGCTCCTTTTACAGCTATGTAAGAGGAAAAGAGAACGTCCGGAACGTCGCAACCGGACGTTCTCTTTTTTGTTTTGTCAGCCGTTATTAAATCCTGCGCCCTGCTCGAAATCGGCACACCGTTCTTCTTCGCAAGGCTTGAAGCGCATTCCGTCCGCGCACCCGACGCAAGGGAACGGGCGTACCCCGTCCGGAAGCGCGCCTTCGCGCAAGTGAACGCATTGTTCCAGCTTCGCGCATTGATCGCACCAGCACTTCCGGCAATCGCCGATCAGCGTTTTTTCAGCCGGACGTTTCAAGCCCTCTTCGGCTTCCTGCGCGTCGTGTTCTTCCTGCATTTCCCGCGCCGCCTGTTCGATCGTGTAATCTTCAACGCCTTCTAAAATGCCCCGAAAGAATGGCGCGAACGCGTAGCCGATCCCCAGCCCTGCGCGCAAAAGCAATTCTTCGTCGATCTTAATATCTGCCATTGTTCCCGCCGCCCCTCCGAAGCGCTCTGAAAAGCACGTTCAAAACGATGTAGACGATCACAACGGAAGCGGCGACGCAAGCAACGCCGCAAAGCATATAAAAGGCGTTCACCATGAATTGATACATTGTCATTCGTCAGCCCTCCCGAAAACTTCTTCCGCGTCGATGTCCCACGCGGCGGCAATATGCTTCATCATATCGACGGCTTCGGCGCGCTTCTTCTGTTCCTCTGCGTTCTCGCCGTTTAAGTACGATACCAAGATTTCAGATTTGAGATTGCAAAGCGGGCGAACGCCCCCGACGCCGTTGTACGCGTAGTTGTAGCGCAAAGAGCCGCCCGAACCGACGTTGCGGACGAAATTATTTATCGGGCTGTCCGGTGTAGCCGTCCACCACCAACGATCCGGAAGTGCCGGAATGTTGCCGCGCAAAAGGCGGTATTCCTCGCAAGTGATAAGCCCGATCTGGACGCGATCGCCGCCGTAATTCTTCAAGCCGTCGTCGGCGGTCAAGTCGATGTTGAAATACTCGAACATTTCTTTCGGCGCGCCCGCCTTAATCAGACGGCGCAAGAATTCGCCGTTCAGATAGGCACGAAGGGAAGAAGCGGCAAAGTCGTTCTTGTTCTCTTCATCGAAGGCGCGTTCCTCGACGCAATCGGAAGCAATGCACTTCACCCAATCCGCGCCCGTCTGAATGACCGTCCAAGCGATCCCGCCCATTGTGAATTCCTGTTTCGGCTCGAAGCCGTGTTTGTTCTCTTTCATATTGAATAGCTCCTTTCCTGCGGCGCTGTCTGCGCCCGCTCGTTGAATAAGTCTGTTGATATACCAAACCGCCTTTTGCAAGTCCTCTTCACCGTTTTTCAGCTTCCAGCGCCACAAATACTTGATCGCGTTCGCTGTGCAAAAGGCTTCGATACCTTGAAGCCCGCTTGTCGCGGCTTCCAGCGCGTCGATACACTCAATCCCGCCCGCGTTGTAATGCGGCGGGTGGTTCACCCGCTCCGCCATGATTAACACTTCTTGCCGCCGTGCCGATACGGGCGGCTTTTGTTGTATTCGTGCTTTACCTCCAGCACGTTTTCAATGTCAATTCCGGCATACGCGCAATAATCAAGAACGCGAATAATCACGTCGGCAAGCTCTGCCGCGATCCCTTCGGGCTTCTTGCTCTGCGCGGAACAACGGGCGTTCGGATTTTCCGGATCGTAAGGGCGGCTTCCGCAATGCGCGCTTCCGTCCTCTTCGCAACAAACCCCGCCAGCGTTGCAAGGGAAATAAAGAAGCGGCTTCCCGTCGCGGTATTCCTCCAGCGCTTCGGATACCTCCGAATGAATAAGCGCCACGATCTCTGGAAACGTTCTTTCGCCTTCCCACCAGCCGTGTTCAACGGCGTTCTTGTGAACCTCTGCCGCAAACTCGTTAATTGTCATTGTCTTTACCCTCTCTTTCAATCGGTTTCTTTTGCAAAAGCGCAATCTTCGCAACGTTCGACAGTTTCGTTCGGATTATCAAGTGGGCATTCCCAGCCGCTTTCAACGTCCTGTTCCGTAAGCCCGCAAGCGTATTTCTGCGAATTCTTCGCTTCGATTTCCTCTGCGCGGCATTCGCACTTTTCGCCGCTGTCAAGATGTGCGCCGCAATGCGGGCATTCCTTATAAGGTGTTGCCATGTCTTTCTCCTTCCTAATAATCAGCCGCCGGAAGCCGTCGGCGCATAGCGTCAAGCCGTGTTCCTTCACGTACTCCCGCCGCCGCGCGGCTTCTGCCGCTTCCCAGCCGCAAGAAGCGCATTCCGAAGGCTTGCATTTCTGCGTTTTCTCCGGATCAATGCCCAGCAAGCACTTCAAGGGCGGCTTTTCCTGTCGGTTATTCATTCTTCACCAGCTTTCCGCACGAAGGGCAATAATTGAGCGGGTAGCCCTTGCCGTCCTTCATGTAATCCGTTGTCCGTCCGCATTTGCGCCCGTTTACTACTGCGTAGGAAACAAGCGCGGCGGATAAAGCCATTCCGAACCCTGCGGGCTTGCTGTGGTGTTCTTCAATGAACCGTTGAAGCGCGATCGCTTCGCAAAACGGGCATTTCTTTTTATCGCTCATTCCTTCACCCGCTCCCCGTTATAGATAACTACCATTGAAGGGAAGGGCGCGGGATCGGCGGCGTTCCCGTCGTCGTCCGTGAACCGTAGCCGCCCGCGCACGAAGCGGATTTCCGCTTTCCCGTAAATGTAATCGTGAAAATATGCCGTATCCGTCCGTGCTGGGATAAGTAAAACAATCGGATACCCCCCCCGCGCTTCCTCGAAAGCCTTTTGAACCCACTTGCCGATCTCGCGTCCGTAAGGCGGATTGCAGAATACCGCGCCGCCGCGATCCCAGCTTTGCGAAAGCCCGTCCGTTTCCGGTGTGTAATACAAAGAGCATTTCGCCGTCTTGTCGGTCGCCGCCGGATCAAGCACGAAGCCGAATTCGGCGTTCAGCTTGTCGAAGAAGTCTTGCGGCGTACACCAGCACATATTTTTAGAGGATAGAAGCGCCGCGTTCATTCGTCCGCCACCTCGCTTCCTGTAACCTTTTTCGTTTTGCCCTCTGTGAAGGCTTTTACCGCCTTCGCCTTGCTGGTGAAGGTGTCCTTCGTTTCAATGCCGCACTTCTGGCAATATACGAAATATTCCTTGTTCTGTTTGTCCTCATATACCCGCGCATTACTGTTTTCGCCTTCGCAAAACGGGCATTGCATAGGTGTTTCCGTGAAAAGCCGCTTTTCCTCCGGCGTGTCGTCCGTTTCCGGCTTTTCGTCGGCGAATACGCGAACAACCGCCGCCACCTGCTCAAAGTCCAAATAAACGGGCTTGTTCTCCGTGATCCCTTCGATGTTGTAGCCCGTTACCTGTTGAAAGCCGTTTCGCGTAAGCGTGAATTTGTCGCACTTGATGGAGAATTCAACGCCGCTTTTCAGAATAACGCGTACCGTCATTTTAGGCATTGTCCGCCACCTCGCTTTCCTCGACAACCTCGCCCGTGTCCGGATCGACGTTCAAGGAACATTGTTCCGGTTCGGTGAATGTGAAGCGGTCGCGGGCTTCGCGTTCCCTGCGTTCCTTCTCGGAAAGGGAAAATTCGCATTCCCGCGTTAAGTCCTGCAAGCTCTCCACGAACTGCTGGTTGATAACGTCATAAGGCATAATCACCGCTTGAAGCAGGAAGCCCGCCTTCGCGACGATGTAGGGCGTTCCCTCCGCCGTGCGGCGTTCGTAAAGCTCCAGCACGTCCAGCACGTCAGCGACGGGCGAAAGATAGCGGCTTTCGATGAATACAAGCCCGCGCGTTGTACGGATCGGTTTCAAGGTTCGTCCGGAATAGATGATCGAAATTCCTTCCCGCTCGACGTGTCTTTCCGTTTCGTCGGTGTCCTCGAAGCTGATACCCGCCGGAACGCCCAGCGTTTTCACGAAGTAATTATCGCGGTCTTTCTCCGGAACGTCGAAGATCGTCAAAAGGCTTTCTTTGTCAAGCTGGGGAAGCCCGACAACCGGATAAACCGCCGATCCGTCGCCGATGTACTGCGTTAATATGTCGCCGTCGTCGCTGTACCGCTCGAAGATCGCAATATTCTTGTTCTTCTTGCAGATAACGGCGATACTTTTAATCTTCATCTTCGCCGCCCTCCGTTTCCTCTGCGTCCGCGTCGTGCTGTTCCGTAATCGCCGGAAGGTCAATGCGCGGCGCACGATCCGCCAGCCGGATTTGACAACCGCAAATCGGGCAATCAACCGCCGAAAAGCGCGTCGGCGCGGCGGTAAGCATTTCAAGCGCCGAACGTGGTTCTTCCGCCGTGTAGATGTTTTCCCGCTCCGGTGTGAAGCGATAGCCGCAAACGCGGCATTCTGTCTTTTTCTTGCTGAACATAATTGAATAGCTCCTTTCGTGTGATTTAATATTTACCGTAGACGCGGACGGCGGTTTTCCCGCCATGCGTCGCCGCCGATACGATAGCCGAAGGCATAAAGGAAACGCGCAAGAAGTCCCGCGCGGCGCGCTTTGCAAGCCGCCATGTAATCAACTTCGCGTTCGGCTCTTCCGCCGCCGTGTCGTCGATCGGATATTCGCAAATAAGCACGGTGTTTCCGAACGGGCGGCGCGCCGGACGTTCCTTCATGAACTCTTTGTTTCCTTCCTTGCACTTGATAATTTCAAGCGCCTTCGGGAACTGCCAGCCGCTTTTGTTGTCCTTCATTGTGTGTCCCTCCCTTAATCTGTGTACGGGCTTTCAAGCGTCCAGCCGAAGCAATCCGTACTTTTCCATTCCGTTGTGAAGTGATTGCGCCGCCCGTCGCCCGTGAAGAAGCAGTATTCCGCCGGAAGCACCCGCCCGATGTTTTCTTCGCCGTCCCGCTCCGCGCGGTATCGTGTCAGCACGTCCGCCGCAAGAAGGGCGAATTCCTCTTTCACGGGATATTCGGGATCGTAGCCGCTGAACTGATAGGGCGCTTCGATAACCTCCAGCACCGTGTCGGGGAAGCGTGGATCGTCAACGCGGTTCAGAACGCACCATACAACCGCCGCTTGCTCCGTCGTAGAAGGAACGATCCCCGCTTCGCCGTAGATCAGCTTTGCAAGGGCTTCAACCTCCGCCGCGTTCGGCACATATTCCGCCACCGTCCCGCTCGAAGTAAGAAGAACGGCGGTCGGCTGGTGTACCTCTTCAAGCGTTCCGGCGGTCGTATCCTTCGGCTTGTCCGCCGCACCGCTCCCGCTCCACGGCATAAGCGCCGCAAGAAGGGCGGCAACGGTCAGCAATGCAACCGTAAGGGCGACGCGACGGCGAAGCATTGCCCGCCGCCGTCGTTGTGCCTGTATCCGCCGGGGCTTGTGTGCGCTGGCTGTCTGCTCGACTATGTAACCGCAAGGCACTTCGCAAATAAACTTCCCGTCCGCGTCTTGCAGGACGGCAAGCGCTCCGCGCGCCCGATCCGCCGTCATTGTTCCACCTCCGCCGCCGGAAGGGAAAGCCACCATTCCGGATTGTTCCGGAACTGCTCATTCGCGCAAGCGTCGCAATTCTCCGCCGTGCAGGAAGAGCAATAACGCTTCTGAAAAGCCGCGTCCCACGGCGCTTCAATGCAAGGAAGGGAACGAAGGAAGCCCGCCAGCGTGGGCTTGTCCTTCGTGATAGCGTCAAACGCTGTTCTTCTGTCGCTCATGGTGAATAGCTCCTTTCCCGCGTCAAAATGCGACGCGTATAATCTGCTTGCGGTCTGCTGTGCGATCAAGCGGGAAAAGCCCCCACGTTCCGTCGTCCCGCTTCTTGCAGTTTTCGGGGATATGTCCGCGAAAGCCGCCTTGCGTACCCAGCACGTTTCCAGAAGTCGTTACAATCCGGAATGCGCCCGAAACGCTGTCTTGAACCCACTTCGCCGCAACGCGCGTTCCGTCAAAAAGGCGAACGGCGCAAACGCTGTATAACTGCGTGTCGGTTTCGCTGTGGCGGAAAAGCGCCTTGAATGCGTTTTCGGCGTGAACCTCGACTTTTCCGGAAAGCTCGTAATCTCTGAAATAGCTATCGAAGATCACATACTGAACGCGCGCGTCCCACGTTGCGCATTTCATCGGAAGCGGAAGCGCTCTGTATTCTTCCGCCGTCATTGCAGGATAGAAGCCCCGCTTTCCCTCGAAGCGCGCGTCGCCCGCTTCCGGCAAGAACCCCGCGTAAAGCTCGTTGTTAAACTGTGTCATATTGAATAGCTCCTTTCGTATTTCAGCAATTCGCGCCGCGTCGGTTTCCTCTGCGTCGGAAATTCTCTTGCACCGTCGCTTGTGCAAGATCGGCGCTGTACTTCGGGCGGGCGTAGCCGTCAAACTCTCCCGTATAGCCACGCTTCAACTCTTCGTAGATAGCGGCGGCGCTCCTTTTCAGACGGGCGGCAATGTCAACAACGCGTTCACCCTCTGCATACATTCTTTCGATCTCGCGGCGCTGTTCCAGCGTCAAATAACTGTATCCGTTCAATGTTTTAACCTCCTTCCGCCTGCCTTCGGATAAAAAAATAATGCAGGAAAAACCGTAACGGTTTCTTCTGCATTTAATGATACTCTCAACACTGTGTTGCCTGTGTGTGGGTAATGCTTGACTTTATGCGGTATGCCCACTATAATAAAATGGAATATGGATATGATCTGTTGATCCGGTGTAACCGCATGTCGTAACGATCCCACAGGGGGGTCAGGCGGCGGTTAGAAGGAATGGGGACGAGCCCCGCGTGATCGGCACTGTGAGCGCAAGAAGGCGTCTGAGGCGGCGAAAAGGCCGCTGGGAGGAAACTCCGTCATTGCGGAACTTGGTTCCGTGAGAAGGTAGGACGCGGACGAGGAGCATAGGCTCCGCGGCGCAAGTCAGGAGAATTGCACCGGTTAGGATCAAATGCAGCGGACACACTCTCCGTATGTTGAGGAGGAGTGGGCGTCACGCTGCTTTTTTTCATGCTTTTGAGGAAAAGTACGGGTGGTTTGTACGAGCACAAGAAGACCCCTGATGTGGGACGGAGGAAATAGAAAGAGATGAAGCAGTTTATCCATACGCATAGAAAAGCGTTAGTGTCCGGCGCGGTGTGTCTGATGCTACTGCTATCGTTAGTAGGTGGCAGTTGGGCAGCCCTGTCCGCGCCCCGGCAGCAGCCGGACGCGCCAGAGAAGAAGGACTATCCGGGACTGAATATCCAGCAGATCGGCTTGCGCTATGACCGGCAGTCCCCGACCCAGGACGGGGCGGCAGGTGACGACCCGGGAGACGGTCAGGCCCAGCAGAACGACCCTCAGCAGGAGACACCGCCCCAGGATGAGGCAAAGCCCAATGACGACCAGACCCCGGAGGAGCAGCCGGACCCCGGCGACCAGGACCAGCAGCCGGAGCAGAAGGACGACCAGGACAAGAAGGACGACGAGGGCCCTGTGGACGAGGACAAAAAGGATGAGCAGCCTCAGGGACCGCAGATCGCCACGGACCTGCGTAACTGCACTATCTCTCAGGATCAGCTGCAGAACGATCTGTTCCGCTTTACCGCCATGGTTGTGGGCGGCGACGAGGATATAACTTTACAGGTACGGATTAAGAATAGCCAGACGAACGGCAAATGGCTTACCGCATCCGGAGATGATTATAGCAGCAAGCTGGCTCTGGGCCGCAATGAGGTCACCATCGTAATGAAACGGGGCTCGGAGATCATCGGCCAGGTGACGAGAGTCATCAATTACCAAGCAGTCAAGGCCTCAGAAGATGATCCGGAGAAGGGTGACAATCCGCCTAAGATCCGGACGAATCTCAGCGGTGATACGATCAAGCTGACCAACCGCAACCTGACATTTACTGTGTGGGCCACTGACGGAGAGGATAATCCTCTTTATCAGGATCACATCGCTGTGAAGCTGGATGGTAGAGAGGTAAAGTACAGTACCGGTTCCGGCGCCAGCGGTCTGGAATATAATTTGCGGCTGGATGGAGAAAACGGCGGCCGCCATACTGTGACCATTTTGGCCTGGGATGACAAGGGAAACTCTACCTACAAGACATATATCATTGATTACGATGCCCATGAGAAGGGTGAGAAGATCGGCACCGCCACTGTACGGCTGGATCTGTCTGTGTTGGGCCTTGGCATTATTGAGGCACCGGTCAGCACGGATATCTTTCAGGATGTGCCTGCCTCCTATGCCATCACTGAGGTGCTGGAGAGCTTGGGCTATACGGTTTCCTATGGCGGCACATTGGATAGCGGATTCTATCTCAAACGTATCAGCCGTTCTATGACATTTGGTTCAGCCCAGATTCCCCAGGAGTTGCAGGGATTGCTGACAGGCGATGGTTTTTCTATATCGCAGCCCGGCGATTATCAGAACAGCTTGGGTGAATTTGACTATACCCGTGGTTCCGGCTGGATGTATGCCATTAACGGTTCCTATCCTGGCCGCGGCCTGTCGGATTATTTTCTCAGTGACGGCGATACGCTGACGCTGCGGTTTACTCTGGCTTACGGTAAGGATATTGGCGGCGGCAGCGCCAGCAATGGACAGACCAACTACTGTGGCACTTGGATTGATGGTCGCTATATTCCTAACCATATTTATAAGGACGGGAAATGTACCATTTGTGGAGCGGCAGACCCTGCCGGTCATGCCCATGAAGAAACAGAGACCATCACAAAAGCCGCCACCTGCACCAAAGCTGGCGAAAAGACACTGACCTGCTCTATCTGCGGCGAGACGCATACGGAACGCATTCCCGCCACAGGCCACAGCTATCATACCGACTGTAAGTATACTGGAAATGGATATACCCTTACCGCCACCTGTACGACCTGCGGTCAGACCCATACCGAAACGGTGTCCAGTGACCAGACGTGGGAGATCAGCCGAACTGAGCCTACCTGCACCAGTCCCGGCAGTGTTACCCGTCGCGTATTTGTCACTGTGGACGGACAGAATATCACGGCTGATGTGACGGAGACCCTTCCCCAACTGGATCATACTTATGACGCAAACGGTGTCTGTTCCGGCTGTGGACAGCGTGATCCCAGCAAGCCCGAACCTACCCCTGACCCGGAGCCGGAGCCCGGCGGAGAGGAGACACAGAATGAAAACAATGAAACTGCTGCGTAAGATCACGGCGCTGACGCTGTCGCTGCTGCTGGCGCTGACGCTGTGCGTCCCCGCCTTTGGCGA